>JAABUL010001158.1_pt1 | contig 51820 bp, 53 predicted proteins | sample 5559151 | NCBI WGS metagenome assembly JAABUL01 (sample SAMN10711876, study PRJNA513368) | rock metagenome | isolation source: Antarctica rocks | place: Antarctica: Victoria Land, Pudding Butte sud
TTGATATCTTATGACGACATACTTTTACGATTCCCTATGTCGATTACACCCTTTACGTTCCTAATGTCTCCTTCTTGCACTCCGCGTTTTAGCGCTGACGTTTATGATGAGCGAGCTTTTTTCAAATTTTCCTTTCCCAAATCGAAAGAGAATGAAAGTATAGTAAGGAAGAAAGAAACGGAGAGATGGCGAACATATGTAAGGAAAACCATATTGCACAAACATTGCTCAATTTTCTTCCCAGCTCTCAATCTTCGCATTTAGCGAGTCTTTAGCCGGCGTAATATATTTCTGCATGTCTCAGGGACGAGCTCATTCTGCAAATGTTCTATACAAATGTTCATGAATGTATTATTCTGACCTAATGTACTTTAATGTACCCTTTACGGGAATGAATCAGCCTTTTCGATTCTTCAAGATCACAGGCATACTTCTGCACAAAAATGCTTGTAAGCTTGGCTTGGGGATGATAAGATGACACAGTTTATAGTCTTTCGAGTCTCATCCGATCAATGGCGCGCGATGCCTACTTCAACAATCCAACCAAGCCCGCTCTCCGCTCATCCAACCCACCCCCCACAATCACAACTCCCCCACTCGCATTTCAAAACTCCCCAGCTCCAACCAATCCATCAGCCCCAACCCCTCCTCCAAACCGCACTATACAGATCCCCGCACCTACATCCCCCCCCCCCCCCCCCCCTCTATCAATTCACGTCACGCACGAGAAGGGAGGCTCGCAACACCCCACTCACACATGCACCTAACTCTAACATTAGGGTTCTTAGGACGGACGGGCCGGTGCTGCTTCTACCGTAGTAAAACGACAAGCAGCCAATTTCTTCGCAGCGGGCGACTCCGGAGTACGCTACACCGTCTCGTTAGAATTATTCGCTTTGACTCCGCTCGCAGTTGGTTTATTGCAACTTCCTTGTCCACCATCCGCCTACCCTCCTCTTCCACTCCCTCCGCTCTTTTCCTTCCCTAAAAAAGACCCTCCAGCTCCGAACCATATCAGAAACTTCAGGGCTTGGATAGAGGAGGGGGTGGGGGAGTCGATTGGGTTGTTGGATGGGGGTGAGGGAAGAGGGGGAAGGGGACACGGAACAGATAGAAGGGAAGGGGGCTTGAAGGGAGATGGGATGGGGTAGGTATGAGAGAAGGGAGGTGTGGAAGGGAAGAGAGGGGGAAAAGTTAGTGGGGGGGAAAGGGGAGGTTTAAGACAATTGGACATTAGGCGTAGGGGCCTAGCAGGGGGTGTGATGGGAGAAGGACCAGCGGGGGGGTTTAGCTCTCTCGAGAGAGGAAATCGATAAGGTTGATGGGATCCGGGAGGAGGTGGAGGGGACATGGGAGGGGAAAGGGGTGGTTTGGAGAAAGGGTGCGGGCATGTGGAGAGCTTGGCGGGGCATTGAAGGGGTTAGGGTGGGTGAAAAAAGCGTAGAGAGAGAGAGCGTGGTTATGATATCCCGAGACCATCGCTTCTCACCCCTCCTTTCCACTCCCCTCTCCTTCCCCCCCCCTTCAACTCATCAACCGTGTCACCGAGCCCCCCCCTTACTCCATCGATGCTCTCACACCAAAAACTTCCTCCCCACTCCCCTTATTCCTCATTCCTCCACCAACCCCTCCTTAAGTCCGTTCCCAAAGATTCATTCCCATCACACTACAAACGGATTGCAAATGGCATGAGAACCCCTTTTTTGGGGGGGGGGGGGGGGGGGGGGGGGGGTGGTACTCCTTCTTCTCCATCTCCCTTTCCAACATCTAGATAAACCCCCCTCCCCCCTCCCCCCTCCCACCCCTTCACACCCCACACAAGCCCCCCATTTCTCGCTCCTCATTCCAGCATCCCTGCTCCCTTCGCCAGAAAAAACCCACTCCCCTCCCCATCGCAATCCAAAACCCAATGAACTCGAAGTGGTTGGAGAAATATTGGCGGGCTTGGATGGGGGATTGAAAACAGCGGGAATAGGAAAAGCTTGGGGATGATGGGGAGACCGAGCCTGGATTCGGGGGGGGGGGGAGTTTCGGTGTTGGGGTGGGGATGGGCATTGCTGTGGACAATGATAGCGGATGAGAGGGTAGACAGCAAGGAAGGGCAAGGGGTTTTGCGACAAGGGTCGGGTAATTACTGCTGAAGATTTCCGGCGGTTGGGGAGACGGGGGGGGGTGGTCTGCTGCAGGGAAACTGGGCTGGAAGAGGAGGGAGGTTTGGATGTCGATGTGGTGGGGAGGTTTTATGTGAGCGTAAATGTGGAGGATGTGGAAGGGGTGTTGAACGGTTGGTTGGATTGATATTTCAGTATAGGAAATCCATAGGGATTCTTATGGGTCTTTTCAATTGTTACTGGAAATTGGGGGAGGTTTTTGGACACGGATGTGCAAAGGAACATTTAGAGCTTGAGTTGGTTGCGAAAATGGCAAGTAGTAAGGATACGGGACTTGACTAATGTCCGTTACGCATACGAGATCTTGTACAGGTGAACAAGCTAGAAGTGGGCGAGGATACTCCGGCTGTGAAATTGAGACTTTTGCTCCATCTAGGGAGTAAGATGATAGGAGACGGTTTGGTGTATGGTATTGTCTGAGAACAGAAACAAATCAAAGGTGGCTCTGTCAATCCAATCCAATCCAATCCAATCACGACCCCTGAGAACGCACCTGTGACGCCTCAGATTATTCAGCTCCTCCTCTTTTTTTTCAGGGTAGATACCCGATCTCTCGTTCTGAGTATTGAAATGGCTGGCATTTAGATAGTTGCGATTTTTTCTCGATGGGTGTTTCTCTGTTGGCTTTCCCTGGGCTCTTCTAGGTTTGGTGTTTTGAGGTGGAAGATGAGACGGTGTCGGTGTGGTCGATATCTTAAATTTCCATGAAAAGCAATCTTTGACATGCTATAAGGGGGTCCATGTGCCTTCTTCCTCCCATTGTGATTTTGCTTCATTGTTGGAATCTTTGTAAAGGTCGTCCAGCAGCCTCGGCAATTTTCCGGAGTTACCCAAACATCACTCTCGAGTTGTACATATCTGTCGGTACTATCGGTTCTCTAGTGACTGCCGTATCCGGTATCTCTCGAATGATCCTTGACTGTGTGACCTGAGATACCAAGATCTGATCCGAGGGTCTCCTATCTGTATGAGCCAGGACAGAATGCTCGGATATCTACAGCGTATCTCGACGTGTGGCAGACCCCCCGAGATTGATAGATAAGCTGATCGAGTCTACAAGAGCAGCCGGGAGCAATGCCGATCACGAGGATTGCTTAATATCTGCATCCGATGTTACAGGTCCTTTGGCTTTTGAATCTGTCGCTGCATTCGCAACATCTCGGCTTCGCCACTGAACAAATTCCCGCGAGAGAATATCTCCGTAGCCAGACTCTTCATGTTTGAAAACTTCTATCATTGGTGATCTCTCTCTGCGTCTAATGCGCCAGACACTTTCGCCCGTTATGGTGTTCTTGAGCCCTGGGAATGATTAGCTGGCATCTTCTACATTCATAGGACTTCCTACAATCTAAAAAGCTGGCTGTAAAATTAATGCAGAGATTACCGTCCCAGGTGCCCTTGCCCCGTCTCTTGACTAGACCCGGAATGTTCTTGGTCTCTAATTCTTCGACCCTTTGTAAGATGCCGCTTTTGCTGCGGAAGCCCACGATGATTTTAGGAACTCCTAGTAGAAACGACTGGACCCAAAATTTTAGTAGCTTCCGCTCGTACTTAAGCATGTCTCTCTCGTTCTCGATCTCTGCGGAGGTCTTCAACTCTACCCAATTAATGGGGTCGTCTTTGTTGTTTGGCTTGCAGTCCCATACTGGGTGACGTTTAGCATGTTCTACCTCACTCCTATTTCCTGCTTACCAGCATCCACTTCGCCTCCAATGACCATTTTTGCCTTGCCGATACCAGTCTTTACAACTGAACAATACTGAGCATAATTGTTCACAACCATCTCCTTACGCCCCTCGATGAAATCTCGAGAAGTAGGGTCCCACTGGTCAGGCATTAAGGACAGGGTTTCAAACTTATAACCTACAAATCGATTTAGCAAGAGGTGGTTTATATATAATAGCCACACATACCCCAATAGCTCATAAGGTCCTGTGAGGGAGCGCCAGGTTGCGAAGGCTGGCTGTGCTGTGACTTTCTTGACTCCAATTTGTGGTCGTGGTTCTCCTCAATGAAACTTTAAAAGTTGGTACGGTGTCGCGTATCTGGTCATCTGCAAAACTTACATTGTACCCTTGAGTAGCCACAAGTCAGCGATAAATTCTTCAAGCCTTGGCCGCCAAGGAAGTGCCCACTTGGAACCTCGTCGCTTTCATCTCGAATCTAGGACGTGTCAGGATTCAGACCACGCATATTCAGCAAGGACCAGACCTACCCATTCATGGTGTCAAAAGGGGTAGCCATGATCTTCTCTGTCAGCCAATCTCTTCTCTAATGCGCTCTCAGGGACCCATCTACCTTCGTCATCATTCCTCTCCACTATAAGCATTAGCTCCTAGTGATTAAGAAAGGGGAAAATAGCCTACGGTAATAATATCGGCTTCACATCTGGTACCAGTGCGTTCTTCAAAAGCCATGATCGTCTTTAGAAGACTGTCCAGATGGTCGTCCGCCGTATCGTCAAGCTGTTGAAATTTATCGAAGCCTTTAGATAAGTCTGCTCCAATGTCTGGAGGATAGTAATAGCGCAAAGAGCGCTCATCCAGATAAAACTCATGATTCTCGTCATACGAAAAGTAGGCAATTTCCTGAAAAACGTCATTTAGACATTCAATTCGATAGGATTACTGAGACGTACTTTTGGTCTTCTGATTGCAGCACTGGAGCCACTGAACCTATTTATAGGCTGAATATCAAATTTACTCATTGTTGATTGATATCTACAAATGGATACCTGAAACTGTTGTCTCTGGAAAGCACTTTTTAACGCAAAGATGCGAGGTATGAAGTTCCTCATATAAGTGCTAATTGGGCTTGCATGCAAGGAGATGCTTGGGAGGCGCGTCGCGTGGACAAAGCAAATCAGCCCTACGATATCCGGCGTTATATGTCATATGATGTTTGTTTGCTACTCTACCGTAACAACCACAAATATCAATATTGCAAACATCAGTATCCCAAACATTGATAATCCAAACACCACATACCATGGCTGCAAAATCCACTTCATCACGAGCACCAGACACCACCAATTCCCAAGTTAGCCGCAAGCTATTTCACAAACACCTTAGTAGGCGGCCCACCAGCACATCAACCTCGACGTCTGCAACGACACTGCAAGAGTCGCCGCAAGACAATACCTCGGATATTGTTGTTAGAGATCACAATGGAAATTATTCGGTTGATGTCCTTCCTTCACCGCCAATAGAGGAAGATCAGGCAGCGCATGAGGACCCGGCGGATGAGAAAGATAGTAGGTTGATTGGAGGTCCCATACAGGAATAAACTGCTAAGATGGTATGTAGAGCTTGAGGCAAGACTGCTAGAGATGTATAGGAACAGGAGCATACAGCCTGGGGATCCGCCTGGTTAGTACGAGCCAACAGCTTCTCATGGATTATCCCCAACTAAACAAGACTAGAACTATTATCTGTGGTCCAAGCAAGTCTACGACGAAAGGTAGCCTCTTTGGATGAAGACAATTGGATGTTCGAAGCGGAGGAAGAAACACCAGGCTAAAACCTGTGTATATCGTCGTTCTATCAGCCCGTATGTCACTCACCAGGAGCTTCAGCGCTACGAAAATGAACGATTCAGAGTTGAGCTAGGAGTGAAAAATGTGAAGAAACATTCAAACGTGTATTTGATCGCTGGTAACCCTAAGGCTTTATCAAACCACTCGCCTGAGCGCAATCCAGTACCATCGAAGAAGTCTTGTGGGAGACCTTGGAGGAAACTTATCTCTATCACTTGTTCTGATGCAGGATCTACCGGAATAAGACGATCTCGTCGCGACCGAAGGAAATGGGGACCTTCTCCAAAATTCATCAATCATTGAGCGCTAAGAAATTTACATCCACATCGAAAGCTAGTCAGGGCCAACCGCAACCATATACACGACTTTGGCCCTATACGTAATTGCCATAATCTCAATCAAGTCCTTCCGCCGGCGGCGCCGAAGCCTCCGCCTTCTTCACTTTCGGTGTCCCTGGCCTCGGGCTCGCCCCAAACCCCATCATACTCCCCATCATATCAAACAGCGGATTCCCCTGCCTCGGTATCTTAATGCCAAAATACATCTCCCCAACCTGCGCCAATGCATCGTCCCAAATCCCCACCTCTTGGATGTACGGCGCATAATGCTTAGCGAGCTGCTTGAACAGATCCGAAGTCCCCCGCGGTATCGCGAGGAGCAGAAGACCCAGGAAATTTAGGAGCGGGAGGGACGGGTAGACGCGCATGTCGGAGCTGGTGCTACTGACTTCTTGGACGCTAAGGGATTTGTTCTCGGTGCTGAGGCGGGAGGTGAAGATAAGAAACGCTTTGTTGGCAGAGCGGAGGTTGCCGGTCAGGAGGTACGGGAAGACAGCGCGAGCGGCATAGAGAGCCGCGGTGTGCGAGTCATCTTGTGTGTACCACTCGTACTCGAGTTTAGCAAGCTGTTCAGGCGAGTCTTTGGTGCCCAAAGCCAGGTGCTTTTCCGCATCATAAGGCTCATGATCTACAACGAACAAGTAGTCAGCCACCGTGTCCAGAAGAATCTAGCAGCATCTTATACATACCCTCAGCAAACAACGTCCCCGCCACATGATGCAGCTCGGGATCCCCATTCTGATACTCCCCAAACTTAATACTCCACTCCACCATCGCCTCCACAAACCTCTTCTTCGTCGGTTCCCCAGGCGGAAACGCCCTCAACAACGCCAACAGCTTTCCTACATTCACCCTCATATTAGCCCCCCTTCATTTCCCATCCCCATAACCCCCACCCAACCACCACCCTCCCCCCCCAAAAACCATCACAAACAACAAACAAACAAACAAACCAAAAAAAAATCCCCCACAAACCTTTCTCCCCCCCCCCCACCCCCTTCCCCCCCCTCACATACACCTCCACCAAATACCCCCCCAGATCCCCCCCGCTGGCCCCCTGCCCCGCCTTCAGCAGCGCCGCCGCGCCCCCGTACAGCACCTCGATGGCGGCGTCCCAGTTTCCCTGCTGGACGTAGCGCGACGCCACGACGCGGAGTTGTTGGTGCGCTTCGTAGTATTGGCCTTCGGCGATTCTGTGGGGTGGGATGGGCGGTTAGGTTAGGTTGGGGGGAGGGGAGGGGAGGGGAGGGGATGGGAGGGGAGGGGATGGGATGGGAAGGGGGAGGGGGGGGGAAGGACTTTTCTTTTTGGCGGGCGATGGTTTTTTCGATTTTGGTGGACATGGTTTTTGGGGTGTTGGGGTTGTTGGGGTTGTTGTGGTGGTGATGGTGGTGGTAGTGTGGGAGTGGGAGTGGGTGGGAAGGTTGTTGACGGATGAAGTTCCGTCTTTGGGGGGTTGGAACTTTTGGCTGTTGCTCTTGTAATTTTTAAGATGTATGGGGAGTGTTCAAAAGTGAATTAATCAATCACAAAAGTGAAAACCCAAAAAAACTTGGAATAATTGCGATCCCAGGGACTCGAACCCTGCTCTCGAGCATGGGAAGCTCGAATTCTAACCCCTGAACTAGGAACGCAGACACGTAAATGGTCATTATTAGAATATATATTGATTTCACCTTCACTACCGTCAATTGAGACAGCGCACATCGATCGTTTTCTTGGCCTTTCCTAGTTACTCCATAGCATTCTGGACCTGATGCCGTTTAACATGATTAAAAGCACCATGCAATGGATATGGCAAAGGTACGTCAAGCATTCGCTATATTCTCAAGTTTTAATTCGCCCGGCCTAAGCGCGTTTCCTTTTCCACCATGCTGTAAAGCGATGCCATAGACAAGTGTAAACGCCACAAGGTAAAATGCAAGCACTGTCTACTTGAACTTCAAGCCATTACAAGTCCCCATGAGAAGTGCCAGCCCCAGCCAACGCCCCTGCGCAGATAGCTCAAACGCCGTGCTAGCTAGGCCCGGAGTTGATACAATGATAAAAAAATGAATGCTGAGCCCCATGCGATATCAAGGAGTGCTTTTCCGGAGAATGCACGCTCTCTATCTTCGGTTGTCGTTTGTCGTTTTCGCAGATTTCTCACCGAGGAGCTTCCGTTTAATGGCGTCTGCTGCCCCGAGCGGAAGGGGCTGGGTGCTGTATTCGGAGTTCGAGGATAGGGACATGTCGCTACTGGGTGATTTCAGCCTACACCCTCGCCAATTCCCAAGCCCACCGATGCCAACGAACCCTCGAGAAGGATACTGCGATGCTCGAACCCTGGCGCGCGCATGGTCCTCTTCCTCCCTCTCCCTCAAAGCCAACTCTTCCGATCCCTGACGCATGTTCCCCGCTCCGCCAGCACCGCTGCTAAACAGAGCGGTGATGGAGCGGGACAGCTGTGATTGGCGCGGTGCGGTGTGAGGATAGGGACCACGATCTGCTCCGTTGTCTCCTACGACGTGGTGGTAGTTTCCGGCACCGCCGATGCCACCATGGAAGTAGTTCCGTTTTGTACGGCCCCGCATCAGGGAAGAGGTCGATGAGGTTGAAGCATGCATCGTGTCGGGGTTGGGTTGTTCGTTCCTTTGTGGCGAGGAGGGCATATTGGACAAGGCGCACGGAGGTGACAGCCTTCTTGTACTACGCTCAGTGGGAAGCGGTAAACGATGACAGGCAACAACAATGTCAAAGCATGCACCAGTCCGAGTATTGGAGCGGGAGAAGTAGAAGTCAACGCAAAACGGACGAGGACAATGCATCGACTAAGTACTCTGGTCTGAAACTGGGCAGCACATATTGGAGAGCAAGAGCGAACGCAGGACGACCGCCTACACATTTTACTCAATAGTGCAATCATGAATCGGGGAAAGCGCGATGCAGGAGTAGTTTAAGGAGCACGTTGTACTACACATTTCGGTTTATTCTGTTTATTCTCCGGGGGTTACAAGGGCGACGGATGATTCTTCAGGTTCGCCGAGAGTATGCGTGACATAATAAGTCGATGTCCAGGATTGACTACTACCGAGCCACTTTTGCAGTTGGTTTCGGGGGGTTCGGCCAGAAACATGACATCTGGGTGATTTTGATGGATGAACATGCTACTGGTTGGTGTACTGGAGGGATGTAACATAAGAAGGAGGCCTCAGTAGATGGATATCAAAGGAGAGAATCTCGTGAATCTCGTGAATCCTGAAATCAGCAGAAAATAACAAGTGTGATGAGTGAGTGGAGCGGGACACATAAGGTACTTTAACATGGGCTGCATGTAGCGCGCGGGCCGTGAGTCTGAATGCGACAAGCGGGATATACCATATACCCCGCAAAATGCCAATTTCTCCCATCTGCACATGTAACTTAAGGTACTTGGCCTTGACGTACTTTACAGTACATGGGCTCTGTAAGGTAAGGTACGTAAGGGTAAGATAGCTACGGGTAGGCAAGGCAGATACCGTGGTACCTTACAGTAGTAGTACCTGTTCCAGATTCATCATGTGCCGAGCATGTGATTCTTCGGTATTACGGTCATGCTTGTGTTCCGTACATTCGAAAAAAAACACACGCGATTGACTCGGGCCTTTGATGGCCCTGTATACCTTAGCTGAGATGAATAACCCCCAGGCTTCTGCAGCCTGCTTCCCTTGCAGAAATGGCTTTTGAAACGTTCAGCGCATAGGACGTATTTTCCCGTGAAAATAGAGTTTTCTGTTTCCCCAGAAGAGGCAACTGCCGTTTACCGCGCTTGCTTGAGCGTGGTCGAGATCTTGGACTGATCACGTCGTCATTGTTGATGTCCCCGTGACAGAGGAAGACAGTGCGCTTTCCCCGTTCCCGGCTGTACATAGATGATAGTACAACTAAATCTCTTTCGCTCCTGCTATGAAGGTTATTGTACTTCTGTTTGAGCCAGTCTTGGAAATCGTTCCTCTTCTACTAGCTCTCCTATATGGCGCATCGATTTTCGGTAAATGTCGCGAAAGAAAGCTCGGGCCTGAAGAGATGTCAAAGCACCAAGCCGGCGGCTACCAGTACGATCCAGACTTATCATCCGGGGTGCCCGAAAACGGATGATATCTTCCGCAGATGCTGGTAAAAGTTGATTAACTGCGTAGGTGGCAACCGGCAACCGGCAACCGTCTCAGGAAGTTAAGCAAGGTACACATACGGTACCTATACGTCAGTCCAACGCGCTCCACTCGACTCTCGTCTAAGGAGTAGTGAAGGTGTTACAGGCCAGCATATTGCTCCTTCCTCGCATCTATCTCTTCCCAAGCGATCTTACGTCTTTCTTTTTCCTTTGCACCTCTGACAAAGGCCAACAACCTCAAAGCACCAGAAGGCGTGACACCTTCACATCTTCTCGCCATGCCCACACTCTCAGGCCGTGCTATCTCCAACACTCGCAATTCTTCGTTGCTGAGACCATGGATCTTGCTATAATCCAAGTCCGTCGGCAATTTCAGCTGCTCGTCCCGCTCAAAGACGCTAACCATCGCCTTCTGCCGTTCAACATAAGGAGCATAGACACCTTCGATTCCAACGCGTGACCTGACTTGTGGCGAGAAAGACGTAATAGCTGGTATATGTGGGATCAGCGAATCCACCGAAACCCCAGCAAGGCGCAAGAGATCATAAGCAGAACGCGGAGCCGTGTCTTGATGGACCTGGAATCCTTTCGCAGCCCATGCATGTGGGCTCATCTTACATTTCTCGAGTAGCAGCTGCAGATTTTGCATTTCTGTGGCGTGGTCAGAGAAATGGTTCCAGCGCTTGTCGCCTACCACCCCCGCCTTTCTGCCCTTCGCAGTAAGACGAAGGTCCGCATTGTCCGCACGAGCACTCATGCGATACTCACTCCGTGATGTGAACATACGATATGGCTCGCTGACACCCTTGGTAATAAGGTCATCAATCATGATACCGATATATCCATCGCCTCTGCCAATGACCAATTGCTCTTTCCCTTGAGCAGCGAGACCGGCGTTGATGCCTGCCACAATGCCCTGTGCAGCCGCTTCTTCATATCCAGTAGTACCGTTGATCTGACCGGCTAAATACAGGCCTGATATGGGTTTTGTCTCCAAGTTCGAGCGCAGGTTGCGCGGATCCACGTAGTCATACTCCACACCATAGCCGGGTTGAAGCATCTTTACGTTTTCAAGTCCGACGATGGTATGAAGCATCTGTTCTTGCACTGCTGCGGGTACGGTCATAGAAATGCCATTGGGGTAGATGACATCCGTATCGAATCCCTCTGGCTCAAGCCAGATTTTGTGTTGGGTCCTGTCCTGGAAGCGGATTATTTTAGATTCGAGGGAAGGACAGTATCGGGGACCTTTGACGGTTTCGCGGATATGAATACTCTGATCCAAGTTGGCTCGAATGATCTCGTGAGCAGCAGGATTAGTCTCCGTGCCGTAACAAGAGAGCTGATCTTGGACGGTAACGATGTCGTTAAGGTATGAGAAAGGTACTGGAGGCTCCTCACCTGGTTGAACCTCTAATTGTGAAAAGTCAATCGTCTTTCGGTCAAGGCGGGGAGGAGTGCCTGTTTTCAATCTTCCCAGATCAAACCCAGCGTCCCGCAGCGACTTGCTGAGTCCAAACGTCGCTGCCTCTCCCATCCTTCCACTTGGGAAAATATCCAGACCGATGTGTATCTCTCCACCGAGAAATGTCCCAGTAGTAATGATCACCTTTTCAGATTGTAGAACATCCCCAGATTCTAGCCTGACACCTGCAATGCTCCTCTGCTTCCCTTCAATGCCTTCAACGCCTTCAATGACGATGATATCCGCTACCTTGCCCTCCAAGACTGCGAGGCCTTTCGTAGACAGTATTTCAGCCTTCATTTCCCTCTTGTATATTTCCCTATCTATCTGTGCTCTTGGACCCCAGACTGCTGGGCCTTTCTTCCTATTCAGTACACGAAAATGGACCCCAGCTTTGTCCACAATACGTCCACAGACTCCATCCAAAGCGTCAATCTCGCGGATCATTGTGCCTTTACCGATACCGCCGAAAGAAGGATTGCACGAACAAACCCCAAGGTTTGAGAATGAAGGAGTGACAAGTGCAGTTCGTGCACCCGATCTAGCTGCTGCGGTAGAAGCTTCTGTTCCAGCGTGGCCACCTCCTATCACTATCACATCATAAATACTATCGTTACCACATTAGCGTGTTCGTCATTCCAAGATGGGGGATAAAGCTCAAGTTTCTTAGGCGTACTTTGGTCCTTCGGTGACTGTAGCAAATGCCCGCTGCCAGGTTAGCCTTGCCGATCGTACACGAGGACTATGGCCCCAGCGCAGAAACGTCGAAGACCGTAATGGTAGAGTCATGGCAAATAAGAACCAGGAAATTTGATTTGGAAGCTCCCACTGATGGAAGCCAGAATTATTACATGGTCGCTTAGGGTTGCCGCGCTTGCCTCACAACTGCCTTAACTCCGGTGGTTAAAGTGAAGTTGAAAAGATTGTTTGACTAGGGTCATATACCTTACTGTACGAGTAGACTCATGTTAGAGCTGCCACTTGTAGCATAAGAGGATTTTCAATTCATTCGCTAAACTCGGCTTATCAGAAGCTACAACCGCTACCATACAACCTAACGCCGGCCGGCCTCCTTCCTCAATCTAGCTGCTGCAGAGGAAGAGCCCATTTCGGGCCAGCTTGATACGGCATCCTCTACTTCTTCCAAGAACGTAGTGCTATTGTGCATCTTACTAGCCCCTAAAATGACCCTGACCCCTGGAGAACTAGCGTTCACTTGAGCGACCATTTTGGCTTCTTCATAAGTTGCACCTCCAACAATGAATATAATGATATCCTGCGGTTTATCCCTTGTAGTCCCACCACCTTCAACGAAAGGATACTGTTGCTCTTTCAGCCTAGCTTTGATGAGATTCTGTAGCGTGGCTTCCAGCCGAGGAGAATGCTGGGTGTATACATTCTCAACGTCTCTTAGGCCCTTGAAACGATCGCGGGCCCCAGAAAATATGGATGATGACTCAAAAAGATCAGAAAAGCCCCCGGCAGTGGGTGATGGTTGGAGCGAGTGGTGGTATGCAAGTAGTTTCAACACCAACTCAACGCGTCGTGGTGATACATTCCCGGCAGCAGTAAGAAGATCAAGGAGCATGGATAGAGCGTTTGATGGATGTTTCTCGTATCTCAGTGCATATAAAGCCACAAGACGAAGCTTACCCTCCGAGGAGACTTTAGTTGATTGAATGAGCCGCTGCAGATTCTGTGACAGATTAGTCGACGGATTCCGATGAAAACCAAGACAACAGTAAAATACCTTCAGATCACTGCCATGATTATCGTTGCACGCCAAACTCTGCTCAAGCTCACTGACACTTAAGAGATCGTCCGTACCAACTCGTCTGCTGAGCTCGCCGACAAGCGTTACATGCTTGCTCACATTGCCAGAGAGCTTCCGAAACTCAGGATAATCCTCGATGAACCGCTTCATGTCCGCGATAGATTCAATGCTAGCGCTGCTCTGCGATTTTGATGAGTATTGCTGGACGTATTCTTTGATATTGCTACCAAGATCACCGAAATTGAGGTACATGTTCTTCTTGAAGAAAGGGTCTTGGTCTTGGGATAGGACAATTTCCTTCAGCTCAGGCCTTATGTCAGGGACGTCACTTAAGTCTACTCTACCATTATAAATGCCAAGAAGTTCATGAACCATGGCTTGATAAGTCCATTGTGTCAAAAGAGGGGTGATAGGATCATCGCGTCGATCTAATAGAAGAAGTATTGGCGGAGTATCCGTTTTTCGAAAATCGAACAATTGCTCCTCTTGTGTCATTTGGTATCGAACCTCTATGGCGAGCTTCTTCACTATTAGGCTGTTCTTCTCATATCTAATCAGAGGTTTCTTCTTCAACGATAGCAGCAGAGCTATGACCCCATCGGTGCATCTTTGTAGGGAGTCTGGGTTCCATGAGTCTGGAGTATTGCTCCATAAACGTTGCTTAGGGAATCCGAGATCGAGAGACAGTAGGTCCGGGTTAATAACAATGTAATCCGCAAAGTATTCCTGAATACCGCGAACCACTTCGTTGTTGTCGGCCTCTGCAAGTCTTTCTAGAGATGACTTGCGGATGGCATTGCTGAAATCTAACTGATAATCAGTCTCTGGTCGCCATAATTTCTAGTCATCGCTCTCACAGATATAGTATTCGCCATACTTGGGGTTCCTGAATTCGTCTATGAGATGTTGTATTGAATCTGCAGACGGCCGTACAAAACATAGGCATCGTAGATGTCGCATCTTCTCACGGGAAGTATTGTCAATACGGCTGGTCTCATAATTAGCTAAGGTTTCCTAGCATTCAAGTTTGCTTACTCTATAAGGTAAACTTCATGGTTAAGCAGGGCCGACTGTGTAGTAGCTGTCGAGACAATGGATACCTGGAACAGGTTAGCCAAACATCTTCCTACCAAAACTGCGCTAGACTCGCACTGTCTCACTGTCTAGCAAGAGAACCTTCATCTTGGCAGATGAGGATCCTGGAATAGAGTCTCCAGCTGAGACCATCTTCGAGACGTAGCCTGAGACCGCTGAAACCACGTCCATCGTGACTGCTGAGTTTCTGACGATCCTAGAACTCGGAGCTGCAGCATCGTACTGAGATATCTAGTCAAACCATAATCCTTGCATCAAATCGATGTCAACTGTAAGGTAGCGTAAGGTACAGAACTGTTCTGTGGATGAGGTTACGAAGTCGTGGGGTCTTCCGCCAAGGCCACACATCGCGGCCCCGCGGTCAGAAATGACGGCCCCCCCTTCTCCTTTTCCTTTGTTGACACTCTTCACCGCGACCATGAAGTAATTGCTTCGATCAAAGATCTTATAACCAGTACCGGCGAGGGCAGGATGTTGCCCTACATCGACATTCGTGAGCTTCTTGAATAATGCTCTCTTCATTCAGAGACCATGCTAATGGTCCGCCAGCTTTCCAGTATGCCGCTTCACTGACCGGCTCGTCAGTCGACGAATGTTAGATTTGCGCATTGAAGTCTCTGTAGAATCTCTGGCTCACCTTTCTTAGTGAAGCTCATTACTTCGTTCCTCATCTCTTACCCTCTTGCTGGCGTCCTCAAACGCATACCTGATTCCAAGCCCTATCAGAAGAATCTGTTCATAATAACGTGCGTTAATAGCACCTGCTGGTCATCCGGTTCAACGTGCTAAAGTTTTGAAAAGGGTCTCTCTTTTCTACCTGGTTGGATTGTTCGATCTCTGGGCGGGAATCCGTACATTGTTGATTAGCTCTGTCGGTGCCTATGTTATTGCTGCTTATGTGAAAGGGCCGTTTATGCCATGGATAGGCTTTGTGTTCATCATGGGGCATATGTCCATCAACCAGCTGCGAAGGCAATTTGTAAATGCTCCGGAAAAAGTCGACATTACTGGTACGTTCAATACGACCGAGGGCTTGGCACAGCGCTGATATCAGATTATAGGGGCACAGATGGTCCTTGTCATGAAGGTAAAGCTTCCAATTTGGGCAGAAACACACTGAAGAAGCTAAAAGCCATAAGCTCACAGCCTTCTGTTGGAATGTACAAGACGGGCGATTGCCGCCGAATGAGCTCGTTGACTTCCAGAGAGAGCGGGCTCTTGTTGAGCTGCCCGGTCTTCTAGATTTTGCTGGCTATGTTGTAGGTGTCGACCTGGAAATAAGCATAAAGTGTTCTAAAAGCCTTTAGCTATTCTTTCCCTCCTTATTCGCTGGCCCCGCTTTTGATTATATTGATTACCGACGGTGGATCGAGACGAGCATGTTTGAGGTACCAGCAGGAACAAACCCAGCTCATAGGCCCCAGACTCGCAAGAAACGAAAGATACCCCGGAGCGGTACGCCAGCCACCATTAAGGCGATAATTGGACTCGTTTGGATCTTCTTGTTTCTTAAATTTTCAGGTTGGTACAATACCCAACTTGTGCTAGGCGATCAATACATGCAGTACGGCTTGTTAAGGCGACTATGGCTCTTACAAATGCTGGGCTTTTCCACGAGGATGAAGTACTACGGTGTCTGGTATTTGACTGAAGGGGCTTGCATTCTTTCAGGCATGGGCTACAAAGGAATAGATCCAAAGACCGGCCGAGTACAGTGGGACCGGTTGCAGAACGTCAATCCTTGGGGCATTGAAACAGCGCAGAACTCACGTGCTTACCTTGAGAACTGGAACATGAATACCAACAATTGGTTACGGAACTACATGTACCTGAGGGTAACGCCGAAGGGGAAGAAACCCGGCTTCCGCGCCAGCTTGGCCACGTTCGTTACCAGTGCTTTTTGGCATGGGTTCTACCCGGGATATTACTTGAGCTTTGTTCTAGCAGCCTTCTTGCAAACGATTGCGAAAAGTATGTTCTCCTCTGCAACCTTTTAGTGAAATAGTGCGGTATTCTGAGATCGATAGATGTCCGGCGTCACATTCGCCCCTTCTTCCTAACCCCGGACGGCCAGCGCCCCACATCCTACAAGCCATACTATGACGCCCTGTCCTACCTTACAACTCAGGCAGCCTTCAGCTTCACCACCGCACCCTTTGTCCTGCTTACCTTGCCTGATTCCATCCTTGTCTGGTCTAGGGTCTATTTTTACGTCGTTTTCGGCGCTGCTGCATCCATGGCATTCTTTGCTTCCCCTGCCAAAGTATGGCTTATTAAGAAACTGAAAGCGAGAAACCAGTCCGCGTTACAACCGAAAGAGAATATTGAGCATCCACTTATGGGCTTACCAAGTGATCCTGGCAGGGATATCGACGAGGCAGTCAAAGAAATCAAGGAAGAGGTTGAGGCAAGGAGGAGGCGTGGAACGAGCGCAAGTATGCCTACGGGTCAAAACATGAAAGCTGCTGTAGAGGAAAAGCTTGGGAAGAAGCTATAGATTTTCTGGAATTGTATGTATGGATTTCCATGCCAGTATGATACCCCCCTGCTACAGTTGTGGCTATACTGCACGACCAGCCGTTTCAGTTGTGTTTCTTTTAACATTTCTTCGTTTGTGTGAGTAGGATGCCGACGGCCAAGGTCGACAGGTTTGTCAATCAATCTAATCTATACTTCCCATGCTTCTAGGAGGCTGTTTTGCGCTCCACACAACATAGATAGAATTTGGCACGTATCAAAATCACGCTCAAGATTCCCATTATTCTTTCCCGGGTTGTTGCAGTGATATACAGTGTTGTTGGATCAAAACAGCCGGCTCCCTCCGTTTAGCAATAGAAGGGTTCACCTAGCACTCGTCTAAACCTAGCAGTCGTCCAGCCCTATAGGGCTGAAAATCCACATTTCATTTTTTATTGCTTCAAACGATGAACTACGTAGCTAATATGACCTCTTTGGGGCCCTTCTGATACGCATGCCCCGCCCTGATTGGCCAGTTGTAGATACCACGTTGTTCCTTTGCCCCTGCTCCTGCTCCTGCTCCTGCTCCTGCTCCAGCTGTCTGACCCGTAGCTTAACTATCAGCTGCTTCTTCTTCTTTTGTCTGAAGCTAGCTGTCATTGGTGCCGAAGCAGTGAAGAGCTCGGAGCCTAGACGTAATAGATCATTGACCTCCCTATTCCACATCTTTGTCTGTTGAGCTGAGGTCACGACAGCTCGTTTTCGGGTAGAAGGAGGTTTTGAAGTAAAGAGCTCAGAACCTAGACGTAGTAGAGAATTAACCTCCTTTTGCCATACCTTTGCTCGTTGATTCTCTCTTCTTTCATCAACAATCTCTTGATTCATGACTCTTGCAGTACCGTAATTACCCTCAATTCGATTGCTCTTTTGCTTCTTTCTTTTATTGAGTTCAAGAAGTTTCTGATTAGTGATGTTCTGAATAGTAGATTTCGTCATTGCTCGTATTGCTGCTTTACTCATCTTTTGAAGAATCTGACTAGAAATCGTTTCTTTTACTGCTTGTCTAATAAGCTGCTGTACTTGAGAAGTATTTGCAAATGTTAAAACGACTTCTAAATCGTCTTTAGAATCGATGTATGTGACTGTAGTCTCGACAGACGTAGTTGAATGAATGACTATGTTGTACTGCTGTGATTGATTCAATTTCTTAGAAGGAAAGTGCTGAAGTACTAATGCTGAGCTGAACGAAAGAAGTTTCGTAGCTGTTCATGACTTTCTGATATTTGTTAGGGGCCAGCATAGAGCGAGTCATATGGGTGTAAGGTAACGAGTATATAAATGCTAAGGAAGGAAAGTATCTAGAAGGAAAGAGTCGGCTATCTATATGACTCAGGAGAACATAAGCTAACCCTGAATAGGGTTGGCCTCGAAACAACCCTATAGCCTAGCGGCGAGCGATCGGCGATAGCCATCAACATAGCTACCAACGTAGGTGCGTAGCTAGGGTCGTAACATTACCCCCCCTCTTCAACGATTCATGTCCGCATGAATGTATTTCCTTAGCCTTGTGTAGAATCGAAATGCCTATTGTAGCAGGCTCACTATGCGAGGTAGAATGATGCCATTGTAGCAGGCTCACTAGTTGCACATGGACGTTTGACCAGGTCCACTGGTGGGTAGGGCGATGTGGGTAGGTAGATCATCGCGTTGACGGAAGGCGCCTTTGTAGCAGGCTCACTATTTGCACATGACCGGGTTGACGGATCGGTTCACTGGTAGGTAGAGCGATGAGGGCGAGTAGACCATCGCATTGAGGATTCCATTGTAGCAGGCTCACTAGTTGCACGCGAACGAGTCGGCAGACCGGTTCACTGGTAGGTAGAGCGATGTGGGTAGATGGGTCATCGCATTGACGGAAGGTGCCATTGAAGCAGGCTCACTAGTCGACTTGCTCATTGAAGAGGTCGATCATCGGCTTGCCATTGTAGCAGGCTCACTGAGGGGTTTCGGTATAGGAACAAGCTCATGGGTTTGTTGAGGTTCGATACACGAACAAGCTCATAGATTTGCTTGTTACCGAAGGTGATCGTGCCATTGAAGCAGGCTCACTAGTTGCACGTGAACATTTGACCAGGTCCACTGGTAGGTAGGGCGATGTGGGCGGGTAGGCCATCGCATTGAGGGTAGGTGCCATTGTAGCAGGCTCACTAGTTGCACGTGAACGGGTAGCAGGACCGGTTCACTGGTGGGTAGGGCGATGAGGGTGGGTAGGCCATCGCATTGAGGGTGCCGTTGAAGCAGGCTCACTGGGGTTTGCTCCTCGAGGTAGAGACTTCACGCAGTTCTAGACTGGCCTCTTTGGTTGTTCAACAAATTCGAAGAATCTCTTGCGAATCTGAATGAACGGTTAATCCGCTGATCTTTGACCTAGTCGGATGGTCCCAATCGTTTGTTTATACTCGCTGACCAGCGCACGAGTCCGAATCTTTTGTTTATTCTCGCTGAATCAGCTCACGAGAGGAGGAAGGTGAGTGCTGCTGCACGGACGCAAGCCGCTAGACCAAAGTCGATAGAGGGTTGGAGGACTACTAGCAGAAGCACTCGAAGAAATCGATGCAGATTATTTCACTTCGCCTGTAACGAAGGAGCATTTATATAATGTTAGGGGCCAGCATAGAGCGAGTCATATGGGTGTAAGGTAACGAGTATATAAATGCTAAGGAAGGAAAGTATCTAGAAGGAAAGAGTCGGCTATCTATATGACTCAGGAGAACATAAGCTAACCCTGAATAGGGTTGGCCTCGAAACAACCCTATAGCCTAGCGGCGAGCGATCGGCGATAGCCATCAACATAGCTACCAACGTAGGTGCGTAGCTAGGGTCGTAACAATATTCAGTGATGTAATTGCTTCATGTCGAGCCTGTTGATATATCTCTAGAAAGTTCGTTTTATCGATTGAGTAGCTGATCTCAAGTCGAGTAATTCACTGAACATGAGTCTTGTATACAGTAGTCAATGAAGCAAAGATCTCAACATCGAGTGATTGAAGTAGATGAGTGATGTGAGTTGAAAGACACAGTAGAATGATCTTCTGACTGACGCAATAGTCAATTATCTCAGTAGCAATATGAGAAGCATGATCATCGATTAATAACATTCAATATTCATCTTTCTGTCAGATTTTAGTTTTTGAATCAAAGCATTTTCGAATTCAGACTAGATTCAATTCGTTGTCGATTCAGTCATTCTCGCTCACAGCAATATGATCTTCTTTGAGTACTTTGTATCAGATCTTCTGCTATACTTTTTCTTTGAAGATAATTCACGACTTCAAGACTCTTTCATTCATGAATATACACTCAATCAATGAGACTCACTCTCAATTGTCACATTGAATCATATGAGTCTTCTTTTCATACTTGAAAATCATGATTCGAAGCTTAGCAATAACTTCTTGCATAAATTTCTTTTCATTCATGTTGTAGATATCTTTTATCTCTATTTCATGCTCTTCTTTTAAACTCTGAAAGAGATTGAATCAGTCAGCTAGAATATCGAGATTCTGAGTCATAGCACGCTCTTTGTCAAGCGAAGAAACGTATGCTGTTTTGATTTGCGAATGACGTTTTAGGAACTTCTGAGGCCAATTGATTTCGACTGACTTATCATTCCTCTTTTTTACTAATAGCTCTGCAGCTATCGAACGTACTTGCTCCACATGAGAAGATCAGCCCCAAGCCTGAAGACGTAGAATTCAGCCACATATAGCGGCTTCTTCTTCAGGGCTAAGTCTTTGGAAATGCTGATTGCGTACAGAAGCAGCCTTTCGACCATTGATTCGATCCGTAAGAGTACTTTTTGGTATGTCATGTTGACGAGCGATTTTTGTTATGGAAGGATTTTGGTTGGCTGCTGTAGCCTCATTCCAACGGGCTTGAGCAAGCGTTATGCGCTCTTCCTGTGAAAGTTCAATATCTTCAGAAGGTATGAAGGCCATAGGGGGGGTGGGGGGGGTGGCTGCCATCGTTTTGCTGAATTGTTGAAGAATTATACCAATAGAATATGAAATGTGGATTTTCAGCCCTATAGGGCTGGACGACTGCTAGGTTTAGCCGAGTGCTAGGTGAACCCTTCTAGCAGGGGAAAGAACGTGCGTAGCGAATATGTCTACTCGAAATCTACTCGCAAGAGGCCAGAAGCCAACCTTTATGATTATGATGTTGTTAACCAGAGAGGAAATGCCCCAGCCAGGCCTACTGACTTCAGAATGAATTTTAGTCAAAGATCATATCGCGCAGCCCACTTCTTCGCACGCGCCATCGTGGCTTTCTTCGTCAAATCGAAATCATCACCACCTATCCTTCCCTTTCCCCCATGCGGAACATAACGAGGCGATCTGGAGTATCTCGCGAGCTCTTTGCTCCAGTCCCAATGCTTCCACATCCTTTCTTCGCTCCAATTATAATCATCTTCTAGCTTCCACCCTTTTCTCCCCTTTCCTTTCTTCTTTGATGCTGCTACTTCTTCACCGCTAGAACCCTCTTCTTCACTACCAGCTGCTTCTTCTCGAATCTCGTCGACAACCTCCTCAATGCCAAAAACGCCGGTGATTGTCACACCATGCTTGTCCGCAAGCCGCACAACGACTTTACTCCACCCATGCTCGTTGGATGGGCAGATCTCGTCATTACAAGCGTTCGAGTGAAGAAATTGGGAAAGAATGAAGCCGAGATTACGTATCGTCGAGTTGCCATCTCTAAAGAGACCATGCTTAATGAGCAGGGAGATGGTGGTTAGGAGTGCTGTGCCCATGGTCATCAAGCACTGGGCGTTACCCTCGGAGTCATCCGACGACACTGGGCGCGACTGTTAGTACATTTTAAGATATTAAAGGTGCAAGAGACAAATGGCTTACGGCATATGTCCAAGTTGTTCTTCAAGAAGAATGCCATAGCTTCGATATGGGACCACATTGGTAAGGCAACCTCGGCGGGATCCCCTGCTTTGGCGCTTTTCTTGAACTCCTTGTCAAATGACAGCAACTGTTCCCTTGGTCAGTTGATGGATTCCTCGCCTCGACACCCCACAGACCAGCAAACTCACCATGTTGTCCATGACCTCCTTGGTCCCGTATGCGCTGAAATCGTTATAAATATACATATCGAAATTATCTTGATCGCGCTTCTCCTGCTCTTCCACCCACTTCATCAACAGCTCAAACCCAGCCTTCGTCATGATCCACTTGTGCTCCGGGTACTTGTCCGCGGGTTTCATGCACATGCACTTTTCACCACCGCCGCAGGTGAACGTTAGTTCTCGACATTCCTCGTCGTCTAAATCGAGGTCAAGCTCGCGAGCTTTGTCCTCCGAGTCGCGACATACGCAGACCCAGGTAGAGCCGTCCGCGTCTTCCGGTACATTATCGGACTTGGAGGTAGTGGAGGATGTGGCGGGCTCGGAGCTAGCTTCTTTAGAGGGGTCCTTTGCCCTGGGGTTTTCGGGGGCGGGTTGTTTCGATTCGGTTGTCGCCTTCTTTGCAGCCTAAGATTCTTCAGTCTAAAAGCTCGATTGACGTAGTAAAACACCTACAGTAGCTTTTCCCCCCTTCTCCGCGCCAGCAGACCCGTCGTTTTCCTTCTCCTGAGATTTTCCAAGGGAAGTCCTCTTCGTGACAGGTGCGACCGCTTCTGCGTTGGCATCGGCTTCCGCTAGTGTTTTCTTTGCTCGAGGCATAATCGGCAAGTAGACTTGGTCGAAATGGAAAGGTTGGGAATGTCAGGCAGACGGCAAAGGGGTTGAGGAAATTAGAATTGTGAAGCTCCCCTGTCACGATCCCTAGCGCGATCAGGTCGCAGCTTCGCGAAGTCACGTGTATCGAAAGGGAGCCAAAACCGACAACCGACAACCGATTACCCAAGGGAAGCAGTCAAGCAATCCCACAAGGCTTTCCACGCGCTCGACATCCAGAAGATGACAGAAAGTCGGAGTATAACAACCAATATCCGCAAAAGATCTCCAAATGGACGAGTAGATTCAATTTTTCCTTGGGATAGTATAATCTTCGCCTTGGGTTCAACTGCAAAGCCTGTGCGATTAGAAGAGTTGGATAAAGAAACATATAGAAGTAATCAATCTTGACATTCCAGACCTAAATCATCATTAAGTCGAATAATTAATCTGGCTTGTCTGCCTGGCTGGTTTCTGCAACCTCTAGCGATTCACATCTCTTCATATACATGATGGCGTTGAGAATCACTCACGATATCCTGGGAGACAATGAAGCAAAAATCACTTGCGGTATTCCTTACTGCAATCGATCAGAAGCAATTCCAACTGTCTATTGCGTGGCTCCCTCTGCATATCTTCAGCTTCACCACAGCTATTGCGTATCCTCTTATGTCTCCATCCGCACCAATTCCCATTCTTCACAGCAGCATTTCCAAGCCTCCCTGTTGGGAAAGATCTACACCATCGTTGCCCAATCTGTCGATCATTATGCGCAGTAGTTGAAGCAATATATTTTCTTCACTACGGCTTTTCAGTTGCTTCTGTACACTGATCAGTTCTCATTCCCTTTCTTTTCCGACAGTTATCCCAGATACCCCAATTAATATGCGCAATGCTTCCGAAAGCGGATTTTTGAGGTATAGAAATCGAATGATTCACGCACTTTCTCAGCTTCACTACGTTTTGACCCGTGGCCTTCCTCTGCTTATCCGCCCATGTTCGATGTCCTTCACCACATTTGGCTCTGTCTTCCAATCAGCGTACCTTTTACTACCAGGAGCTCGCGATAGTCCCTGTCGTCCACCCTCGTACCATACTGCACTCTGATTGAATGTTCATTGTAATGATGAAGCAAGTTCTCCTATGATTTTGAGTGCGTAGATCTAGATTCATTAGGGTTTTTTTCTGGCAAAGCCTTCAAGCTATTGTCTATATATATTGCATCCACGCTCTGTTTTCTTCCTACTATTACAACATGATATCTATGTCTCTTTACATGACCGACCGACCGACCATCTAGTAGAGTAAAAGATCTTAAGTGCTGAATAGCTCTTACTATACGATCAATTCTCATCCTTAAGCAAGATCCAAGAGACACTTGAACTGCCACGATTATAAGAATGGCGAACAGATATTTCAAATGTTGTAAACATTCCTATAAGTCGGTAAATGATCGAGCCAAGAACGATGCTACCCGTGCGCACATTGGATGCCAGGAGTGTCCTCATGCTGGCTGCACTACGGGATGTGAAGACTTTATGCGTACTTCCTGATCCTCACCCATATTATATCTATATTATTACTGACGACTATATCCAGCGTCACCGGTTAATGCAAGTAAGGACTTCGAGCTCATCCGTTTAAAATGAAGCTAATACTTCAGAAGACGACCCCTTAGTCGACAACTTTGTATTAATTTTCACTGCTACTGTTCGGGAAAGTGCCGGGCTTAGGCAAGATTTCGTCAAAGGTCAAATGTACGACAGCCAAGTCATGACAGAGTATAATCGTAAGTATCTGGCTTTGGGTTTATCTACTCGACAGGAAGCTAATATGTCAAAAGAGACCTTAATCATAAACGGTAATCAATCATTAGCTCCAGCTCCTTCTTATCTATCATCAGGCAGTACTCATGCTTCAACAGTATCGGTCTCTCAACAATTTGGCAGCACAAGCTACGGCCAAGGCCGTGCATTGCCTAGACCAGTATCATACTCTGCTGCGGTGTCGGGCCTAACGGCCCTCTCTTCCCAAGTCAGACGTGAAGAACCCGAGGACGGGGACGAGGACGAGGACAACGAGTCACGATATCGGCCAGTGATTCCGCGGCAGCGCAAGAAGAGACACGAGTAGCCTCGGTCTCATGAGTATGATAGACATAGTGAGGATAGTACAAGCGGAAGATAGGGAGATTCCTGAGTCTAATAGAGGGCCTCACCTTGATTAAGAGCTATCAAAAATCGGGGCAATACAATGCTGAGGTTGTGGTGTTAGGGGACAGGAGTGACAAGTGCGCTATGACAAAAGTTTTTGACTCTCGGATTTATGAGGGGGAGCGCTTTGATTCCTTGTTTTCGCGAGGTTGATCAAAGGGATGGCCAATGGGATGGGTTAGATTTCAACAATCTTTCCAGTTTTCGGTGGATATCAGCAGTTGGGGGTTTTTTTTGGCGGGCTGGTTTAAAAGTTTATGGGATGTAAGTTACTTTGATAGAATTTGTGGTGCTTTGGTCAATCAATTTTCGGTTCAGAGATTTTCGAATTGACTATCGCGTGCCATTGCTTCCAGTTTGTAGACTGCTGTCGTAGCTTGTAGTAATCAAGGACTTCGGTTGTCGTCATGAACCATTTCCATTTGAGAAGCCGCGTTGAAGCAAGTAATCGGTACCCACCTGAATTCTCCTTGTAATGACGAAGCCGTGGAAGGTAGCTCGAGTAGCTATCGCTTGTTGGAAATCCTTATCCTACTTTCACCAATGTCCAACAACAGACCAGCTCCAGAGATCTAACGCCTTGTCTTATGGTAAGCTGAAATAGTCCTCGCAAGCCGATCTTACCAAGGCTCTTCGACAGAACCCCGATGTATCTTCTGAAGAAGAGCGCGAGACCATCTTGTTGAAAATCTTGTCACCAATGACTGAATCTTTCTGGGAGACCATGAAGCAGCAATCACTGGATATTCATCCCCAGTTCGATTCCAGTTACTGTATGGTACAAGCAAAGCTTAGAACACGATTGCTGCCCAGAAAGTTCGTGTATAACCTCGATGAAAAGACTAGAAAATTGCCAGATTCCGTGTCAGCAAAAAACTAATGAAGCAGAAGTCACTGGAAATGCAATTTAATTCGATATCGAAGGCTGCGTACTTCATGCATCTTTCCGGCTTTGCTACTATTGATTTTTACACTTTGTATCCTCGTTCGCCATGTTTTTTTTCGTTCTTGTCGAAATTCTCCAATCAAAAAGTTGGTTTTACTGCTATCCTCGACGTTATTACCTGCAATCCACAATGCTTCATCCTCAACTTCACTACTATTTCCCCATCTTTCGCATTTCTTCATTCGCCTGCATTGCTCGTCCTGCGCGCAGCTTTCTCAATCTTCCGAATCTGTCCAATTTGTGCAGCATAGCTTCCAGATTTGTCCTGATTGTACCCCATTAGCAACGTTCTAATTTCGAATTCACAGTCCTTCAAGCCTACTACTAATTTCACTGCCATTCCCCAACGCTCTTGACGCCCCTACCCGTTCCCATTGCTCTCCTTCCGTACAATGATTTTGATTATTCCTATCAGCGTACGTTGTCTTTCCAAGGATGTGGGGTTCTTCCCTGCTGCCATGCTTTGCATCAATGTAGATTCTTCACGTAGATGCATTGCTCTCAGATTCAATATTTCCCTGCAATTGGATCCGTTAAGCTCTCTTCTCAGCTGGGCCTCTTAGCTCATGGCTATAAAACCCTCGCTCGTCCTCCATTTTTCTTTTGGTATCAGTATAACAGATTGCAATCCCCTTTCCACAACATAGCATAAACCGAGGCCCAAACGCTGTATCAGTTTTAAGCAGCAAGTCATTAAGGTCTACGTATCAAGAAGACCGCAACAGTCATACAACAAAATGCCCGAACGGGTTCTATGGTGGGCTTGCCACCGCTGCAATTGTGCAAACGATGACCGCCAAATCGTCTACGCCCACCCATTCCCAGCGGGCAGAAAGTGCAAACATTGTAACCGTCTTGCGGGCGTGAGCGCTAAGCAAATAAACGAGCAAGATTATAGTAAGTCGTTGCACTAATGATAGCCATGAACAACTGCTGAATAGCGTCTACAGAAGTAGATGGTGTTGAAGTTCCTGCTAGTTACTGGGGTAATACACAATTCTCTCCCCTAGGGAATTGAGTGCCATACACCATCACATCATCTACCACCACAAGGACGCTTTCCCCAAGGACACCTGAACCGACCAACAGAATCCGGCGTGGTGGAGCAGGATAACCATGACAACTGTGAACGGCTGGGGTGCTAAGAGTCTTCAAAAAAGTTTTTCTTCTGATTTGGTCCTTCATTTTTTCCTATGTAAGCATGCGAGCGAGTTTGGTCATTTTCGGTGTTAGAGGAACCCGGACAAGAGCTCATGGTCATGGAGTAAGCTTTTTACAATCTCCCTAGACTTTAGTGGTGTCAGGACTGGAAAAGCGAGTACAAGGGGTCGAAAAGTTTTTAGATTTTTGATATATTTGGGGGTAGGGAGGGAGACATTGAAAGGGGGCGTGGTTGTGAGATGTGGAAAAGTTTTTGGAATTTGGAGTAGCTCACTCATTTTAGGCTGCTAGCATTCATGGATCCTCGGCTGAGGGACCCTTTAACAAAACTCCTTGTGCCACTATTTGACTACTTAGTGATGTCCTGTTGTCGCCCGTGGTATTTGTTTCGGGGGTGTGGTGGTAATTTATATGCCAAGACTCTGATGAGCTCGAAGTATCCGTAATGCTATCTCCCATTCAGGGGTCACGTGTGATATCAGACCCCCTATCTCCCCTATCCTTCCTTAAATAACTGCTGTAGGGCTGAGGTTATTTGGAGCCCCTTTTCCTCCGACTGTACCCGATCAGGGACCTGCCCAGGCGACTAAATAGGGCATATCTTCAATTATTTTCTGTCGATACCCACCCTCAACACGTAGAAGTGGAAGAGGCATATAATCCTTGAACGATAGGGTTAGCCGTTTTAGTACTCTAGTAACCTTTCCAGTACCTTAGTTTTCTCCAGCTACTGCCGGTCTTTCCATCTTCTTATCTTCGTTTGTAGATCCGAGTTGTACAGAGTTCCTTGCTTGCTCGACTCCGCAGGCGCTCAGCTAGTCTTATTCCTTCAACTTGGCGGATTCGTTTGTAAATTTGTTTGGTCGTGCCTGGGAACCTAGCCAGAGCTGGATGTTTTACAGCTCCAGAAGCGGAGGAAAGAAGCCCAGACGTCCACTGTACCAAAGCAGGATTTCAATTCATAGTGGATGTGGCGTTTGAGTTGATGGTGAGTAGATATGTACAGAGATGCGAATGAAGACGAGATTAAGAATGACATGGACCTATAGATGGATGGATGTTGAAGGGCTGAGGTGTTTCTTGAATTTGTCGAGTAGCGTATCTGTAAAGCAGAGCCGGTTATTCGCGGGTGTCAAGGCTATGTGGCCAACGATTGTATTCGTGGAATGCAGCACCATCCAAGAATCTGGCTTGCTTCCTTATAACTCCTACGTCCTCATCCTACTGCGTTTCCTAAGTATTTATACTATCCTTCTCGGGAGTTCCCCCATACTCATCCGGGTTCAGGGGTTTTATGCTGACGTCTCTCACCGCTGGTTGATTGACTTTAGCTACCCTTTCCCAGCGCTTGTTCTCAGCTTTTTGCGCCCTCTTGTGCGGCTTTCCGTTAACATGTCTGTGCCACTCCTTCTCCGACATCAGCGTCTTCGCACATGTTTTACAGTATTTCGCAAACATCTTTTCCTTTTTACTAGGCTGCAACATATCCTCCGCTACTTCAGAAAGCGAGGTTGGCTCAGGTAAGGGTTCATTTCGCAGAAATGCTGCAACGAGGTCGCTAGCCTGGCCTTCCACATCGATGGCCCGTCGGGAGAGGTCTGAACCATCAAGGAGAAAAAGCGTGTGCGAGAGGTTGCTGTACTGGAGGGCGTAAATTAATTTTGTGCGGATCCAGCGGACTTGCCGTCTGGCATATTGGCGACTATGGGCTTTTGTTCGGGTGACACCTTCTTCTTTAAGGGCTTTTAGGTTCTCAGGGCTTTTGTCGGTTTGCAAGGCTTGGAAATAGGGAACAAATTCTTTATAGCCGATTGCGACCCAGATACCTTGGCCAACGGCTGGGCGCTGTCCTACGGATTTCAGGTCGCGATAGAGGTTATTCATCGACCCCACTTCTGAAAGTAATCCGTCAGTTAACATTTTGTCCACGCGCTTGTCGAGTCTTGATTTCAGCTCTACTGAAGATGAATGTGTCCATAGAATCAGAGAATCGTAGCGCAATGGAGAGATTGAAAACCGCTCAGTGCTTTTGTGCTCCTCGTTACCCAAAACACCTTCATTAGCATCTTGATCAAATGTTACATTGGATCTCCGTGTTCGCTGCTCTTCATAAATGTCGGACGCTCTTCTACCGGTCATGTACCATATTTCTAGGCTACGTTGGATTTTCCTACGATCGTGCGGGTGCCACCGCGCAGCCATAAGCGGATCAACCTTTTTAAGTTCTTCGAAAATCTCATATGTGCTGGCTGCCAAGATTGGCCATGTCTGAATTTGAGATCCTGTAGGTCTGTCTCCACTGTCTTCGTTCTCATCTTCGATTATAGAATGTTTGAAAAGAAGGGACTGCGTGTAGTAGTGTGTGCCGCCTACCAGGATGGGTAATTTTCCTCTTGATCTGATTTCCTCAATGATTTTGATAGCTTGATCCTTGAATTTGCCCACAATCCATGGTTCGTCATCACATTTTACACATCCGAGTAGATGATGTGGTATGGATCTTCTTTCCTCAAATGAGATTTTATTTGTGGTGACGGGTAGTCCTTCATACATCTGGAGCGCGTCGCCATTGATGATCTCGCCATCATAACGCTCAGCTAGAGCCACAGCGAGCTATAAATAATCAATCTAAGGAGGGTACACATCAGAAGGTAGAAGGCGGACCTGAGATTTCCCCGTGCCTGTAGCACCAACAATTGCAATCAAAGAATGTCGCAGGCTCTGTGCTAACGCTGACATTGGCAGCCGACGAAACGCTTGATGTGGCATGCGTAAGACACAGAGCAACCTCAAGCTTTCTTCGCCCCTAGGTCTTCAGCGTATGGATGGAGTGATAAAGTATCTAGGTAGCACGGCCTTGACGGTAACCTGCAATTCAGATGCAAGAGATGCTAAATCGATACCTTATCTCAAGATCTAATCAACCATGTTGGTTCTAGCTTTATGCAGGGTTCTTCGGCTCTACAAGGGTTTAGATGCTACAATCCGTACCCTCTAGGCACTTCCCAAAAACTACATCATTGATCATCCACGAGATCAATTAACTCCCGCAACAGGTCTAATACCACCTTGAACACAGCCCAAATGTCAGAGAGCAATGGCGTTACCAAAGCAAAAGCGCCTTCCATCGACGTCAAATCTCTTTCCTACGCCTTTCCCGACGGCTCCTCGGGTCTCAGGAATGTGATCCTCAACCTCCCACCTGGCAGCCGCACTCTACTTATTGGCGGTACAAATTCCCCATCATCTCTTGTTACCATATATACTAATACCTCACAAAGCTAATGGCGCCGGTAAGACCACCCTTCTCCGCCTCCTCTCCGGCAAACGCCTCGCCCCCAACGGCACCGTCAGCATCGCCGGCGTCGATCCCTTCAAGGACGGTCTTGAAGGAGTTACCTATCTTGGCCTCGAATGGGTGTTAAACCCTATAGTCCGTACGGACATCGATGTCCCCACCTTGCTCGCATCCGTAGGCGGTAATTACTACCATGCGCGCCGGGACGAGCTGGTTGAGATTCTGGACATCGATCTATCATGGCGCATGCACACTGTCAGTGATGGCGAAAGGAGACGTGTACAGCTGGCGATGGGTTTATTGAGACCGTGGCGGGTGCTGTTGCTCGATGAGATCACGGTCGATTTGGACTTGCTGACGAGGAGTAACTTCCTGGCGTTTCTAAAGCGCGAGACGAAAAGTAGAGCTTGCACGATAGTGTACGCTACACATATTCTGGACAACCTAGCGCAGTGGCCGACACATTTGGTGCATATGCACATGGGACTGGTAAAGGGGTGGGGAAGCATGGAGAAATTTGATATAAACGCAGTGCAAAAAAGTGGAAACAGTCAATTAGGAGAATTAGTGCTCGAATGGCTGAAGGATGATTTGAAGGACAGAGGGCCGAGGCAAGGAATGAGTGGTGAGGGGAAAACATATGAGAGTTTGGAAGGGAAGGGAGGATATGGGAACGAGAAAAGAGCATAAAGAAGGCTATATTCACTGCACATATTCAACATAGAAGGCCCGAGATTATAGAAAGGACACTTGAACGAAGCATTCGTGTTTACGGTACGGCAGGCCCCCAGATCACTGAAAAGCCGGTACATCGTATGTTTCTGTAGTTTCGGAAGTGATGTAGGATTCATTCTTGGACAATGCTGGTAACAGAGTATAGTCGCAGGGAGCTATCCTCGCTAGCTACCGCCAGATACATATCCTCGCTCTGCTGCTGTATTTGAGTTTTGACGGTTGATTCCATGCTGGTCACCATCGGCCGCCACGCCAGCTGCGTGATAGACTTAGAGGGTCGTAGGCTAAACAAGTCAACAATTTTCTACCCTAAACTTAGCCCAGAGCTGTAACTCACCTATCTCCAAGCACATAGGCTTGCTGAACTTCCATATTGGGGCTGCTGAAAGTATATACTGTAAGCTGACCCTGTTCGGTTCCAATTGCAACAGTGAGGGTGTTGCGGATTATTCGAGGAAGGACATCAATTGCTGTTACTGGTGATATTTCTGTTAATGTTCTGGCGCATTCTGTTCCCTTTGCCTGCATCTTCCATATTTTAACAACCTTATCCCTGCCAGCGGTTGCAAAGACTCTTCCGGCTTCTAGTGGCGCCCAGCCAGCGCTCAGGATCATCCTGGAATGGCCTTTGGGATTGGAATCCTTGAGGCTGTACCTCTCTGATTCATCCACATCTTTCTCGAACACCGCCCACTGCCTATCCCGACCAACGCTAAGTAGCAATCGGTCGTCTTTGGAAAAGCGTAGGCATGTGACAGTGAGGGAATGTGCCGTAAGTGTAGGTTTGAGTTCTCGCCACTTCTTTGTCTCATACAAACGAATCACTGCGTGATCTATCGAACTTGCCCTACAAGCCGTTGCAACAATGGTACCGTCATGACTAGATGTGACGGCAGAAATCTCATAGCCATGGCCATAGAGCTTCTCTCGCTCAGGCCATAGGGTATTTCTTGCGAGATGATCTTCTAATGGTGGTTGATCTAAATCGAAAGTTTTAGCCAATGTTATAGATGCAACGTCTGGAACTTCCCCCTCCTCTAAATCGCCATTAGGGTTTAAATTTCCATCCACGAGATTTTCGACTGCCTTGTTTGATAACCCAAGTACTGGAACATTGGCCGCATCAGGTAGCTCGTGATGAGCTGGCATCTCCATGCCGCAAAGCTTGTGTAGCAGATTTGCAACAGCTCTGGGCTCATCGAAAACACGAAGCAGTTTTTCATCAGCTCCGGATATGAATCGAGATCGGCCCATTGAATCTATGCAATTCATGTCATATCCGTGGATCTGGGGCCGGGCAAACTCATGCCATGAACGTCCGGTGTGCCGCTTCCACTCTGCATGTAGTCTCGTGGTCTGATCCGATCCAGTGGAGAGTAGATATGTGCCGTCCTTTGCCCAGGCAACATCCATCACGGATTTTACGTGACCACCCACGCCAATACCCTGTACCCAACGAGTTTGATATTCATCGTAGTTCCACAGTCTCCAGCTCCCAGTCCTTCCGAGGCTGATCACACTGTCACCGTTTGGAGACCAAAGACCGACCCAAAATCCACCGGTACTACCGGTTGCTGTCGTTGATCCCTTTTGCGCGCTAATCTCCCCTAGCCGTGTTGTACAAACCCATATACCTGAACCTACATCAGGCTCCCAGATGGCTAGGGAATTATCCGCTGAAGCTGAGAGCAGTCTGAGGCCTTTACCAATCCCGCTCCAATACACTGTATAGATCCAATCTTCATGCCCGAGTACAAGGGCTTCAAAAGTGACCGAATATGAAGCCTTTGAAGTAACAAGCTTATGTGACTTGTTGGACAGCAATTTCTCGAAGCTTCCCGTCATGCCATCCTTTCCGTCGCCGAGGGTGGTACGACTCTGTTCTTCCTTATGAATCCGCCAAAGCCTTATGTATTTATCCTGACTTGCGGATGCAAACAACAAATCACTGCTTGGCTCGTTGCTCTCCTGGGTAATCGCCAAGGAACGAACCCAAGCTTCATGCCCCATCAATGTAGCTTGATGATTGAAACGGCCTTCTTCCTCTGCTGTAAAAATCTGGACGAAATTCTTTGTACCTGCAACAGCAAGAACCACATCTCCAGTCAATGGGAGCTCACTCAGTATCAATGCCAATGGAAAGAACCGGGGAGTAGGCTTAATCGTCTGTATCAATTCTGTCCGCACAATTCCTCCATCCAGTGAAAATTTCCATATCTTGACCGTTGCATCAGCTGATCCTGAAGCGAAAACATCTTTCCCAGAAACGACTCCTAGACAGTTGATAGTGCTGTGATGGCCTTCTAGAACCAGAACCTCTTCGAAGCCCACTGTGGAAGTAGGCTGAGCCTGCCACACTCTGATAGTTTTGTCGACAGATCCGCTCAAGATAACCTGTGCCTTGCCTTGCCGTTGTGGGAAAAATTTGATCGCATTGACTTTGTCGGTGTGACCCCGTAACAAGGCATGTATGCCTCGTTGTCCATCATTCTGTTTCAACTGTGAGCGGTTTCGATACCTGAATATGGAACATTAACTACCAACGGATTCCAAAGTCCGATGTTTCTCTCTGATCCATAAGCAAGAAGGCCAGCGGTAGTGTCCCAGTCTGCTGCTGCTGGGTGTCTGTTACCACCTGCAGCGATATACTTGAGCGTAAAAGTGGTCATCAAGGGACGTTTATAACTTCACGAGTCTTCAGTCATGTTCTCAACAGTATTTAAACTTTTAAAGCCTGATCGAGTTTCATTGGTATCAAAAAACAACCGAGTATGCTTGGAAAGCACCTGAACGTCACCTGCATTAAGGTTTAGCGCTTGTGCATATTAGAATACTGTTAAACATCAGGCCACCAGATCCCATCTAAATGCCGTGATCGTCTTGACACTCAACTCAATGTCAGATGCCCAGAGCGATATTGCGATTGTCGTTGAGTTTAGGTACGTTTTTATTTCTTCTATGGGTCTTGAATCAATCGCTAATCTCTATCAGCGGCGGCCTCGAGCTGCTGTTCTCCAACCAACGCAAACACCAACTACACCTACCATCGACCGATGAATATGACCAACCCGTGAATCTAGCCTTCCTTGTGCGTTATCTCTGCCAAAACCTTATGAAGGACCCAAGGAAAGAGCTTTTTGTAATGGACGGCACTGTGTAAGTCTTACCTTGGAGACGAGCCAGTCCAGTCTGACAAGTCTGCAGACGATCCGGAATCCTAGTTCTGATTAACGATGCCGATTGGGAGTTGGAAGGCGAGGAGAAATATGCACTGAAGAAGGGCGATAACATCCTGTTCGTCTCTACACTCCATGGAGGCTGAAAGGCTGTATCCTTCGAGGACCTGTCAGCGCCGTGCTGGTTTTGTCCGGCTGCCTATACCGTTTAATGTCTCGATGTATAACCCTGTTAATTGAGCCTGTACTCGGTTTCTACCTATATACGCTGCGAACGACAATACCCAGCTATTAGTCTCTCAGTGCTCTTTCAACAAGCAGGTGAGCTCCATCACCAGGTTCAGGTGGGGTCAATACGCCACTTTGGGGTGAACCTGTGGTTATCCTGGGAGTGTTTGCTCCTGTTCTGGGAGTGTCCAACCCCATTGGCGTAACTGCGCCACTGGGAGGTAGACTTGGAGGGACAGGGATCTTAAGGTCTTCGGGAGAACCTGGAATGGTATGTTTGGGCAAATCTGGTATTATGATTCGTCTAGCTTCGTTATTGTAGCTGGCGGGGATGATCTCAATAATCTCATTCCTAGGGAAGGAAAGGCTAGGTATGTCTGCGGCATTGCAAGCCATAAGGTATCCATAAAGAACTCGAAGTACACTTTCGTGGGCAATTATGAGCAGGTCGTTCTGTTCCCTTTCAAGTTCTAGGATGATTGGTTCAAGTCGAACAGCAAGATCATGATACGACTAGTTTCGCTTAGCCGTGATCCACCATGTGAAGGCAGTGTCGGTTACTCACCTCCGCTCTGGGGTATCGATGATGGTAGGGATCTGCTTCGTGCTTGGCAACCTCATCCGGGAACAATTGTCTAATTTTTCTCTCCGACATCTTTTCACATATCCCAGGATTAAGTTGACTCATCTGAGACCTTTGGCGTACTCTATATCCTAGTTCATAGAGATACTGGGATGTCTCTATTGTCTTCCGCCGCGTTGATGTCCAGATTGTCAGAAGCTTCAACGGTACATCAGGCGCCCCTCGATCAATAAAGGCCTGCCTCTCGGATTCTCTGTGACGAATCAGAGCGTCTCCCATCTTCTGTGAGTACTCGATGCCTATCTCGGAAAGAGACGCATCAGCTTTATATGAGTCCTCTCTAGAAGGACCAGCCTGTTCTGACATTAGTATCTTCTTTGACAAGAATCTGAAATGTCCAATCCTACCCGCACAAAGTACGTATGCCTTGCCTTGATATGTAAATTAAGAAGATAAAAGACAATCCTGTAGGACAGATATCCAAAGGAGCAGTTGTTGACGGTTAAGCGCTCCCCAGCATTGATCATCTATTAAGTAGTATTAGCTTCGCCGCCTTCTAGAAATTCTGTGTATCGGACTCCCTCGCCCTACCTTGATGTAATTTAGCTCAGGTTCTTCCATTGTCTCGAAGTGTGGTATCTTTGCAGACATCCTTGCCAGGTAATGCTTCACTGCATCGTCCGATGACCAACCGATGTACTTGAATCGTGTCAGCCTTGCACTCTCGGTCTCTTCGGGCCGGCTGCACCTACATCAGGAGACGAGATCTTGACATTTCGCACATTCTCTTCGATAATTCGCTCGTCGTCGCAAGCCGACTCGATAAAAAGCGTCTTCGTAGCCATGCTTCATTAGCCAAACCCTAACAACTATTCAATTCCCTTACCAACACATCGTGCTTAGCAAATTCCTTTGCAAGAGATCTCCGGCCTGCCGCAAGCGGGTTGACAGCGTCATAGATAGCAATTTGTCCGTTCTCGTGATTTAGGAAGTGATAAATGTCATCCCGGCATTTCTTCAGAATCTTCTGGCGAAGAAGTACCGAGCTGGCAGAAGCTAGAAGGTCGTCAATTCAAGCCCAAGTGTGACGGCTCAGTATCGTAGCTTCGTTAGAGACTTACCATTGACAAAAAAGTAGTCATCTGGAACGTCTTGGCCGGGCCCGACATTTTCCCTTCTGTAATCCCCAAGATGGAAAACACGGGTTTTCACTCCAAGCCTTGGTTACTGCATGAGCTGATGGACCCCAAAAAGCTAATGACTTTGAGAACGTGGGTTTGAACGTACCATCTAAGGTATCTTGCTAATGCAACAGATATGTGGCTGCGAAAAAGCTTGTATCAATAGGGCTCGTCTGCAGCGCAGCGAAAGCGACAAACGTACGTCTTGCCTCTTGCCGGCAGGCCGACGGTGATTATGGCTATCCTGCCCGAATGAAAAAGGCGGCCCGATTCAGTACTGTAGAGCTGGGCTGGCGCTAATTCTTCTCTATCCGGCAAGTCATGAATGGCATCCACAAAAGTGCTGGACTTTCGACGGAAACGAGGGGAATTCGCAGCAACATCGGCGGTCCTAATGGGATACATCTGTCAGTACTCGAAAGCACTCGAACAACTAGTTGACTAAGGGGCGGTCATGAGTACTTCGCAGGAAAGAGCCACTTACAATAAGGTGTCCATGGCTACCCGAGGCCACTGTTGCCTTACTGTCAACAAGTTACGACTAATCGCAACACTTCCGATATAGAGTGGGTATTTCCGTGTTCGTGCATGTTTCTAAGGTGATTGTCTCTGCATGTACGGAATATTAAGAACTAATTGTTGTTTGCTTTGTCGTGATATATCGGCTCGCGGCTTATCGATATCGATAAGCTCCGGCGAAGCGCAACTCCCTGAAGTGCAGGTAGTTAGCTGGTGGCCCTACCCGTACGTCAACCGACATTTCCCTAAAATTTAGTTCACAGACTCGGCGTGTCCTGCTGTCTGCTCCAAAGCCCTCAATAAACCTTCGTCCACATCCGCCCTTCTGCCTTTCCCTTCATCTCCTAGCATCCATTGCGTACTATCCCTATTTCAGGAGACGGGGTTCGTCTTCGCGCCTTTTTCTCGAAACATGGCGGATGTGGAAGCCTCGATCTCCCCAGCTTTCGTAGAAGAGAATGCCTTCATTTCAGCAATCCGAAGAACATATGTATCACTATCAGAGAGACGAGATGCCTTAGGACTTTCCAACCCGGGGACGGTGGAGAACATCGCCCGGGAAGTTCAGAAGGATGTTTTCCTAAATAACTATATGTTCACTGGGCTACGGGCAGACCTCACAAAGCCTTTCAGTGTCTCTCCTCTTTTCCATGTCTCACATGCCTTTTCCATGGGATCTCAAGGCCTTCCCCCTTACACGTTTGCGGCACTTTATGGAACACCCAAGGTACGCGAGGTTCTCAAGATGGGAGACAAGGTTTTGCTAACCAAGCACGTAGGTCTTTCTACAAGGAAATGTTGAGAATGACGGTCAGCTCTCTGCAAGAGCAAATTACAAATGGAATAATTTCCTTGTTACAAAAACAAATGCACAAATAGCGCCCAGCCCAGGCCAGGCCATGCTGCAAGTGGATAACGATGTAACTGGCAAAGACTTTACCGCTTCTCTCAAATCGATCAATCCATCAATCATTGAGGGTGGCTTGAGTGGCATATTTATCGCCAGCTACCTTCAATCTTTGACACCAAGCCTTGCACTCGGTATTGAGGCAGTATGGTCACGAGCGGCCCTGAATGCTAGTCCTGAAGCCGCCGTGTCCTATTGTGCAAAATACAAAGGATCGGATTGGATTGCGAGTGCGCAGTTGCAGGCCCAAGGCGCAGTCAGCACATCCTACTGGCGAAGGTTGACAGAGAAGGTGGAAGCCGGGGTGGATCTGAATCTACAGTTTGCGCCTGGTGTTGGTGGTAAGAGTTTAATGGGGAGCGGAATGCGCAAGGAAGGTACAACGACTCTGGGCGCCAAGTACGATTTCAGGATGTCAACATTCAGGGCACAAGTTGACAGCTCGGGCCGTCTGAGCTGTTTATTGGAAAAGAGAGTCCTACCACCAGTTCAGTTGACGTTTGCAGGAGAACTGGACCATTTCAAGGCAAGTCAAATTCTCAGTAACTTCTATTCTTTGGTTCGCAGCTTAGCTTAGGTTTTGGGTACACGAACACGTACTGATTACCTTATTCGTCCAGCAACAAGCCAAGATTGGATTGGCCGTTTCTATTGAGGCAGCCGGCGAGGAAGTAATAGAGCAGCAAGAGAAGGGCTTGAGTCCTCCGGCCGTACCGTTTTGATCGTCATTGGACCAGCTCCGAGCCGTATTTACATGAGTGGCTGTTCCCCTTTTATCTTGTGAGAGGCTCCCACTTCCACCACCACCCTTCTCCGTGTCCTTTACTAGAATTCGGTCTGAGCGATACTTGGCCTCCAGAAATCAGGAAGCTGCATGAGCGATGTTCCTCTAATCACATGGGGTGTACGGCATGGATAAGATACCGTGTTCTTGCACTTCTTTACACATATTATCTGGCGAGCGAGGTTCGGTCCAGGTCGGCCTACAACCGTTTGTATTTACAGAGTCATGTACAAAAGCGTCTAATCGGAGCTCTCTACGTCTAATCCGTGATCCTGCTACCATAGCGTACTTTTTGCCGTTTTTCTAAAGCTGAATATGCAACCTGTTTCGATGGGGTTCTTCTTTCAGATTTGGGTCAAGGCTAGTTTATCGTTCCGAAGTCCAACGTCAAGAAACCCATCCTCGTTTACAAGAGGGACCTTCGCAACCTTCGTTTGGTGCTAGCCGGATGTCAATCGGTATATGATCAGAGCACTAAGCTCCGGATACAAACATGAGCATGCGGCTTAGGGCTGAGCAGTTATCTTTCGTTGATCAACGCCTTCCCACACACCCTAAAGATTTTCTTTTCAGACACTCCTGTCCAGATTTTGAGCGAACGACTGGGTAATCCGTTTGTGGCTGCATGAACCGTAGGTAGTCGGGGCGAAGATGGCCGGGCAACTCATTCTTATCTAGCAGTGGTGAGTCGATCGGGCTGAACGGAGCGGTGAGATCCCACCGCTGCCGCTAGGAACTATATCGATCCCTGGAAAGCAAGCTCGATGTGAACCATTGACTATCCAACACCGCCCAAGATACGCATCTAGGAAGTTGATGGGTTCGGGAACAAACATTATCTTGCCAGCTAATGCACGACAAGTTACGTCCTACTACCCGCTGTCGTACAACAGCCACGATGGCTTCTCAGGCACGGCCATGTATATCAGATTGGAGTATCACAGGTGCTTTGACCTTGAATTCTGTGATGAAGCCCGCAAAACCGAAGTAGTATCATTGCTCTTGTAACACTAGAATTCAGTCTACAGATGGCACAGCGTCTAGAGAGTAGTTCGGGAGGGATAGAACTGCCCGGCACCCTGCAGACTCGATATTCCTTGCCCTGAACAATATGTCCGATGCACGGGCCAGATGAAATTTGGCGGTTGAATAACCGGACACTGTATCTTAGGCAGTTCAGGCACCGGGGGCTGACTTGAAATTGTGTAGCGCTGCAGCGTCAGCACTTGGGATTTGGGAATCGTCGTCTGAGGTTGCTGATTGGTCTCCGTATTCTAGTGGAGCCGGCAGGTCGGTCATGCGTGAACCGCACGGATATCTGTCTGCTTTTACTTGACCGCACTCCAAATCCCTTCAGCATCAGCTGAGACTAAAGTACAGTAGATGAGCCTCACGGACGGTAAATCATCACCTTTGCCGCCGTGAGAGGGGTAAGTCAGAGGTTGGGTCAGGGCAGCCAACCACAAGCCGGATGGCAAATCCAAGAAGGAAACTGTGAGGAAACTGATGCTCCAGCATCCACCAGTCAGACCCGTAATGGTTGATGATGATGATGATACCGTTTTTCCCTGAATATCCTCGTATCTGACGACGCACATGTCCCATGCATACATATCACATGCATCCTCAGCACAATATGGATCAGGGCCCCCATGCAGCTTGTAGCTCGTTCCTCCTATGAGCGACCTCAACCACTCCATCCACCACCCAACAGGACGTTGACATTCGCTATAGACATGCAACAACGGGCTGGAAAAGCCAATGGATGTTGACATGTTTGGGTCGCTCAGTTCACATGTATCCAATATCAATGCAATCAGATAGAGAGTACAGTACCTACCCTCGAGCATCCAGGCCGCTTTTCGTCATCGTGCCTTGAACTTCCACAGATCTTATCCCACGTCATCCCATGTGCGGTTCGTCACCTACCTTACCTTGAACCACTCTCACGTACTCTCCCCAGCATGCTCACAGGCCGGACCATGAGTTTCCACACTGGCGGGACTGACGAAGAGGCTCATCCTCGTTATGAGCAAGATCAGAGGTCCAGGTCCGACAGGAACTCGGACGAGAAAGCTTTACCGCCGCTCCATCTGAAGTCAAAATAGATTCGGAGGCATGCACGACATCAACTGGCACGAGCTCAAGATTGCTTCGTTCGGTAAGTGAGAGGACAGATCATTGGCTGCTTGCCGTGGTCGGGTACATTGAATACATATTCCAACCCTACACTAGTACATCCGTACCTCTGCAAGTTGTGTATCACGGGGAGAGAAGCATGCAAGGCCCCCCCAGGCCAAAGGGAAATTCCAGAGTAGAGGGAACAACAATTAGATCTTATTCTTATTCTTATAATTCTCATTATTATTCTTAATCCCAGCAGAGAGTTCGTGTGTACTTCGGCGCATGGATCTCTTTATCACACCTAACCATCTAACCACGTAAGGTACTTCATCTACTACAGGACTGCTACTGTATAATAATTAACAACCTCTTGGGGTACCATCAGATACAGTATGCGGCTTGTTATCAGGTTCAATAGCTTCGATGTAGCCATGTGGTTGCCTTTCTTTGGCGGGACTTTGAGGTAATTATCTAGAATATTGAGCACCCAACAATGCTCTCAATACAGTAATAGAACATTTTCATGCTTGCGAGGAGCTTCATCACTTCTTTGACATCAGACCTTGCCCATAGGTTCCGTTGTTCTCGTACTGTTCAGTATTAATTGTTATTATTATTGAGTAGAGGTTCCTGCAGCGGCATGTCTAACCAGTCTAGCTCGTCTGTCTGGGCCGCGATGATGATCTACTTTGTTCCCATGACCACCCAATCCCATACGCCTCCCAAGCCCCAAGCCCCCCAAGCCTCCTTCCAAGCTTCCCAAGGGAACCTAAAGTACCTTAGCGCTCCCCATCCCCAAGCGAGCAATTCAGCTGCAGTACCACGAGTACGGAATACAGAAGTACCTTATGGGCTTATTCCCCTCAAAAGCTTTCCAGATGATGCCCCAAGGTACAGTACTCGTACCACTCCTGTTCTGAAATGGAATCCACCACAAAAATGCACATGAGATAATTCCCTTCCCTAATTGAAACGCCCTCAAATTAATTCCCCCTTCCCTCTACTTTACCAGAACCATACCAGAACCATACCTTACTATCCATCCATCCATCCATCCATCTTACTTCCATCACTTCCCTCCTTTGCACTTTCTTCCATCTTTATTCCCACAGTTTTCAAACAAACTACTGCCAGTCCTTCCGAGTACCTTGGCCATCGAAACCTCCCCCCCCCCCAACAAGCTCTATCATCATCATCATTGAGGTTGAAAGCCGCATGATTGTGGCTTGGCGCTGGTGCCCGCATTCCCCCTCTCGTTTTCCTAGCACAGGGCGCTATTGCCTGTAGACATTGTGCACAAGTGTCGTTGGTGAACCACTCTCGCGGGCTTCACTTTCGACTTCCACCGCACTCAGCCTCTGCCACCTAAATTCACTCTTCTCAATACAACCTGTGTGTTGTTCTGACGTGCACCTATTTCCCCCAATTGATTATTCTCCGGCCCTGCAGGCACCTCGAAACGTACAAGTCCTTGAGACGGCGCTCCTCCTCCTGTGTCAGACGACCTTTCGGCGACAGCAACATACCACCTTCATAACCATCTTTGACAGCCTCCGGTGTATCCTTACCTGTGCGCCGCGAAGCCCCGGTCGTTTGTCGTATCTGGATCATAGCACTTCGTTCGACATCTAGGGCTACCGTCGTCAGTTCGAGCTACCTATTCCCAATAGAACGGGGCTGCGCTACAAGGGCGACTAAGCGATCACTCAGCGACAGTGACCATCAATTAATTCACCACGACGGCGTGACTTCTACGCGTCATCATCACATTCACCTCACGTGTAGGATCACCAGCTCCTTCAATCCTTCCTGGTCTCAACACCTTGAGCGACCTAGACTTCGCCCAAGACGGACTTCACCGCAGACCTTACCTTGTCTCGTCACCAACTCCTAAACTCGAGTCCTCCGTACTCTCGATAGCATAAAGCTGGGTTGTTTTGGCTCAACAAAGATGTCTTCCCAAAATCGCCCCGCTGGGTTCTCAAGCTTGCGCATGGGAGGTAAGTCCCACCAACACGGCTTGCTTGCCAGCGCCGGAGGCTAATTGTTGGAGAAGAGGTCATCCGTGAGAAAGTCCAAGATGGCCTCACTGGCGAAACCAAGGAAATGCAGTACACGCAATGCAAGATTGTAGGAAATGGCTCTTTTGGGGTGGTCTTTCAGACCAAGCTTGCCCCAAATGGGGAGGATGCCGCGATCAAGAGAGTCTTGCAAGACAAGCGTTTCAAGGTTGGTCTTGTGGGTTAGAGAGTGTACCATCATGCTGACAACTGCAGAATCGAGAACTGCAAATCATGCGTATTGTCAGACACCCCAACATTGTGGAGCTCAAAGCCTTCTACTACTCCAATGGAGAGCGTGTAAGTTTCGCATGGAAGATTCTGATAAAAAATAGACACTGACAAGCCATTCCAGAAAGATGAAGTCTACCTCAATTTGGTCCTCGAATTTGTCCCTGAGACTGTTTACCGCGCCTCACGCTTTTTCAACAAGATGAAGACCACAATGCCCATTCTGGAGATCAAGATCTACACTTACCAGCTTTTCCGCTCGCTCGCGTACATTCACTCCCAGGGAATCTGCCATCGGGATATCAAGCCGCAGAACCTTTTGCTTGATCCGAATACGGGGGTTTTGAAACTCTGTGACTTTGGGAGCGCCAAGATCTTGGTTGAGAACGAGCCCAATGTCTCATACATTTGCTCGAGGTACTACCGTGCACCGGAGTTGATTTTCGGCGCCACGAATTACACTACCAAGATTGGTGAGTCCATCACCATTTGCGATGCTCGACATGTTTGCTGATTCATTGACTATAGACGTCTGGTCTACTGGATGCGTCATGGCGGAATTGATGTTGGGTCAGCCTCTGTTTCCGGGAGAGTCAGGCATCGACCAATTGGTAGAGATCATCAAGGTACTTGGGACACCGACTCGGGAGCAAATTCGTACCATGAATCCAAACTACATGGAACACAAATTTCCCCAGATCAAACCGCACCCGTTCGGCAAGGTGAGTTTCTCTTTTCGCTGAGTTCAGTCGATGTTGTTGATCTCGTTTAGGTTTTCCGCAAAGCGTCAGCTGAGGCCATTGATTTGATCGCAGCCCTACTGGAGTACACCCCTACCCAGCGTCTTTCTGCCGTTGATGCAATGTGCCATCCGTTCTTCGATGAGCTTCGTGACCCAATGTGTCGTTTCCCAGATTCTCGCCACCCTAACGGTGCTTCAAAAGAAATGCCACGACTCTTCGACTTCTCTAGGCATGGTATGTATTCCAACCTAGAATTCAAACCAACCGTGCTAAACGAAGCGTAGAACTTTCGATTTGCCCAGAGAAAAATGTTCGCTTGGTACCACTTCACGCGCGTAAAGAACTTCTATCAAAGGGCCTGGATCTTGAGAGCTTCGTGCCGATGACCAAGGATGAGATGATGGCGCGTCTCGATTAAACTTAGAGCTACGAGACATGCATAACGAAGTGAACGTCAGCAGCTCTGTCTAGCCCTTATGTGTAGCGTGGCGTTTACCATCACCATTCGTTCCCGCCCAGTCTTTTCCTTGCCGATACAGTGATATGCGGATACATGGTCTGTGGCATTGTTGATGGTATGGAATAAAAGCATCATGCGGCCCTCTTCGGAGAGGGGCCTCAGTTTTTCTCTCTCAAATGAAAGGCTATGGGCAAAAGCATGGATAAAGAAGTTGTGTACGCATGGGCAGAATTTTCATGGAGGGTCAAGAAGCTGCGAGCTGGTAGGAAAGAGCCGAACCAGAAAGAAGTCTAAGGCTACGGAGTTTGCAAGGGCGAACCACTGGGATGGCAGACCTCAGATGAAGTAGCTACGCCAAGTACTTTCATGATTGCTTAGCAGCTTCAATTCTTTCGATCGAGCAATCATCCTAAATTTCCCCTTTACCTCTTCTTTCGCGTATCGCTTCAAGCCTGCTGTTTAGGCGTGTTGGCGTGCAAAACAAAGACGGCTTATGCTTGCGGCTTTCGTCAGTAATGATGTATATCCAAGATGTGCACCGTTGATGCCTTTCACTGAGTCCATCAATATATCTATATGAGGTACACGAGCGCCAGCACTACTACTAACGTCACGATCAACAGGCAATGATAGTGCCGGCAATAAAGAAATTAAGGAGGTCTATGATAGATCTGGCTAGTGAGAAATGGTCCAAAGCTTAGTGCAGTAAGTAAGTGAGAGGTGATATGGCTACAACCGGGGCTACAGAAGGAGCTGAAAAGCTTTTCACTCTCCGACCAATGAATATGTAAGAGGCCATGATGATCACTTTGACTTGTCCCAAAATACCCTTTGCTTTCCAGGCCCTGGGGTTAACTTATCTGACGTGGTAAAGGTTGATATCTCCCTTTTTCGAATAACTTCAAACCACAATCGAAGCTCACGTAAGATGCAGGCGGGTGTAATGCCTCCAAAGAAGCTACTTTCCTAGCCCTAGCATTGTAGGAGGTGGGTCATAAGGCATGGATACCAATCCGGCTACGTTATCGGACGACAACCAAGATGGTATCAAAATCGCCAGTAGAACTGATCGACCACCCACCCTAAAGCACGTCGATGTTGCATATCGTTGCGTTCGACAGAACGTTGCTGAAAAAAGGAGCATTCTGTAGTCACCGAGAAAGCGGCTACTCAGGGGCTAGCAAAGCCATTGGAGGCTGGTAGATTTATGATCCAAAGAGCTAGAATGGGAATATCACCGAGTGACCGAGCATGTACATGGGGGTTCTGAATAGCTTCAATCGACCGGTGCACGAGGGTTCAAGGAGGGAGTTGTTACAATATTTATGAAGCATTTGGTGTTCGCTTGCTAAAACAATTGCCTTCCTATAGCTCTTTGTATGAATGGAAAAACTATACTAGGAATTTGCTCGTACAAAGCTGCATAATATCATCATGATGGGCATATATATACTGTTGTGTTAATGTCAACACCTAACCAAAGTGTGGAAACTCCGAAAATTCGAGCGGTCCTGCATGCTACGGAGACCGCTTATGGTGTTTCACCAACCTCATCAGGTCAGCAAGACAGGGGGTACGGAGGTCCGTGAAACCGATTCCGTTAGAAACTACACCTCGACAACAGTACCTAATTGCCTGCAACAGAAACTAAGATCGTTGTTCAATTTATTCAGTCTTTGATTATGGCCGATTACGACAGGAGGAATGGTTCATATCGGGGGGGTTTCAATAATCGCAAACGGCGGTATCAAAGAGGTGAGCCTTGACTTTGCGCCCAGCTTTACTATTTAGCTGATACGTATCGCCAGACGATGATGACTACGACCGTCGACCACAGAGGAGAAGAGTCGAGGAGCCGTTACACGTCACAGTACGAAAGCAGTTACTTGGGATCGCCGAATCTGTAAAGCTTGCGCCTTCATCTTTGCAAGTACACCCCAAGCTGACCGATCACCAGCCATTGAGAAAACTTGAGGATGAGATCAGTAGTATCGCAAAAACAGTTGCAGAGAGCTATGAAGATGAAGAGCTACGGAGTAACTTTCTGGATCTTGCCCTGCAGCTGTGGGTTATTCTTCGTTGCGGCCAGTGCCGCTCTTTTACTAATATTGCCCAAGAGTCGTTGAGCAGCCAATGAAGATCCCTTTCATCGCTGCAATAATCATCGTCGCCAATCCGCAAAAACCAGAGATAGCCCATGAGATCTTGATAAGAGCCGTCTCAGCCGCCCAAGAACACCTTGCTGCTGGAGTGTGGCGCGAAGTCAAGCTCGTTCTCCGATTATTGGCTTGCTTGCAGGGGATACTTGTAGGGGATGGAGTATATCCGGTTCTGGAAGAGCTCTTTTCAAGAGCTGTGGACTTACAGACAGCATCCTCTGACGACGTAAGTTCACCGCAACTGCGAAGGTTCCATACAAAGCTAATACAATTTCTCGCAGAGTCTTGGCTTGGAGCTAGTCAAGATCATCCTTTTAACAATTCCATATGTCATGGCTTCCTCTGCAACGGGTTTCGAGAACCATACGCTAGCGCTACTGGACAAAACGGATATCATTGCCTCTACACCTCATGCCCTAGAAGCGCTAGTCGACCCCTATCCGGGCAACGGGGAGGACAATGCTCATGAGGCCCAGAGCATCATTGGTCTACTACAGAAACAGCTGCAAGGCGAGGTTGGAAAGTCTTGGGAGCTGGCATGCATTCCGCGGGCTTGGAAAGTTTCAATGATAGAAGATGGGACGGACCTGTTGGCTTCATCAACAAAGCATGCACTACCTCAAATCAACGTTCCTTCCACAGTGCCTGCCGGAGCTCGCCCGCGGCTCCCTGAGATATACTTCTCCGTCTACGCAGATCAGGACATCGAGACGGTACCATCGACTTCCGATTTAGCGTCTTCGATTTTCCGGGACTCGCTAGTCGACACAATCAACATTCTCGATTACAATCGGAACGCCACGGCCAAGTTTTTGATTGATCTAGACTGCTATTTCGGTCCTAAGTCTTTCGTGAAGCGAGGGACACCTTTTGACAAACTACGGGATGTTGAGGGAGGTCAGTCTACATGGAAGCCTGAAGATGTCGCTGTCGACGCAGTATTCTCACAACTACTCCAACTACCAACTCCGGAACACAAACTGGTATATTACCATTCCGTTTTGACTGAGGCTTGCAAAATCGCGCCGGCCGCAATCGCTCCTAGTCTGGGACGAGCAATAAGGTACTTGTACAAGAACGTGGATGCAATGGATTTGGAGCTAGAGTATAGGTTCATGGACTGGTTCTCGCATCATCTTAGCAACTTTGGGTTCACCTGGAAGTGGACCGAGTGGGTGGATGACGTAGAGCTTCCTATGGTGCATCCCAAAAAAGCCTTTATGGTCGGAGCATTGGAGAAAGAAATTCGTCTCAGCTTTGCCCAGCGAATTAAAGGGACTCTCCCAGAGCCCTATCAGCCTCTGATATCTGAGGCCAAGGAGAAGGACACGCCGGACTTTAAGTACGTTTCTGACCAGGTCCCCTACAGCTCCTCCGCCCGCGAAATCCTTCGTCTCCTCCGGTCCAAAGCCCCCGACGCCGACATTGCTCCCCACATCACCAACATTGAATCCAGTGCCTCTTCCCTCTCCGTTCCTGACCCCCTCGTCCCATCCACTGACGCTTACGTCACCGCCATCTGCTTCCTCGGGTCCAAGTCCCTCTCCCACGTCCTCAGTTGCATCGAGCGTTGCAAAGAACGCTTACTGGCCATTGGACCTCGGAGTGAGGCTGCAAGGAGACAGATTTTGAGTAGCGTAATGGATTATTGGAGCGAGAAGCCAGGTGTGGGGGTGAACGTGGTGGACAAATTGTTGAATTACACGATATTGACGCCCATGACGGTTATCGAATGGGCGTTGGTCGAAAATATCGGGAAGGGAAAGATACTGACTCACGCTCATGTATATGAGATGGTGGCGAGTACGATGCATAAAGTTACGAATCGCGTCCGCCAAATTGTCATGGCACGGAACCAACCCGGCCTGCCAGCAGACCAAGTCGCTATCCTTGACGAAACCTTGACGAAAGAGCGGGCAGAAATGCAAAGGCTCTTCGCCGTCGTTGAAGACGCGCTCGTAGGTGTAGCGGATGGTATCGCGGATGCAATGTTGGAGAGCAGAAATCAGGACGAGGAGGGCGAGAGGATGTTGAGGGGATGGGGGGGGCGGTGGTTGAGAGTGTTCAGGAGGAAGATGGCAGTGGAAGAGGCGTGGGTTATGGAGATGATGGCAGCTGCGGCTCATGGCGAAGCTCTGGATGCGGTGAAGCAGGAGGGAATGAACGGGGTGAATGGGAACGGAGTGGAGAAGGTGGAGGACGAGGACGAGGAGGTATTGTAATGGAAAGAGTTGGGTTTGATTCTATGGGATTCTCTTCCGGCGCTCGATGTATGAAAAGATAGGGATCGTTACTTCGATGCGCGTCTGAGGGGAGTATCTTTTTCACCACAGGAGCTATCTACCGCTTTTATCTCAAGGGTCGCGGGACTCGTTCTAGTGTATCTATATCCAAGTCACGAAGCAATTACCTAGGTAGCTCCAGTGTATCATCTCCCCCCTATGCACACCCCAAAAGCACAACCACCAATTCCTTCATCGGGAAAAGATCCATAATTCATACGCCGCAATTTAATCACCGGCCCACCAACCCAACCAACCAACCAATCCAACCCATCCATCAAACAAACAAACAAACAAACAAAGAAAACCGCAATCCACCTCACCTCACCTCACCTCACCTCACCCACTCCACCTCACCCACCCCACCCACCCAAACCAGGAAGGAAAAAAAAGGGAAAACAAAGCCACCGGGAGAGAGCTGAATAAACCACAGCCCGCACCACAAGAACAAGTACGCACGATATGAAAAAGAGACGAAGGGTGGGGGAGATTTAGAAGTAAGGTGTTTTGATAGTTAAGATTCCCAAAAGGCGAATACGGAAGGAAACAGATACGGAAACAGATAACAGAGAGGCAGAGGCAAGAGGCAGACTGATATGGAGTAAGATATGATATGATATGATACGAACGTTGTTGGGACAGGTATCAATCTATCATCTATCATCCATCATCTGTCATCTCAGCAGCAAGAGTTCAATGAACAACACCATCTATAGATTTTCTCGAGGGATGTTCTGGAAGCGAAGCGCTATGCTATGGATTGCTGTGGAAGCCTTTAGGGGGGATAACGATGGAGAAGGGTGCCTTGGATTCATTTCAAGGCTATGTATGTTATGGGCAGGCAGGCAGGCGGTTGTTAGCGCGGAGAGAAGCCAAGCTGTCAATGTTGCAGTCGAATCGGAGTGGGCTCGCTCAAAAAGGGTCGCCAGGATGACACGCCGAGGACCTCACCATTGGCTAGCCCATGGGGGCTTCTGCAAGGCATGTTCCTCACCGGAGAAGTACTGGTGATCCTCTACTGAAAACACAGATTGCCCTAGCTATGATGGAATGTGGTTGGCACCGGGGGGAATATGTGCAGTATAGAAGCCCACCGCTGAGGGATATAAACAGTAACGATCATGCCCGACAGGGCTTTTTGAGACGTCGCGGCGCCAGAAGAGAAGGAATGGCTCTTTCCTAGTCATCTCCAAGTCTCCACAACCACCCCCATCGAGTATTGTGGTCACGCATCTTGTCTTTGCTCTTGAGCTACCTCATCCTTATTAAACAACCCCTTTGCCATGGAAGAAATCGCTGCACACATCACATAACCTTTTTTTGCTTCAACGTCGTCAACTCATCCCCGTAACTCCGGTCGTCCTCACCCTCCACCTCCTTCTGCATTGTCTCCACCTCCTTGCATTGCCGGTCCCACTCCGCTTTACTCATTTTCGACTGTCGGTTGAAGAGCTCATCATTTGGCTGGCGGTATGAGCCCCCGAGACGATCCCACAGTGTTGTGAATTGCCCATAGTTGTAGTTGAAATATAGGTGGTGCATGGTGTGGCAGGCCGCGCCATTGATGATTCCTGAGTTGGCCACGTATTCTCCATCATCTGGGGAACATGAGCGTGAGCAGTTGGTGTGATGAAAGCAGAAATGGAGAGCTTACGGATAAACACGGTCCATATATTGATAAAGATGAACAGCGCAATATAGGCGAACTTCTGCAGCGGGAAAACAAAAGGAAACACATGGTACGGCACACTCTGAACAAACCCGTCCAGCGGATGAAAAGCATGGCTCGCATACGGCGTAGGCATAATCCACTTGTGGTGCGGCTTATGCAGAACCTTGTACACCCTCGGATGGTGTAGACCTCGGTGGATCCAATATATGAAGAAGTCGGTAAAGGCGACAAAGAACGGGATCTGTATGTAATTGTAGAGGGAAAAGGGGGCGTCCGAGGGGGCGTCGTAGAGTTTTGCGTAGCCGCGTACTTCGCCGACAAAGAATGGGGCCGTGAAGATGGCCATTAGAGGCATGGCGATCAGACTTTGCCGGATTTCGAGACGAACTTGGTTTTTGAGGTATTTAGGGTGGGTGAAGGTGGCGTGGTCGAAAACGAAGACGTAGGAGAGGGATGCGCAGACAAAGTATACTATGAAGCCAAAAAGCCTATGGAAACCGTCAGTGAGAGTTTGGAAGCTACATGACCCGAGAAAGACAGACCATGTAATAAGATACAGCGTCAGGGTTTGCCTCCATACGTTATCCCTTGGCCAAGCGCTCATGTAAGCATACCGTGACGGAGCAAGCTGGAAGAACTGGCTGGACGATGCATGAATAGCTGTGGGAACCTCGCGCATGCTGGTGAAGGTTGCTGAGGCATTCTTTGGGGGCGTTTGCCCATGGAATACTGAAGACTTCGGCAAGAAGCTGGCGTACAGGCAGTCGAAGAAGAAAGTATCGAAAACCTCCAGAACGATATCCATATAAGTCGTAGGGGTTGCCGCAGACGCGGTAAAAATGGCTAGTGATCAGTCAGACAGTGACAAGGAAGAGCGAGTGCCTGGAGCTCTGAGCGATTGTTCAGGCTGAATGAAGAGGAACAAGTAGAGGAAGAAGACGATTTAGGTATTGAAAAGACTGAATAGTAGTTAGTTGAGGAGCGACGCGCCAATATCCGAAGGCAGTAGTCCCCTAACCCTATGTATCACCCTAGTACAGTACCGAAAGTTCTGTGGGTGATTTTCCAACGGTTCTCCTCCCGGGGCCTCGGGGCATGAGGGGGTTTCCCTGGACCCTGCAGGTGAGAAGAGTGGCCAATCGCACCGTCGCACCTTCTGTCAGCCTCGACTCGCCACGTGATCCGTCAGGCCATCGCTCGTCGGCTATTCTTTTTGCCGTGCACTAGGACGTTACCGTACCTTACCGACTTTACCTCACTTTAGCGTAGGTACCTAAAATACTGTATTCACGGACCACGGTATTAAAGTGATCTTGTTGTTTCTACGGAGTACACGTTGATGGTTAACAGGACAGATTCCCAAGAGTGAGGCCAATCCCCAAAGCTCTGCCCTTTTCATCGTTTCATGAAGCCCATATTCACCGGCTTAGCTTTGGCGTGCCGTCGCCACAACATCAGCGATTGATAGATGCAGTGGAAACCGGTCGTTGTATTTGGCTCTGCGCTGAACGTTGCCGTTGGCACACTGGGCCGAGTGGGTACCAAACTTCGTCAGGGAGGTTGTATGTTCAGATACACAACAGCTACATACAGACTTGGACATACTCATCTAAACATCACCTCATCGAAGCTCCCGTATGTGCTCTTTTGTGCCATGAACCCA
>JAABUL010001159.1_pt1 | contig 51791 bp, 35 predicted proteins | sample 5559151 | NCBI WGS metagenome assembly JAABUL01 (sample SAMN10711876, study PRJNA513368) | rock metagenome | isolation source: Antarctica rocks | place: Antarctica: Victoria Land, Pudding Butte sud
CCGGGGCCACGCGGGGCGCGTCGGTGGTCTTGACCGACATGATCACGACGCGCTCGTGCAGCACCTTGTTGTGCTTCAGGTTATGCATCAGCGACGAGGGCGCCACCTCGGGATCGCTGGTCAGGAAAATGGCAGTGCCGGGCACCCGGACCGGCTTGCTCTTCTGCAGCATGGCGATCAGGCCGCGGGTCGAGATCGAATCCCGGTGGGTCTTGGCCGCCAGGAGCCCCGTTCCGCGCACCCAGGTCCACATCAGCAGCATCGAGCCGGAAGCCAGGAGCAGTGGCACCCAGCCGCCCTCCAGAACCTTGGCGAGATTGGCGAGAAGGAACGCCACGTCGATCAGCAGGAAGAAGCCGATGAACGGAACCGCCCAGACGAGCGGCCACTTCCACATCCTGCGGACCACGAAGAAGGCCAGTGAGGTCGTCACCACCATCGTGCCGGTGACCGCGATGCCATAGGCGTTGGCGAGCGCATCCGACGATTTGAACAGGAACACCAGGAGCAGCACCCCCACCAGCATCAGGCGGTTGGCGCGCGGCACGAAGATCTGGCCCTCGGTGGTCTCCGAGGTATGAAGGATCTCCATGCGGGGCAGCAGGCCCATCTGGATGGCTTGGCGAATGAGCGAAAACGCCCCGGTGATGACGGCCTGGCTGGCGATTACGGTGGCGACCGTCGACAGGACCACGAAGGGGATCAGCGCCCAGTTGGGCACCATCAGGTAGAACGGATCCTTCACGGCGGAGGGATCGTGGATGACCAGGGCTCCTTGGCCGAGGTAGTTGAGCAGCAGGGCAGGCAGCACGAAGAAGATCCAGGCGGCCTGGATCGGTTTGCGGCCGAAATGCCCCATATCGGCGTAGAGCGCTTCGGCGCCGGTGACGGCCAGGAAGACGAGGCCCAGCGTGACGAAGCCCGTGGTGCCGTGGCCGAACAGGAAACGGAGTCCGTTCCAGGGGTTGAAGGCCGTGAGCACGACGGGCGCGTCCGCGATGTGGACGATTCCCAGCATCCCGATGATCGCGAAGAACACCACCATGATCGGGCCGAAGAAGGTCGCCACCCTGGCGGTGCCCGAGCGCTGCACCGTGAAAAGCCCGATCAGGATCACCACCACGATCGGCAGGACATAGGGGACGAGGCTCGCTTCCGCGACGCCGAGACCCTCCACGGCCGACAGCACCGAGATGGCCGGCGTGATGATGGCATCGCCCGAGAACAGGGCCGCGCCCAGCACACCGAGGATGAACACGGCCCCGCCGCGGCGCCCCAAAGCATGTTGGGCGAGCGCCATCAGCGACAGCGTGCCACCCTCGCCCTTATTGTCGGCGCGCAGCAGAAAAAGAACGTATTTCGCCGTCACGGTGATAAGCAGCGCATAGATCAGCAGGGAGATGATGCCGATCACCTCGTGTTGCGGGACCGTTTCGGCGCCGCCCCGCTGCAGCGCGGTTTTCAGGGCATAGAGTGGGCTCGTGCCGATATCGCCGTAGACCACGCCGATCGAGCCCAGAGTCAGCTTGGAAAAGCTATCCTTGACGTGATGCTCGGCCGGGGATGCCGCGGCGCCATCGACTTTCGGGGCGGCAAAATCGGTCACGCCGACGGTTTCCTGCGACATCATAGGCCTTCGACGGCAGACCCGTCACCCGCTGCGGCGGGTGCGCCGAGCGCACTCCAGATAGCTCTTATGAGCCGCCGGGAGAAGGGGGCCAGGATGCCGCACGGACTCGCATGCTGCCGATTTGCTGCCCGGCCTCCGGCTCCGTTCGAGCTGCACAGGTCGCGCCGCGCATGATCCCCCTTCCGATCGACGACGTGCTGCCGGCCGTGGCCGACGCGCTGGCTGTGGGCACGGCCGCGGTGCTGGTCGCGCCCCCAGGCGCTGGCAAGACCACGCGGGTGCCGCTGGCGCTGCTCGACGCCCCTTGGGCTGAAGGTCGCCGCATGGTGCTGCTCGAACCTCGCCGCCTCGCGGCCCGGGCGGCCGCCGAGCGCATGGCCGCGACCCTGGACGGCGGCAGGGGCGGCGAGCCTCTGGGCGGCACGGTCGGCCTGCGGGCGCGGTTCGACACGGCAGTGTCGGGCCGCACCCGCATCGAGGTGGTGACCGAGGGCGTGTTCACCCGCATGGTGCTGGACGACCCCGAACTCGCGGGCGTCGCGGCCGTGATCTTCGACGAATATCACGAGCGCTCCCTCGACGCCGACCTCGGCCTCGCGCTCGCGCTCGACGTCGCGGGCGCTCTTCGGCCGGACTTGCGGCTGCTCGTCATGTCGGCGACGCTCGACGGCGCTCGGGTGGCCCGGCTTCTCGACGGCGCCCCGGTCATCGCATCCGAGGGCCGGGCCTTCCCGGTCGAGACCCGCTGGCTCGGTCGCGATCCAGACCGGCGCATCGAGGACGCCGTGGCCGACGCCGTCGTGATGGCGCTGCGGGCCGAGGGCGGCTCGATCCTGGCGTTCCTGCCCGGCCAGGGCGAGATCCTGCGCACGGCCGCCATCCTGGCAGACCGCCTCAGACCGGGCGAGGCCGAGGTGGCGCCGCTCTACGGCGCGCTCGACCGCGCCGCACAGGAGCGCGCCGTGCGGCCCTCGCGGGCCGGTACGCGCAGGATCGTGCTGGCCACCTCCATCGCCGAATCCTCGCTCACCATCGAGGGAATCCGGGTGGTGGTCGATTCAGGGCTCGCGCGCGTACCCCGCTACGAACCCGACATGGGCCTCACGCGGCTCGAGACCACGCGCGTGTCGCGCGCCTCGGCCGACCAGCGCCGCGGCCGCGCCGGCCGCACGGAACCGGGCGCCTGCTACCGTTTGTGGGCCGAGGCCGCCGAGGGCGGCATGCCGGCCTTCGCCCGACCCGAGATCCTCGACGCCGACCTGTCGGGGATGATGCTCGACCTCGCCACCTGGGGCGTGCGCGATCCCGCGGCCTTGCGCTGGCTCGATCCGCCACCCGGCCCGGCCGTCGCCGAAGCGCGCAAGCTGTTGCAATCGATCGGAGCCCTCGATCCGAACGGCGCGGTCACGCCCGAGGGTCGCGCCATCGCCCGGCTGGCAGCGCCGCCGCGGATCGCCCGCATGGTGGTCGAGGCGGCACGACGGGGAGCCGCGCAACACGGTGGCGAGGTCGCGACCCTGCTGGTCGAGCGCGGCCTCGGGGGCACCGGCACGGACATCGCCGAACGATTGCACCATTGGCGCCGCGACCGCACGCCCCGCGCCGAGGCCGCGCGCGGGCTCGCCCACACCTTCGCCCGCCAGGGGCGCGTCGCCGCCGATCATGTGCCCGCCGCCTCGGCCGATGCGGAACTCGACGCAGGACCGCTTCTGGCTCTGGCGTTCCCGGAGCGGATCGCCAAAGCCCGGGGCAAGCCCGGCGAGTTCCTCCTCGCCAACGGGCGCGCGGCCTCGGTCGACCCCCACGAGGCCTTGGCCCATGCGCCGTATCTCGCGGTGGGCGAGATCACCGGCCGGGCCGCGAGCACCCGGGTCGTGCTGGCGGCCGCACTCACCCGGGCCGATGTCGATGCCGTCGCAGGTCCCGACATCCGCACGGCCGACGACCTCGTCTTCGATCCTGCCCGCGCGTCCCTCTCGGCGCGACGCACCACCCGGCTCGGCGCCATCCGGCTCGGCGAGAGCAATCTCCCGATCCCGGTCGACGATGCCGCCGCCCTTGTGCTGGCCGAAGGATTGGGCCGGCTCGGCTTGACGCGGCTGCCCTGGACGAAAGCGCTGCTGCAGTGGCGCGATCGGATCGCCTTCCTGCGGGCCGCAGAAGGCGAGCCCTGGCCCGACCTCGGCGATGAGGCCCTGCGCCGCGGCATCGCCGACTGGCTCGGGCCCTACCTGCTCGGCAAGACCGGGTTGAAGGATCTGACGTCCGACGACCTCGTCCAGGCGCTCGAAGCAAGGCTCGACCGCGCGCTGACGCGTCGGCTCGACACCGAAGCGCCGACCCATTTCGCGGCGCCGACGGGCTCGCAGGTCGCGGTCGACTACGCGGCCGAGGGCGGGCCCGCCATTGCGGTGCGGGTCCAGGAACTCTTCGGCCTCGCCCGCCACCCGGCGCTCGCGGGAGGCCGCGTGCCCTTGACGCTGCAACTGCTGTCCCCGGGCCATCGGCCGATCCAGATCACGCGCGACCTGCCGGGCTTCTGGCGCGGATCCTGGGCGGCGGTGCGGGCCGAGATGCGTGGCCGCTACCCCCGCCACCCCTGGCCCGACGATCCGGCCGGCGCGGCCCCGACGGCGCGCGCCAAGCCGCGGGGAACCTGAGGCGGGACGCGTCAGACGTCCGCGAGGGCAGAAGTCGTGCTCCGAACCGCCCACCACGGCCGATCATGCGGACGGCCCAGGCGCGAGACCGTGCACGCTGCCGACCAGGAACCATGGCGTGAAGCTGGCGCCTTTTGGCAGACAATGAGCGGCGCCGAGCCATGGGCGGATCGACGATCCCCCGGATCGCGCCCCCAGAGGGGTCGAACAGGCTTTCAGTGCTGGAGCTTCGTCATCTCGTCCTTGAGCTGCAGCTTTTTGCGCTTCAGCTCGGTCAACTTGACGGGATCGGTCGCGGGACGTGCCTTTTCCGTCTCAATCTGCTTGTCGATCACCTGATGGCGACGGGTCAATTCAGCGATATGGCCGTTCAAGGACATCCCGAACTCCTTGTTCCGTCGCGGAAAACGAATCCCCGACGACGACAGGATGACACGCCTGCGGTGCTTCACAAAGGCCCGCCGCGCCGACACCAGGATCACATCTGCGCGAGCGGCTTCGGGGCGGCCCTTGGACGACCGCCAGGCTCGCTCCACGGGACGTAATACCAATCTGCGTTGATCACGACGGGTGAGCCCAATCGCGCATACCGATGGATGTGATGGTTTTGGGCGCTGCGACGAGCCTGTTCCAGGCGTCGCAGCACTGGGTGAGGATTGCGTTGTAGCTGTCGAAGATGAGGTTTGAGAGCCAGTTGTCGCGCATGTACTGCCAGATGTCTTCTGTCGGGTTGAGTTGCAGGCGGAGGGAGCGCGGTGGCAGCGGCATGAGCGAGATGTTGGCGGGAAGTGTGAGCTTGGCTGTCGTGTGCCAGCCGGCCTTGTCGAGGATCAGGATGGCGTGAGCGCCGGGTGCCACAGTCTGACTGATCTCAAGCAGGTGAGCGTTCATGGCGGCAGTTGTGCAGCGCGGCAGAACGAGGCCGGCCGCCTTGCCGGCTTTCGGGCAGATGGCGCCGAACAGATAGGCCGAGGCGGTGCGCTGATCGTGAGGTGCCGAGGGTCGCGTGCCGCGTTTGGTCCACCGTCGCGTGATGCCGTTCTTCTGGCCGATGCGCGCCTCGTCTTGAAACCATACCTCGATCACGGTCGCGCTGGGGAGCTTGGCTTTGACGGCCTCCACTGCGGCGGGGAAACTTTTTTAAAATCCGCGATTGCGTGCTCATCGCCGCGCCCCTCTCGCGGTCGATACGGCAGCACCGGCCTGATCGCTCTCTCTACAAGCCCGCGTAGGCATCGACGGTGGTCCTCACCATATTGTCGATACCAAAGTTATGCCGGACGTGCGCCGGAGCTCGAGTACGAATGTGCCGGCGAGCGCCGTCATCCCCGAGCACCCGCGCCAGCCTGTCCGCCAGAGAGTCGGCGTCGGCCTCGACCGAGAAGCCTGTCTCGTCCTCGATGAAGGTTTCAGCCATGCCGCCGACGCCCGTGCACACGATGGGAACGCCCACCGCTCCTGCCTCTACCAAGACGTTCGGCAGCCCTTCGATGCGCGAGGTAAGCAGGAAAACGTCCATCGCCGCGATGGCGCCCCAGGCGTCGTGGGTGAGGCCGGGAAGCTTGACGGCATCCTCAAGCCCGGCCGCAGCGACACGCCTGCGGGTGTCCTCCAGCAGCACGCCCTGCCCGAAGAACACGAACTTGGTCCCGGGCCGCCGTGCCAGCAGGGCCCGAGCGGTTTCAACCATCAGCTCTGGGCGCTTCTCCTCCGAGAAGCGCAGGATGCTGCCCACGACCGTGTCGCCCTCGCCGAAGCCGAGCTCCCGCCGCAACGCACGGCCGCGGTCGAAGGGGATCTCCGCCGGGAAATCGAAGCCGTTGTGGATCACGCCGACGCGGTCGGCCGGCAGGTCGAGCCAGCGAGCGTAGTCGACGGCACCCGATCGGCTGTTGTTGAGCAGCAGGGCGTCCCGCCGACTGTCGAGAATGGCCCGGTAGGCAGGACGCATGTACGGTTGGAAGAAGCGGAAGCTTTCCGGCGAGAAGGACCGACCGCCGAGAACGATCTTCGGCACGCCCACCAATACGGCGGCCAGGCCCGCCAGCGTGCTGCAGTGGTCCATCCAGGTGTGGATCAGGCTCGGGCGAGCCGACCTGAGCATCAGCGCATAATGAAAGATGGCGTGGAACAGATCATCCACGCCGAGCACCTTGTAGCGCGACAGGCGGTCGCGCACCTCCCGGATTTTCGGCGTGTCCCAGTCTGCCGATTGTCGCGACACCTCGAAGGTGTAGATGCCGGCGGCCTCCAACGGGGAGCGGAAGAAGTCGTTGCCGGGGGGGTCGAGATGGTCGCAGGCAACGTAGACTTCGAGGTTGGAGACGCGCTTGAGCCCGAGCGTCGTATAGGCGACCTGGCGCTCGGCGCCACCCGGCCCGAGGCTGCCCACCACCATCAGGGCCCTGTCGCGCACGAAGGCCTCGGCCGGCAGGCGCAGCCAGTCCCCCACCAAGCTCCGCATGTCGTGGAACAGGTCCTCGAAGTCGCTTGCGCCGATCTGTGGCCCGACCCGGGCGCGGTCGAGCGCCTTGAGGAGTTCCGCTTCCGCATCGATGACCTGGAGGACGTTGCCGAGGGAGCCCGCCAAAACGATGCGGCGCACGCCCGCGAGGCGCGCTTCGAGCAGCATGCGACCGCTCACGCTGTGCTGAGCGTCGGCCCCGAGCAGGATCACGGTGGGCGGGCCGGAGCGCTTGAGGCACCAGCTTCCGCCGCGCCGGTCTGTCCACCAGCCCGCCACGGCCGAGTCGCGGACGGCCATGTCGCCTCCACCGTCGGCGAGATAGGCGCCGATGAGCCCGCGCGCGACCATGTCGCGCAGCAGCTGTTCTGGTGCGTCGAAGGGGGCCGCGATCGTGACCGAGTGGGCGGCCGCGGCTTCGCGCACGGCGCGGCGGACGAGGGACTCGATATCGAGCATCAAAAAAGTCTCAGGCGGAGCGGGTGCGGTCGTCGGATGCGCGCTGCAGCCCCGTGGCGGCGCGGATCTCCGCGGCGGCTTCGAACGACGACAGGCTCATCTGAGCACCGAGGTCACGCTTGAGCTCGCGCAGGACGTGCGCGAAGTCATGGCCGTCGCGCATTGCCGCGACCTCGGCCGTCACCATGTCCAGCCGCGCATCGAGCATCGCCCTGAACTCGCTCAGCGCGCCGTCGAAACGTCCGCTCATCATCTCGGCCGCCTTCTCGGTCTCGGCGGCCTGCGTGGCGCACAAGGCGTCGATCCGCTCGGCGATTGATACGAACCGCTCCTCCATGGCGCGCGCCAGCCCGGCGATATTCGCCGCGAGCGCGTCGCGGGTCGCGCGGGTTTCCCCGGCGAGCGACGCGCGACGCGCACGGCTGCGCTGCCACGGCGAGATGCGATTCAGGAGGGACATGAGGAGCGGTTTCCGGAGAGGCTGCGGTTCAGGCCCACGCAGCTTCGGGTGCTGCATAGCGTCTTATGATCTGGCTCGGCGTCGGCAATGCGAAGGGGTCGTCCGCGTCGATCCAGGTGCGGAACCACAGCTCCAGCATCAGGAGCGCCCAGATGCGGTAGGCATGGTTGTCGCCGGCGCAGTGCGCGTCGAGCATGGCTTTGACGGCCGACAGGTCGAACAGGCCGCGGGCGCCCGCCCGGGGGCTGAGCAGGACGTCGTAGGCGAAGACCCGCATATCGGTGCGCAGCCAAACATCGATCGGCACGCCGAAACCCATTTTGGGCCGGTACAGCAACTCGTGCGGGAGGTGCGGCTCCATCGCAGACTTGAACAGCGACTTGGTTTCCTTGCCCTCGAAGCGTTGCTCCTCCGGGATGCCGGCCGCCCATTCCATCAGCTTGTGGTCGAGCAGGGGCGAGCGGGCTTCCAGCGAATGTGCCATGCTGGCCACGTCGACCTTCACCAGCAGGTCGTCGGGCAGGTAGGTGTGAAGATCTGCCCAGGCGGCACCGATCGCCATGGTGCGGCCCTGGTCGAAATAAGGCTCCAGCGTGCTCATGGCCGACTGAGCCAAGTACTGCCTCATATCGCCGGCGTAGAGGCTGCGCTTGGATTCGTCGCTGAAGTAGGCGATCGACACCTCATAGGTCGGGTGGTGCGGGCGATAGAGCCGCTCGGCGGCGGCGCGGGCGCGGCGGACACCGCGCACGCGGTCGAGCCAACCGGGCGCGGTACGCACGGCCGACTGGACGCGGCGCGCCACCGCTCGCGGGATCGGCGACGTCTGGTCGAGCTGACGACAGCGCAGGTAGCGCGAGTAGCCGAGGAAGCTCTCGTCACCGCCGTCCCCGTTCAGCGCCACCGTCACCTGCTGGCGCGCGATCTTGGACACGTAGTAGGTCGGCACGGCCGAGGAGTCGGCGAACGGCTCGCCATAGTGATAGACGAGGTCCTCGATGACGCTGAGCCCGTCGGGACGGATCGTCAACTCTTCGTGGTCGGTCCCGTAGCGCTCCGCCACCATGCGGGCGTAGGGTCGCTCGTCGTAGGCCTGCTCCTCAAAGCCGATCGTGAAGGTCTTGACAGGCTTGGGCGAGGACTGGGCCATCATGGCGACGACGGCGGACGAGTCGACGCCCCCCGACAGGAAGGCCCCGATCGGCACGTCGGAGATCATGCGCAGGCGCGTGGCCTCGCGCAGTTGCGTGACCAGCTCCTCCCGGAGCTCCGGCAGCGGCCGCGACCGCGCGCTCGATGGGTGAGGTAACGACCAATAGCGCGTCTTGACCGGTGGCTTGCCGCGGCGGACCAAGAGATGATGGGCCGGGGGAAGTTTCTGCACGCCGACGAAGGCCGTCATCGGCGAAGGCACGTATTGGAACGTCAAATAGTGGTGGATAGCCTCGTAGTCGGGCTCGCGACGGAAGCCCGGGAAGCTGAGGATACCCTTGATCTCACTCGCGAAGATCAGGAACCCGTCGTGGATCGCGTAGTAGAGGGGCTTTTTCCCGATGCGGTCGCGCAGGAGCACGAGCCTGTCCTGCGCCGCATCATAGAGCGCGATGGCGAACATGCCGCGGAGCCGCTGGACGACGTCGATACCCCAGGCGGCGTAGCCTTCGACCAGCACCTCCGTGTCGGAATGTGTTCGGAAGCGGTGCCCGAGCTTCTCCAGTTCGGCCCTCACCTCCTGGAAATTATAGATCTCACCGTTGAACACCACGGCGATCCTACCCGTGGCGTCAAACATCGGCTGGTTGGCGTCGCACGACACGTCGATGATCGACAGGCGGGCGTGGCCGAGACCCACGCCGTCGGCGACGTGGATCCCGCAGGCATCGGGCCCACGATAACGGAGGGTGGCGATCTGACGCTCGACGATCGTACGGGCGTCGACATTCCGCGTCCGCCGGGTGGTTTCAAAGAATCCCGCGATGCCGCACATGCCGATATCCTGTCCTCAGGCTGCAATGAAGGAGGCTCAGGCCAACCCTCAGACGGCGTAATGGTCGCGATACCACCGCACGAAGCGCTCGACACCCACCTCGATGGGAGTGGTCGGCTCGAAGCCGACGTCGCGCGTCAAGTCGTCGATGTCGGCGTAGGTGGCGGGCACGTCGCCGGGCTGCATCGGGAGGAACCGCTTCTCCGCCTTGCGCCCGAGGCAGTCTTCCAGGACCTTGATCATGCGAGGCAGGTGGACGGGCCGGTGGTTGCCGATGTTGTAGATCCGGTATGGCGCATTGCTGGTATTCGGCGTCGGATGCCCGCTGTCCCAGGACGGGTCCGGGACGGCGGGTTGCCGCCCCAGTCTCACCAGGCCCTCGACGACGTCGTCGATGTAGGTGAAGTCCCGCTCCATCTGACCGTCGTTGAACACATCGATCGGCTGGCCGGCAAGGATCGCGCGCGTGAACAGGAACAGCGCCATGTCGGGCCGCCCCCAGGGCCCGTACACGGTGAAAAACCGGACGCCCGTCGTCGGCAACCGGAACAGGTGGCTGTAGGTATGGGCCATTAGTTCGTTGGCCTTCTTGCTCGCCGCATAAAGGCTCACGGGATGGTCGACGTTCTGGCGCACCGAGAAGGGCATCTGGGTGAGCGCACCGTAGACGGAGCTCGATGACGCATAGAGCAGGTGGCCGACGCCCGTGTGCCGGCAAGCCTCAAGGATGTTGACGAAGCCAGTGATGTTGCTGTTCACGTAGGCGTGCGGATTCACCAGCGAGTAGCGCACACCCGCCTGCGCGGCCAGGTTGACGACGAGGTCGAAGGTTTGCCGCGCGAACAGCGCATCGAGGCTCGGCTTGTCGCCAAGATCGATCCGCTCGAAGGTGAAGTTCGGGTGGGCCTGAAGACGCTCCAGGCGCGCCGTCTTGAGCGCAACGTCGTAATAGTCGTTGACGATGTCGAGGCCGACGACAACGTCCCCTTCCGCGATGAGCCTGCTGGCCAGGTGGTATCCGATGAAACCGGCGGCGCCCGTCACAAGCACGGCACGCTTTTTCTTCGGCATGGTCAAGCTCACTGACCCTTTCGGGAATGGCACGAGGCCGCACGGCACGGGAACGCAGTCCGCGCACCGGCCCATGTCTGGAGCGCTTGCCCGGTGCCGCGATCAGGCATACGAAGGCTTTCATCCAATTGCAAGCTTTCGAGCGGGCTCCCCCGAACAGTGGATCCTGCCTGACCGATCTGAGCGAAATCACGGGCCGGCGCCGCTCCGTCGCGGGGGCGGGCGCTCGCGTGTCGTCCCGTGTTGGATTCACGGCGTTGCCTCCGGCCGCGTCACACCGGGTCCACTGCGATGACCATGCTCAGGCGATCGCGCAGGGCGTTCGGGTCCTCGTTCCGCAGCGTCGTGAAAATCACCTCCGGGCCCCAATGGGAGAAGCGCCCGAGCCCGGTGGTGCGAATCTCCTCGTGCTTGGAGAAGGGCCATGGCAGCTGGATGTCGTCCTCGAAGATGTGGACCGGCGAGCCCCTCCGTTCGGCACGGACATCGTCGGCGATGAAGCCGAGGTCGGGTGCCGGCCATTGCCAGGCGATGCCCTTCTCCTTCGGAAAGCCGGCCTCGGGCGGCGCCCTGCGCACGGCGGCGACGACGTGGACCTGCGATGCGGTCGAGGAGGCTTCGCCCTCGGTGTCGGGCCCGACCGGCACGGCCTCGCCTTGCGGCACCACCGGGCCGACGAGCTTTCCATCGCGGAACAGGAGCAGTTTTGCCCCCTCCGGCGCGCGCAGCGGCGCGGCGGTGCGGCCCCACCAGGCTCCGTCGCGGCGCTCGAAGGGTCCGAGCACGCGGCGGCCGTAGCGCCGTTCGATCGACAGGCCGCCCGGGATCGGAAAATCGACAAACGTGCCCGCACCGGCGACACGGTCGAACACGAACTCGTTGCAGCCATAGCCCGAACTTTGGTCGGAGATGCGCTCGAGCCGGAATCCGTCCTTGGCGTAGACGTCGGCGATCGTCTCGATCGAGGCGCGCTCGTAGGGCAGGCCGCCGTACCAGTCGACCACGTCACGCCAGCGGCTCATGCCGCGCAGGCTCACCTGCTGGTAGTGGGTCCAGCTGCGCACCCACTCCTTGACGAGCTTGTCGCGCCGCGCGTCCATGAAGGCGACGCGCTGCTGGGGGATCAAGTGGGTGAGGACGTAGGCCGTGTTGAGAGGCCAGGGCAGCGCGTTGTAGCGGCGCTTGATCTCCTCCCAGCGATCGGTGACGGCGCCGAGGTCGTTGTAGATCGCGATGAACAGCCGGCCGCCGACCTTCACCAGCGGCTTCACGTTGTCGAGCGCCGCCCACATCTGGCCCGTGTGGTGCAGCACGCCCCAGGAATACACGATGTCGAAGGTGCCGAGCTTGCCGAGATAGTCCGGATCGAGCACCGAAGCCCGCTCGACCGTCCAGTTCGGATCGTCGGGGAAGTACCGTCGGCACAATTCCCGCGTGCAGGCGTAGGACTGGGGATCGTAGTCGAAGGAGTGCACCCTGGCGCCGAGGCGCCGAGCCGCCAAGCTGAACAGACCGCTCCCCGATCCGACGTCGATGAAGCTCTTGCCCTTGAGGTCGGGCACGCCCAGCATGGTGACGAGCGAGCGCTCCGCCAGGGCGATGCGCTCGTCGTTGAGCAGGCGCAGGAACAGCGACCAGTTCCTTCCGAAACGGAAGCGCTCGCCATGGGCGACTTCGGTCTGGAAGCTGTCTGCCGCCGTCATGTCTGCTCCGTTAGGGGCGCGCCAGGTCGGCCGGCGTCGTATAGCGCCGTTCTAGGACATCACCGGGTCCGCGCGCTAGCCCTAGGGAGGCTGGGAGGATGGGACGACGAGGTGGTCCTCCGCCCGGGCCTCGTCTATAGCGATCCTCCACGCAGCGTCTTCGCGATGTTCGACAAGCTTTCGCGCCTCCCGGTGATCCCCGCCCTCGGCACGCGCCCCTGCATCCAGATGGTTGACGTGCGCGAGGTCGCCGAATGCATCGACCCCATCGACGCCGCGCCACGGGTCCCGAAACTGCTGATGATCGGCGCCATGCGCTCACGCTTGACATCGCCGACCTGCTGCACGCTTGGTCGTGACTACGCGAGGCAGCAGAAGTGAGGAGACCCGCGTCTCACGATCACGACGAGGCGCGGACGATGGGTCTCAAAGTCCTGCATATCGGCAACATCGCCCAGAACGGCTACATCAACGCCACGATTCTGCGCGCCCGCGGCCACGACTGCGACCTCGTCGCGCCGGACCTGCTGCACGCCGGGTCCTCACCGGAGTGGTACGAGCTATCGACGGGCGACGTTGATCCGAGCCTTTTCGGCGACGATCCCTTCTTCCCGGACTTTTACGCTCTCGGCCGCGCGATGCCGGAGGTCGGCGACTGGGTGGCGCAAGGCCCGTTCCTGCCCGCCCTGATCTACCTGTTGCTGAAGCGCCGCGGCGACCCGCGCGCCCACACGGCCCTCTCGGTGCTGTGCTATCTCCGTTTCAAGATGACGGTGCAGCGGACCACGGATCCGCTCGCAGTGCCCATGGGACGGGATGCGTTCGAGGCGCATCTCGCGCGCCGCGACCTTCGACCCCGTCTGCGCCGCCGCATCCTGCTCGGCCGCATGGCGGAGGACTATTGGAACGACATCGTGGCCCGCGTGCGCCTGCAGGAGGACAGCCCCTACGTGCGCGGCTGGCGCCCGCCGCTCTCGACCGGTACGCTCGATCCCTACTTCGCCGCCGACCCCGGCCTGGAGGGGCTCGTCCGCGGCCTGCGGAAGCGTGGCCTGGCCGAGGCCCTGTTCATCGAGTTCTCCGGGCCGTGGATGGATTATGCCCACACGGCCCGGCACGGCTTCACGACCGAGGAGGTCATCCCGTACCTTTGGGCGGGGCGCGCCCTGCGCGAACTCGTGTCCTGCTACGACGTCGGCATCTTCTACGGAGATTCATGCAAATTCGCCTTCGCGGCCGGCATCGAGGGCTACTGGGCGCTGGAGCACGGCACCATCCGCACCCTGCCGTTCGAGCCCAACGCGAATGGCCGCATGGTGGCGGCCGGCTTCCTCAATGCCCGGCGCGTGTTCCTGACCAACACCGATTATGCGAGCGCCGAGCCGCGCCTGGAGTTCGCGCCCGAGCAGCGCGTCTACTTCCCCCACCCTTTCGACGAGAAGCAGGCCCTCGCCTTCCGCCGCCATCATCCTCCCCGGCGCGACCCGGCCCGCGCCGTCTTCTTCTGCCCGGCCCGACAGGACTGGCGGGTGCCCGACCCCCGAATGGCCAAGGGCAACGACCTGTACTTCCGCGCCGGGCGCCTGCTACTCGACCGGGGCCGCACCGATTTCGTCTTCCATTGCATCGATTGGGGCGTCGACCGCGAAGCGTCGCGCGCGCTGGTGGCCGAGCTCGGCCTCGGGGATCATGTGCGCTGGTCGCCCATCATGCCGAAGGGCCAAGTGTCGGCCGCCATGGTGGATGCCCACGCGGTGATCGACCAGTTCGTGCTGTCGGGGTTCGGCGCCTCCACCGTGGAGGCGCTCGCGCTCGGCTGCCGGCTGATCTCGCGCGACGACGGGATCAACAACGCCGTCTTCTTCGAGGAGCCGCCGCCGATCTTGGCCGCCGCAACCACCGATGAGATCGCGGCCCGCATGCTGGCCGTGATGGACGACACTGGAGATGCGGCACATCTTGGCCGAGCCGGCATGGACTGGGTTCGGGATTACCACTCGGCCGACCGGATCTGCGCATTGCAGTTGATTGCCTTTGACGAGATTTTCGGCAAAAGTGCTGCACAAGGGAATGTCGTCGGCACTCGTGCCGAAGTTCCTGCCGAGGACGGGATGGAAGAAGCATGAGGGCCTTGCTCACGCGGGGGCAGTTCCTGCTCATGCGCGCCATCGGCATGCGCAAGCTGCGAGAAGACCTGGATGCCAAGTCCGACGCCGCGCGCGCCGACCTGGTGGCGAGGCTCGACACGCTGCTGGCCGAGATCGCCTCTCGCGGGGGACCGAGCGGCGGCCAAGCGGATCGGCCAAACCCGAGACTCGAAGCGCTCGGCAATCAAATGTCGCAGCAAGGCAAGGCCGACACCGAGCGCGGCGATACGATCCAAGATATGTTAAGGGACCTGCGCGCCGAAGTCGGGGAATTACGGAAGTCCGCTAGCCGGATCGGCGGGCAGCTGTCAGCGCAGGGCCAAGCCGACACCGAGCGGGGCGATACGGTCCAAAACGCGCTTGCCGACCTCCGCGCCGCGATTTCCGAGCTACACGCAGAGCAGAGACGGCAGGCAACATCCAACCCCGAACGGGGCGCAGGTGTCGAACAGGCCCTCGGCGAGACTCGCGTCGAGATATCGAGCCTGCGGGCCGATCTCGCCCGGGAAAACGAGGTGCTGCTGGACCGCGCCGACCTCCTCGGCGCGGTTTCCGGGCTCCACGCAGAGCTGAGACAGCAGGCAACATCCAACCTCGAACGTGGCGCAGGGGTCGAACAGGCCCTTGGCGAGATTCGCGTCGAGATATCGCGTATACGGGCCGATCTCGCCCGGGAAAACGAGATGCTGCTGGACCGCATCGACGGGGGTGGGGTCTCTCAGAGCCGCCCCGCACCTGCCTCGTGACATACTGGGAAGGAGAGGCGGCCTTCAACCCGGATCTAGCGTCGCATATAGGTTTCCCCAAGCAACCCGTCTGCGTTGAACATTGCCAACTCCGACGTTGTCTGGATGCATTTCGATCAGTTACCGGGAGGCGCAGCCTCTTTGACCTATTGGTCCAATTAGACGCCTCAGATGGGCCTGCTTTGAAGGAGTTTTCCCGATGGGCATGAAGGTTCTGCACGTCACTAATATCGCGCAAAACGCCTATATCAACGCGTTGATCCTGAACGCGCGCGGGCACGACTGCGACGTGCTGGCCATCGATCTTTATCACGTCGCCTGTTCGCCGGAATGGTATGAACTTCTCGACGCAGACATCGACTCCGCTAAACTGGGTAGCGATAGTTTCTTTCCGGATTTCTATGCCCTCGGTCAGGCCATGCCGCGGATCGGCGACTGGGTTGCGCATGGCCCGTCCTACATCGCGCTCCGATATCTGACGCTGAAACGCCAAGGCGATCCACTCGCCTACACGGCGCTCTCGACCCTGGCTTATCTTCGCTTCAAGGCGACCATGCAGCGCACGACCGTTCCCTCCACGGTCGCGATGCCCGATCAGGAGTTCGAAGCACACCTGGCAGGCTACGACCTTCAACCCTACCTGCGTCGCCGGATCGCGACCGGCCGCATGGCCGAGCGCTATTTTGAGTGGATCCGCGGGCGCCTTTCGCTCCAGCTACCGACGGAAAGCGTCAACGCCTTAGCGCCGCCCCTGCCGGACGGAATGCTGGATTACTATTTTGCGGCGGACCCGACGCTGGAAGGGGTCGTGCGCGGCCTGCGCGCGCGCGCGCTGTCCAGGGCTCTTGGACTCGAGTTCGAGGGAGCGCTCATGGAATATGCGCACCTCGAAAGACACGGTTTCGAGGTCGCTGAGATCGCCCCGTATTGCACGTTCGGCCGTGTCTGGCGCGAACTCGCGTCGCTCTACGATGTCTGCATCTTCTACGCCGACAGTTCTGTTTTTGCGTTTGCTGCCGGCATCGAGGGTTATTCCGCTCTCGAACACGGGACGATCCGCAGCATTCCCTTCGAACCCACAGCGCATGGTCGGCTCGTCGCCAAGGCTTTCCTCAACGCTAGGCGCGTATTCCTCACCAACACCGACTACGCAACTGCCTCCCCGAGGCTCGAGTTCACGCCCGAGCAACGCGTGTACTTCCCCCACCCTTTCAACGAAGCGCCGGTTCTCGCCTTCCGGCAAAGCTACTTGCGCAAGCGCGATCTGGACCGGATCGTGTTCTTTTGTCCCGCGCGCCAGGAGTGGCGGTCGGGCGATCCCAAATCGGCGAAGGGCAATGATCGTTACTTCCGCGCCGGAAAGCTATTGCTCGACCGGGGCAGGACCAATTTTGCCTTCCATTGCATCGATTGGGGCGTCGATCGCGAGGCGTCGCACGCGCTCGTCGCGGATCTCGGTCTCCTCGACCATGTCGGCTGGTCTCCCATGATGCCGAAGGGAAAGCTCTGGTCGGCGACGCTCGATTCCCATGCGGTGATCGACCAATTTCAGATTTCCGGATTCAGCGCCACATGTATCGAAACGCTGGCGCTCGGATGCCGGCTCATTGCGCGAGACGACGGTATCAATAATAGCGTCTTCTTCGAGGAGCCCCCGCCCATCCTCGCCGCGGCGAGTGCCGAGGAAATCGCGGCGTGGATGATCGCCGTGATGGACGACCCCGACGACCGCGCCGGTCTCGGCGACAAGGGCAGCGCCTGGGTGCAGAAGTACCACTCGGCCGACCGGATCCACGCGCTTCAGCTCGCGGCTTTCGGCGGCATGCCGGGCCGTGGTATGGCGGCACAGTAGACTCGCGTGAGTGCACCCGATGAGCCTTAAGATTTTGCATGTTACCAATATCGCGCAAAATGCCTATATTAATGCCTCAATTCTGAACGCACGGGGGCACGACTGCGACGTGCTGGCTCCCGACCTTTATCACGTCGCCAGTTCGCCGGAATGGTATGAACTCCACGGCGCAGACCTCGACTCCGCGACTCTCGGGGGAGACGATTTTTTCCCGAACTTCTACACGCTCGGTCGTGGGATGCCGCGGATCGGCGACTGGGTTGCGCATGGCCCATCCTACATCGCGCTCCGGTATCTCACGCTGAAGCGCCAAGGCGATCCCCTGGCCCACACGGCGCTCTCGACCCTCGCCTATCTTCGCTTCAAGGCTACCATGCAGCGCACGACCGCTCCCTCCACGGTCGCGATGCCCGACCAGGAGTTCGAAGGACACCTGGCACGCTTCGACCTTCAACCCTACCTGCGTCGCCGGATCGCGACCGGCCGCATGGCCGAGCGCTATTTTGAGTGGATCCGCGGGCGCCTTTCGCTCCAGTTGCCGGCGGAAAGCGTCGACGTCCTGTCGCCGCCCCTGCCGGACGGAATACTGGATTACTATTTTGCGGCGGATCCGACGCTGGAAGGGGTCGTGCGCGGCCTGCGCTCGCGCGGGCTGTCCAGGGCTCTTGGACTCGAGTTCGAGGGAGCGCTCATGGAATATGCGCACCTCGAAAGACACGGTTTCGAGGTCGCTGAGATCACCCAGTATTGCGCGTTCGGCCGTGTCTGGCGCGAACTCGCGTCGCTCTACGATGTCTGCATCTTCTATGCTGACAGCTCTGTTTTGGCGCTTGCTGCCGGCATCGAGGGCTATTACGCTCTCGAACACGGAACGATCCGCAGCATTCCCTTCGAACCCACAACGCACGGTCGGCTCGTCGCCAAGGCTTTCCTCAACGCCAAGCGCGTATTCCTCACCAACACCGACTACGCAACTGCCTCCCCGAGGCTCGAGTTCACGCCAGAGCAACGCGTGTACCTCCCCCACCCTTTCGACGAAGCGCCGGCTCTTGCGTTCCGGAGCGCCCACGGGCGAGCGCGAGACCCGGAACGCGTCGTGTTCTTTTGTCCCGCACGCCAGGATTGGCGGTCGGGGGACTCTAAATTGGCGAAAGGCAATGACCGTTACTTTCGCGCCGCAAGATTACTGCTCGACGTTGGTCGTGTTAACTTCAACTTGAGATGCATCGACTGGGGCGTCGATTGTATTTCTGCACAAGAGCTGGTCTCAGAGCTTGGACTCACGGAAAATGTTACTTGGACCACTCTTATGACCAAAAGGAAGCTTTGGGCTGCGATGCTCGACGCCGATGCGGTCATCGATCAGTTCATCATCTCCGCCTTTGGAGGAATAACGTTCGAAGCGCTGGCGCTCGGATGCCGGATCATTTCGCGAGACGACGGCGTAAACAACGGCGTCTTCTTCGAGGAGCCTCCGCCCATCCTCGCGGCGGCGAGCGCGGAAGAGATCGCGTCCCGGATGATCGCAGTAATGGACGACCCCGACGACCTCGCCGGTCTCGGCGACAAGGGCGTCGCCTGGGTGCAGAAATACCACTCGGCCGACCGGATCCACGCGCTTCAGCTCGCGGCTTTCGGCGTAGCGCCGGGCGAGAAGCTGTGCGATCACGCGGACGGCCGCGCGGGTTCCCAGGCTCGTCGTGCGCCTGCATTCTGAAGAGTTTGGCGAGGTCCTGCCTCCGAACGGCTGCTCGCCAAGGTCTCCAATGGTGCCCTTGACCCTCAGCCCCCGTTCCACTTCAAGACCAGGATGCAGCGGACGAGCGCTCCCCACGCCGCGCCAATGCCGGACCGCGAGTACGGAAACTCAAGCGGGCGCTTTCGGACTGACGTAAATTCTCGCCGGAGGCAGGGACGCACGCGGGCCGATCGGCTGGTGTCGCTGCGCAAGTGAGCCCAGGGCGGTGCTGACTTCCCCCCTCGCGCGTAGCGCCGAGCACAATTCATTGAAGAATGTGGCGATCCCCCGGCCGGGATGAACGAGTTCTCTAAGCGGTGTGCCATCGACGAAGGCTTGACGTCTCCTCATATAGTATTCGACATCCGGCGTATTGAGCATCAGATGCACCGGATGAAAGTCGAACACGAAGAGCCCGTCCGAATTGAGTGCTCTGTCGATCAGCTCAGTATCGAAGGGTCGATGATTACTGCTGGGCCAGAAGAGCGATCTCGATATGTCCAATGTATCCATAAAATAGATCGGCATTTGCAGCACGCCCCAACTGCCGGGTGAGGGCGCCAACCCGATGTGTCCCCAAGCTTCGTCGACGCTCGCATACAAGTATCCGTCACGGGCTAGCCGCGCGGCAATGAGGTGGCTGTAAACACAACTGTGAGATCGCCAGCCCACCGCGTTCGGGAACAAGTCTCGCTTTGAAGTCAACTCCCTGTCCCAATCTCCGCCTTCGGGCAGGTAGGGATGGGGCGCAAGCTCGTGGTCGGCTTCAGACAAACAGGCGTAGCGTTGCGTGCAGAACATGACCGCACGGCCGGGCCAGTCGCAGGTCCGGAGAAAGACCTCCATACGCGCTTCGGACATGTGGTCTGTGTCGAAAGTCAAAGCAATCAGGCCAGCCACCTAGGACTCCCTATGTCCGCTTGCGCAGGCAGAAACCCACGAGATGTCCGATCCCCTCGAAGTCCGGGAGCACCCTCGCGATCTGGCGTGCAATTTCGTTCAGCCGGTGATCGTACCGCGGCGACTCGGGTGCGACAAGCAGCGGTTGCACGATGCGGGTGAGGAAATAGTACATACCGAAACGTTGGACGCGCAGAAGTTCGAAGCGGTGGAAAACATAATCCAGGAGCACCTTCTCATCGAATTTCAGCGTCAACAGGCGATCAGTTCCACCCGCGTCGATCTCGGAAAGAGAGAAGGCGCGACGGTAGGCGTTGAGCTTATCCAGCCCGTCCTTCGTTCCCTCCATGAGGACGAGAGTTCCGCCAGGCTTAAGCACGCGAGCGATCTCGTCGAGCGCCACCTTCTGTCGGTTCCAGTCGAGCAGAGCCATCAAGCATCGATGACTCGTTACGACGTCGTAGGTGTCGTCCGCGAACGGCAGTTCCGTCACGGAGCCGTGATGGAACGAGACCGGCAGACCGGCGAATTCGGCGGCCGCGCGCTCGCGGGCGAACTCCACCATGTTCGCAGCGTAGTCAAGGCCCTCGACCTGTGCCCTGCGTCGGGTAGCGTATGTTGTGACGGCTACACCAGGGCCGCACCCAACGTCTAGGACACGGTCGCCGTCACGGATATGCTCCGTTCCGAGGTCCATCTCCAACTCGCGCAATCGAAAGTCGCTCGCCGTGGTGTTAGGATCGCGGGTTGCCGCTATGCTCTCGTAGAGAGCCTTAAGGGTGGCCTCCTTGCTTACATCCGAGGTTGCCGTAGAGGCGGTGCGTTCGTTGCTCAAATCATCTTCTCCGTAGATCGTGCTTGCTTTGGGAGTGAGTTCAAGGAGGCGCGCTGTCAACCGACCACGCTCTTAACAGGGTTACGCTTATTGATCCAAGCGCGTTTCAGGGACGGCTCCCGCTTCGAGGTACGTTCGGATGCCCGGCTCTTCGACGTTTCATGGAAGCTCACACCGGACAATAATGGCGAAGTAGTAACCGCGAGTGTCGAATGTATAGATCTACCATGACTGTCACACTGTCCGATTCTTCTGAGGCGCCAACTGACCTTGGAGTCCGCAACGGACTAACTGACTTAAAAGAGTTCTGAGCGCACCGTAAATTACTGCAACTTGCGCCGAAACGCCAGCATTTCGCTTTGCGTAACTGTTTCCATGCGTTCCAGGAGATCAAAGTCCGACGCGAATAGATCATAAAACCAATTACGCCCCGGATGGAAAAGATGATTCTGGTCGGCAGGAACGATTTCGGGGCCATAAGGATCATACGGCGGCGTTTCAGGGAACATCGCGGTCCATATCAGGAGCCGCCCGTCCGGCACCAGCACGCGCTTCATCTCTTCGAGTGCCTGGTCGAGCAAGTAAACGTGATCCAGCGACGTCGCGATCACGACCGTCTCGAAGCTTGCGTCAGCCCAGGGGATCGTTTCGCCGAGCGAGGTCGCGAAGACGAAAGGATGTGGCTCGAAAGGGGGCAGAGGGTCAAAGCCGGCGAGCTGGTCATGCGGCCAATCGGCGAGGTAATCTGGTAAAGCGAGTTGCCCACAACCGAAATCGAGCAGCCGCCCCCGCGCGTGGATGTTGATGAACATGCGAAAATATCCGGCTCCGACCTGTCCGTCATGGCTGAGGTTTCCCACAACGCTGCGCTCCACTTCGGAGATGAAGCGCAGGTAGACCTTGTGCCACTGGGCGAAGTTGCGGGGCGCCCGCGCTTCGATCTGCCTGATTTGCACCTCGATCGCAGGAACCTCGTGCGGTGGCTGAACGACCAAGCGATCGGCGACAGGGCGACTGAGAAGTCTCGCGATTCCGCGACCGAGCAACAGGTTATGCCCCGTCGTCCGCTCGTTGTCCGCTGCGAGTCGCGCCTCAATCCTGGCGATCGCTTCAGTCATGGAACCTTGGACGGATTGCTGTGCCGCCACGTTGTTCAACGTTGCATTAACCTCGTTGGCGAGCGGGCCGAGTTGAGGGACTGATACGGTCGCGGTGCCGCTCCCGACCAGCGCGTTGAGGGCCGCCATCCGCTCATCACTAGCCGCGAGCTGCGCTTCGATCCTGGTGATCGCGTCCACCATGGAACCTTGCGCGGATTGCTGCGCCGCCACGCTGTTGAGCGTTGCGTTGACCTCGTTAGCGAGCGGGCCAAGTTGAAGGCCTGAAACCAGTGCGGTTAAGGCGTTCTGGCCGGCAAAGAATGACAGGAGGACATTGTAGGAAGCGTTGACCTCGTTGGCGAGCGGGCCGATCGTGCTCTTCCATTGGTCGTCAGCGGCGAGCCGCGCCTCGATCCTGGCGATTGCGTCAGCCATGGAACTTTCCGCGGATTGCTGCGCCGCCACGCTGTTGAGCGTTGCGTTGACCTCGTTGGCGAGCGGGCTGAGCCGCGCAATGAAGGAGTTCTGGCCGGCAACAGTCGATGCTATACCAGGAGAGCAAGGGTTGAGCTCCTGTGCCATGTGGCCGATGGCTTGCTGCTGATGCTCGCTCGCGACTGTTCGTGCGAGTCCCTCCTCCAGCGGCAACAGCGTTCCAAGGTCGAACCGGCCGGCGAGCTTTGCGACCGGCGGCGCGAGATCGAGCACAGCACCGGCACCCACCTCGAAGACCGGCGCCCTGCCGACGAGGCGGCCGATAATGTCGGCAATGCCGCGAATGGTCGTCGCCTGTGGAGCCGCGACGTTGAAGACGCCGCTCCATCCCCCGTCGAGGCTGGCCAGGATGATGGCGCATAGATCCTCGACGTAGATCGGCGCGAGCCGCATCCCCTCGCCGTCGGCCGACACCTGCACGGCCTGGCCGCCGCGCACGCGGTCGATCAGGCTCGGGATCAGCCGCGCCGTCTGCCCCGGCCCGTAGGGGGTGAAGAGCCGCAACACCGCGAGCGGGAACAGCGCCGCGTAGGGCCGCGCGATCACCTCGGCGGCCAGCTTGGAGGCGCCCAGCATGGAGGTCGGCGCCAGCGGGGCGTCCTCGCCGAGCCCTCGGTCGAAGGGCTCGTAGACCGTGCCGGTCGACAGGAGGCAGAAGCGGGACGCGCCCGCCCGGGCCGCGTAGTCGAGGAGAGCCGCCGTACTGGTCGCGTTGACGGCGAACATTTCCGCCGCGTCGCCCGGAAAGGCGCGGTAGTTGCGCGCCTGCGCGGCGTGGACGATGGCATCGATCCGTTCGGGGAGCGCCGCGGGAGCCGGCTCGGTGCCGAGGTCCCAGCGCACGGCGCCCGGCTCCTCCGCGGGGCCGCGCGTGACGGGAATCGCCTCATGTCCCGCGGCGGCCAGACGGCGCATCAGCGCCCGCCCCACGAAGCCGGTCGCGCCGGTGACGAGGACGCGCACCGTCAGTTCGCCGGCCGTGTCACGAGAACGGAAATGCCGTTCGGGTTCGCGTCGTTGAACCGGTACTCGACGGCGCCGAGTTCCTCGATCCAGCCTTCGACCTCCGCGTGCGTGTGCTGCCAGGCGTCGTGGGGGTGATACCAGTCAAAGTTGACCATATTGTTCGTCTCGTAGTCGAATGCCTCGTTCCAGAAGCACTTGACGAAATTGTAGTACAACAGCCGTTGTACGTCATGCACCCCGGCCGGTATGCCGAGCACGTCGATCGGCTTCGTCAACGTGATCGTGGCGTTGAGCCGGCTGAGTTCGCGCCCGAGTTCCGTGAGCGGCTCGCAGGCTTCGTAGCATTGTTCCGGCGCGAGCCCGGTGAACGTGTCGCGGATGTGGCCATCGGTGAAGCGGCGCGTGGCCCCCATCTGCCGGTAAACGTAGAAGAAGAACTGGCCGCCCGGCCGCACCTTGCGGTAGAGCGCCTCAACGGCGGCCTTAGTGTCGGGCGTGTGGTGAAGCACGCCGTCGGCGATGATGAGGTCGAAAAACGCGTCCGGGAACGGAGCGGCCATGAGGTCGGCCTGCACGACGGAGCAATTCGCGAGCGAGCGCGTGTTCTCGAACGTCGTGTGGGCGGCTTCCGAAATGTCGAGCGCGAACACCTCGCCCCGGCAATGGCGCGCGATGAAGCGCGTGTTGAAGCCCGAGCCCGGGCCGACTTCGAGGACGCGGCCGCGGTCGGCGTAAAAGCCCGGCAGATCCGAACGGTCGCCGAGCCCGAATTTTTTCGTGTACCAGCCGAACAGGAACTCCTCGTGCGCGGGCTTGATCCCGTAGCTCCTGAAGCGGTGCCACTTGTCCGAGAACGTGACGTTCGTCTTGGCCTGCTTCTCCGCCGCCTCGCTCGGCGACGCGTCGGCCCGCGGCGCCAAACCGTGCCGGGCACTGAAATCGGGGAGTTCGGGCTGCATGGCGCCCGACAGGAAGCAGGGCACGCCGCGCAGAATCGGGAACCAAGCCCCGTTGCGGGCGCGGAGCACACCTTCCCGGACGTGGTCTCCGTCCTGCTCGAAAACCTCAAGCCGCAACGGCACCGAAGGATCGGCGGGGTCGCGCAGGGCGTCGACGGCTTTCTCATGCATGAGGCTGTGGTCCGGTGGTGCGGAGGCAACGGCTCGGGATCAGAAATATTCCTCGCACACCTGCTCGAGGTTGAGCAGGGACCAGATCAGCAGGCGGCGGTTCTCACGGCCCTGGAGGTGGTCGTCGACGAGCGCCAGCACGGTGTCGCGGTCGAGGTAGTCGTAGATGCGCGCCTGCCGGTCGACCAGGCGCCGGCGGACGTAGTCGATGCTTTCGCCCCGGAACCAGCTTGCGTCCGGCGCCGAGAAGCCCTGCTTGACGCGCTCCGCCACGGAGGCCGGGATGTGCCGCGCCATCATGCGGCGCAGCAGCAGCTTGCCGTCCCGCGTGCGCTCGAAATAGCGGTCCGTCTTGGTGCCGGGCTCGTTCTCGTTGAAGCGCACGACGTCCGTGAGGTTGCCGAGCTTGAGGCGCGCGGGCAGCCGCATGGCGAAGTCGACGAGGTCGTTGTCGAGGAACGGCACGCGCGTTTCCAGCGAATGCGCCATGCTCATCTTGTCCTCGACGACCAGGAGGCCGTTGAGGAAGGTGGTGGCCTCGAAGTAGAGCGAATGGTTGACGTAGTCCTCCGGGCGGGTCAGCCGGTCGGCGTGCTCGTGGAACACGCCCCGGAAGATCGCCAGCGCGTCGACCCCGGCGGCCTCGGCCGCGATGGGCGCCAGGAGCTTCGCCAGCCGGTCCTGCGGCACCAGCCGCTGCCAGAAGGCGAAGTATTTCTCGATGTAATGGTCGAAGTCGTCGTTCACGACGGCGCGATAGTAGCGCCACGGATAGCCGCCGAACATTTCGTCGCCGCCCACCCCGGACATCACCACCTTGACGAACTTGCCCGCGAGCCCGGCGGCATAGAAGTTCGGGTAGCACTGGCCGACGCGCGGCTCCTCCAGCTGTCGGGCGAGCCGGGGGATTACCCTCTCCATGTCGCCGGCCTTGAGCACCATCTCGTAATGCTCGGTCTTGAACAGGTACGACATGTATTCCGCCGCGCCGCGCTCGTCATAGCCGAGCTCGACGCCGGAAGCGGAGTTGAGGTCGAAGCCGACCGTGAAGCTGCGCAGGTAGGGGCGCTGCTTGGCCGACAGCGCGGCGATCGACCCCGAATCGACGCCGCCCGACAGGTAGGTGCCCACGTCGACGTCGCTGACGAGCTGGCGCGACACTGCCTGCTGGAAAAGGAAATCGAGCTCATCGAGGGCCGCGGTCTCGTCGACAGCGCCTTCGGGCTCCTGGAAATGGTAGTCCCAGTAGCGCACCGGCTCGGGCTCGGCCGCCGAGCCGGGCCTGATCTGCAGGTAACAGCCCTGTGGCAGCAGCTTCACGTCCCGGAACAGCGTGCGGTCGGTGAAGAAGTTCTGGAAGTTCAGGTATTCCGTGAGCCCGGCCGGGTCCATCCTGGCCGACAGGGCGCCGTGGGCCAGGATGGCCTTGATCTCGGAAGCGAACAGGAAGACCGAGCCGGCCTGCGCGTAGTAGAGCGGCTTCACGCCGAAGCGGTCGCGGGCGAGCGTCAGCGTCCTGAGCTCGCGATCCCAGATCGCGAAAGCGAACATGCCGTTGAACCGTAGCAGCGCGTCGAGCCCCCAGGCCGCGAAGGCTTGGAGCAGCACCTCGCTGTCGCTGCGTGACACGAAAGAGCGTCCGCGCGCCGTCAGCTCCGATCGCAGCTCCTGAAAATTGTAGATCTCGCCGTTGAAGGTCAGGGTATAGCGGCCGTCGTCCGTGACCATCGGCTGGCGGCCCAAGGGGGAGAGGTCGATGATGGCGAGACGCCGGTGGCCGAGCGCCAGCGGTCCGTCGACAACCTGCCCTTCGCCGTCCGGCCCTCGATGTCGCAGGGCATCGCACATCGCGGCGACGCGGACCTGCGAGGCAGGGGCGCCGTCGCGGTGCAGGATTCCTGCGATGCCGCACACTTGAGGGCTACTGCCTCTCGGCCGACGCGACCCGCGCCCGCCGCGTCTCGACCTCGCTCATGTGCGACTTGCGCCACTTGATGAGGTCGCGCAGCCCCTCCTCGAGCCCGATCTCCGCCTTGAAGCCGATCTCCTCGGCGGCCCGCTTCGGGGAGCCGATGCGGTTGCGCACCAGGGTGGCCTGACTGCGCGGCGCGTACTGGATCGGCTGGTTCGATCCGGTGAGGTTCAGCAGCAACTCGGCGAGTTCCTTGAGGGAGGTCCTCTTTCCGGTGCCGACGTTATAGAACCGGTCCACCGCCTCGGACTTGAGCGCGCAGAGGTTGGCGGCGGCGCAATCTTTCACTGCGACGAAGTCGAACGCCTCGCTGCCGTCGCCGAGGATCGTGGGTCCCTCGCCGCGATCGATCGCATCGAGCATTTTCATGATCACGGCAATGTAGGCGCCGCGGTAGTCCTGCCGCGGGCCGTAAACGTTCATGTAGCGCAGGCCGGCGACGTTGAGACCGTAGCGGTGGTGGAAGGCGCGCGCCATCGCCTCACCGGCGATCTTCGTCGCGCCATAGAAATTCTTGTTGTTGAACGGATGATCCTCGGTCATCGGCTCCTCGACGGCGTCGCCATAGACCGAGGCCGAGGAGGACATGACGAGTCGCTGGACGTTGTTCTTTACGCAGGCTTCGAGCACGTTGAACGTGCCACGGACGTTCACGTCGAAGGCGGAGCGGGGAAAATCGTGACATTGCAGCAGCCACAGCGCCGCGAAGTGCAGCACACCGTCGGCACCCTTGAGAGCGGCATCGAGAATATCCGTCTGGGTGATGTCGCCGCCGGCCTCGAACAGCTTGACCCGCGGATCGCCCATCGCCTCGGCCAGGTTCTCGTGGGTGCCACGCACAAAGCTGTCGAAGATCACGATCTCGGCGACGTCCTCGGCGAGGAGTTGATCGACGGCGTGCGAGCCGATCAGCCCCGCGCCGCCAATCACCACGATGCGTTTGCCTTCCAGTCTCACGACCGCGTCCTCTCCCGGTTCCGGTACGTCACGGTGGTCAACACCCGCGACCGCGTTCTTTCACAGCGAATGCGAGGCGGACCCGAGCGCCTGATCGCGCGAGCGACCGAACCGCCGCGCTAGCAGTTGTGACGTTGCTTAATCGGTCCTCCGAGTAAGGTCAACGCGCCCCTGCGAACCGGTGTCGGCACGACGGCCCGGCGTCCCTCGGGCGCTTTCCTCGACCAGGAAAGCCAGCTCCGGGTCAGGCCTGTTTCGCGACACGGCGGATCGCGAATCCGGGCCGTGACCCGATGCGCCGTGTCGGACACTCGATCAACCGATAGGACAGCAGAGTGAACATGGTCGTGAGCGACAGCCCGGTCGAGATTGCGATGGCATTCTGCCCTGCGCTGCCGATCGATAAACGTGAGCCAAGCAGCAAACCCATCTCCCTACCCGTCAGACGTATCCGGAGATGACGAAGAAGAGATAGACCCCTCCCCAGAACTCCGCATACGAGTAGACTGTCGTGAGCACGTGGACGGGAACGACGAGCGCCGCACTGATATGGGCGACGAGCGTCAGAAGGATTGCCACCCGTCTGAGATGGTCGATCTCGGCGATGTGGGAGCGCGTCGTCAACATCATCCGCCTAGAGCGCCTGCCGACCTCGACGAGGTCAGGCCTTCGTGAGGTTCTCGCGGACGGCTGCGATGATGTAGTCTTGCGTGCCCGCATCGAGGTAGGGGTGCATCGGCAGGGCGACGACCTCGTCGGCGGCCCGGTCCGACACGGGGAGGCCGTTCCCGGCCGTAGGGTATCGACGATACGCGGTCTGGCGATGCAGAGGTACGGGATAATAGATCGCCGTCGGGATCCCGCGGGTTTTGAGATGCGCCATGAAGGCGGCGCGTCGCTCGCCCGGGACCCTGATGGTGAACTGCGCCCATACGGAGGAACAATCGACCCTGAGGGCGGGAACGTCGACGACGCCCCGCAGACCCTCGAGGTAACGCGCGGCGATCCCTTGACGTCGCTCGATCTCGTCGGGGAAGATCGCGATCTTCTCCAGAAGCACGGCCGCCTGAAGCGTGTCGAGCCGCGAGTTCATCCCGATGCGGACGTTGTCGTATTTGTCGGCGCCGCGGCCGTGAACGTGGAGTGATCGCATCGTCGTCGAGTTCCACATCCCCATAGAGCGCGACGTTGTTCTGGATCTTGCGGCCGCTGCCGACCTTGACCCTCGGGCCGACCATGACGTTCTGCCCGAGCACACAGCCCTCGCCGATCTCGACTTTGTTTCAGGACGTGGACGAAGTGCCAGATGCGCGTGCCGGTCCCGACTCTCGCGCCCGGGGCGACATAAGCCGGCGCGTGGATCCGCACCCCCGGGAAACGGGGGTCGTCTCGCATCCCATCGGACAAGGCGGCAATCACGTGACCGGGCCCGATCCGTCCGGGACGAACGGGTGACGCGCCCCGCCCGACACCAGGGGGAGGGAACGGAACTCCGATACGACGCTGATGCACGGGCGAACGTCAGCGAGCCCGAAGCTCCTGCCCGCCAGGATTTCCTCGTAGCTCCGGGTGTGGAGATCGGTGAAGCCGTCGGAGAACTCGAAATCCTCCCCGTCCACCGTGATGGCCCGGAAGGTCGTCTTGCGGTCCCTGACCTCGGGCGGCAGATCGCCGCTGTCGACCGACAGGAACCAGCGGACGTCCGCCCTCTCGTAGCTCAGCGTTCCCGAGGCTCGCCGCGGGTCCCGAAGCGTGCAGGTTTGCGACAGCAACTCGCCAAACACGAAGTGCAGCATATCGAAGAAGTGCACGCCGATATTAGTCGTCACCCCGCCCGACTTCGCCTCGTCGCCCTTCCACGAGGCGTGGTACCAGCGACCGCGCGAGGTGATGTAGGTGAGGTCGACGTCGTGGCGGCGCCTGGACCCTTTCACCCGCTCCTGCAGCGCCTGGATCGCCGGGTGGAGCCGCAACTGCAGGATGGTCGATACCTTGCGCCCGGTCTCCCGTTCCAGCTCCAGCAAGCCGTCGATGTTCCAAGGGTTGAGGACCAGGGGCTTCTCGCAGATGGCGTGCGCGTCGGAGCGGAGCGCGAACCGCACGTGCGCGTCGTGGAGATAGTTCGGCGAGCAGATGCTGATGTAATCGAGCTTGGTGCCACGCCGGCGAAGCTTGTCGACGTGGCGATCGAAGCGCTCGAATTCGGTGAAGAAATGGGCTCCGGGAAAGGTGCCGTCGATGATCCCGACGGAGTCGTTCGGATCGAAGGCAACGAGGAGGTCGCCGCCGACCTCCTTGATCGCCTTCATGTGCCGGGGCGCGATGTAGCCCGCCGCACCGATCAGCGCGAAGTTTGTCATGCATACCTCATCGGCGGAGCGCCGGCGCGGCTCACGCCTTCACGATATTGTCGGCGGAGACGCCCGCCCGCAAGCAGGCATTGCGCGTGTCCACCACGAGCCTCGCAGCCCGTGCGATGGCCCGGTAGTCCACGCCATCGTGGTCGGTCGCGATCAGCACCGCGTCGTAACCCGCGAGCGCTTCCATCGACAGGTGGATGGAGCGGCGCCCCGCGAGCGCCTTATGGTCGCGGGTCGACGGGATCTCGGGGATGAACGGATCGAAATAATCGACCTTGGCCAGCCGACCTTCGAGCAACTCGATCAACACGAGCGAGGGGCTCTCGCGTAGGTCGTCGATGTTCTTCTTGTAGGCCAAGCCGATGACGAGCACGCGGGAGTCGCGTAGGCCCCGGCCGGCGGACCTGTCGAGGGCCTCAGCCAAACGGTCGACGACGTAGTAGGGCATGGTGGTGTTGATCTGCCCCGCAAGCTCGATGAACTTTGTCGTCACATCGAATTCGCGCGCCTTCCACGTCAGGTAGAACGGGTCGATCGGGATGCAGTGTCCGCCGAGGCCAGGGCCGGGATAGAAGGGCATGTAGCCGAACGGCTTGGTCTTGGCGGCGTCGATGACCTCCCAGACGTCGATCCCCATCTTCTGGTAGATGATCTTGAGCTCGTTGGCCAAGGCGATGTTGACCGACCTGAAGATGTTCTCCGTCAGCTTGACGGCCTCCGCGGTCCTGGTCGAAGACACCGGCACGGTGCTGACCACCAGAGCGCCGTAAAGCGCTTCAGCGAGGCGCAGCGCCTCCGGCCCGTCGCCACCCACGATCTTCGGGATTGTCGAGGTATTGAAATCGACGTTGCCCGGGTCCTCCCGCTCGGGCGAGAAGGCGAGAAAGAAGTCGCGGCCGCTTTTCAGGCCCGTGCGTTCGAGAATCGGCTTGACGACTTCCTCCGTCGTCCCTGGCCAGGTCGTCGATTCCAGCACGATGATCTGGCCGGCCCTGAGACGGGCCGCGATCGCATGCGCAGTCTGTTCGATGTAGCGGAGATCCGGCTCCCGATTGCGCGTCAGGGGCGTCGGGACCGCGATGATGATGGCGTCAGGCTCATTGAGGCGAGAGAAGTCCGCCGTGACGACGAACTGGCCGGTCCGCACGGCATCCTGGATGGCCTGGGTCGGGATATGTTTGATGGAGCTTTCGCCTCGGTTCAATTGGTCGACGCGGGCCTGATCGACGTCGAAGCCGAACACGGGAAAGCCGGCCTTGCAGGCAGTAAGCGCCAAAGGGATGCCGACATACCCGAGCCCTAGCACCGCGACGCCGAAGCGGCGTTCCTCGATCCGCTCCATCAGGGCGGCGACGCCCAGTGTGGATACTTCCGGCTCCGGCGACTTTTCGCTTGATTCCACGGGGTTCCGTCCTGGCCGAAAGCTGGCAACGCTTGGCGACGGCCGGTACACCAGTTTATCGGGCAGCGTGTCAAGGCAACCCGGCCGATCCGCAGGATGACCGCTCAAGCGCGAGATGTGATTGGAGCACGTCGCCGGCCACTGCGGCCGTGCGTTGACCGTGACTTCTTAGCGCCAACCCCCGTGGCATCGAGCGCGGGATCACGCCGACACGGAAATGTCCCTCCGACGCAAAGATTGATCCCCCGAAGCCTGCGCCCGTTCCGCCCGTGCCGCGCAACTTGCAATTCCGCCACGGCTTCCGTATGGCTAGCCGCTCTTTTGAGCGAGGTCGTTGATCGTGGCACGGCGATGTCGAGGACTGATTTGATGCGGTCGAGCATGCGCCAGCACTGAGATGAAGGTCGAAAAGGGACCTTGTGGGATCTTAGAGTCGATGACCGCATCTCGGACAGTGCTCGTGACAGGGGTGGCAGGTTTCATCGGATTCCATTTGACCTCTCGGCTCTTGGTGCGAGACGACGTCGTCACCGACCTGGATAACCTCAACGGTTACTATGATGTTGCGCCAAAGAAGGCGCGGTTGGCGCAGATCCAGGAGATGCCTGGTTCACCTTCGCCCGGCTTGATCTCGGTGATGCCCTCATCTGCCCGCGCGAACGGCGGTGCTATGCGCCCGGACCCGACGGCAGGCTGGAGGAGGTCGATGGGTGAGCGCGGAAGCAGTCGACTTCATGGGCCGCAAGCCCCAACGCCGCCGTCTCAATATCCACCTCGACGCCCCCGTGCTGGTGGCTTTCAACGAGGCTCGCATCATGCTCGATCGGCAGGTCGCAGCTTCCGATCTGGAGCTAGCCTCTTTTTGCGGCGCCGGACCGCCGACGTATATGGCAACGAGCCGACGCCTCTGCACATCCATGCCTATCTGGGATGGCGGTCCAGGTTTGCATAATCTCGGCCGTCGTGGGCGCGACCGGGACATTCTGAACGTGTGTTAGGTCAGGCGCTGCGATGCGTTGAGTGCCGTCGGCGAGGTGCCGGTTACTTTCTCGCTAATGCGCACGTTTCGTTAGGCCTAGTTCGCGTCCTTGGAGCATAGATGATGAAAACAGTTCTTTGGCTCGGCGCGGTGAGCCTCGGATTGCTCATATACGTCGTCTCGAGGTCGGGAGACTTGCAGGGAGCAATCGGTGCCGCGGCTACCGCCGTAGTGCGCCCCATCGTCCTCCCGCTGATCGAGTTGATCAACGTGCCGGCCTTCGTGTATTGCGCAGCGCTGCTGATCCTGGCGGCCGGGATAACGGCCTGCGTGCTCTATCAGTTTGCCGCGCTCCGGCCCCATCTTGCCGAACTCCGCACCGTTCGGGCCGCCGTCAGCGACCTGCAGCCTCCGCTCATGGGGGCCGTGAAGTCCGAGGCGTGGCCGGACGCTCGGCATGCGCTCGGCACCCTGCTGCATCGGCACGGGTTGTTCGTTGCCGCCTGGTCGGCCTTCCAGGCCGAATCTCTGCGCGGACGCGGAGTTCCGAGCCGGCCTTTCTCAAGTTTTGTGGCTTCCGAGCCCGGAGATGCCACGGAGCCCGGCACCACCATGCGCGCATTGCCGAGCTATTTCACCTCCCTGGGGCTAATCCTCACGTTCGTCGGCCTTGTGGTGGCCCTTTATTTTGCCGCCAAGGGGTTCCGTACCGGCGACATGGACCAGGCGAAGGCCGCGATCGTTCAACTGCTCAACGCCGCCTCCTTCAAGTTCTTGACGAGCGTATCGGCTCTGATCAGCGCATTCTTGATCAGCCTCTACGGCCGCTACGGCTCGGCGGTGGTGCGCCGCGAGCGCCGCAACACCATCGAGCGGATCGAGATCTACCTCACGGCTTGGCGCGAGAAGGTCGGCGTCGGCTACGGAGGCGAGACGCTGGCGCCGGCCGACCTGCTGCGCCGCTTCGACGCGCTGCTGACCGGCGTCGCCGACCTCGCCCGTGACGTGAAACGCTTGGCCGAGCGCGACGCCTCAATGCGACCGCCGCTCGCCCGGGATGCCTGACGTGGCCCTTTACGATTACGAAGAGGCGACAGATTTCCGGCCATTCTTCGATATGGTGATCGGCATCCTGTTCGTGCTGCTGATCCTCGTGGCGGCCCAGATCTACTTTCAGCAGGTGCAAAGCCAGGGCGGAGCGGCGAAGCGCAACGCGGCGCTCCGTCAGGCCGAGATCGCGTCCTTCCTGGGCGTGCTCGCAGAGCGTTTACGGAGCGAGGGGATACAAGCCGTTGCTGATACGGAGGGCAGCGCCGTACTGCTGCCGCTGCGTGATATCATGACGGTCGACGGCGCGGGCCTCCCGCAGGTCGAAGGCGTGCGCGCGGGGCCGCTCGGCGCCACGCTGCTCGGCCTCACGGCCTGTGTGACGGAGCCCCGCAGCCCCGACCTCAGCTGTTCGGGCTTCGGCCGCCTGCACCTAGACGTCCTCGGCATCGACGTGCGGGTCGGCGCCCTGCCCGTAGCGACGGCCCTGCCGCGGGATCGGTTCGAGGCTGTCGCCGGCGCCCTGCTGTCGGCGTCGCTGCTCCGCGGCGCTCCGGGCCTTATTGGTGCGTCCAACGAGGCCGGAGGACGCGTCCTCGAGTTCAGCCACGGCCTCGCAGGGGCGGCCGCGGCCGGTGGTGCGCAGGACGGCGCAATCGGCGGCTTGGGCGGCGATGTCGTGCTTGACTTCACCTTCCGCTGACGACCACGCCCAGCGGGACGCTTGCGGGCGTCGGAGCAGTCGCGCGTCGAGAGGCACAAGAATGTGTGGCGATGTCTACGATCGTCGACGTGCGGCTTCGACGCCGCGCGACGGTACGGCCAAAGTGGTCAAGCTTCGGCTTGACCACTTTTGTGGATTACGCTTTTAGGCCCGCGGCCCGCTCCATGTCGGCCGCGCCGCTTCAAACGATATCGCTCAACAGCGACTGCCATTCCGCCAGGTAACGGTCGTGGTTGAACACATCGGGGCCTTGGGGCAGGCAGCAAGGCTCATGGCCTTCAGCCGAGCGGGGTCCATGATGGTGTCATCGATGAAGCTCGCGAGATCCTCAGGTCGGTCGGCATAGAATCCGTCCACCCCAGATCGGTGCTCGCCGATGCGATACTTTTCCTGCCGAGCTTCATCGTGGCCATGGTCGTGGCGAAATCGACCCGAACGGCCCACCTCCGGGCGATGACGAAGAACAGGTAGACGCCCCAGAACTCCGCATGCGCGTAGACGGCGGTGATCCAGGGTATCGGCTGCACGAAGGCGGCGTTGATGTGGGCCATCAGCGTCATGGCGACCGCGACACCCCGAGGTGATCGATCTCCACGACATGGCGGCGGCGGGGCGCATGCGCGGTACCGGTTTCCGCGCTCGCCGCGGTCACGGGGCCGCCAAGCTGGCGCGGGCGGCTGCAACGATGCGGTCCTGGACGGCCTCGTCGAGATAGGGGTGCATTGGCAGGGCGACGGCCTCGGCGGCGATGCGGTCCGAGACCGGCAGGCCGTTGCCGGCCACGGGGTAGCGCCGATAGGCGGTCTGCCGATGCAGCGGCAGGGGATAGTAGATCGCAGTCGGGATCCCCTCCGCCTTGAGGTCGGCCATGAAACGCGCGCGGCGCTCCGCCGGGACGCGGATGACGTATTGCGCCCAAACGGACCGGCTGCCCTCGCGCACCGTCGGCACCGCGGCGACGTCCTGGAGGCCCGCCGCGTATCGCTCGGCCACGCGCTGGCGGCGCTCGATCTCGTCGGGAAAGATCGCGAGTTTTTCCAGCAGCACCACGGCCTGGATCGTGTCGAGCCGCGAATTCATGCCGATGCGCACGTTGTCGTACTTGTCCGACCCGCGGCCGTGCACGTGGAGCGAGCGGAGCAGCTCGGCATGGTCGGCGTCGTCGGTCAGGATGGCCCCGCCGTCGCCGTAGCAGCCGAGCGGCTTGGCGGGGAAGAAGCTCGTCGTCGTCAGGGCGCCGATCGAACCGACGGGCCGCCCGCAGTGGCTGGCTCCGAAGCTCTGCGCGGCGTCGCACAGCAGCGCGAGCCCGTGGCGGCTGCAGAAGACTTCGAGCGTGGCATAATCCGCGGGCTGGCCGAAGAGGTCGACCGCGATCAGCGCCCGCGGTGCGAGCCCCGCGGCGGTGGCGGCCGCGAGGCCGGCGTCGAGCCCCGCGGGATCGATCGTGTAGGTGGCCTCGTCGACGTCGACGAAGACCGGCGTCGCCCCGAGCCAAGCCACGGCCTCGGCCGTCGCCGCGAAGGTGAAGGACGGGACCAGCACGGCATCGCCGGGCTTCACGCCGAGCGTCATCAGGCTGAGCGCGATGGCGTCGGTCCCGTTGGCGCAGGCGACGGCGTGAGCCGCCCCGCCGAAGCGCGCGAGCCGTTGCTCGAACTCGGCCACCTGTGGGCCGAGGATGAAATGCCCTTCCGCGACGGCGCCGAGGATCGCGGCTTCGAGGCGGGGACCGAGCCGGCGACGCTGCGCGTCGAGGTCGATGAAGGCGATCGGATCCATCAGGCTTCGACCTCCTCAAGCCGGTCCGCCCCGTCGAGGCGGTAGCGGCGGCCCTCGCGCGGGCAGACGAGGCCGTCCCCCAGCCGTTCGCCCGCCCGGCTCACCCAGCCGATCCGCCGTGCCGGCACGCCGGCCACCAGCGCGAAATCGGGTACGTCGCGCGTCACGACGGCGCCGGCCGCCACCAGGCTGTAGGCGCCGAGCGCGTGGCCGCAGACGATCGTGGCGTTGGCGCCGATGCTGGCGCCCCGCCCGACCGGGGTGGGGCGGAACTCGCTCTTGCGGTTCACGAAGGCGCGCGGCGTCGGCACGTTGGTAAACACGCATGAAGGACCGCAGAACACGTCGTCGGCGAGTTCCACGCCCTCGTAGAGGGCCACGTTGTTCTGGATCTTGCAGCCGTGGCCAACCCTGACGCGCGGGCCGATCATCACGTTCTGCCCGAGCACGCAGTCGCGCCCGATCTCGACGCCCGGCAGCACGTGGCAGAAGTGCCAGATCCTGCTGCCGGTGCCGACCGTCGCGCCTTCATCCACGTAGGCGGAGGCGTGGATCAGGGCGCCGGGGAAGCGCGGGTCCTCGCGCATCCCGCCCGGTGAGGCGCTCACGCCGCATCCCCGGCGATCCGCCAGCGCACGTCCGCGTCGCGGCAGTGCAGCACGCCGGAGGCGCGCTGCGGCTCGCGCAGTACGGCGACCTGCTTTTCCAAGGGGCCGAACACGAAGCCCAGCATGTCGATGAAGTGCAACCCGATGTTGGTGGCGATGCCGCCCGACTTGGCCTCGTCGCCCTTCCAGAACGAATGGTACCAGCGCCCCCGGGACGTGATGTAGGTGAGGTCGACGGCGTGCCGACGATCCGACCGCGCGACCCGGTCCCGCAAGGCCAGGATCGCGGGATGGAGGCGGAGCTGGAGGATGGTCGACACCCGTCGCCCGGTTTCCCGCACCAAGGTTTCGAGCCCGTCGATGTTCCAGGGGTTGAGCAGCAGCGGCTTCTCGCAGATCGCGTCGGACCCCGACCGAAGGGCGAAGCGCACGTGGGCGTCGTGGAGATAGTTTGGAGAGCAGATCGCGATGCGGTCGATCTCCGTGCCGCGCCGGCGGAGCTTGTCGACGTGCCGGTCGAACCGCTCGAACTCCGTGAAGAAGTGGGCCTCCGGGAAGTGGCGGTCCAGGATGCCGACGGAGTCGCTAGGGTCGAAGGCGACCAGGAGGTCGCCCCCGACCGCTTTGATGGCCCCCATGTGGCACCGGGCGATGTAGCCCGCGGCGCCGATCGGGGCGAATGTGCCCGCATGTTTCACGTCGAACCTCCCCTCATCGTCATTGCGGCGGTTTCACGAAGCCGAACGCCCGCGCGAGGTCGCCCGGACCTCCGGCGCGAGCGGATGACCAAGCACCTGAGGTGGACCCCGTCAATGGGATCACCTGAGCCGGTTCGTTCGCTGGACGTCGACCGCTCCGCAGCCTTTCTGATCATGCAGCCAAAGCCGGCTTCCGTGTCTGGTGCTCCAGCACGTCGGCTAGCCAAGCCCGCGGATCGACGTGGTTCAGCTTGGCCATAACGATCAGGCTGTTGAAGAAGGCGGCTTGCTGGCCGCCACGGTCCGAGCCGGCGAAGAGCCAGGCCTTTCGGCCCAGGGCCAGGCCGCGTAGCGCCCGCTCTGCCGCATTAGTGCTCCGATAAGACCCGGCAGGCAATGGAGCTAGCGTGGAACCGACATGGGGCCGGGTAGCACCGATCAGCTTTGCACACGGTCGTTGCGCGCCAAAGGCAAGTCGACACCGTCCGCAAATGATGTGCTACGCTCCTTGCGGGCCGCCATGACGCTGACCACGACCAGACTCTGCCCCACGTAAACGAGGCTCATGACCCACCATACGACTGTGAATGGTAGCAAATCGGTGAGGTATCGTCCCACGTCGAAGGTGTGGGCGACCGCCGTGGCCATGGCAAACGACAGAGTGAAGGCTGCGGTGGCCACCAATGTGATCTCAAGCCGAAGATCCAGTCCTCCTCTCGCTGTGATCATGACGATCAGAGCCAGGGCGGTACCGCCGAGCGTCACGACCGCGAACGTGTCCGAGAGGGTCCGCAGCAAACGTTTGGCCACCGCGGCCAGGGCCGGATAGGCATCGGGTACCCAGTTTGCAATCTGGACATCGAACTGATCCCGCGAGATGCGGATAAGGCCAGCGAAGGGCCGCAGACTTTGCCACTCGTCGTCGTTGACGCTGCTTTTTGCCGAATAATTCACGTCATCAATGGGGTGGATTAAATAGTAAGCCATTTGCTTGAGCACGTCATGCCCATAGGCGACGGGGTTCCTAAGAACGGCTTTGGCGAACTCTCGCTGCTGCCAAGCAGCGACCTGAGTCTTCTCGGACTTGGCCGCCGCGATGATCGCGTCCGTAAAGGCCTGATTGTACACGCAATGGTCGCCGTCGTAGCCCATCACCGGCCAGCCATCCGGCGCCTGCAACACCCCGCGCAGCAGCGAGCGGATGCGCGCGCGCTCCGGAGTCGACGTGTCAAAGCCAGGATCGATGACATCGAGGTGGTTGCAGAAAAGCGTCTTAGCGCCGAAGTCGTCGCCCGGTGGCGTGACCCAAGTATCGAGTCGGTTGACCATGAAAATCAGGGCCGCCGACGCGATGCAGACCGCGATGACCAACGGCGAGCGGAAGGCCCAGGGGCGCCGCACGCAATCGACCAGCAGGCTGACGGCGCAGAGCGCGACCACAAGCGATGTGTGTGGCTTGACCATGATCGACAGATAGGCGGCTACGAGTGCTGTGGCTGCAAAGCATACGCGGCGTCCGGGCGCGCCCGAGGTCCATCCTCCTATGAACAGCAGCATCGCGAGCGCAGTCGGCAGCACATGCGGCGCCTCGGCCATCGCACTGTAGATATTAACAACAAACGCGTCGTGGTTCAGGAGGAGGAGGCAGTAGACGGCTCCGCCCGCCCCGGCACATAGGCCCAGGATCGGCCTCGGGACCTTTATCATGTCGCGCAGCCGCGAGGAGGCGGCCGCGAGGCTATGGTAGAGTACGCCAAGGACGCAGGCCAGGCCGGCTGCCACGATGAGTAGTTGGAGTCTCGGAAGCATGTCCAGCGAGCCAAGCCGCAGCGCCATGACGGTCAGGATCGGATAGCCCAGGTCACGGGCCGACTGTCCGGCGGGGTCGCCCCCTGAGGCCCAAACGAGGCCGGGATGAACGTAGCCGACGCTGTCGAGCTGGAAGAACAGCGGCATGGGTCGAGCGAGGCTGCCCCAGCAGAACACGATGAGCGGAACGGCGCTGACGAGGACGAAGGTCCTCCCGAACGTCAGGGGCATGCGTCGGGCGAACCGAACCGTTGAGCCCAGCCAGGACCCCGCCACCCCTGAGATCCAGGTCAAGCCGGAGTGTGACCGCTGGGCGAGCATCCAGCGCCGGCCGAGGCGCCCGAGATAGATGAAGATGGCAGCACCGAGCCTGAAGCAGATCAACGCCGCCAGCGCGCCGAAGCTCCAAGCGAGCGCCAGTGCGGCGTACGGGATCAGCTGAGCCTTGACCCGCACGCCATAGGTCCGGCCGTTGGTGCGCGGGTCGGTGTTGTCGCTGGACGAGAACCAAAGGCCGCCTTCCCAGAAGTTGAACCGCCCGTCGCCGAGCGCGCGGATGGTGTCGTGCGCAGGCTCGAGCGAGCCGAACAACCTGCCGTTCTCCGATACTTTGACGTCGTCCGGCCCCAGAGCGAAGCCCGGATGACTGGGAATGGCGTATGGCCAGTGGGTCGTAAACCCGGGTCCGAACGTGAAGGCGTGGCCGCCTTCGGCGCTGATCCGGTCGGGTGGGATCGCGGCCTGAAAGCGGGGCGCCACCGCGGCGATGGCCGCCAGGCCGATCGTAACGATCGCCAGGAATATGATAACGAGATCGAAGGCACGGGCGATAAGGCGTCGCAGCTTCTCCTGCCGGACCTCACTCAGCTTGTCGCCGGTCAGCGGCATCGGGCGTCGCCTCGCGTCGCTTCGTCCAAGAGGTCCGGGCGGGTTTCGTACGCGTCGCAGGCCACCGGGATGCGGCAGCCGAGGGGCTTTACGCTCAGCGCCGTCGTCATCGGCTCGCTCCCCGAGCCGAGATACATCGGACCCGCGTTCAAGCATCACCCGCGAGCAACGGTCCAGAGCAGCATCCGCATGCTCCGAGTCGCTTGGCGATCCGGAAGCGGGTGAACCCGCTCACGTTTCCAAGCCGGAGCGAACGTGCCGAAGGCGGAAACGCTCCAGCCGTCGCCGGCCTTCCGGGATGCAACTCCAGGCGGACCTCACGGGTACCCAAAAGCGCGACCCCGTGGGCCAGATAAGCAAGCCCCATCATCCACCAGAGCAGGCTGAAAGGCAGGATATCCGTAAAATAGCGGCGGACGTCGAACGTGTGCGCGAGCGCCGGCGTCATGATGAACGCCACGGTGAAGGCCGCCACAGCCACCATCGTGATCTCCACGCGGAGGTCGTCCCGACCTCTCAACACTATCGCGACCATCACGGCAAGCACGGTGCTGCTGAGAGCGACAAACCCGAAGGTCGCCGAAAAAACCTGAAGCAGGGATTTGCCAGCGGCTGCAAGGCGTGGGTCCGCGGTCGGCAGCCAGTTGGAAACCTCGACGTTGAACTCGTCTCGCGACATCCGAATAAGGTTCAGGTATGGCGTGAAGCTCTGCCATTCCTCGTCGGTCACGACACCTTTGCCGACATCCTCAATGTCACCGGTGGGGTGACCCATGAAGAATACGAACTGGTTCCACACGACGCGACCGTAGCCTACCGGGTTGCTCATGACGGCTTTGATGAATTCGCGCTGCTCCCACGCCGGCGGGGCGAGGCCCTCAGACTTTGCCGCGGCTTCCATCGCACGGTTGAAGTCCGTGCCGTACATGCACAGGTCGCCGATGAAGCCCAGCAGCGGCCAACGGTCGGGGTTCTGCAAGACGCCGCGCAGTAGACCCATGATACGGGCACGCTCAGGGGTCGACGTGTCGAAGACGGGCTGCACCACGTCGAGATGGTTGCAGAACAGGGTCTTCGGACCGAAATCGAAGCCCGAGGGCGTGACCCAGCCGTCGAAGCGATGGACCGCCACGATCAGAATCGTCGAAAGCGCGCAGAGCGAGAGAATGAGCGGCGAGCGGAGGGCGCGTCGATACCGCACCGCGGTCACCCCGAGGCTGATGGCGCAGAGCGCCAGCACCACCGACGTATGCGGCTTGACCATGATCGAGAGATAGGCGGTGGGAACCGACAAGATCATGGACGCGAGGCGCCGGGCGGGTGTCCTGGCGCCCCAGCCACCGACGAAGAAGAGGAGCGCAAAGGCCGTCGGCAGAAAATGCGGCGCCTCGGCCATCGCGCGGTAGATCTCGACGACGAAGCTGTCATGACTGAGGAGCATGGCGCAGTAGGCGGCTGCGACCGCACAGGCGCAAGGTGCCAGGATCCATCTCGGGATCCACGCTCTCCGGTCGAGGCGCGACGCAGCGCCCGCGAGCATCACGCCAAGCACGCCCAGGATGGAAGCCATGCCGGCGATCACGGCGAAGAGTTGAAGCGGCGGGATCATGTTGAGCGAGCCGAGCCGCAAGGCCAGCATTGTCACGGCTGGATAGCCGACATCGCGGCTCGACTGTCCCTCCACGCTCTGCCCCGCAGCCCAGAGGACGCCCGTATGGACGTAGGTGAAACTATCCGCCGCGAACACCAAGGGCATGGGGCGCGCGAGGGTGCCCCAACAGAACGTCGCCAGCATCACGGCACAGAAAAGGGCGAAAGTTCTGCCGAACGTCAGGGGAACGTGTCGGGCAAGCCGCGCGACTGACGCCATCCGGCGCGAGAGCACGGCGAAATCGGGCCTTGCGCGGGCGGCGAGCGACCAGCGCCGCTCCACCCCGGCAAGAAAGATCACGATCGCGGGATCGGCCCTATAGAGCAACAGCACGCCGAGCCCGGCGAGGCTCGCCACCAGTGCCAGCGCGGCCGTGGCGGCAAGCCGAGCCTTGAACCTCAGGCCATAGGTCCGGCCGTTGGTCCGCGGATCGGTGTTGTCGTTCGACGAGAACCAGAGGCCGCCCTGCCAAGAGTTATACCGCCCCTGGCCGAGCCGGCGGATGACGTCGTGGGAGGGTTCGAGCGTGCCGACGAACCTGCCGTTCTCCGAGACCTTGATGTCGTCGGGTCCCGGGATGAAATCCGGGTGGCTCGGGATGACGTAGGGCCACTGCGTCGAGAACCCGGGGTCGAACGAAAAGGCATTGCCGCCTTCCGCCGTGATACGGCCGGGCGGGATGGCGGTCGCGAACCGGGGCGCCCGCTCATAGGCGGCAAGGATGTAGATCGACACGAACGCCAGCAGCACGATCCCGACATCGATCATTTTCGCGGGGTGTCGCCCGACCCGCTCCCGCCGCGCCCCCTTCATCCTGCCGCCCATCAAAGACATCCAGCGTCGCCTCGCGATGTCGAAACGCGAATCGCGCTGGCGCTCATCGCCTCGGACCGGGTCGGCCTCATCCGCACTGCCCAACGCTGACGTAAGTGAAGCCCCGCGCCTGCATCTCGGCGGGGCGATAGATGTTGCGCAGGTCGATCAGCACGGGGCTGTTGAGGCCGCGCTTGATGCGATCCCAGTCGAGCGCGCGGAAGAGGTCCCATTCCGTCACGATCGCCACCGCGTCGGCGCCGCTGGCGCAATCATAAGCGTCGGAGCAGTAGGTCACGCCTTCGAGCAGCGCCCGCGCGTTCTCCATCCCCTCCGGGTCGTAGGCCCGCACCTCGGCGCCGGCGTCCTGGAGGGCGGTCACGATGGCGAGCGAGGGCGCGTCCCGCATGTCGTCCGTATTGGGCTTGAACGTCAAGCCGAGCAGGGCGATCCGCTTGCCCCGTACGTCCCCCCCGCAGGCGGAGATGATCTTGCGGCCCATGGCGCGCTTGCGCTGGTCGTTGACGGACACCACCGTCTCGACGATCCGCATGGGTGCGCCTGCATCCTGGCCGGTCTTGATGAGCGCCAGCGTGTCCTTTGGAAAGCAGGAGCCGCCGTAGCCCGGGCCGGCATGCAGGAACTTCGGCCCGATGCGGTTGTCGAGCCCGATGCCGCGGGCCACCTCCTGCACGTCGGCTCCCACTTTCTCGCAAAGGTCCGCGATCTCGTTGATGAACGTGATCTTGGTCGCCAGGAAGGCGTTGCCGGCGTATTTGATCAGTTCGGCCGTGCGCCGGCCGGTGAACAGGAGCGGCGAGCGGTTGAGATAGAGGGGCCGATACAATTGCTCGGCGACGCCCCTGGCCCGCTCGTCGTCCGTGCCGATGACGATGCGGTCCGGCCGCTTGAAGTCCTCGATGGCGGCGCCCTCGCGCAGGAATTCCGGATTGGAGATAACCGCGATGTCGGCCTGGGGGTTGACCGCGCGGATGATACGCTCGACCTCGTCGCCCGTGCCCACCGGAACGGTCGACTTCGTGACCACCACCGTATAGCCCCGGAGCTGGCCGGCGATCTCTCGGGCCACCCCGTAGACGTAGCTGAGGTCGGCATGGCCGTCGCCCCGGCGCGACGGCGTGCCGACCGCGATCAGCACGACGTCGGCCTGCTCGACCACGCCGTCCAACTCACCCGTGAAGGTGAGGCGGCCCTCGCGGACGTTCTTGAGCACGAGGTCGGCGAGACCCGGCTCGTAGATCGGCATCTCGCCGCGGTGCAGGGACTCGATGCGCCGCGGATCGGTGTCGATGCAGCACACGTCGTGCCCGAAATCCGCGAAGCAGGCTCCCGAAACGAGCCCTACGTAACCCGCTCCGACGATGACTAAACGCATGAGGTCCTCAGCTTGTGGCTACAGGGCTGCGGCGCACACCGAAGGACGCAGCAGCCCGGCGAGCCGCCCCCGGGCGGGGCCGCCCCTTTTAGACAGGAACGCGCTCCGTTCCAACCGGCGCGCGACGGGGGTGTCGCCCCTCAGGTCAAGGCGGATTCGAGCTTGCGCGCCGGCACCGCCCCCGCCACGGCGGCGTAGCGCTCCGTCATCGTGGAGATGCTGAAATCGGTGCGGGCGTGGCGCGCGCCGGCCTGGCCCATGCGCCGGGCGGTATTAGGGTTCGTCATCAGACTGCGGCAAGCGGCTAATAGCGCGTCGACGTCGCCCGTCGGACATAGGATGCCGCTATCACCCGGCATCATCGCGTCGCGCGTCCCACCCGCGTCGGTTGCCACCACGGGCAGGCCCATCAGCTGCGCTTCGAGCACCACGTTTGGCATGCCTTCCCGGTCCGAGGTGAGGAGGAGGAGGTCGGCGACCGCCATGAGGGCGTTCACGTCATCCCGCCGGCCAAGAAACGTGAAGTGGTCAGCCCGGCCGTGCTGGGCGACCACCTCTTCGAGCTCGGGCATGAGGGGGCCGACCCCGACGAGGAGCACCCGCGTGTCCGGATCGGCGGCGACGAGGCGGAGGCAGACTTCCAGGAACAGCCGCGGGTTCTTCTCGGCCGACAGGCGGAAGACGCCGAGCACGACCTTCTGATCGGGCGTGATCCGCAGATCGCGCCGGAGGTCCGCCGCTTGGTCGCTGTCCGGCATCGGGAAGCCCTCGACGCTAACGGCGTTGGGAATGGTGGTGGTGCGCCCCTCGTCCATCCCAATCCAGCGCTCGTAGTCGCGATTCGCGCCCGCAAAATTGCCGGTGAACCGGACGCGGCACGAGTTTGCAATCATGGCGTAGGCCTGCCGGTACCAGGGTTTGTAGATGTAAGGGAAGTTGGACGGGTTGTAGTTGCGAAACGATAGCACCACGCGCGGCACGTCCGCGAGGAGCGAAGCGAAGCCGGCATAGATGTTGGGGTCATCGAGCTGCGCGAAGACTGTCCTGGGCCTGACGCGGCGCAGCACGGCGACGAGCCGCACGAAGCGGTCGACGTCGTCGATGATGCTGGTCCTGACGAAGCGCGCCATGCGCGGATCGTCGGCGAGCGTCTTGAGCAGCGCCAGCGGGGACTGGCGGTCCACGACATGGATCTGCACGCCCGAGGCCTCGATCATCGGCAAGTAATGGGCGTTGTCGCCCGTGGGCTCGTTGTAGATGACGAAATGGACGTCGTATCCGGCCCGCTTGAGCCCGAGCGCGAGGTAGATCCATTGGCGCTCGGCACCGCCGGGCGCGAGCCCGTGGGTGCACACGACCACCGTGTCGCCGGGCGCGAGAACGGTGCCCGCGTGGCGGGCGTCATCCTCGTACAGGGCGGGGCAGCTGAAGGTTTCGGATTCGTCGAAGTCGATGTGCAGCGTGCGTTGCGCGAACTGGAGGCGCCGACGATTGGCTTCGGTGTTCTCGACGAACCAGACGGGATGCGTGTAGAGCCGCTCGCGGCTGGTCGGCGAGAAATACAGGCGCCGGTTCCAGATCGAGTATCGTCCCGTGTCGCTGTGGCCGATCTCGCCGTGGGAGCTCAGGATCGGAGGAAGCTGGCGCAAGCCCTCGTAGACCATGAAGCGGTCGTAGACGTCCGTGTCGGGGGCGTCGGGCAGGCCTGGCATCTCGGGCGAGATGCAGCTCGCCCCGCCCCGCACCTCGAAGGGGCGCGCTTTGAAGGGCCGGAGGGCCCGCCGGTTCGACACGAGCCCGCGCCCTTCCGCCGCGAGCAGCGCAGTGTCGAGCACCCGTCGGGGGAGCGACTTGGCGTTGATGTCGATCTCGTGCACGCGGTAGGTGACGAACCGCGACACGAAGACGACCCGCGCCACGCCGACGGCGCTCAGCTTGGCCATCTCGTGGTAGTCGAGGCGGCCTTCGGCCTCGGGGTCGAGGAAGGCCAGGGTCGCCCCCCGCAGCGCCGCTGTGCTTTCGGCGAAGTCGCCCGGCAGCGGCACGCCCCAGTCGGGCAGCCGCACATGGGCGGGTTCGGACAGGCAGCCCTCTCCGGCGCTGACGAGTTCGACCACCCGGTTCTTCAGCGTCGGCGATGCCAGACGCCAGCCGGGGCCGCGATCGACGTCCGGCATGCGGGCGGGGTCGCCGCGATCGACGAGCCAAACCTTCTCCGCTACCTGGGACGCCCAAAGGGATCCTTGGCCCGTCGGAATGGGTCGGGCTGACCGACGGTCGGCCAGATCCGGCACCGTCGCGGGGTGGTGGCGGAGCCAGGACTCAAGCATCAGCACCGCCCAGAGCTGGTAGGTGGAGAAGCCGTGCGGGCTCCGCTGGCGCTCCATAAAGCGGGCCAGCCCCTCCCGGCCGAACAGGGGCACTAGGCGCGCATCCGCGCCGAGCGTCTCGGAGGCAAGGTTGAGCAGGCTGCCGCGCGCCCAGTCCGATACCGGGAGGCCGAAGCCCTTCTTGGGCATGTCGATGAGATCGCGCGGCAAGTAGCGGTAGGCCACCTCGCGCAGGATCAGCTTGCCACGGCCGTCGGCGACGAGGACGTCGTCGGGCAGGCGCTCGGCAAAGCGGGCCAAAGGCACGTTGAGGAAGGGCGTCCGCACCTCCAGCGCGTGCTGCATGCTCATGCGGTCGACCTTGGGCAGGACAGCCCCCGGCATGTAATGCTCGGCGTCCTGCTGGCGCATCCGTGCGAGGAGCTGCGAGCGGGGAACAGCGTCGAGCTGTCCGCGCAAGGCGCCGACGTGGGCCGCGAAGCCGGGCGGCATGAAGCCGAACAGGTCCTGAAGGTGCTCGTCGTTCGACACCAGGATGCGGTTGCCGTAGTAGACGCTGCCTGGGCTGTAGCCTTCGAGTTCGCCGGCGGCCTCGCGCTCGCTCTCCTTCAGCGTCGCGAAATAACGCCCGTAGCCGCCGAACAGCTCGTCGCCGCCGTCGCCCGACACCGCGACCGTGACGTGCTGGCGAGCGAAGCTCGAGAGCAGGTAGGTAGGGAGGCAGGAGCTGTCGGCGTTGGGCTCATCGAGCACCTTGCCGATGTTGCGCAGGAAGTCGGTGCCGTGCGGGTCGACGAGTTGGTCGTGGTGATCCGTACCGAGGTGGGCCGCGAAGAGGCGTGCAACCTCGTGCTCGCTTTCCGGCGAGCCCTCGAAACCCATTGAGAAGGTGTGGAGCGGCAGGCCCAGCTTGCGCCTTACCAGCGCGCAGATCGTGGATGAGTCGACGCCACCCGACAGGAAGGCCCCAAGCGGCACGTCGGCGAAGAGGCGGCGCTCGAGGCTCGCGGTGAGCAACTCTTCAAGCTCGTCCGCGAGATCCGCCATGGGGCGGTGGTCAAAGCCCCCGAGGCCCGGCCTGAAGCGGAAATAGCGTTGGATCTGGATTTCTCCGCCCTCGGAGATCCGCATCCAATGGCCGGGGGGCAGCTTCTTCGTCCCCGCATAGATCGAGCGCGGCGCACCGATGTATTGGAAGCTCAGCACCTCGGCGACTGCATCGACGCTGAGCGTCCGGTCGAAGCCGGGCAGGCCTTCGAGCGCTTGCAACTCCGAGGCGAAAGCCATTGCGCCTGAGGCGAGCAGCGTGTAATAAAAAGGCTTCTCGCCGAAGGGGTCGCGGGCCGCGATCAGCGTGCGCGTACGCGTGTCATAGGCCGCGAAGGCGAACATGCCGTCCAGCCGTGACAGGGCGTCGAGACCCCAGAACGCGATGGCTTCCACCAGCACTTCCGTGTCGGTACGGCCGCGGAAGTGGACGCCGGCGCGCTCCAGCTCGGCCCGCACCTCGGCGAAATTGTAGATCTCGCCGTTGAAAGTGATCCACCAGCGGCCATCGCCGCTCCTGAAGGGCTGGCGCCCGGCGTCCGATGTGTCGATGATGCTGAGCCGTCGCTGGCCGAGAACGCAGCGTCCGTCGGGGTCGGCCCAAACCCCTTCGGCATCCGGCCCGCGATGGGCGATGCACGCGTTCATGCGCGCGACGATGTCCATCGCCTCGGCGCGCTGAAGCGAGCGGCGGTTCGGCTGCAGCAGTCCAGCAATCCCGCACATGATCGACGACCCGCGATGTTGCACAACACCCGCCCATTCGGCCGGCGCGAAATCGCCTAACACGCCGCGCGTCAGAGTGGAAAGGCTCCGGTGGGCTGGCGAGGGGGGCGCGCCCGGCTGAAGCGCTTGTGGTCGCGGCGGAGCGGGATGTATGACGTCCCACCCGCGATGGTCTGCGGGCGCATGCGAGGACGTCCGTTGTCACTAGCTAGACTGTTCAGCAGGGGGAAAGCCGACATCCCGCAGGTGAACGAGGCTCCGGATCCTTCTGCGACGTCAGCCGTCCGCCACCGCCACGCTTGGCGCGAGGGCGCGGTGCTGTGGGCGATCGACGACAGCGGCGCTGACGACGGCGCCTTCGCGCCCGTGGCGCTGAAGGCGGGGCGGAGCCTCGCCCTCGCGATGGTCCCGCCCGTCAACGCGCTCGAGTCGCTCGCCGTGAAGATCGGAACCTACCACCGGGCCAACGTCGGCACGCTCCGCTGCAGCCTGCGGCGACCCTGGACCACGATCCTGGCATCGGGCGCGGTGGACCTGTCGACGCTGGAGGACAACGGCTTCGCGACCGTGCTCGGCCTCGGCGCGGTCGCGTTCGAGGCCGGGCAGGCCTGTTGGGTGGAACTGACACTCGACGCCGAGCCCGGCAACGAGATCGCGCTTTACCTCGCCGACGCGGGCGAGCCGAGGCCGGCGGCGCGGCGGAGGCTGCGCGGCTTCGACCCCGGGGCGGCGATCGCGGCGGACGATGCCCTGCGCGGCCTCCTGCCGAACTTTCGGCTGGACTGGGCCGAGCGGGACGCCTTCTGGGCGACGTGGCCGTCGGGGGCGTCGGAGCCGCCGGCGCCGCAGGTGCTGGCCCTGCGCCGGCCGTTCGAGTTCGACATCGTAGCGCCCGCCCGGCGGCTCGACACGCTGTCGGTGCAGTTTGGCACCTACGCGCGCCGCGCCCGGTCGCACCTCGCCTTCGAACTCGTCGCTCCCTCGGGCGAGGTGCTCCACCGCGAGGGCCTCGACCTCGTCGACGTGATCGACAACACCTTCGCGCCCGTGGCCCACCTCGGGCAAATCGACCTGGAACCCGGCCGGAAATACCGCGGGCGCATCCACTGGCTCGGCCCCGAGGGCGAGGAGGTCGCGCTCTACGCAGCGCCGGTGCGGGCGGGGCGCTACGAGCTCCGGACTCACCTGGAGCGCCTCGACCCCGAGCGGATCTTCGCGGCCCGGTCCTGGGCCAAGGCCGACCGGGCCGCGGAGCGCGCCTTCCTGATCGTCGACCCAGCCATGGCCGACAGGCCCGCCACGGCCCTGGACGGGGCGCGCCTTGTCTTCCCTCGCCTCGCCCTCACGGTGCTGAGCTTCGATGAGGCGCGCGCCCACCTCGACGCCCTCAGGGCCGCCGACCTGGTCGTCTTCAGCGACATGTACCACTTGCAGGCGCGGGACGGGCTGAAATACGACGACCTGTGCTTCGATCTACACCGCAACCGGGTCTGCACCGTCTTTCTCGATCTCCAGCGTGCGACGCCGCCACCGCCCGGCATGGTCCTGTCTGCCTCCATGCGCGCAACGGCGGGCTTCCGGCGCCAGCACGCCCGCCGGTGCCATTACGTCGCTTCGGGCGCGCAGGACGCCGTCGTCGAGGCCACCTGGCCCGGCGGCCTCGCCCCGGCACGGGTCGGGGACGGCTTGTCGGCCGACCGCATCGCCGACCTCGTCGAAGAGGTGCGCCGGCGGTCGCGGCCACGGGTCGGGGTCGTGTCCGTGCTCCACCGCAAGGCGGAGGTCGTCGAAACCTTTCTCGAACACGTCAGGGACCAGACCTATCCTGGGCCGATCACGACCGTGCTGGTCGACGACCTGTCACCGGACGACGACGCGGCGCGCGCCCTCGCCTTCGCCGACACGCTACGGAGCGAGGGGCGGGGCGACCGCTCCGTCGCGGTGATCCGCAACCCGCACAACCTCGGCAACTGCGTGTCGCGTCTCGCGGGGCTCGCGGCCCATGACGCGGACATTTACATCATCATCGACTGCGACTGCCTGATGAACCGCCATTTTGTCGCCGCGCATGTCTTCGAGCATTGGTGGGACGACGTCGACGCGGTCCTCGGCCCCATTACGGAAAGCCGCGACCGCGACCCCCGCGCGCTTCTGTCAGCCCTCGAAGGCGACCCGGCGGCCGTCGTGGGCGAAGCCCGGCCGGAGGTGCAGGATCCAGTGCAGGGGGACGCCTTCGTCAACTCAATCACGCGCAACTTCTCGATCAAGCGCCGGGACGTGACCAGGGCCCCCTTGTTTGACCCCGAATTTTCCTACTCGGCCAAGCCCGGCTCAGGATTCGGCTGGGAGGACGTGGAGATGGGTTGCCGGCTTTACCGCGACGGCGCCGTGATCCGCGCCACGACGAAAGCCTTCGTGGTCCATTGCTCGCATCCATCCTCGATCTCCGACGAGCGAAAAGTGGAGGGCTCGACGCGGAACTTTGCCAGGCTGTTCCGCAAGCATCCACACCTTCCCTTGGAAGCACGGCGCTGGGCGACCGGGACCTACGACCGCATCGCGTGTTGGCAAGAAAGCTTAAGCGTGCCATCCGGCCCGGAGCGCCGAGACCTCGACGCCCTGTTCACGGACTCGCGCCAAAGGCTCGGCCATCTGCTGCCGCTCCTGCGCGGCGGGGGCCGCAAGCTGCGGGTCCTGACCTATCGCTGGCACGCCGCCCACCAGTACGAGCTTTACAAGCTGCCGCACCACTTCACCCTAGTCACCGGGCTCGGCGCTCCCGCGACCGACGTGTGGTCCTACGATCAGCGGCCGCTGCGGCCCAACGCGCGGCTGGTGCCCTTCGGCGACATCGATCCGCGCGACTTCGACGTGGTGCTGCTGCATTTCGACGAGAACGTCATGGCGGCGCACCTGTGCAACGGCATAATCCCGGCGAGCTGGGGCGACGCGTTCCGCCGCCTGCTCGACCTCCCGGGCCTGCCTAAGATCGCGGTGTGCCATGGCACCGTGCCCTTCGTCGGCCAGTTCGGCGTCGATCCCGATCGAAAGGCCGTCTTCGAGCCGCACGACGAGGAGCGCCGGGCCTTGGTGGACGCGCTGGCGGCGGCCGGGGCGCGCGTCGTGTGCAACTCGCACCAGGCCCTCGCCGAATGGGGCTTCGAGGACGCGCGCGTGATCTGGCACGGTTTCGACCCCCAGGAGTTCCCGCGCGGCACGCTGGAGCGGGACGTGCTGGCACTGCAGGCCGACTTCGCGCGCCCGCACTACCGCGGCGCCTGGGAGTTCACGGAGGTCGTGTCCCGGCTCGCGCCGGGTGTCGGGGTCGAGACCGCGAGCCATCCGGGAGCGCCGATCGAGAACCGTTGGCAGAACCCCTATGCGGTGCGGAACTTCCGCTCCTATGTGGATCGCATCCGGCAGTTCAAGTTCTACCTCAACACGACGCTGCGCTCGCCCATGCCGCGCTCGCGCGGCGAGGCCATGATGACGGGCGTCATCCCGGTGTGCCTGCGCAACCATGACGTCGATTTGTTCATCGACAACGGCGTCGACGGCTTCTACGCTGACCGGCCCGAGGATCTGGCGGACTTCATCAACGACGCGATGCGAGACCCGGGCCGCCTCGCCGCCATGAGTGCGGCGGCGCGGCGCAAGGCGCTCGACGTGTTCAATCACGACCGGTACCTCGCGGCGTGGGACGCGCTGCTGCGGGAGGCGGTGTGAGCCGGCTGCGGGCGGAAAAGCAGGCGTAGCGTCGTGGGCGCGGCCACGCGAAAGGACGGAGCCGATGATATCAGTCGTGGAAAGTGATGACCGCTTCTGGCCCTCGATGAGTGCCCTGGTTTGTCACCGCCCTACACTCCACGCCCATCATGCTGCGGCCGGCACACGCCGGCTCGAAAAGAAATCCCGCTTGAGGTCGTCAATGTCGGCATAGGTGGCCGGTACGTCGCCGAGCTGCATCGGCAGGAAGCGCTTCTCGGCCTTGCGCCCCCAGGCAGTCCTCCAGAATCTCTTTAAGGCGGAGGCGGTGGACGGGCTGGGGGTTGCCGATGTTGTAGATGCGGCGGCCCGGCCGTGGCCCAGATCGCGTAACCGCTGCTTTCCCTCGCAGAAGCCGCGCCGCATATTTGCGGTGATGGCCCGTGATGGCCACCATCTCGTCGAGGATGCGACCGCGGTCGTGACGGCTCGCTTCCGCATATCTTTGGACGAGAACCGCCGTGACCTCATCGCGCGTCGCCATGCTGACCTGC
>JAABUL010001160.1_pt1 | contig 51741 bp, 62 predicted proteins | sample 5559151 | NCBI WGS metagenome assembly JAABUL01 (sample SAMN10711876, study PRJNA513368) | rock metagenome | isolation source: Antarctica rocks | place: Antarctica: Victoria Land, Pudding Butte sud
AATTGCTGAGGTATGGCCTCGAACGGAGGGGAGAGAGGGGGTGTGAGGATTCATCAGGGTTTTTTCTTTTGGCTTGTTCAGACACCTATTTTGGATGGTCCGTTGACAGATTTCAAGCATTACAGCCCAGAATCATATCTGATATGTACCACGGTGTTTAATTTTATTCAATCATCATAACGTACACTGGCAGTAACATGATTTTTATTTTACAATTAAATAAATAAACATCAAAAATGTTAAATTCATACTACACTTCTAGTGCATATGTCTTTTCAGTTCTTTTCAATCGGCTTATATGATTATACTGAATGAAGCACTAAGTAAAGTACTAGATAAAGCACTAGATAAAGCATGTATGAAGCACTAGGTAGAGCACTGAATAGAGCACTGGGCGGAGCACTAAATGAAGGGTTTACTACCTCATGCTAAGGTGATCTTTCCCTCGTAATGTACTAAAGAGATTTCTTAATCACAGTAAATTTATATGATACCTCAGTAATTATAATCGAGCATTTCAGCTCTTTACTAAAAGGTTTAATTGTGCAAAGCAACATTCGTTGTTCTCTTTCTCTCGTTTGACTTGAATGTTTGGTTAACCGAGTTAATGTTCATCATGATTACTTCGTTTGAAAAGTTGAATTATACAAATGAGTAAACCTTTGATTAAAAACCATTAGAAGATCAAGAAAATTAGTAAGAAAGAAATAATCTCAAATGATGTAGATAGTACACAACGTTCATATAACAGAAAACAAGAATTTTTCTCTCCCTTTTGAATGAAACGGCTTAAATTCAAAATTTCTTATACAATTCTTCGACATCAAGTCATTAACCCCCCTCCCCCGCCTTTTCCCCTTTCCTCCTAACCCAACCCAACCCAACCCAACCATTCAATCATCCAACCAACCAACCAACCAACAACCAACAACCAACAACCCACAAAACCAATCCCAGACCATCTCGACACTACCTCATAGACAGCCGGACCAAGATCCCCTAGGGTCTAGGCGTGGTTCCTTAAGGAAATGAGAGTGAACGAAGTTCTTTTCATGGCTGCCAAGTTGTCATGACACCGTGGGGTGAGGATAGGGGGATATGTAGAAGGCGTTGAAGAGATGAAGCAATTCTTTTGGAAAAAACAAGGAATAAATGAAAATACATGAATGAATAACGGGATTAACAAACCATAAAGAATCTAAACCCCGCGTCACTCTTCTCAGCCCCGTCTTCTCATCGCATATACTTTATTCTTAACCTCAAGCTCGACAAAAAAAAACTTACATTCTTCAATAAGAAAGAAATCGAATCACTTCTAACCCTCCATTATGCATACATCAACTAAAACCCCTAACCCGCACTGCAACCCACCCACCTCCATCCCCATCCTCAACTCCTCAACTCACCTCTTCCGCTCCCCCCGCTCCCTCCACCCCATAAAGCCTCACCGTAGTCCTTACCTCTTAAACCCCCTCGTACAGAGTTGAGCGGACGCATAGGCGATCTGCCACAACTCGGGGCCCAAGAACCCTTCCCAGGAATCGACTGGAGCCGACTTCTCTTTTACTAGACGGTTCGTTTGATTCGGGTGCCCCTGATTCGGGTCGATGATACTTTTCAAAGAACCGTTTAGCGATGAATGGTTTCGGACTAAGCGGGATCTTGGATTGAGGGAAATGGTGAAATTGTAGGGTACGAGAGATATTGAGGAGGGAAGTTGCGACTGGGGGAGGAGGCTGGAAGTGGGATTGCGGACGAGGAGATTCTCGGGTAGGGAGGGGTGGAGATGATATATTCTAGAATATAGGCGGTGTGGAATGCGGTTTTCTTGAGCGAGGAGATGGATTCCCGGGATGAGATGGTTTTAGAGGGATTGTCCTGTTCACCGGCGCTATCAGGCATCGGATACGAGATGAGAAGTACGGACGATAGACAGGAAATTCTGCAAAGATGGGTTCAGCATAAGTAGTTTCAAACGCGGCTTTTCCGGGACCGGAAATAATTCCCAAACGAGAACCATCAACGGATCACAGCGATGCGAAACTGCTCCTCGTCCTAGTCGTCAATTCATAAGCATCATCCATCTACTTAACCAGCCCCCACCCTTTCTCCTCCCCCTGCAACGCCGTAGCAGTCTCAGCACCATCAACCACTCCCGCCTCCGCCTTTCGACACGCCTCCTTGAAAATCCCCACAAACTCCCAAACCTCCCTATAAGTATTATACAACGGCGCCGGCGCCACTCTCACCACGTCCGGCTTCCGCTCATCCACCACTACCCCGTTATCTTCCAGCTCCTTCATCACGCCCTCCAACAACCCCGGCTTTAGCTGCACGCTTAATTGGGCTCCTCGTTCGGCGGGATCGGAGGGAGTGATGATGCGGTATGGAGTGTGAGTCGGGGTGTAATCGAGAAGGAGGAGGGATTGGAGGTAGGCGGTTATGGCGATGGATTTGGCGCGGATGGCGGGCATGGAGGATTGGGCGAAGATTTCTAAGGAAGCGAGGAGGGCCGTTAGGGCCAGGGCGGAGGGGTTGCCGACTTGGTAGCCGGGGGCCCCCGGGATAGGGAGGAAGTCTGGAAGTGTGTTAACAGTAATGCTGGATAGAATGTACAGCCATCCCATCGAGACTTCAAGCCGCGGGTTTGTTGAGCCTTCTTGTACACCAATTCCATCTCGCCTGGCCGCCAAATCTTCAAAAAGGGGGTTGACTTACGATTACCCATTTCGAATCTGGTCGCCTTGTCACCACCCCACCAGCCGCTCAGTCGTGGCCGAAATTTAACACCATGTGCCCCTTTGTCCACCTTCCCATGTCTCTCGTGAACAAACAGCGCGGCGATTGCCCCAGGACCAGAGTTAATATACTTGTAATTACACCAAGCAGCGAAGTCGACATCCCAGTCATGAAGCTGCACATCGACATTTCCAACTGCATGAGCAAGATCCCAGCCTATTATAATACCACGAGAATGGGCATGGGCAGTAATAGTCTTGATGTCGAAGTACTGCCCTGTGTAGTACTGTATCCCTGGGAGTAATATTAGGGCCACAGAAGACGCGTGCTCGTCGATCATGGAAATAATGTGAGACGTAGTCACGGTAGGGAACTCAGAGTTAGGGGATTCTATAAGGACCATCGCATCTTTTGGGTCAAGGTCGTGATGGTGGATTTGTGACTCGACTGCATACTAGGGAAGCGAATCGTCAGATATCGCATCCTACAGTAGTTTCCAGATCTTCGGTTGCGTACATGGTCACTTGGAAAAGCTTTGCCCTCAATAATGATTTTGTATTTCTCTTTACTTGGTCGATAGAAGCTTGCCATTAATAAATGCAGATTCGCCGTTAATGTTTCCATCACTGCAATTTCGCACTTCTTAGCACCGACAATCGGCGCCATATGTTCTGCAGCCGCATCATCGATGTCTAGGAACGGAGGTGAAGAAGAGTCGTCATGCTTTGTAAAATGGCCCAGGACACCTTTGCTGGCCCATGCCGCAAGATGAGAGTTTATGCGCTCTAAGGTCCGGCGAGGCTGTAAGCCCAATGAATTGCCACACAAGTATATGGAAAGCTCTGAAGCATGCTCAGTCGTAGAGGCTGCCGCACACGTCAGTCAGCACCTTTGCTGTAGGAGGCGGGAGAAGGTTACCTGACCTGATTAACGTTTTTCTCTTCAGATCCGCCTTTGTGGGTATTATGAATTCATCCCGGAGGTGTTTTAGAGGATCTTGCTGGTCAAGGCGCTCTGCATAGTCTCTTGTGTTTATACTGCTGTCTGAGTGGGAATCTGTCATGTTGCAAAGACGCAAAGATTCTGTCCAGAAATTGTGAATGTGGACGAGCCCACTCGAACTTCCCCGCCAACGTCACTCTGCGGCTTACCAAGCAGGGATAGATTACGAAAAGGTTTCTTCTCGCTTTTGTCAACATTAAATCTACATACTCAAATCACGCAATGGCAGCTGCGAAACCCATCATTCCACTCCTGCGGTTGGCAGTAGGGAGCGTTGGATATACTCGAGTAACAAAAGCAACCTTCTCCAGTACAAGTCCAATATTCATGAACAGCAGCCGCCACAAAACTGAACCTTTGCCCGAATATCTGCTCCCATTCTTGAGAGAGAGAATGGCATATCTACTATTCCATCGACCGTTCAGATCATCCCGACTGTCTTGCAATAATTCCCAATCAAAGCGGGGTTTCTTTTCATCACCTACCCCCAAAGCTGTGGCTGCTACAATCAACCCTCGGAAAGACGAGGAAGGAAATGACATGCTGATCGATATTACTTCTCGTGCTGCAACAGTGAGACTTTCAACTGTTTGGTATGAGGAACTTTGATGCTAACAGGTCGCAAGCGTCTCCAAGAAATCATGTTCAAAGATTCTAATCCTAAGCTCGCACTGCGTGTTCGAGTCGAATCCGGCGGCTGCCATGGTTTTCAATACCTCATGTCACTCACCAATACCTCAGATATCTCTCCGGAGGATGATACTGTGTTTGAAACTACCGATGGCTCTGGAGCAAAAGTTGTAATGGACGAACCGAGTTTGGAATTACTGAAAGGGAGTAAAATAGACTATACCATGGAGTTGATAGGGAGCCAGTTCAAAATTGTTGGTAATCCGGCGGCAACGAGCAGCTGTGGCTGTGGAACGAGTTTTGATATCAAAGGGTGATGGAGCTTCTGCACTTATACGAACGACCATGGACGCTAAATTTGAACATGCTGCTGTCTCAACGATTAGAGCCACATGCCATATCAGGTTCCTATGAGGGGTGATACTCCAATCCAGCCACTGAACTGGAAATTGCGGGACTAGAAAATTAAACCACGGATATCATGTTGTCGGAAGAAACGTGGAGTAACCAAAGATTACGGCAGCGCATGAAGAGCCTGGACTTCATGAAAAGATGGCGGACAATATCTCAGGCGTATTTCTCCAGTCCTTTGGCGAAGAAGACTACCTAGATCATCAAGTCTGCAAAAAGCTATCCTCCCACCGGTTGGACATTGAGATTTGTTTGTCTCTCGGACAACTATAGGAAGTTACTGTAATACCTGGCAGTGAGTGGAGCAGGGCAATATATATTAATAGACAAACCAAGGCAGTGCTGCGCAAAGGTGCCATGTTCGCGCGCTCAGCTTGGTGGTCGGTATTATCAATTACCTACGGCGCAAGAAGAAAGAGGCGAGGGAGAACTACTATGTTCTCCATTTTCGACCTTTAACGCAGTATATAGAATTCAAAACTATTGCCTCGTCTTTAATACAAGTCTCCTTTGATGAATTTGATTCACTTGCTCCCCTCGTCCCAAGCCTCATCCAAGGGCTTCCAATTGCCTCAGGACCTCAGACGTGTGAGGCTAAGCCCCTGCGGGTTAGCGCTTTTCTTACTACGGAAGCTGCGATTACCTACTCGTACGAGTACCTAGGGGTTACAGTTGGTGGGGGGTTGGAAAAGTTGAGCCAGGGCCGGAACTTTTTTTTTTTGATCCCGGCCCGGACTCAACTTTCTGCATATGCTAACCATGAGTTCAAAATTATTCCAACCCCGACTCAGCTTTCTGCATATGCTAATCATGAGCTCAAGAATCGATGTTATATAGTTAAAGTAACTAGAAGATAAACAGCAAGAGCGGAGTATTGAAGCCGTGCATATGCACAGCTTGAGCGAAGCATCGAGAAAACAGCACAATCACAGATCATGCATATATCATGAATAGCAAGACGAGCGAAGATTCTTCTACATATGCTTAGCATATGCACAGACGAGGCTTTGGTGACCAGATGTGAATTTTTTGTGACCTCGCTTGGCATATGCTTCGCATAGGGCCCGGAGCTTTTCCAACCCGACGTCAGGTCTTGGATGTGCGGGGCATATGCCAACTTTAAAGTCCAACCCGACGCCAAGAATTTTTTCCGACCCCGGCTCAACTTTTTCAACCCCCCGGCCAGCTGTAACCCGGAGTAGGTAAGGTACACCTGAGCTCGCGAAGTAAGCAGAGCTAACCCGAAGGGGCTTAGCCACGCACGTCTGAGGTCCCTTCCGAATCTGGTGAGACCTTTGATTAGTCATGGATGACACCCATGACCACGCTAACAGCCCGCCTTGCAACAAAAAATTTAATTTTCCAAACCTCAAAGCCAACATCACACCTTACAAGTTACAACACCTTTACCCTTTTTGACCTTTCTCATCTCAGTTTCGCCTTCCTCTTTAACTATCGTTTCCCGACATTCGAAAAAGCAACAAAGATGTCTTACGGAGGCGGCTACGGCAGTTCTCGTGGTGGAGGATATGGAGGTGCCAGTGGAGGATATTCTAACGGGTACGACGACTACCGCTCAGGTGGTGGATATGCAGGAGCTCGCGACTATTCTACAACCTATTCCCACGGGTATGACTATCCAGGTTTAGACGTTGAAGTCTAAGTGTGCCCTGTGTATCATCTCTTAGCAATCTCTCACCTCAAATCCCTTCTTTGTTCTCGTGTCGCGCCATCTTTTGCGACTCGCTAGTACTGACGCATGCGGAGATTTAGTGGTAGCAACGGATACTCTGGCGGCGGCAGCAACGGCTACTCAGATGGTTACTCGAACGGAGGTGGTGGCGGCTACGGTGCTTCCACTAACGGCTACGGAGGTGGAGGATCATACGGAGGTGGCTATGGCGGAGGTGCTGGAGGCGACAAAATGTCTAACCTTGGAGCTGGCTTGAAGGCACAAAAATGGGGTAAGGTGTTCTCACCTCAAGTTCTACGTTTGGCCTCTAACATTCCCCACAAGATCTTGCAACGATGCCAAAATTCGAAAAATCGTTTTATAAAGAAGATCCGATTGTCAGTTCCCGCTCCGAGCGTGATGTGGAAGCCTTTCGTAGACAAAAGGAAATTACAATTCAGGGTAAGAATGTGCCACGACCTGTGCAGACGTTTGACGAAGCCGGGTTCCCGAAGTATGTCATGGACGAGGTCAAGGCTCAAGGATTCGACGCACCTACAGCTATCCAATCTCAAGGCTGGCCCATGGCGCTTTCCGGACGTGATGTCGTTGGCATTGCAGAAACAGGATCCGGCAAGACCTTGACATATTGCTTACCGGCTATCGTTCATATTAACGCACAGCCTCTACTTGGTCCCGGAGATGGACCGATCGTTCTGGTTTTAGCACCAACCCGTGAGCTGGCCGTTCAGATCCAACAGGAAATCACCAAATTTGGAAAGTCCTCTCGCATCCGTAACACCTGTGTTTATGGTGGAGTTCCTAAAGGCGGCCAGATTCGCGACCTAGCTCGCGGTGTTGAGGTTGTCATAGCTACACCAGGTCGTCTTATTGACTTGTTAGAGTCCGGCAAGACTAACCTTCGTCGTGTTACTTATCTTGTCCTTGACGAAGCAGATCGTATGCTGGATATGGGTTTCGAGCCTCAAATCCGAAAAATCATTGACCAGATCCGCCCAGACCGTCAGACATGCATGTGGTCGGCTACCTGGCCTAAGGACGTCCGTCAGCTTGCCTCGGATTACCTCCAGGATTTTATTCAAGTTAACATTGGATCCATGGATCTTTCAGCTAACCATCGTATCACTCAAATCGTGGAGATTGTTTCGGAGTTTGATAAGCGTGAAAAGATGACCAAGCATCTTGAGCGCATCATGGAAGACAAGGATAACAAGGTCCTTATCTTTACTGGTACTAAACGTGTAGCCGACGACATTACTAGGTTCCTACGGCAAGACGGTTGGCCAGCATTATGTGAGTATCACGAGCCGAACTCCAATTAGTGTCGAATACTAATAGTTTTACAGCAATCCACGGAGACAAGCAGCAGCATGAGCGTGATTGGGTGCTAAATGAGTTCAAGACGGGAAAGAGTCCCATAATGGTAGCCACTGATGTGGCTTCCCGTGGTATTGGTATGATTGATTGCGCTACACGCCCCCTCCCCTTCCCACAGTTGACGTCGTGTGGCTCTGTATGTGACGCTCTGCTCTCTGCAAAGGTTTGCTCTATCAGTGCCATCATCCGGTCCAGGCTCGTCGTGTCTTCTTTTGGTTCTCTAGCCAGGAGAACCTTGGATATTCAGTGCAGTGTGGTTCGCTACATCTCTCATTCCGTCTCATTATGTACCATCAGGGTACCGAGGCGGATTGGACTTTCCTTGACATGTTCAAGCTGCATTTCCAAGGTTTCTCCAGGACCACGATAAGTTGCCGTGCCTTGGACCAGGCAGTTGTGAGACCTGTCCTCAGTGCAGAGAGCCGAGTTGAGAGCATTCAGATAGCTACGGCTTCACACGACCATCATTGGGATCGTTTTGCTTTACCATATTTGCTTGAATGCTAACCCCCTTGAAGACGTTAAGAACATTACTCATGTCCTGAATTATGACTACCCCAATAATTCAGAGGACTACGTTCATCGTATTGGCCGTACTGGTCGGGCGGGATCGAAGGGTACCGCCATCACTCTGTTCACCACTGACAGTAAGTTGGCCCCATCTTGAAATTCTTGATAACTATAGCTAACCTGAAAACTCGCAGATTCGAAACAAGTATGTCGCCTACCACCTACGCTTTTAGCTTAATGGCTATATACTAATAATCTTTTTCTTATAGGCACGTGATCTAGTAGCAGTTCTCACCGAATCCAAACAGCAAATTGATCCTCGGCTTCATGAAATGGCTCGCTACGGAGGAGGTGGCGGTGGCGGTCGATATGGCGGTGGCCGTGGAGGTGGAGGTGGACGCGGAGGCCGTGGAGGATTCATCAGCTCAAACTCTGCGCCTATGGGTGGAAATCGTCGTTGGTAAACTGTTCATTCTTCTTTCGAGGACCGCTTCCCATCTCTTACACTCGTACTTGTGGTGATTTCGACAATTGTCGATTCGCATATCTCGGTGTTCTATGGCGAGCTTATGCCTTCACCAGACTGGCAACGGGTTTGGTCTGTGCATTAGATTTTCCTAGCGTCCTAGTTTCTTTGCCGTCCTAAGGCAGCTATGCTCATGGCTTGCTCAGATACGAGCATTTGTGGAAGGGCTCCTCATGAGAACATTGAGCATCATAGATTGTCTATTTAGAGATACTCAGCTTAGATGAAAATTTTCAAACCTTGCGGCCTTCCTTAGTTACTGGAGATTTAGAGCGAAGGCATCTTAGGCTTGGCTTTAACTGACTACTCCAGTATAGGTAGCTGTTGACTGCTTGCTACGGGATCTATCTCCGTGTTAAGTTGACGGTTCTTTTTAGTCTGAGGTTCCGGGGCTGGACTTCGGTCAGCAAAGATATAGCTTTCCGACCAAAGCTACAAACCTTTCTCGTTCTGCTGAACATAAAACCTCCGCAAGAGCATTATCGCTTCTTCGCGAAAAAGGCCTCCATGAGCAGGATACGGAGGGTCTACACTCGGACTGTGCAAATCTTATCAACGTCGCTTTCCCGACTCCAAGGAAACGCACTTACTCAGAGTGAATAGAGAGCACACTTCCAGTACCCCCAAAGCGATCATTAGAACAGCCATAATAGACTGTGCGGATGCCGTATTGACGTAAAGCGGAGGCACACATAATGCAAGGCTCAACCGTTACGTAGAGGTCAGTCTGGTGGAAGATGGAGATGGGGTGTGATTGGAGGATCGAGGCGATGGCAACAAATTCTGCATGGCGGGTACCCTGCACAAAAGTTATCAATATATTGATCTAGAGCAATGGTTTTGAGGTGTGTTAACATTCAACGATTTATTAGTGTCGTTCATCCCTCGACCAATGATTTCATTGTTATGCACGAAAACACATCCTACAGGAGTTTCATCGGATTGAAGAGCTTTTTCTGCCTACTTCAATGAGATGTGGAACTTCGAGATCTGGGCAGGATTATCTGTAATACCATGTTCAAAGCTTCTCGCATGAAATAGCGATGATCAATTCCTGTGGGTGGGGTTTTCTGCCCCAGGGTTGCGTTAGGAACACTTTCTTCCATGATGATGTGTTTTCACGTCTACAAGTGAAGTATGTTATACTCGCCATGAATTCGCCATGAACTTTGTTAAACATGCGCTCGGTAAATGACACATGTATTCATTACTAGCTTATGTTAGATATGCGACTAGTAAATACATTACACTTCTATCGTTAGCTGAAGCGCAGGCGCGTCCTACAGCACAGACAGTTGAGTTGAATTTCTGCTGATAGGCATGCACATTTGAGTTATCATGGCCCCAAGCAGAGGTAGTCTCAATAATGCTGCGGTTAGGCCAACACTACAGATCGAGGATCCGCCGCCGTCTACGCTCGCTGCTCAAATTGTCGACAGTCTAACCAAAAGGAAAGAGCATTCAAAGTATCAAGACCAAGAGAGCTTTCGACAGCTACTCCGGGAAATTCTTGATGTTGATGATGGGCACCCGGATTCTATTGAGACAAATGTTGAGGTGAATCATAAGATCATCTACGTTGTCGTCAGAAGCGGGATCGAAGTGTTGTTCCAAGATGATCCCTTTAACGGGAAAGACGATTTGACGCAGCAGTGTCTTAGTAGCCTTGCTGTGATAAGATTGACAGTACAGCGGTCGCCCGAGGTCCTATTTTTTACACCTAAAATTCATGAACCGGACCCCAAGCTGGGTGGTCCGTTGTTCTTATGGCTCGTACCCAAGCTTTTATCTCTCCTAGCCTGGAGCGGAGACTTTAGAATCCAAGAAGCCGCTCTTAGAGCACTGCAGACGATCTTGGAAATTGAGAGAAAGACACATTGCAGGGGCATAATGCCACAAAGTGTTCTGAAATACATTCAAGGTTGTGTGAAAGGTGAGTCAAGTACCTGAATGCTGATCCATCTATAAGTAATGAACCTTACAAAGACCTTCTCTATTTCGTCGAGGCCTCAAGCTCAATATTTCCCAACAACAATGGCTTGAATCAAGCGGTCGTTCCTACACTGGCAACAATTTCCGAAGTCTGTCCCGCAACCCTAGGGAAAGATGATTTGAAGCACTCCTCACAGGTTTCTATTAAGAGTCCATCGCAAGCATTTACCATCCTAATTCGTCTCCTTTCAATGTTTTGTTCTCCTTCCGCAAATGGGCTCAAAGAGGACAAGAAAGAGCATGTCCTCGTTCCCGACTATGCGTGGATGCTAAGCTCCCTCACACGTATATGGAACATAATAGCAAGTGATGGGACGTATTCGGTCTCAAGTGACGTTTCCTCGGATAGTATTGTGATCTTTTTGGATACTGTACGTAACGCCTCATCGGGTCTTGCAGCAATCAAGTATGAGTCCGGCACTGCATCTAGGACATTCATCTTACTAGCCCAAGCTATTGCTAGTCTTCTACACGTGAAACGGGTTCGGTTGTCTGCTCTTCTCAATAAATCGATCTGTCTAGGTCTTTTTGAACTAGCTAGCCTAATTCGACGTGCACTACCCAGCTCACACACGTTCAGAGAGCACATCCTTCCTACCCTTCTGGAAATAAGAGATGCTGATAATCGCTTCGAAAGCTTTAATGAGGATGTTCAGGTGCGTCTAGGTATTGCTCATTGAATGGTGTAGCTCGCTAATCTCTTTCACAGCAAGCTATCTCGCTAGCGATCTATTTTTGCTGTGAAAATCGTAATCGCGGCTCTTCGCTGAAGAGCCTTGATCAAGAATTCTCCTTTAGCCAGGTTGATCTACAACAAGCTTGCATCAAACACTTCTACGGTGCTGGGCTTATATATGAGATCAATGACAACAACAGGCCGCAAAAGCGAGCTCGGCTCTCCCTTTCAGACAAAGCTCAGCCGGATGCTGATATCCTACTAGACCTGATGTCACAGCTGATGAATCTGCTCGGATGCGAACATTTTACGAATCTGACTGACCTAAGTGGAATTGTAATGTAGGGAATCATCTCTCTTTAAGCTCTAGATATGGTCCTGACAGCCGATAGGGAGCACTATTCAAGCTTGTCGGAGAATGATCAGTGTTTATTTTATTCTATCGCTGGTCAATTAGCTTGTGCCGGCGCTCGAACCCTATCACCATCTTCAAAATCCAGTGGGCAAATACTGCGGAAACAATGCTCTGTATGTGATACTCAATCAAGGATTGTTTGTAAAAGGCCGAGGTGGGAGGTTGCTGATTCGGAAGCGCTGCTCTCAATGATGGCCAACGTACTCCAGCTTCCACAAATGCAAAAGCGGAGACGGACCAGAGTCGCGGCGATGCTGGCCCTGAAACAAATACTTTCACATTGCGGGAATGTCAACCATTTGGATCTCGCCACGTCTGTGTTCGGTCAGTGGTGCTTACAGGCTTTGCGTAGCTCATTGAGGGACTTACGCATTGCTGCTGGGTAAGTCAAGTGGGACCATCGCTTTTAGATATCGTTGACCTCTTCAAGGCGAACCTTGCCCGTTTTTTTACAGGACTCCATTGATGAAATGATTCTACGTAACAATCGCGTTGTCGCTTTAGATTTCCTGCGTACATTATCTGAGAAGAGTGAGCTGGTGCTACAGGAAACCTGCATCCAAGCCTGGGGACAGATCGCTCGGTAGGCTCATCGTAACGTCGCAAAACATATGCGCTGACGGTGTCATCAAAGTGTATCGACTGGAGACGAAACAAACATTGTTCTACTTCGACTCGTGGAGTATTTGGGTCACACGCATTCGCTAGTTTGTGGATTAGCATACGACGAGGTCAGTACTGTGCATGTGTGCACCAGAAAGATGCTAATAGAAAGAAGATTCAACGAATATCAATTTACTCGCTTTCAACCCCGATGCGGCTCTTCACGCCCTACTGGCGTACTATTGCGGTAATGGTAGTGCAGGATTTGCAGCGTCGTCCTCAGGTTGCGCAGCAAATGTCCGATTTGCTAGCAATGACCGTTACGGACTTCTTACGACTCACGCAATATTATACAACCCCGGTCCTTGTGCTTACCAAGAAGCGTGATATCCTACAAAGAGTTGCGGGTGCTTGTGGTCGTTCAATCAAGGATCAATGTATGGATCATAATAATTTGGCCGCAATTCTCGCTTATATTTTACTACAACCTTTGAAAGAAACGGAAGAAATGATCATGGGATTACTTCAGGCCGTGTCCGCAGAGTTCGACCAAGTCGATTGTTCGGAGTTAGTCAAGGGAGAACCAATGCTAACAGCATCAGAACTCCTCAAAGCCGCCGGCGAGAACGACGACGTTAAAAGATCAAGAGTAAGCTATGACCCGCACAATTGTGTAAGACTACCTAACGTTGGACTGTGCAGGCCTACCAGGCGCTTAACTGCGTTGCTAGCATTACGCACGGTAAAGCTGTACCTACCAGAAATACAGCTCGGAAGACTGAAGTCCTTGGCCCATTCTTCGAGACACATGTCCTTGGTATAATGGCACATCTCTCCGACACGATAAATGATGGGAAAGGCCCGCAATCTATTGCAGAGAAGAAGCGGTGTCTTGGAGCTATCAGAGAAATGATCAAATTGGCGAAGAGTCACATCAGCAATGGACTGCCTCAGGTATAACCCACAATGCCGCCATACACGAGTCAAACTGAGTCAAACTGAATCAGGTAACAGATTTGTGCATGCTTACGTTCGGCAGTAGAGAACAAAGAGCTCTCCAATCAAGCCTTCAAAGCATGGATAATTATGATGGGCACTTTGGGAGAAGACGAGATTGGGACACTCGTGGATCCCACGTTTGCGATCGTTGCTCAACATTGGAATTATCTTGATTCGGGGACGCAAACGCAGGCCCAGGAGATGATCAGTCAATTACTCAAGTCTCACGCTGGCATGATCCGTGATATTGTGAACACCATACCATCCCTAGCAGGGATACCTCTGATGTCCAAGTTTGAGGAGGAGCTTGGCAGATTTAGAGCCCAGATGGACCTCAAGCATCAGTATCAAGCCTTCAGCCAGCGTTGTCAAAACGAGAATATTACTGTGGTGGCTCGAGCGTTAATTGAGCTAGAAGCCTTCCTTGAAAAGCACCAGGACTTTCTTCACGAAGCGGCAGTAAGTGAACAGCCGGACCCAGTAGTAGCCCAGCTCACTCGCTCTATACTTGATGCTTGTGTTCTCTTCAGTGAATCACATACAGACATCTCTAGCCTCTGTGCGAGATGTCTTGGACTCATTGGTTGCTTAGACCCCACACGAATCGAAGCCGTCAAGGAGAAGAGAGAGATGCTGGTGGTGTCAAATTTTGGAGACGAATACGAAACAATCGATTTCATTGTCTTCTTTCTCCAAGAGGTGCTGGTCAAGGCTTTTCTCTCTGCGAGCAGTCCTAAAGCCCAGGGATTCCTTGCATACGCCATGCAAGAATTGCTAGGCTTCTGCGGTTTTACTGCATCGGTGACGCTCCGCCCCCGTGAGGTACATATGAGTGGCAACTATGCCAGGTGGGTTGCGCTTCCTGAATCGGTGAGGAACACTCTGACACCTTTTCTTACGTCCAAATATGTGGTCACTCCAGGAGTGGCGCAGGCCATGTGCGTTTATCCACTTTATACATCCAAGATAAGTCACGGGCAGTGGCTTCGCGTTTTTGTATACGACCTTCTAAGGAATGGAGTAGGAGAAAACCCGCAAATGATATTTCCCGTCTTCGCTCTGCTTATTCGGACCCAAGATATCTCCATCTCGAACTTTCTTTTCCCCTTTGCAGCCTTGAATGTTATTGTTGACGGGACAGAGCGCCAGAAGCTACAAGTCGGGAAAGAATTACTAGCAGTTCTGCGTCACTCATTGCCCGAAGATAGCACAGCCACAAGAGAGAATACCATTCTGTGCAGCCAGGTAAGTCGTTGTTTCCTTGTATTACAAGCAATACTAACTCAGTCTGTGTAGAACGTCTTTCAAGTCCTTGATTATCTTGCACGTTGGATGCATGAGAAGAAGAAGTCGATTGGTGTCATGAGGATGACGGCGGCAAGGCTTGGGCGGTTACCTGCTGAGGTCGAGGAAACGACAAACAATGCACCGGTAGAGAGTGTGGAAAGAATCCTCAGTATGATCCCAGCCGAAGTGATCTCTCGTCGAGCTGTTGAGTGCAAATCATATGCCCGTGCTCTATTTTATTGGGAACAATACATACGACAACAAAAACAACACGCTACGAGCAGAGGTTATAATAGCCTTGAGCCGCTATATGAGAGACTGCAAGACATCTATACACAGATTGATGAACCTGATGGTATAGAGGGTATCTCGGCTCATTTGCAAGTACTCAATATCGACCAGCAAATCCTCGAGCATCGTAAAGCGGGACGATGGACCGCAGCTCAAAGTTGGTACGAATTGCAACTTACCGAAAGGCCACACGATGCCGACGTACAGCTCAACCTCTTAACCAGTCTCAAAGAATCCGGCCAGTACGGTAAGTTACTTAGCTAATCGTCTAGAAGGCCATCTTGTACTAACGTGGCACAAGACGTATTATTAAATCAAATCGAGGGCTTTCAGCCATCGCAGGCCAGTACTCAATTATCTTTACCATTCGCCGTTGAGGCATCTTGGGTAACTGGAAAGTGGGCAAAACTCAAGAAGTATCTAACAGAGTCTAGATTGACCCTAGGTGGTGATTTCAATGTTGGAGTCGGCAGCGCGCTCTTAGCATTGTCCCAGGATGAGACCGACAACTTCTCTGATATCTTAGACAGACTGCGGCAAAATACCGCAAAAAGCCTTTCGGCAACAAATGCAGTGTCATTGCAATCGTGCCATGATGCTATGCTTCAGTTTCACGTACTTACCGAAATCGAGGTCATTAGCGGCATACGGAACAAGGAAGATATGGAGAGGTCGAGCCTTGTCAAGTCTTTGAATCAGCGATTAGATGTTCTCGGAGCTTTCCTATCGGATAAGCAATACATATTGGGGCTGCGGCGAGCGACAATGCAGGTATCAAAGTGAGTCTCCTGCTTCAATGTTTCGGACATCAGCTCACTTTCTAGACGCAATTTTGAGAAGATCGATGTCGCATCTGCTTGGCTGATAAGTGCCAGACTGGCGCGCAAAGGTGGCTTCACACACCAGGCTTTCAATGCTGTTCTCCATGCGTCTCAACTTGGCGATGACTCCGCGACTATTGAACATTCTCGCCTTTTGTGGAGCGAGGGTCATCATCGCAAAGCAATCCAAAGTCTGGAGGGTGCCATAGCTGCGAATGCGTTCAGATCTTACGACTATACCCAGGCAGATCAGTCCATGACAGCCCACAACCAAGGTAAACAGCAACAGCAGCAAAACCTGCTCAAGGCAAGGGCGCATCTTCTCCTCGCCAAGTGGATTGATAGGGCTGGGCAGACACAGTCAGATGTTATCATTGGCCAATACAAGCAAGCAGTTGACTCCCACAATAGGTGGGAAAAGGGCCATTATTACCTTGGCAAACATTATAACAAGCTCCTTGAGTCAGAGAAGGCGAAGACGCCAGGGAAGCAAGCCCAGACTTTTATCACAGGTGAAACCGCAAAATTGGTTATTGAGAACTACCTCAGATCGCTGGCTTTCGGGGCAAAGTATATCTATCAAACAGTACCCAGAATATTGACTCTATGGCTTGAACTTGGCACGGACGCCGAGTTGCCCTTGGATCCCAAATACGGAACCGACGAGAACTTTCGTAACCATACTGCTGCCCAACGACGAAAACTACTTGGAGCTGTGCATACGCAATTGAAGAAGTACGTCGACAGACTGCCGCCTTTTGTATTTTACACGGCACTTTCCCAGATAGTAGCTCGAATCTGCCATACAAACCGAGCGGTCAATGACTTGCTCATCGATATCGTCGCAAGAGTTGTTACCCACCATCCTAAGCATGCTCTTTGGACATTGTTAGCTGTTGTGAAATCAGCGTCGAGAGACCGAGCCAGCAAAGGCCTCACGTGCATGAGCAAGGTCTTGGAATATTCCAAGAAGCTGAGGAGTGAAACGGATATATCTGAATTGAGAGCACTTGTCCAGAGGGGTCAAAAGCTCTCTGATCAACTGCTGCGTGTTTGCGAGGCCGATATCCCTGGCAAGCCTTCGACGGTTAGCATTAGTCGGGACCTTGGTTTCAATCATGGCTTTCCTCCCTGTAAACTTGTTATACCTCTGGAATCGACCTTGACTGCGAGCCTTCCTACTGTGACTGATAACGTCAACATGAAAACACACAAGGCACTGTCCAAAGAACCTTTGACTATATCGTCCTTTCTCGATGAAGTATTAGTCCTGAATTCCCTTCAAAGGCCACGCAGAATTAGCGTTCGCGGCTCAGATGGCCACGTCTACGCCCTTCTCTGCAAACCCAAAGACGATCTCCGTAAGGACCAACGATTAATGGAGTTTAATGCTATGATCAATCGCTCCCTGAAGAAAGATGCAGATTCCAGTAAACGCCGTCTCTACATCAAAACCTACGCCGTAACCCCTTTGAACGAAGAATGTGGCCTCATCGAATGGGTCGATAACCTCAAAACCCTCCGAGACATTCTTCTCAGCATCTACAAACAGAAGAATATTCAACCCAACTACGGTGAGCTGCGCAACCTCCTCAACGAAGCAACTTCCTCCCCGAAGAAAATGCCGATCTTCCAATCCAAGGTCCTTGCGCAATTTCCCCCGGTCTTCCACGAATGGTTTGTCGAAATGTTTCCTGAACCGGCCGCCTGGTTCACCGCACGACTGCGCTACACCCGCTCCTGCGCCGTCATGTCCATTGTCGGCCACGTCCTCGGTCTCGGCGATCGCCACGGCGAGAACATCCTCTTCGAAGAAGGTAACGGCGGCACCTTCCACGTCGACTTCAATTGCCTCTTTGACAAAGGGCTCACCTTCGAGAAACCCGAGCTCGTCCCCTTCCGCCTCACCCATAACATGGTCGACGCCTTCGGAGCCTACGGCTACGACGGGCCTTTTCGCAAATCGGCCGAGCTAACCTTGCAAATCCTACGTCAGAACGAGGACACGCTGATGACGATTCTGGAGACGTTTGTATATGATCCGACGACGGACTTCATCGGCAAGAAGAAGCGCAAAGAGAATCCGATTGTGCCGGATACGCCCGAGGGGGTGCTGGAGCAGGTGCAGAATAAGGTTAGGGGGTTTTTGGGAGGGGAGAGCGTGCCGTTGAGTGTGGAGGGGTATGTGCAGGAGTTGGTGGCGATGGCGACGGATGAGTGGAGGTTGGCGAGTATGTATATTGGGTGGTGTGCTTTCTTTTAGTCTGAGTATTGGATCTCTAGTGACGGCAGAACACTGTCAGATATACTATTTGGTCATTGTTCAAATTCCCTATAGATCATTGCCGTTTTCAGTGTATTCGCCAAACGTTCTCCAACCCCATTTTTATATCTCGTCAGAACCGTCTCATAAGCCGTCCGGTATCCTCAAGGCGTCTCTAACATCTTTTCCCCCCGTGGTATCCATGGCTTTGGATGATATGGATTGTACTTGTGACACTGACAGCGATGAAAGATCCTAGATCATAGAGTGAGAACTCAATTGACGTCTCGAAGTCCTACGTAGAGACCAAGCACCAAACCCCCCTCATTTGAACATCTCACTCAATATCCCTTCCAACCTTCCATTTCTTCAGATCCGCAATGAACATCTCTCTTCTACTTTCCCGAGTTCCCTTTTTCCATCTTTCCGAATTCGCAACTCTGCAACCTTCCGCACCTTATCAAAACTTAGCTTGAACAATCTCCTGTTATATGCTCGTAGCGAGAGATAAGGATAGGACATCTGGACTTGAAAAGATTGAGACTAGAGAACAGTAAATCAGGTACTCCCTTGCCATGAACTACTAAGAAAAGATAAATTGGAAATCCATTTGACGTCCTTCACGCCTGGCTCGACAGCCAGTGGAGGGGCCCTGCTGCATGTCTCTAGTTCCCCACCTGATGCTCCGTACAAAATCTTGACTCAGAACTGTAGACTCGATCGCGCAGCTGATTCGCGTGAAGGAAGATGCTTTTAGTACTAAGACTTACAAACTAGAACCCCGTCGGACCATTATCACAAGGAATCCCACCCTAAAACGCAACCATCTCAGCAATCCCATCCATCTCCCTGTCAAAATTCTTATGTTGAGAGATATTAAACGTGTAAACATCAATAAAGTCCTTGGCCCCCTGGACCATATTGATAGCCTCCTTGAAGCTTTCAGGCTTTGCAGCCCCAGCAGTAACAACTCCATAGCTCTCAACCACATCGTGACTGCCCTTCTCACTAAAGTTCATTCCCTCAACCCCACAAGCCATCTTCACCAACTCCACGGCTTCCCCGGTGGCGCCAATGGCTTTCAAGTGTCCAAAAGCTTCGCGAACCCAGTGAACGACACGTCCTTGTTTTTTGAGCGTTTGGACGTGCGAGCCACCGGGGACGAAGACGGAGTCGAACATGGTTGATCGCATGCCTTCAAAATGATGGTCTGGCTGGATACCTTTACCACTCTTGCTCTCTCCATCGGCGAAGACAGTCTGCCGCTTGTGGCCGATGACGACGGGGAAGGCTTTTGCGGTAGTGAGGGCGGCCATGACGCCATTGAAGGCGATGGGGTCATAACCGTCCGCAACCAGGATGGCGACGCGGCGGGAAGCGATGGTGGGCTTTTCGGCGTTAAAGACCGTCATACTGAGATTGCCGGACTTGTTACCATGGTTTGGTTTGCCCTGCTTAGATGGAGTTGGGGCGCCGGCTTTTTCGGCTACAGCTTTGGCGAGCTCCAAGTCGATATCGCAGAGACGCTCGATCATGCGGTTGTAGACGATGGGTTCATCGCAGTGGTCCAATTCGAAGCTCAACGCGGCGATGATATGGGTTTTCTCTGGGGGAGTTTGAGAGTTCCAGAAGAGCTGGGCTTGGGAGATGTGGTCTTTGAACTTCTTGGACTTAAGGCGTTGCTTCATGCCTGCTACTTTCTCAGGCCAATCGATGTAGGCTCCCTCAGCTTTGGTAGCGGGTTTAATGGAGTGGAACCGGTTGGGCCAGTAATTGACTTTGCCGGCATGAATCTTGTGCTGGCCTTGCCCGTCACGGTTTTGATTCATGACGGGACAGACAGGACGGTTTATTGGCAATTGTTGCTAATTGATGCCAAGTCTCGAAAGCTGGGTGTCGAAATAAGAGAAATTCCGGCCTTGAAGAAGGGGGTCGTCAGAGAATCCGATTCCGGGAACAATGTGGCTGGTACAGAAGGCGACCTGCTCGGTCTGTGAGAAGAATTCGTCAATATTACGGTTGAGTTCCATCTCGCCAATGTATCGAACTGAGACTAATTCTTCCGGCCAGACTTTTGTAGCATCCAGGACGTCGAAGTCAAAGTCATCCTGTTGCGACTCCTTCAAGATCTGAATACCGAATTTCCAAGTAGGATATACCCTTTTTGCGATAGCTTCATACAAATCCACACGATGGAAATCTGGGTTCTGACCGGCCAGTTTGAGAGCCTCGTCCCAAACGAAAGAATGTACGCCAAGCGTGGGAGTGAAGTGGAATTTTACGAACGATCTCTCGCCATTAGCGTTGTCGAGGGTGAAGGTGTTGACTCCAAATCCCTGCATCATTCTGTAGGATCGAGGGATACCGCGATCTGACATTGCCCACAGGAACATGTGCGTAGCCTCAGAATGGAGGTACTGGAAGTCCCAGAAGTTGTTGTGAGCAGTTTGGGCCTGAGGAACCTCGGTGTCAGGCTCCGGCTTTGCAGCGTGCACTATCGGATATGTCAGCATGGACATGGCGCCCAGAGGCAGAATATAACGAACCTAGATCGGGAAACTTCATAGCGTCCTGGACGAAGAAAACAGGAATGTCGTTGCCCACAATATCCCAATTTCCTTCTTCGGTGTAGAATTTTACGGCGAAACCTCGTACGTCACGTACAGTATCTGCACTCCCTCGACTTCCAACAACGGTAGAGAACCGCACAAAATACTGGAGTTGTGCGGGAGGTATCTGTGAGAATGCCTGCGTGGGTGACGTCTTCTGCGCTTTCGTACAGTTTGAAGGTGCCAAAAGCGCCAGTTCCTCTTGCATGGACGACACGTTCCGGGATACGCTCATGGTCAAATCGATGAATCTAGGGAATTCTCAGTCGCCTTAAACATGAGAGGTTTGGTATGGAACATACCTTTTCACGCCCATGGGTGTCCTCGAGCAACGTAGGACCGTAACGATCCTCGGTGGACACGCTTAGCCAGTGGTCAGTATCGCCGACCTTCTGGCCAAAGTCAGTGGTGATCCTAGTATTAGTGTCTTCGGTGTTGTAAGTGTCTTTGGCGATATCCGCTAATTTCGGGTTATTAGTGGCAGAGTCGTTCAAGTTCATGGCCTTTTGGAGGCCGCTCGATACTGTTGAAGCCATGATTGCGTCCATTTAATTCATTGAACGGTGAGATAGAAGAAGAAGAAGAAGAAGAAGAAGAGAATGCTCAACCAGCGGGGTACTCGGACTTGGAGGAAATGATGTAAAGTATTCAGGTTGTATTTGCGGGCATGCGAAAGCGTGATGACGTAACATGTGAAGGAATGGGAATCTTCGATTGGGGCAGTTTGCTTTACTAAGAAGAATGCTGGTGAACAGGATGCTCGTTGCTCTGGAGTTCGCCTTTTGATATGTGCAGCGACATCAGACCAAGTACTCTATGGTACCTATGTTGGCAGTTGTGGCGTCACCACTATCACAAGTCGACATATCAGCAATGGGGTACCGGTAGGAAGATTGATCCAAAACTACGGATGCCATGATTAGATGTCCATCTCTTGAAGGTGCCCATGATATCCATTCTTGGTGGTGGTGGTGGTGGTGGTGGTGTCGTCAGGATACCCATCCACGCCATCTAAAAGTATGCTTCGCTGAGGTAGCTACCTTAGGTAGAGGAGAGCTTGGTAGAACTGTAGAAGATGCCTGGCCCAGGTACCCAGCGATCTTCCGGCGTATGGAAGCATGCTTTGTTTTTGACGCATCGTTCTACATGAAAATTCCGGTTGACAGCTCTTCGATGTGAAAGAATTTGACCCATGGCTGAGGAAAGAGTCCACTATCAAACGGTCAGATGTCGCGGTGCCAAATGATTTTACTTTTACTTTATATTCTACTCCTCCGTACGGTAAGCAAGGGTACCTAAGAACAAGCGAGCGTCTGGTCCTCACAACACGCGACGAGTAAGATTTGCTAGGCTCGATAGGCTTGGACTCTTGTAGACACGATCCAATGAATCCTTGATGATTAATCTGTAATGGCTTCCTGTCGCCGATATGCTTCAGGCTGGGCGTTCTCAAGAAGACTCCTCAAACCGAATGCCCTCGTAATGTCCTCGCTCAGCAGGACCTACAGCAGCAAAAGTAGATCACATCTATCTATTTCCCCTGGTCATGACAAAGAAGAGATTAGCAACAGGTTAGACTCTCTACTCGATGATTCTGGTGGGCGTTGGACCTTGACCAGCGATGGCAAAGGCTTGGAAAGAGCTTTTCATTTTAAGACTTTCAATAGCACATGGGTGGGTTATTCCCCTTTTTCGAATAAAGCTCATGACAGGGTAACTCATATCTACAGAACTTCATGAACAGTGTAGCAGAGCATTGCAAGAAGGAACGGCATCATCCCGAGTGGTCGAATGTATGCTGTCTCTTCACCATCTCTTATGTTCTCATTCGAAAAGCACATTAGACAAACTAAATTGTGGCTATCAGATCTATAATAAAACGTTTGTTAGATGGACCACACATAAGCCCGAAGGGCTGTCTATTAAAGATGTGAACATGGCATCCTTTTCGGATGAGCAGGGAAAGGTTCATGGAGAGGTGGAGACTGCACTAACCGAGTCAGGTGATTCTTTTGGTCTCAAGGGTAGTGGACTCGTAGAGAACGTGAAGCAAATGTGACGGCCCAAAGCGTTCCCAAGTCTGCACGATTGTAACAAGCCGTCGAAGTTGGATTTCTATACATAAAGGTTAATAACTCTAACGATACGAAAGTTATCCTTGAAATCAATTATTGAACGCCCCAAAACCCGTTTCGAATATACCCAGTCCCAAATCTAGGTTGCTTTAGAAGTATGTACAGTCTACTCATCTATGTCGATCATGAGGAGCGATCTCCTTGTGCTGCTCAATCAAGACAGCCATTCAATGGCGATGCATTGTACGGTCACCGTTGTCGATACCAAAATTTTAAACTCTCCCAACGAGGCCCCCATGGCTGATCCTAAATTACTGTGCCTTCCTTACTTCTTTATCCATGCGGCGCTGCCGTCTCTTCTTTGCAGCCTCGGGTCCTGACTCCGTGTCTAATACATAGTCCCACCATCTGAAGCTGCTCGAATAATTCCCAATGAAACGCTCGTGGTGAGTGTCGTGATGATCTGCACCTGCCCAGAATGGCACGAAATGATGCAAGCTCCATGGAAACTCATAGCCACTGTGCGCGTCGATGGCCTGAAATAGTCGGCAAATGATCCAGATATACATGGTGAGGATGTGGAGATCGCCGGTGATGCTACACCACAGGATTGGAGAGCCTACAGTGCCAAGACCGAGGATCATGACTTCTATGGGAGAAGCATATTCTGCTGCGAGACCAAATGGTGCGGAGTACTGGTGGTGAATCTTGTGGATGTTCTTGTACAAAGGACCCCAGTGAAGAGCTCGATGCGACCAGTAGTGCCATGTGTCTTCAAGCACGAAGAATATGGCGATCTGATAAGCGATTGTGAGGATGGAGGGAAATGGGACGCTTGTCGACAGGCCAAAATATTGAGCCATGGGATGGAACAGCCTGAACGTTGTTAGCGACTATACGATATCGCGGTTCTGTGTAAGGAGTCGGTACCAAATCTGGGGTAACTCAACGGTAAAATGGGACAGCAAAACAAGCTTGGCGCAGGTCCATTGCTCCTGGACTGTAGGTAATTTTTGCTATCACATTATCAGTGTTAATGTAACGTTGTTCGAGTTGTTAAAAGGACATACGTTCTGGATTTTGTATTTATTAAGGTATTGTATCCGATCGATGATCATCCAAGGGAGCGAGCGGCCAAAGTATACCAGCTCATGCATCACGAACGACATGACACCCGTGGCAAGAACATCGTTCTGCATAAAGGCATACCAGGCTGCCCACAAGCGCTCTAGGACATTGAAGTGGACGTTGTACTTGGAGATTTCATCAAACTGGCCCCAGTATGTCTCTGGGGGAGACGAAAACAGCGATGTAGTCGAGTTCCTATAAGATTCACATTCATTAGCAAACTGTTGTGGGCTGAGTATTTGTGGATCATACATGGCGCAAAAAGATTCCGAAGGTTGGGCCAAGGTGTACTAGAAAACAAATTGAATGCATTTTGTAAAGACAATGGTTCATCACTCCTCACTAGCGCAAGGCAAAAAGGTCGCCCTGAATCGTATGAGACCGCTGACCCGGGAAGTGAACTCTCCGTGGGCTGATTTGCCTCAGGACTTCAGACGTGTGGGGCTAAGCCCCTGCGGGTTAGCCCTTTGCTTACTACGGAAGCTTGTGCACTGAGCTCGCGAAGCAAGCAGAGCTAACCCGAAAGGGCTTAGCCCCCATGGCTAACCCGCAGGGGCTTAGCCACGCACGTCTGAGGTCCCTGGATCTCATGCAGCTTACATAATGTAGCGGTTCGGCCCTACAGGGCTGATGGTGATTCGGTCGAAATCCTGATTAGATACGTAGACGGCTGTTCGTCGACATCAGCTGCGTTCGGTACCTCGTAGGTACTTCATTCATCGCTAATGGCGAGTGTTAGCCCTCTATGGCTGGGTATAATGTGAGAATGAGGTGGATATTAAGAAAAAAACGCCCTTGAACAATTGCAACAATGTCATTTGTGGCAGAGTAAGATAACTTGAACAATAAGCAAAACGCCTCTTGGGTTGGGATGGACTGATTGAATCCAGTCATGTTCGCCGGGTGGATGGGCAGCTTGACCGCCTGCAGCTTCCTAAAACCCCATCTCAACCGACTTCACCAATAACAAGCTCTACATCCGAAGACTTACAGGAAGCCCATGAACCCAGCATTGAACAGCCAGACTTATCTCGCATACTGCAACTTCAAACAGCAATCCAAGCATTCTCCACGGCTTCGTCATCACGTGTCTCACTTCATTCAGCGAAAATACATGCTATTCTCGAGGAGGCGGAGTTCACCATATCTACGCAGAGTGGTGATGGAATTGGGAGAGGATCGCAGTCATCGCAAGAACAGGAGCTTGAATGGGTCTTGATCAGCAAAGCCACAGTACAAACCTATGGACTGATACTGAATGCTCTACTAGAGCAGACGATTCCGTTGAGCAGTGATATATGGTACTGGGACGAAGTTCTAGGCTCTTATACGAACACAGCGCTGTATTCCTTACAAATGTCTCCTCTACGCATGTGGTGGTGGGCAAGTGATGTATATCATGATGCTCGGCAGAGATTGCAGTCCCTTCAAACCGCGAGAGAAGGCGAAGCACTAAAAGCTCGGTCAATATCAGACCGCTGGCGCAAGTTCTACGGGTTGGTCAAGGATAGTGTACGGGATCGTTCACTAGCCGATATGCGGTCAAAGATCATGTCGCCTTTGACATTGTGCCATATGGAAGCCCGGACCAAGCAGAGACGTCTGAAAAAGCTACGGGAGATGAGTGCTTCCGGGCTGGGTGTACTCATGGACGAGGGCCTGACCTTTGATGTCGATGATGAGGGAGTCATGATCTCTAAAGGGCGAAATGAGGTTGACAGGGAGGAATGGAAAAGCGTCGTCTCTAAAAGTATTGCGCTGATGGAAATCGTACTCCGCAACGTCACCGTGCTCGAGCTTGGGGCGGGCGATTTCGAAGATACCGTTTTCATGAGCGTCGAGGACGACCCAGGGCATCATTCAGCCGAAGGCCAGCAATCGTCGCCATCGGTGTGGCTTGCTGAACGTCTTCAACAAATCTTGCAAGTGCACATGCCCAGTCACGTTGCGACGTCTAGAAAATTGGCGGCAGAATACGGTAGGCCTTCTCGAACCATTAGATATTGGCCGCTAGCTACCGTTTTCTTCCTGTCCTCGAGTACCATCCTCCGTATTGTTGTCAAGCGTAAAGCGGCAATTGTAACATGGATCCGTGACCTAGGTACAACTACTGTGGACTTTTGGTATAATTGGGTTGTGGAACCGGTCAAAAAGATCGTTGGAACTATAAGGCACGATGAGGACAGTGAGATCGCGCTAATGAGCAAAGCAAGCCTTGAAGGCGATCGATCGAGTTTAGAGCGGATGGTGGTGGACTTTGCCAAGGACAATGCATCTTCCTCCAGTGGACGCCCTTTGAACGATAGCGAGATGGCGGATATCCGAGCCAAAGTCAGAGAAGGAGATCTAACTCCGGTTTTAAAGGCTTATGAGAAGGACCTTCAACGGCCCTTCATTGGAACAGTCAGAGGCAACTTAGTTCGGGCCCTCCTCATCCAGATTCAGAAGACGAAAGTCGATGTGGAGGTTGCTATCGGTGGCATCGATTCGCTACTCAAAAGCCAGGAGCTTGTGTTTGGGTAAGTCTTGAGGTACTTCTAGAACATCTGTGGCTGTATTAATCAAGCAAGGCAGCTTTGTAGGTCTGACACCGGGTATTCTAGTTTGCCTTGGAGTGTCTCGTTGGCTCAGCGGTCTGTTGGGTGGCCAGAAAGGGAAGCGAATAGGCAAGAAGCAGGGTCAGACGATACGAGTGCTTCGGTAAGTGCTGGCCTCTTCTCCAAGCTCAGCAAATCTAGTAGTCTAATTAGTCATCAAGTAACATCGATCGAATACTCAGCGCTTCGACACCATCGAACAATGGTATGCTGTCGTATAAAGAACACGGATTGCTTCTGTGTGAAGTTCATGTACTACGACAAAGAGCTCAAGAAGTATTACCCGGGGAGATCAACGCGGAGTTCCTCGAGGAGATAAATGATTTGGTTGACCTGCGGACCGGCGTCGAACGCCAGGTCCGTGTTGTGGATAGAATCAGATGGGCCTACTCCAAGTGGCTGCAATGATTTATGACTGTACCAATCCCTCCAGCATAGCGATTGCGGTGGCGTTGGCGACTTGACGGGCAAGACGCGGCGGTGGCAAATTCTCTTCTTCGTTGCAAGGAACAGGCTAAAAAACCCTTGTATAATATGTTCTTTTTACATACTATGTTAAAATTTCAGAGGCGACTGCTTTGATAAGTAGAATCGCAGTTCAGTCGCCTTATAGAGTAATGTTCATGTTCGTGAACTGCCCGATGTCGTTCTGTAAATTATAGCTCCTTCGGGTTCGTAATTTATGTATTATAACCAAGCGCCAAGTCAATGATCCTCAAGCCAACATCCACTTACGAGTTCCTGCCTCATCTTCAAATATCGCCATTTAATGCGGCCAGCGGGAAACAGAAACATCCCCACGTCCTTCTGACTCGCTCCAATCCATACATACAGAGGCTAAACTTTGGAAGCCATCGCGGAACGAATAGACGTGAGCCAATCTAGAACCATTGGAGCTATCCACAGTGCGGTTGCTTTTACTGGTGAAATATGGCTGGAACTCGTAATTACGACTTTCTTGTGAGTTTTGCACCCCAGGGCACTCCACCAGCTCGTCCCAGAACATATTAGACTAATAGGCAACAGATCAAACTCCTCTTGATAGGCGACTCAGGAGTTGGCAAATCATGTTGTCTCCTTCGATTCAGTGAAGATTCCTTTACTCCTTCCTTCATCACAACGATAGGCATCGACTTTAAGATCCGAACGATTGAGCTAGACGGCAAGAGAGTAAAGCTGCAAATATGGGACACAGCGGGCCAGGAAAGATTCAGAACAATTACAACGGCGTATTACAGAGGTGCTATGGGCATACTACTAGTCTACGATGTTACGGACGAACGCTCCTTTAACAGTATGCTGTCTATCCTCAAAGGCAGCAAGTGAAGCTGATAAGAAATAGACATCCGAACTTGGTTCTCCAACGTCGAGCAACACGCAACCGAAGGTGTCAATAAGATTTTGATCGGCAACAAATGCGACTGGGAAGAGAAACGAGCCATTTCAGTGGAGCGAGGCCAACAATTAGCAGATGAGCTGGGTATCCCTTTCATGGAGGTCTCGGCAAAAAGCAACATAAATGTTGAACATGCGTTCTACAGCTTGGCAGCAGATATCAAGAAGCGGATCATCGACACGAGCAAATCTGATCAGGCGGCGCCACAGGGGGTGAACGTGTCGGATCAGAGTAACAGTATGGCATCGGCCATGGGGGGGAAGTGCTGTTAAGTTGGGGCAGCTGTTGTTAAGTTGGGGCAGCTGTTGTTCGGCGCTGGTGGGTTTTAGAGAGCGTTATCAATCTGTGGTTCCGATTGACTCCGGTGTCACTGCAATACTTGGCGTAAGGTTGCGGAGTTTCAGGTCATCCGTCATATATGGTTTTAGCATACTGCGGTCGAGAGCACATGGTAGCAGCTTGACTTTCGGAGGCATACCCAATTATGTGAGCTCAGAGAGCTTAGATGCGGTGTGTACTCAGGCGACTATTGAGTACTTGGTCTCCGTGTCTTCACGTTATCTAAGTCCTTTGACATACCCAACCTCCTGAATGGAAATCCTTCCTCGTGCAGAATCTAAATGTACACCAATTTCTCACCTCACTTCATTGAAGCGAAAAGAAGCTTTTTCTGCCTCGACTCTCCTGGCCTCTATTCTACTTTTCACTTCGTAGCATGTAACAAAGATTCGAGAAAATTTGTGATAGCCGCGGGCAGCGAAGAACCTCGACTTCTTTTCGAAAGGGGTCGCCATAGCTAGTCCATCAATTTTCTTAACACTTCGAGGCAGATTGTAGCCTCTGGGGATTATGTGTCCATGAGGGGTCGTTTGTCATACACCGGAATGTTGTCAGTCCTCACGCAGGTACACTCTCGTATGGCTATCACCCGATTTTTATGGTTTTCTCCTAGGTGGATCCTACACGAACTCGGGTTGATATAGCACTTAAATAATATGGTATGACGTACCCTAGATCACCAAAGAAACTCTGCATGAACCAAAGGCGGCGGCTCATCTTGCAAAGAAGGATCTCTAGACACAGAGAACAGTCTCCGATGCCACGCCCTTACAAACCGCCTCGCCTCATTCTCATCCTCAAAAGATATTACCCACCTCGGATAGGTACGTCTCCCATTTGCCGGCTCATTCCCATCCTCAACCTCCTCGGGGCTAGAGCCCTCCAAATCCTCAACATCCCCTGGGACACTAGGTACATCTACCTTTTCGATGGATTTTCGCCCATTTAGTAGAGCCCACTCCATGCCCCTGTCTCGGCCGTCCTGGGCTATTACGTTGCGAACTAGGTTCGTTTGCGGCTGATGTCCATTTACCCAAAATAACACCGCTCTCCCACCCTTCTCTTCCGGACTCACAAGCTGGGCATACCCACGCTGATCTATCATTCTCTCAAACGCAGGCGAGTATGGAGAGAACAGTACCTTGAGCGATATCTTCTGCGATGGCGGACAAAGGGCATAGTCCTGCAACAAAGCATAGACATCCTCGCCTTCGATCATCATTCCTTTAGGGGGGGCCATAGGGGATTCTAGAGAGGTGGGCGTATGGGTGGTTGCGAGACGATGGGTGTGAACGACGTAGTTTTGATAGGCGCGTGCGTATGCGGGGTTGGGGAAGAGGAGGAAGTAGTGGCCTAGGGGCTGGAGGATTGACGGATCGCGGCCGGGGATTACTTGACCGTTGCGTTAGTGGTTGAGTATGTTAGTGGCTAATATTCTATCAATCCACACCTTTCAAGGGATCGCCCGGGCCCTTCCAGTCCTCAATATGCTGCCCCTTCGGAGCGATGCGCCGAAAATCACTCTCAATTAGGGATTTGCTAGCTCGCTGTATTATAAGAACCGCTAGGTTCCACTGCCGGAAAGCTGCCCTCGAAGCTGACTCAGTATGGCCGATGGGTCTTCCTTGGCCGAGAGTGTAACCATCTTCATCGTCGACCTCATCGAGGTCGGGGAGGGCTAGGCGAGGAATCCGTTGCTCTGTATTACCGGCTTTATGTCCCAAATTTAGATGCTTTTTCACTTCTTCCGGGAAAAGCTCTTCAAAAAGAGACAGTTCATGATGCTTGGGCTCTTGATATCTAGGCTCTTGATTCTTGGGTTCCTGATGCCGGGGCTTTTGATTCTTGGGCTCCTGCCGCCGGAACCCCCGAACTTTGGGCTCATGATTCTTGTGCTCTTGGTGCTTCTGTTCCTCTTGAGTGAAGTCTTGGTTCATGGGTGACGTCTCTCCCTCCCATCTAGCCCAGCCCCTCTTTGCATCATGTAGCCATCGTGGATGGCCTTGGAGACCCAGCACCCGTGCGGGTAAGATCAATTGAAGCGGCAGTAACCGCAATGCCAGCATCAAAGACCTGACGGTGTCCCACCTGGAAATCTAGTGTATCTTGACAATACACCAAAGTTCAATAATAGTGGAACGCCTCACCAACGTTGCCTCAGGACCTCAGACGTGATTCCGTGGCTAAGCCCCTTCGGGTTAGCGACCCTCTGGACGACTTCACAGCCTCCCAAAGGGGCTTAGCCACCTCCGCTTACCCGGAAGGGTCTAACGCAGCTACCCCGAAGGGGCTTAGTTGCATTTTACTCGTGTGAGGTCCTGAGGCAATTGCAGGGCAGGTTTAGGGTAAGCGTTTCTGCCGGGTTTTCCCACACCTAATCTTTGTGGATCCCTCAAAATGCAGGACTCTGCTTCAGGCAGACGACCGAAAACCATCGAGACTATGTAGCGACATGGACTCTAAAACGTATGTAGTACGGCCGTTCTCTAAACCATTACGAGCGGACTCGAAAGATGTTTTCAGGATTCATCTTTCACCAGCTACAATGCTACTACATAAGCTTCACGCTGGTGATACTTGCCAGATCGGAATATCTCGTGAAACTGTTCGTCATGCTATTGCCTGGCCCGCCTCTGAAAAAATTACGGACTCGGTGGTACAAAGTTCGAAGGCCCTCCAAGCGCTATATGGATTAAAGCTAGGTGACAAAATTTCCATTGTATGTAATAAAGTTCCTGTTGCAAATGCAGATTCTGTCAGTTTATGCGAGTTTTACACCGCATACATTAAGAATCCTTTTCCTCCACTGAAAGACCATGAGAGATTACATTGGTCATGGTTCTTGGAGTATACCCTAGGAAAGGCAGAACATATTTCCCCTGGTATGCTCTTTGAAGATGTTGAACTCAGAGGCGAGAAGAGGTCTTTCAAAGTATTAAATATCAATTCAAGCAACGGTTTAGCCCTTTTCCGAGTTCACTCCCATTCTAAGATCCATATTCAGGGCGCCATATCCAATGGGCACGGACCGTCACGCTCTGCACCAGAGCTTCTGGAGGTTTCTAGTGACGGTATTGGCGGGTTGAAAAGGGAATTAGAGCAATTAAATAAATATTTAGCAGCTTATAGTGGAGAACAGCTGAAGATGAAGGTTCCTGCATATTATCGCAGACGCCGCGGTGGAATCATTCTCTATGGCCCTTCTGGTACTGGAAAGAGCATGCTGCTACGGCAAATCTGCGCCGCACCATGGCAGAAGGTGTTACGAATTGATGGCACCATCGTCAGTCAGCGAAGCGGCGACAGCAACATGCTGGTGCGAAAACTCTTCGAAGACGCCTTAGGTTGTCAACCTAGTGTGATCTCTATAGAGGACCTCCAATCTATTGCCGGCAAAAGAGATCTAGTGGAGCAGAGTGGAGTTAATATAGCAGCTGGGTTATGTGAGGGTCTCGATCGGCTTGGTGATGCTCGCGTTCTTGTGGTAGCTGCAACAGCCTCATTGGTAGGCGTTGATGAAAACTTGAGGAGGCCGGGCCGTTTCGAATTCGATATCGAGATACCCGTTCCGGACGCACCAACACGAACAGAAATACTCAAGGTTGCCAGTGGTCTGCCCAAGGATGCTACCGCTAGAGAGTTGGAAGCTTTGGGCGATCGGACGCATGGCTTCGTTGGCGCTGACCTCGACAAGTTGGTCCAGCTTGCAGTAGACAAAGCAATTGAGCGTGTTTCAGAGCTTGAGAACAATGAGAGGGGAAGCAAAGTCGATGGGCCGTTTAAGGCAGAACCAGAAGTGGAGATTAAGGTGACCGAAACCGATCTTCACAATGCGCTGCTCGATGTGCGGCCTACGGCTATGCGAGAGGTATTCCTAGAGACTCCGAAGGTCAGATGGAGTGACATTGGAGGGCAACATGTCGTCAAGAAGATTCTCAAGCAGGCGGTTGAATGGCCCTTCAAGGCATGACCTTACCTCCACATGTCGTGAAGCAGCCGCACTAACTTTCTATCAGCATCCGACTGAGATGGTACGACTTGGTATTGAGCCCAGAAAGGGCCTTGTATTGTACGGTCCTTCCGGCTGCTCAAAGACGCTAATCGCCAAAGCCGTGGCAACCGAAGCTGGTCTCAATTTCATTGCTGTCAAAGGTGCTGAGCTAGTAAGTATGTATGTTGGAGAGTCAGAGCGAGCGGTACGAGAAGTTTTCCGCAAAGCTCGAGCGGCAAGCCCCAGCATCATCTTTTTTGATGAAATAGATGCCATGGGAGCGTCAAGAGCAGGACCGACTCAACACGGATCACTCAATATTGTCACGACTCTACTAAATGAGCTCGACGGTATAGAGCTCTTGAAACGAGTATTTGTACTTGCAGCTACAAATAGACCAGAAACTCTCGACCCAGCACTTTTGCGTCCCGGAAGACTTGATACAGTGCTTTATGTAGGACTGCCAGATTTTGAGGCCAGACTAGAGATTATAAAGATGCGACTGGGTAAGATGGCCATCGATGATGACATCGACGCCGTTCTTCTAGCAGGGGCTACAGAAGGTTACTCCGGAGCTGAGGTAGTCAGTATCTGCCACAAGGCTGGATATGCCGCTCTCGAAGACCAGGTCAGTTCAGGCATCAGGCAACGGGTAGGCCGCAAGCACTTTGAAATCGCCACGGCAGAAGTCCAGAGAGGAGTAACTGCGGAAATGTTACAGATGTATGAGAACTGGGGCGCGAAAAGGACCTGAAAGATGCACAACCCATATACGGCGTCTGTATGCTGGACAACACACGGCCTTGAGAAGGGAGGGTTCCTCACAGCATTTTACGAAAGCGTTTTACGGGCAATACTACAAAGGTAGGTGGGTGAGCATGCAGAGACTTAGGCAGGAGGGTCGGTAGGTGGGTTTTGTGACTTTATCGGAAATGCTTTGGTTGAAGCGCCCTACGAGGAAGGCCGGAAGGCCGGAAGAACCGTATATTTCTCCAGGAGATCTGGAAGGGAAGAAAATCTAATCGCGATGTTCGGCGACACTAACAGTGCGATATGTTTGGCTAACCAAGAAGAATAAAACACGAACTTAGGGAACCTGCATGTATGTCAATAATTTCGACGTCACAACCCTTAAATACCTTGCACAACACATGGAGAAAGGTGATACCGACTGGTTCACCCTTGCAACATAAGAAAGAAGATTGGGTCGTTATCACCTCAGCCACCTGTTCAAGCACTTCCTCGCTCATCTCTTTAGAGATTCTTTATTTCAGCAATGGACCTGTCACGAAAGCCAGTCGAAGCTCATTGTTCACAGATCGGATCCTTTCTCTACAGTTCAATCATTGAAATTCAAGCGTTCTTAAGTGGTCTAAAGTTCAGACTCTGCATCTACAATCGAATCATTTACTACTCGCAGATTCAAGGCCCTCATCTGCAACTCGAAATTCTCCTCCTCCGCACGTTCCTCGTCTTCTATGTCCTCCTCTAGCGCACGACGCTGCCCAGCGCCACCCTCCGCTTCCAGCTCATTCGCCTTGCTGCCGCCTTTGCTTCTCGGGCTTGCCTTGATACGTCTCCCTCTTTTATTATAGCCTCGAGCGCCTCCTTTGCAGAGATCGTAGTTTCCGGAACTTTCAACTCGGTCGAAGGTGCAGTCTCTTTTCCCTTGGCCTGAGGGATAGGAAGGATCGAAGCGGAGGAGGCCACGGGAGCTGAGAGTGAGGTTGTGGTTGGGGGAGACCTGAACTCAGTAAGCATATGGTGAAGAGTCAACATGGTAATCTGGTACATACGTGAGCGCAGGCTTCCCACTCTGGACTAGAAAAGGAGGTATGTTCCAAGCATCGCTCCTTCCATTGCTATACTTCAGGATTTTGTGCATAACCTTGAAGCCTGAATTTACTCGTAAGAACCAATAGTCCTTTTTGTCGACATAGTACAGCCCTTCCCTCTGACGTGAGGTCCTCACACAGGCTCGATGTTGAGTACCCATGAATTCAGCTTGACCTCTAGTGCTGACAAGACTGATAATTATGATTGGGTATTCATCGCCTGGGATGAATCGATGGTCAGAATCACTCGAATGTCCGACCAGCCATTCGCCTTCGCCCTAGCCGTGAGCAGCTTCTTCTGCCGAGTGTAGTCAGTGCATATCGCGATGGCATTGGCATCTATCCCTTTGCGTATCAGCGCCAAAACCATAGCCTCGATAATGTCGATCTCGGCGTCATTCCAGCTACTTCCGCCCTCGATGCTCTGCTGGACTTCATCGGCAGCATCAATGAAGTTCAAGTACCACGTCAGATAGAACGAGTCTCGACCGACCTCAAATCGAAGAGGCATCGCAGCAAGCAGCTTACTGCCTTGGTCGCTCGGTTGATCTATTGTCCTAGCGTGTTTAATCGACATGCGGCGGCCGTTGTATATGACCACACAAAGATGCTCGTACAATGGTTCCGTCATACGGTACTGTGTGTCCAGGAACGAGTACGGCCATTTGAGTTTAATGATGACGGACAGTAACGACTCTGACCACTCTTGTTTAGCCATCCTTGAGAGCACAAAGGCAGGAAGTTGGTAGGGATCCCCAGCGAGGACAAACCGCTTGACCGTCTTGACGAACGTCATAGGTGGAATTAACATCAGTGGCCGAGTTGCCGTGCCGGCTTCATCCAGGAATACTGATGTTGCTGGGTACGCCCATAAGATGGTATTTGCCATTGGGTCGAATTGATACAGGGCTCCAGTCTGACACGTCACGGCTGTGCAAAAGACAACTCTAGTCTTGTCTTCAAGGATCATTCGGCTGAGACGTTTGCCCAGGTTGCTATACGTTTTATAGGCCTCTTCATGACGGAAGCAGCCAAACTCCCTTAGCTCGTCCCTGCCTTGAAGCCACGCAGCGAACTGATCTCGATCCCGCAGTGCACGCTTGAATCGCAAATTTACTATATGGTTCTCGTCGTCGAGTATAGTGTCACCAGCTGCGTGTTGGGCTTGTATCTGAGACGCAGAGTATACTCGGACTAATGGGATATCGCCTTCAGACCAGAAGTCTTGAGGATATAACTCTGACCTAATTTTTTCTCGTCGAAGTCATAGTCCTTAGCTTCCTCTTTCTGGTTCTTTGATGGCTTTCCTGAAAAGATTTCGACAAGAACGCTTCTATTGCCCTTACCAGGAGACGTTCTGATACGGCAACCCTTGAGAAGCTCGAGCTACTTTTCATGTTCTCTAGATCCTTCCTCGACGACATTCATGTCGGTCTGTAGGATCTTGGCTCATGCAGATTCTGGGTTAGCTGACGAGTGGTCAGTACAAAGCTCATTGAGTTGGCCTCTAATAACATTGATACTCATAGCCTTCGAACCTCCTAAACGCTTCCAGTCATCCATATCATCGGAAAGCACTACGCGAATGTTGGAAAAGGTACCCGAGAGCTTCGCTAATGGAAATTCTCGAGCCTTCAACATACCCTCTTGATCGTCCTTGTCGCTCTCGTAGATGCAATCAGGCGTGTTGATACATCGAAATTCACCGACAAGGTCTTTGAGCGGATGATTTTGTTCAAAAGACGAAGGGTATCGGGGAGTAATTCTTCTTGTCAAGCCTGAAGATGCATCGATTAACGCCGGCTTTTTGGGTTATCGATATAGCCTCATCGGAAACAATGGGCCCGACACTGTGTTTTCGGGTTGGCCCTACACAAGGCAGTAGGTTTCATTCCTCTTCATTCTGTGTTTGATAAAACAAGTTGACATCGTTGGTTCTCATAGACTTGCGAGCTGTGGGTGTCGATGCCTTTGCCTTGGCCGTGGTCGAGGAAGAGGAAGAGGGTCCGGGCTTCACGTCTCCTGATGATTCTTTGGGCGGCATTGTCGAGGTAGAAGAGCCGATGAATCAGGGGTGACAGCCGTTGATATGGACTGACTAGGTTACTCAGAGGGAGAATATGGAAGGAGATGTTTGTAGTGAGAGATGGTGAGATTAAAGTAGGTCGCGTCTAAAGGGTGAACTTTCGAGTTTGATAGCAAGACGCGCTCAAAGGGTGAACTCTTTGAGTTTGAAAGCAATTTGCGCCTAGACGGTGAACCCTATGAGTTTGAAAGCGAGTGACGCCTAATGGCTGTATACTCTCTGGCAGAAAATGTGAGCTTGATACTTGTCAAAAGTCTGTCATCACGTTTTCAAAGCTGATGTGACATAGAGCTGTTGGAGTTGAAGACAAACGTTGGTGAGTGTTAGAGAAAACCGGTCAACACAACTTTATATCAAATTCACTAGTGTCCATTGAACGCGTTCATCAGCTACGTGAAGATGATGCTGCCGCAAACACTGATATGTATCAGTCACAAAGTCTAGTCGTCGGACCAGACTCCCTTATGCACACATAGAGTTGCGCCTCTGGGCACGACTTGTTTTACATTCATACATCTTCCCTGAGTTCACCTTTTCGCGACACTTACTCTTTCTTTTATCCTGTCATGTCTATATATATAGTCCAACGCTTGCGTGGGACTTGCGTTCTCTTCCAGCCTAGCATAGAACTTAGCCACAGAGGGAACTTCTCTTTCCACTCGCAACCCTGCTGAATGGCCGGAAAATCGGAGAGTGGAGGGAACAGGGATCAGTGGTTCGGCTTGACGAAGCAACGCGTCCGTTATGGCAATCCATCAATTATCATGTGTACGAGAGGCCTGAAGACTCTTGGATACGTCCTAGCTGGCAAGAGAGGAAAGCCAAAATGACCGAACCTTAGAACGATGAAGAAGACTTGGTGATTTCTAGCACGAGAACTCAAGTCTATCAGTATGGTAACAACTATGACTGCGAGGATCAAACGAGAGGGGGCCGAGACACAACAATCAACGAGTACTCTTTACGAGTACTTTTCGAGCGTGAGCATTGGAAAGACTCTCACATCAAGGAGATTGCAGATCACGGAGCTATTAGATTCATCGAGTTAGCATTCAAGTATGATGGGTACCAGAGGGGACCAACACGACCAAATACGTACTTAGTAAAGACGCCGAAGTATCTGAGCAACGTGCTGATTTCGAAATGGGCGAAACCGAAGATACAAAGTCTCATGAAGTTGGGAACAAATGGAAGGAGCAGAACAAAGAAGAGGAGGGTGAGATACTAGAGAGCAAGGGAGGAGAAGGCGAAGTAGAAGAGCGGAAGGAAGGGGAGCGTGAATCGGAAGAGGGCGGAGGAAGAAAGGACACCACTGGTGTCGATACATTGGATGAGGAGGAAGCCCCACTCACCCCTAAACCCGAAGACTTCCCTCTCAACTAAACCTTGTTGCCAAGATATTAAACACCTTATCTTACGTCTATTTTATTTTTATCTAGACGAACTTTGTGCCTAGAGAGATGCTGAAAATTGCAGACTGCACGTGGCCGCTGTAAGGTAGCTTGTGATATAGGAAAAAAGGTTTCTTAGGCCCGGCGACTTCCGTTCGTCCAGAATAAGCCAGCCAGTCAACAAACAAAGTCATAATCAAGACAATGCATCTTAACAATGAACTTATTGGCCCAGCTTGGTTGGATCAAAAATTTAAAACAACGTCCCTTCAGCAAGATTTGAACTTGCGACCCCAGGATAACTCATAGAGTATAGAAAAGTTACAGTCCTGTGCTCTGCCAACTGAGCTATAAAGGGTGTAATATATTAAATTGGGCAGAAAAGTATATATATATTATGTGCCATACCTGGCCCTAAATATGATAGACAAGTTCTCATACAAAATGCATCTACCTGACTTGATCGACTATCGTACAGTGTTTGTTTCAATGATTGAAACGAGAGCTCTCCGTTAAGACCCTACAGTAGAAGAGCGAATGCGACACTAGTCGTAAGTCTATCTAGGCACTATGGCTTGTAATGCAAGACTTCTAAGCACATCTCAGCTTTCAGCAGATATTTCGAAGCGAATCACCAGAGCTTCGAGCGAAGCAACAAATAGATATCTACGCAATCCGGATTATTGATTCCAGAGATCAAATCATCGCCATCTGATTTATGAAAAAAAAAGATTGCGGTATCTGTTTTGTGTACAGCACTCCATGCTTCGGCCCTGAAGCCGTGCCGCCGAAGCGACTTCCGTAAACAGTTAGTTAAGAACTACCGTAGAACCCGAATATCAACTTCTTTGTTCCAAAGCCCACAACAAACCTCGCTTTAAGCAATCTATTGAACCAATCTTTTGCTGTCTCCACAATGACATCAACAACCCCCATGCCATCAGTGTCCCCAGAGCGAGGCCGCTCGCGCTCCCCCCGGCAAATTTCAGCAGCGGCCAAATCACGAACACCTTCAAGGCCGCGATCGTTTCCACGTCGCTCAATTTCACCCCGTTCTAGCCCTCGTTCAAGGACGCCCAGTCGCACGCCATCGATCCGCGGTGCCCGAGTCGGCGGGCGCAATGGGGTGAAAGGCGGAAGAGATCAAAGTAGAAGCCCGACGAGAAGCCGAAGGAGTCGAAGTGGTGGCCGAGGAGGACGACAATACAGAGATCGTACTCACACGCGTAGCCCCAGCAGAGGAGCACCTGTACCAAAAAGCTCCAAGGTAGATTCTCCAGAGGTTGTGCTGGCGAAAGGAGGCACAGCTTACAATGCTTAGATCGTCGTGGAGAAGCTCACGAAGAATGTCAACCCGGATCACCTCCACGAAATATTCGGCGCCTATGGTGCGATTCAGGATCTAGATCTACCAATTAACTCGCAATGTATGTCCCATGCCTTATGCATTGCTGAAACCTAAGCTGACCCTAGTAGTCATGACCAACCGAGGAACAGCCTACATTGTCTACAGAGATACTTTGGATGCAGAGGCTGCGATCGCGCACATGCACGAAGCGCAACTTGACGGCGCTGTGATTAGCGTTTCAATTGTCCTTCCACGCCGCAAATTCTCCCGCTCCCCACCTCCTGCCAGAAGAGGCGGACCAACATTCGATCGCTTCGAGGCACGTGGGCCGCCGAGAGGAGGTTACAGAGGACCACCACCAAGCTATGACCGCCCTAGGTATGGCGGTCATCGTTCTCCACCACCGCCCAGACGTGTGTCGCCTCCACGAGGATATGGGGGACGACCAGGCCCAAGAGACCGCGATTTAGATACCTACCGGCCACGCTCGTATTCACGATCAAGATCGCCGAGAAGGACTCGATCACGCTCATTTTCGTCAAGGTCTCCAAGCCGGACGCCACCAAGAAGGAACAGAGGTGTAGGACGTCGGGAGAGCCCGCCGCCGCCGCCAAGGGGAGGACGGAGAAGGAGCCCGAGTTATTCGAGCTATTCCAGCTACAGTGACCGAAGTCGCAGCAGGAGCAGAGGCCGATATGGAAGGGGCAGGAGATGATAGAATTGTGGCTCTGCTGCGTGTGACATTAAAAAGGACGGTGCGCGATCAAGATCAAGATCGAATCGGCGTTCCTTGGGGATGGTCAAAGCCTAACAAACTCCAATGCTGCAGCTTGTGATACCCCGATTAGGTATCTATCGGCTTAGTAGTTTAGGTGATAAAGCTACCTTACCATGTTACTTCATGTTCCTTTATGTTCCTGTCTGGTGGATGGAAGCGACATTATCCAGGATGTTTCACGTTACTCGTGTAGGATTCACCAGCCAATTACACTCCGTTACGGGCCTGCGGAAGCTCGAAGGAAGGTACATAGGTAGTCGACAAGGCCAGGTAAACACTTTCCACCGGATAATTCTTATGATCTCTAACAAGTTTTCACGGCTCTTCAAGTCTAGGGTGTGGATAGTTTTTAGCTACCGTAGTACTGTAGGGCTCCACGGCTCCAGTAGGGATTTGACACCGAGTCGGCGACTTAAAGACTCGTCGCCCCCATAATAGTCAACAACATCTTTCGCAGTTGAATCACAGGTCACAGGGGGGGGTACAGGACAGGATCATGTATGATGTGAGGATGCACTTGACGCACTCGTACAAGGAGACCGGTTACGACGCGCTAATGATAACGATTGATACCTTAATCTTAGGTACCTATGTAACTCCCCTGGAGTCTGGAGACCATTCATCTCGGTCAAGCCGGTGGAGCCGTCCGACCAACTGTTGGTGAGCCGGTGGCACAAGCTGTTGCAGTCACCGCTGACTACGGGGGACCAACCTCGTCGACTCAGGCAACGTTGTGATCTATGTGATCTCAATGACGTTTCATTATTTGTTCCCTGGAATTACAACTACATATTCCGTACTGTACTCGGTATCAGTGAGAGGAGACGGGTGAAGGACTTCAAGGTTGGTTCAGTGGTTGGTGAAAGGATTCAAGGTTATGGCGATGGCGACGGCAGGGTGAAACAACCGCTAGTTCTACCTTAAATGCTGCAGGTCCCCGCAATCATTTGGAAACACATCAACGCATCAACGTTGGGCGCCTGGCCACGGTGGGATGTAGAACGTTCCAGAGTAACGCGGTAGTATGGAATACACGTCTCTTCCACGTCCTTTGCCAACATCTTCCTTCATTCGCTGGCATGGACGGAATACCTGATGATCGAGTCGGTGTTGGCCGTGTGTGTCACGGTGTGTGAGGACGACACAGGGCGGACCCATTGATTGGTGCCGCTTGTCTCCGCTTGACGACACCAAAGACTCGCACGATTCGGTAATTGCAGGGCGGGTGCGTCACACTTGGAGAAAGATCCTCCCACCGCCCACGCCTCCTTCTTTGCACCTCCCTGATTACTCGTAATTTCGGATTTTCACTCTTGTGTTGAGTGTTGGGCCTTGACTCTTTGTACCTCCGTAGCGTTGTATGTAGCCTTTGCTTGTAGCTCTCCCTTAGCCTCCCCCCTACTAATAATACCTTAATAATAGATCTAATAATAATAATACGGCGCTTCCTTTGTGTGTTGACCTCCCCTTCCCTTTCTTCTTATCCTTTCGCTTCCTCCGTCCACAACCAACTCTCTTACACTTTCATTCTTTTCAAGTGTCAGAGCCGGTCTTCACTCCTTTCTCTGCTTGTCAGACAATTCGCTCGTTCCTCCATTCGTACACTCTACAGATTGCAAGCCACGGTCTTGCTACTACGCTCCTTTTCATAAACCAAAAAACCCTTCCGGTGTGGAGATCCTGTTAAGCCCTCGACAACCAAAGCAAACACCAGAAATACCGGCAAGTCCAGTATATCGACAACAAAATGCGTTTCGCTATCCTCGGTTGTGCTCTGTTTGCTGTCACTGCTCTGAGCTCTCCTCTTCGTAAGCGGGATGTTGTCACGGACAATGTCGTCGTCACGGATGAAGTCGTCGTCACGGTTACTGTCAAGCCTGGCAGCAACCCGGCCCCGAGCCCGTCAGCATCTCCCGTTACGAAGGTAGCTGTGCCCAACGACAATAATAACAACAACTGGGACGGCTACACCTGGAGCTCAACTTCATCCGCGGCACCGCCACCACCTCCTCCAACCACCACACCTCCTCCACCTCCCACCACCTCGAGTGCTCTTCCGACCACTACCTCTCCTCCGCCGCCTCCAACCACCACCACTGCTCCCCCGCCTCCACCGTCTTCCACTTCTTCTTCTGCGGCGCCTTCCTCATCACCGTCTGCCCCAGCTTCGGATGGTTCGCCTCAATCGGGTGGTGTCTCAATGCTAAGCACCGTCAACAAGTGGCGTAAGGCATACAGTCTGTCCGATCTCGCATGGGACTCCACCCTCCAGGGCAATGCACAAAAGACTGGCACTGACGACAAAGGCGTCAACGAGAACCACGAACTCAACCCCGGATCCATGGCTCAAGTAATCACCCCGGGTCTTCAGACCGCACTTGCAGGCAAGGACATGGGTGGCGATTCACCTTTTGAGCTAGCCTACGTCTCTTGGCTATGTGAAGTCGCCAGCGACCCGCAGTTGGCCAACGGAAATCAATGTGGCATCGTCAAGAACATCGAAAGCATGGTGTACTCCGACACTGGCCATCACGACATTTTGAACTCTCCCAGCTACTCCAAGATTGGATGCGCCTTTGCGGCAAACTCACTCGCGGCCAGCGATTCGCCATACCAAGGGCTTTGGGTTTGTGATCTAGCCTAGATTACACAGGTCGATATTTTTGGTGCCCCGAGGGTCCAAGCTTACATTCATTCGCTGTACATCTTTACAAGACATTTGGGATCTGAGATTCTCGACATCTTCATGCAGTTTGCTGGACGTGCTCTAGATGAGTATCTGCACTATGCCAATGTCACGGTCACGACGAATGTCTTCTGGAGGTATTCATACTTTTAGTCAGACTAGAAATAAAGACCTTGTGCGTTGAACATCTAATTGATGATGGAAGTGACGTAGACATTCAAGCAATGTCTGAATATCAGCGCGGTGACCCACAAGATCTCATTCCCTTGCTGCTAATCAGGTACTTCTCCTAGATGTTTAAAATTTTGAAGTTGTGTTGGACAAAGTCTTTTTTTCTCCCTTCAGTGTACGCAAACTTCAGAAGTTTGCTGAATCTTGCCAAACATTCGGTCTTCTGGTGCGCTGTCCATGAGCCTTTTGCTCTGGCTCTTGATTGGGATTCTGAGTTCGATCTTCAGCCTCGTTAGACTTCTTGCTTCTATATACCTTGACTATTGTTTATTTGGTTCTACTTTCTTTTTAATTTGGTAGATTGTACTCATTTCGAAGGCACCTCCTTTGAGCCACGGATAAGTAAGTAAATATCTAGCACAAATACGCAGACAGGAGATGGCTTACTAGCGAAGCTGTGAATCAGTGGAGGCGGGCTGGAGTATGCTAGAGACCATGACCCGGGGAATTGAGACGAGTCCAACTGACAACGACCGTCGGTATCTTGGATATGCTGGTAAATACCTGGGACACAAATACCATCGAGATAACAGGTTTAGGTAAGTCGCTTAGGGTTTCGCCCGTCTTAATCTATTCAAGCTTGCACATGTTTTCTTTCTTGGCTGTCAAGGAGAGATCTCTATAACATTTGCCATTTCTTCCACCATCTGTCCAGCATGGCGCGTTCCATCACCACCAGTCAGACCAACAATTCTTCCAAGGTGCTTTCTCAGGCGCGAAGGTGAAGTTGCCAGATCATTACCGTCCAAAAGTAGCCGCTCAGCTGAACACAGATCGAGACGCTGGCCTATCTCTGCGTGAACACTTGCTTCTCGACCTTCGAGGTTCTGTGCCACCTACGCGGCAGCCTTCAAGCACTAATAACAACGAGACACTGCGCCTTGGTGCGGAAATTAGGAAGGAGCTTATGGAACTGGGTGAAAGAAATGACTAGAATGGGTATGGACATGGCGATAGACGTAACTTCGAGCGGGATGCAGATGAGAATCTCTAGCAAGAGTATACATGGAAGACTCTCACACATCGAATGATGCTGGCACAACAACAGAGGATGTCTATGTGCTTATGAGGATCTGCATTTGAGAAAGCGAGGACAAAAAGGACCACACGGTAGTTGGAACATATGACAGCCTCGAGGATGCGAATAACGCAGCGCAAGGATGCCTAGGGCAGAAACACGGGCCTCACAAGAGGATAAGTACAGGGAGAAGCTTCTCGAGGACGGCCGCCTGTGTGTTAGAGCTCGAGGCTACGGAGGCGGAAGCTGGCTTGGGTTTGAGAGTACAAAGATGAAGTGCAAGCATCAGGTTCCTGCGACCCAGCTTGACATGCTACACGTGGTTCGGCGCGGCACAGAATAGTCTACTAGGAAGGGTCCAGTAATGAGAAGCGTCCTGGAAGGCGTCCCGGAGACTCTCTTCAGAAACCAAACAGCTGCAAATACATATACGAAGGAGCTTTTTGAGGAAACTTTCAAGCCCATGGTGGAGAAGGGGAAGAAATGGGAGGCGTCGTATTGGGAGCGATCGTGCGCGGATAACAGGGGCACCTTTGAGGGACACACTCATTTCCCAGAATTTGAAGAATCCAATTGATTTGTGATGACTAGGAAAGAACAGCGGTTAAGGTGGCTTTGCGATTAGAGATATTGAATATCGGCCCAGATTTATTCAGTAGCAATTTATATCTGCTTTCATTGGTCTGAAGTAACAGCTTCATCAATCGGAATTTGAGGCGCTGAACAAATTAATCAGGTCGGGCACAATGGCAGTCTCAAGCTTCACTAGAGAGTCACTTAGCTAGACTGGGCCACGTTAACCTCATTTTCTAAAAGTATCATACGTTCACGGGAGTGACCGGCTCAGATTCCGGCGGCGGTGGTCAAGTCCCTGATCCGCTTCTCACTTTTGCCGACGGGGATTTTATTATCGAACTAAGCAGTTCTATCCTCGGAGATTCAAGTTACTATACAGTCGTTGGAGAGTTATATTATTAGGTTCGATTCCTAACAGCGCTGGTACAATGGTGTTGTGGTTTTCTTTCTTCTTTTATACTACCCTATCGAAGGCTTTGGAACCTGAGGTCTAGAGAAAGCAATCAGATCTATCGTTAACATATCTCATTCTTTCAGATCAAAGGCTACCTCGCTAATTCGTGCAACTCCATCATCAGCAACTTGTAAAGCTCAAACTATCATGCGCGTGGATGAGTCGATCTGCTGTTACAGCACCTGAGGTAATGCTGCGCAAGGTTAACCCAGCAGTAGAAAGATTGTGGTAAAGACGTCCTCTCTTTAGAGACGGGAGACTCAAAGACCAGAGTGCCATTGTTGCAAACAATCTAGCCATCGTTCCTTCGCCACTTACCAGCAGCCATTCTAAATACCTCATCCAGTGTGTTCCTTGAACTTCACCGGTGCCATCAGCATTTAATCGTTCCGGATGCTCCAACTCGGCATGTGGATGGGAGGAGCACTGATGGCATTCACCTGCCTTGAGAACGCACTCAAAGACTAGAACATCGAAGTTATAGCAAGCACATACGTCTACCCTCGAATGAGGGTCCTTCTGCGAAGCTGTTGTAATGTAGTTCGAGGTCTCGTTTGAGGCCACCTCTGTACTAGCCATGTCCGTGCAGATGATAGATTGTGGAAGACAATATGCCCACAAGCTCTCTCTCATCATAGCCGAAGCTTATCGCCGGGTTACAGCTGCCAGACTCAACTCTAGGTCTCGTGGGTGTTAGCGCATGAATTCACAATATGAGTGAAGTATTCATTGCCTGCTTCCTGATTCATTTCTTACAGAATGGTTACCACTTGCAAACAATCTTGCATAGACGTAAAATCTGACGATCTCCTATCCCAGTGGTTATAACGAAGAGGGGGAAAAATAATTCGGCTGTAGTAATGTCCATCGACATCCCCATGGAAGACTTAAAACACGGCATCGAAGAAGCTTCATTCGAGCCAGTTGTTCCTCCCCAGTCTAGCGGAAAGTACATCGTCAACGAAAGTGTCATTACTGGTAAGGTCATGATACTGCTTGTACCTTCTGACACAGTTCACCGTCGTTTCATGTTCAGCTTTTCCAGTTCCAGGGACTAGGCTGATCGATGCCCTCGACACTCTCGCGTCTCTCCCCCGCCCTCGACGCTGTGACGCTGGGCATCCCTGTCATCTCTCAAAGTGCTATCATGATTATTTATAGCCCGAACATATAACATAAGATAAGGTAATAGTGCGGTCGAAAGCCTGACAAGAGACTAGTGAGCTAATTCTCTCTTTTACAAAATCGCCCACTAATTATTGGTTTCAAAACCCATTCTCCAGCTATTTCAACAGAAACACCTCTGCGTTTCCTCATACTCACCCCACCATCGATTTCCAACGAACGCCAACGGAAGCGCCACCATCGAGCTCCCAGCAATGCAGGTCGCCGCCACCGTAACCCGTCTTCCAGTCGTGGCACAACCAACGATTTCAGGCACCTCCATATAATTTCATCTCAAGAAGATCTACTCGGGCTTCGTCTCTGCCACTACATGTGTGACAGTAGTCTCGACAACAATATTTACCACAGATACCTAAACATTGATGCTCGCAGGAAAGGGTTTTGAAGCAGCGTCGATTACATGAAAGTCGAACACAAGGTGCAGCACATGACATGATACAAGTGCCTTTATGCTCGCAAGACCAGGTACAACTCTCAATACATGATGCACATAATTCACAACAAGGCAAGGTACAATGAGTGTCATGATGAATTGACACATAGAGGTTAGATCAGAGGCTAGGGCCAGAGACTGGGCCGAAGGTCAGACCTGAGTTAGCTCTGAGACTCTGTGACTCTGTCAAGGCATCGTTTAGACCACGTCATACCTTCGACTTAATATGTCATGAGTTATGTCGTGTTCAACTTGACAATGCTTGACAAACTTTCTATAGTCAATCAATTCTCTTAAGTTATCAAGAGCTTCTTAATAATTAACTTTATCATAATATATATTCATTCTGTGTCTGCTTAGAATATTACATTGTCATATCACTTTTATAGATTTTATTTATTCATTTAATAAACTTGATCATCACAATTCTAATTATTTTAAACTTTTTTTAAAAATGATGATTTGATATTCAAGCATGACAACAGTAACATGATCATAATAAAATCACAATGATAATGTTTTAATTTTATGAAACATTATATCAAAAAACAAATGTTACATAATGAAATCAGAAAATAAAGAAACAGAAGATAAATTCTTTTTTGATATTAATGAACAATTGATTTAAGTAATGCTTCAATGTAATGAATTGTAAAAGAAACAAAAGTTAATAATTATTTAATTAAGACTGACAACGAGATTCATCTGTACGTGATGTTGACTACGAATCTTTTGATTCTATTCTGTGTTTGAATAGAAGTCAAAAGAGTCAAAAGATCTCAATTCGACGCAGTTTGAACAATGTTAGAACGTTGCGTGGTCAGAAAAGTTGTCGTGCAGAGTTTTCACCCATGCAACAACATCTTCCCTAACAGTCACAATCGATCTACGAAGAAGATTAATGACATGTCGATGTCAGTAAGAGATGAAAAGATACTACTAGTGAAAAAGACAACTCAGGTGAAGAGTCTGCGAGTTGTGACTACAAGTGATCGAAGAATTTGCGACTCGTCGACTGCGTCGATATCGAAACATCTTCATCACATCGACAGTATCATCGAGTAATTGATGAAAAGATATCAGGTAGAATAGTCATTTCAAGTATTGAGAGACGTGACTACAGTGCTCGAAGAAGTAGTGACTCGTTGATCACGCTGATATACTGAAAGAGCTTGAGCTCATCTTCTTTACTTGACGTCAAGTCATTCATCTATTCACGTGGAAAATCGAGAGCTCAAGAGAACGATCAGAATGCATTCTCTTTCATTGATCAGAGTCAAACATCGAACGATTGCGACCGCACGTCTATACTAACAATTCATTCAACGTCTACGTGACACAAGTCAAATCAAGAGAAGAAAAGAATTACTCAGTACAATCACACTCTATCTTCTCATCATGTGCATCTCTCTTTCATCACATATTTCTCTGCTCAATGAATGACAATCATTGAGTAAGAGAACACAGCTCTACGTACGTTACAATCACAAGCATCACGAGTGTAAAGAAAACGTCTTTCATCTTTGAATCGAAGATCGAATCGAGACATCGTTGTATAGAATATCATCAATGAAGAGCAGAGCAAAGATGATGCGTCATAATCAAACAGCACAGACACTTTCATCAAGAGTTTACTTGAGCGTCACACGCTGAATAGAAGCTATAGATTCATTACTTGATAACACAGTGTCAATCTCATTGTTTCGACTGCGTGAAGCAGTTGTATAGACGACGAGTGATTTTCTTTCTCAGAGAATTTTGTTTACTTGATATAAATAGCATAGAGTTTCTCATGAGTTGAGTCTAAATCAATGTCACAAGAGTGTATGAATTACAATTATAATAAATGTTAATAATGATAAAACAGCACGCATCTTTGACAGATAAAAGCGAGTCACGTCACAAGAATGCTTACGCTTAGTCATTTAGAAGTTTTTACATGAGAAACAATCTTCACAAAAGTGAGACAAGTGTACTCAGCTGTAATAAGATCAGAAATTGCATTTGAAGCATCAGTTTGACATCAACGTGATAAAGAGAAAAAATTGTCAAACAAGAAATATTTTATATTACATTGCAAAAGCATTTAAAAGAGTAAGCATTGAAACGTTAAAGATTGAAATGTACATAAGTTTGCTACATGTTTATTTGAACATGCTGCAGAATAAAGTCACATTATGCAGTTGAGTTGATGACAGAACGTAGAAGACTGAATGAGCATGCAAACTCATATGCGCTTGACTAATGAAAATTAATCATCTCATCTTTTGCTTTTCTGTCATTAAGAAAATAGTGCTTCTGAATACATTTATTCAAGAAAATGCAAGAATGCAGTTTAAATGCAGATGATTCAATCTTTCTATGATGATCTCAATAAGCAATAGCATCATAATAGCATTATATCACAAAGATCAATGAAAGCAATGATGAAAAAAATACAAGAAATGCATTGCAAACATTAATGCAATTTCAGCACAAAGATTTCATTTATTCAATAAAATGATAATGAAGATACTGAGCACAGAAGTTTTTTTTTTTTCTTTCTTCATTAAGTGCATGCAGTTTATGACTATGACACTGTCTAGACGCTGTATGTATGCTAAGTTACATGTAATCTGATCAAAGTTGCTGCTTTATATCTTCTCGTTGATCAATCACATCGATAGTTTGTGCATACAAGCGCTCTCACTCAACTCTCGTCATCGTACTTTCGTTTTTCTTTGTTTCTTCACACTTTTCGCGTTCTACTCTTTCGTTTCTAATAGTCATTTTCTCATTGCAATTCGAGTTATTTTCAAATACTTTAGTGTTGCAATTCTTTCAATCTTGATGATGAACAGTGTCAATATAGTGTCTGTGTTTTTGAGCTGAGCTTTTTTCTTAAGCTTTATCTGCTCTGCTCTATAATGTCTGCAGTTCAGCAGTAAATGCTTCGACGTTTGTCTCAAGCACAGAAGTTTGACAATCATACAATTGACAACAGCAATCTATCAAAGCATATGATATATCAAATCGATTGACAAGTTATAGAGCACAATCGTACGATCAAAACAAGCTCTCATTCGACTCAATAGCTTCACAGATGACTGCGTCGCAAGTCAAAAATCGAAAATCGAAATTTTTCGCGCTCATGAAGGTCAAAATCGGCGGCGAAACGAGAGTTCATCAACGCAGAAGAAAGAATTATCAATTCAGACAGTAATTTAATTGATAAATCGAAGAGCAAACTCACACAAAAAGAACAAGTCATCAATCGACTTCAGAACAGCACAGAAGACTGCGTACTGACGCAAAAATCAAAATCAAACTCTTTTGCATTCGAAGATTACACAGAGAACAATGTTGTTTCAGAGAAGTACAGCATTTCTTATCAAATCACTATCTGTTTTACCTTTTCTTGATACACAAGGCAATAAGTCGAGATCAGAGCATTCGAATCAGACGATATGTCATTCGCAATCATACAGCGAGCGTACAAAACTATATCGAAAATCTTTAATTTAGTGTACTCAGATTTGATTGAAAACGACTATCATTCGAAGATATGACGCGAAGGCACGAAAATTATTCTGAAAAAACCAGACAAATCGAATTATTCAATTTCGAAGGCATACAGAATTATTACGCTGCTAAACTGTTTAGACAAAGTAGCAGAAAAAATAATAGCAGTGCAACTGTCTTACACAGCTGAAATTAACGATAAGCTGCTGAATTTTGATCAAATGAGAGGCAGAAAACAAAGATCAGCTATAGACGCAGTACTAAACCTAGTACATGATGCGCAAATGGCGAAAAGTCGAGAAAACACGCTTACCTGTCTACTTCTAGATGTCAAAGAAGTCTTTGACCATGTTGCGTTGAAACAGCTGGTCAAAATATTGATTAAATTGAAAATATCAGTCAATTTAATCAATTGAGTAAAATGTTTCTTACAAAATTGAGTTATTGGCTTAGCATTTGACGACGAACGTCAGAAACCAAAGGAAATAAGCACAGAAATATCACAAGGTTCATCTATCTCGCTCATTTTATTTCTAATTTATATTCGATACCTGTTTTCAAAGATTCGCGCAAAGTTCGAAAATTTACAGTCACTCAGCTATATTGACGACGTGATGCTATACATTGAGGGAAGAAATATTGACAAGAATGTGAAAATACTGGAAAACGCAGCAAAAATCGCTTTCACATGAGCTGAGAACAACGCAGTGCAATTCGATGACTCGAAATCTGAATTGATACACTTTGAAAGTCACAAGACGACACTCAACCAAATGATTATTCTACTCAATAACACGATCATAAAATCAAAGACATGCGTACGATGACTAGAAGTCTGACTGAATCGAAAGCTCAACTTCAAAGTTCATGTGCAAACGAAAATCGCGACAGTCACAAGAACGCTACACTCGTTATTTAGATTAATGAATAGCGAGTGAGAACTAAATGTCAAATCAGAAAAGCAGTTATATCTGGCATGCGTCACGTCTATTAGCGATTATGGCGCCGAAATATGGTGAAATAATCAAAAAAGCTACTTAGTCAAATTTCGCAAACTGCAAAACGCTGCATTACGAAAAATTCTGAGTGCGTTTCAAACATCATCGATAGAGACTATGCAAATAGAAGCCGAAATTTCGTCGATGAAGATGCGATTAGATCAAAAGTGCAAGAACTATGCAATTCGAATAGTTGAGTTATCGAAAAAACACTCTATCAGAAAAAGAACATCTATTTCGTACTCATCTCAATACTCTATCGAATTGAACCTAAATCTGAACGCATCGAAATACCTGAACTGAAACAAGATGAAGAAGAACTTACCTCAAAAAGTCAAGAAGTGCAAAGACAGACTTACGCAGATATATCAAATATTGAACAAAGTGCAAAAAACACTGAATTCAATAAAAGAAATCGAAATTCCTCACTTCAAGAAATCGTGAGGTCAAGAAATTGAGCATTTAGCAAGAATTCAAACCGAATTTGCAAAAAGCGAAACTCGCGAAACGATCAATTCGCACTACAAGAAATTAGAAAGAATTATCAAAAAGGCGAAAAACATAGTGATGTATATCGACGCATCGCAAATTCGGAAAAAGATAGCAGAAGTCGAAACAGAAACTGAAACAACAGTGATATTCACGCATGAACTCGTCAGATACAGCAAAGCGACAAGCGTTTACGACAAAATAATCACAACGAAAGCGAAACTGCAAGCTATTAGCGATGCAATCGCAATATGCAGCGAAAAAGCACTCAAAAACAGCGAAATTTGAGTGTACATGAACAGTCAAATGACTTTGCAAAGACTAAATGCAAAGAGCAACGTCAATGCGAAGTTATTCGATGA
>JAABUL010001161.1_pt1 | contig 51737 bp, 49 predicted proteins | sample 5559151 | NCBI WGS metagenome assembly JAABUL01 (sample SAMN10711876, study PRJNA513368) | rock metagenome | isolation source: Antarctica rocks | place: Antarctica: Victoria Land, Pudding Butte sud
CCTCCGGCGTAGCCTTCCTCACCGGTTTCCTCCGCATGGCAGTCGCTATACTGCGCTCGAACGGCTCGGGCACGGTCATTTCAGTAGAAACTTGGGAGGGAGGAAAGGCGTACGATTCGATCTCGTCATCAGACGGCATCTCGTGAGGGGTGGCGTTGCCGGAAGATGAGAGGCCGTAGCCGAGGAGGTATGACGGGACTGATTTCGCTAGGGGTCGGCTGGGTGCGTCTGCTGCGCCGTTGACGGGAGGGCGGGCAGCAGGTTCGTGCGGACCTAAAGCGTGGTCGTCGTTTTCGTTCTTTGGGGATTGGTTCGCCTCAGCAGCTGGTGGTGGCAACGTCTGATCTTTCCCTCCTCTCACCCGATGCTCGTGCTCGTGATTACAGCCGTCTACGCATCCACCCCATTGCCGGCCTGTGATACTTGGGCTCTTCTCCGGCTGCGGGACTGGCTTCTGGAGGAAAGCACTCAACGTGTTCCGCCTCGAAAGATTCGTCTGCGAGCCCTTCTGCGAGCCCCTCTGCGAAGGGTTCCTCTTGGCCTCCTCTGCCTTCAGGCGCCGAAGCTCCGACCACGTCCTAAGTTCAGTTTCGAGAATGAATTTGCCGGAGTCGGGGTTCAGTCGCATGAGCACGAATTCGCAGTGGTTGACGTTGCGGAGGTCTTCGAAGTATTCGACGGACCAGTGGTACCTACCATTACTCATTGTTAGCAGCCAACCCAAAATACCGGTAGACTCGTCTTGAGATGTTCGTACCACTTCATCAAAAACACCCTACTCATCAACCCATGCGTGACCAACACAAGCACGCTCGGGAACTCCCCATCCCCAAACGCCCGCCACAAACTCTCATTAAACCCACTCACGCGATCATACGCATCCGCCGCACTCTCCCCATTCGGTATCCGATAAAAGAAATGCCCGTAATCCGCCCGCTCCTGCCACATCCTCTCCATCTCCGCCGAACATGGCTGGAAATTACCAAAATCTTGCTCCCGTAATCTCGGTTCCTCGTACAGCTTTATCTTGCTCCGGGAGAAAGAGCGCGGGCCACCATCAGAGTCGAGGGAGGGGGATGTGAGGGACTTGAGGATGCCCTCGGTAGTTTCGCGGGTGCGGCGGTAGGGGGAGGTGAAGATCTGGAGCGTGTCATCTGGGTTTAAGAGGTGGCGGAGGCGGTGGCCTGCTTCGGCTGCCTGGGCGTTAGTTAGGTGTGTTCTTATGGGTGCTACGAGGGTTGACTTTACCTGTAGATGTCCTTCGTCGGTCAGTTTGACGCGGTGGTCGGGCACGACTTGGTGGATGGCTCGGTTGGTGTTGCCTTCGGATTGTGCGTGCCGGATGAGGATGATGAGGCGTGGTTTGCCCATGTTCAATTTATGTTCTGAAGACCTTAGTATTCTACAGTGGAGTATATGTTCGTATTCCAAACAGAGCAAACATTCACTTTACATGTGGCATGTCCGTCATTTTGACTAAGCAGAATTTGTGCCACATTTTGATCTTGTGACAGCAACCTCGACTTCTACTTGTCTTCCAACATCATATGGCAACAACGACCTCACTTCCGGCGCTACAACAACCCGTTTCCTGAACTCAACAACACTCCGTCACCGAGGACAGAAAGACAAAAGACTCGTGGCAATCGCGAGCAAAGACACATCACAACCGCACGAATGTCCGAACCCATACCCGAGTCCATACCCACCTCCCTCTCCAAACGCTCCAACCGCCCCACCAAGAAACGCGCCCTCACCCCCGTCTCCGCCCAATCCGCCGACGTCGAAGCCCTCTTCGCCCAACCGGACCGCGAGATCGCTATCCCCAGTACCAGCTCCGCCCTCTCGAAACCTGCCAACGCCCCTCCAGAGATCGTCGCCAATGTCCAAGGCTCCTCCGCAGGCGCCGGATCCGGAGAATTTCACGTCTACAAAGCGAGTCGAAGGCGGGAGTATGAGAGACTAAGGGTTATGGATGAGGAGGTCGAGGAGGAGGAGCGGGAGCGGGAGTTCAGGGAGAAGAAGGAGCGGTTGAGGAGGGAGGAGGAGGAGAAGCTTGGGAAGAATCGGGCTAAGAGGGCGAAGATGAAGGCGAGGAAGGAGAAGGCCGAGTTGGTTAAGAAGGTTGGGGGGATGGAGGTTGATGGGTCTGGGGAGAATGGGGGCGGTGGAGGGGGGAAGAGGAAGTTGGGGGCTGCTAAGGTGGTGGGGAAGGGGGACGTGGAGGGGGCGATTGGGGTCATGGAGGGTGTGGAGGGTGCTGTTGAGCAGGAGGGGGAGGGGGTTACGTTTCATGATGATGACTGAAGGCAAGGATCAACGCTCTATGGTCGATATCTGGAAGATCGAAGTCCGTCTACTGCCGGGTCATGGAGGAGGCAGTAAGGACAAGGTCCGAGGAATGGAGTGAAGCCAAGAGGGGAGAGTGCTGTGAAGCAGGAGGGACAGGTCGTACGTTCCATGATGTTAATTGACCTGACGACTGCACGCTCTATTATCGGATTCGCATGATCGCGACACGATGCTGCAAGCAGGATATGCTCATGTTTAGGTAGCAATCATGATGTGAACTCACTGTGTAAGTCTTTATGCACCGTTCTGTGCCGTTTTCGTGCGTCCTCAGCTACTCAAGCTAACTCAAGTGCAGTCGACGACCTCACTTCATCTCCGTCCTGGAGCAAAGTATAGTGGAGTGACACCCCGGCCGCAGGTGGCGCAAGAGTTCTTCATCATAGACATCGTTTCCTGTCCACACCCCCAGGGCTCCCATCTCCACGTACCAGGCTCAAACAGGCGCCACTACAGTCTCCGCTCTGCTTACTGCCATCGACTACTACGCTCGAGATGTCCTTGCCGCCTCGTCACATCCACCTCGGTCCAGGCTGGATCACTGGCGACTATCCCGGCACCTGGATGCGAGCGGACAACCACAATCAGGTGATGCATGCGAATGGGATATATCTGGACTTTGACGAGATTTTCGCTACTGGGATGGCGGACGCAGCCTATGCAGTGCATGTGGCAGCGCCGTCGGAATGGAAGGAGCGAGAGGCGGCATCACAGGCGGTGCATGAACAAGACATATCTTCAAAGGTGGCTTGTGTGTCGGAAGGGCCGTATTCGCCACCGCTGGATAGTGGGTTTATCGGCGAAGAAGGGAGGAGTAAGGCGGAGATTGAGTTGATGGAGATGGTTGATGAGGTATGTTCTCGTGTCAAAGGTTCAGGACGATGCCATCGCCACCGCCGACGATGCTACAACTGCCTTGGTTACAACGACGGAGAACCCAAGCTAACAGCACTTCAGATCTGCGCGCACACCTCCCCGTCTACTGCCCCAGACGCCGGCTTCGCAGCCTTCGCCGACTACGACCTAGTTGACCTCAAGACCGCAATCCTGTACGCCGTGGACAAGCTTAACAAACTGGCGTTGACGCAGGACGTCCCGCCCCACCTCACATATGTCGTTAAGCGGGAGCCGTGGGTCTGCGTCGAGACGGCGAAGGTCACCTTCCAGACGGCGAAGGTCAACTTGCTCTGGAACTGTGTGACGAAACAACATCTCGTAGGTAAAGGGAAGAGGGAGATCTTGACCGTGCTTGAGAAGGCTTTGGAGACGATCTGTGAGGCGAGAACACGGACTCTGTTGCAGCAGGACGGGTCAGGAGAGGGGACGGACGCAGCGGGTTTGACTTGACATGACAACGACTGAATGGCAGACCTTCAAAGTATTTCGTGAGTTCGCACATCCCATCTGGCTGTTCACTTTGGCCATACTAACAGCGGGAAGGACTGTGCGATAAAATGCATCCACTGCACACAACTGTGGGAACAGAGTTTGCCGCCGCAGATACGATAGTGCTCTAGATCTTCGTCGAAACAACATCTACAGTCCCAATTCTCCACACCGTCTCAGTCCTCTAACCATATAAGATGCCACCACACCCACTGCTCTCTCCATTAACACATACTAAACGCAAGCGAGAGTCACTACGCTGACCACACTCGAGATGTCCAACCAACAATCATCCTTCGGCCCTAGCCAGATGCTCCGCGAAGACGACCTCGACGACCTCATCAAAGAAGGGCAAGAGGGCGCCATGAAGAAGATGGCCGACGAGGTACGTTCCCAGTATTCGTCTCGAGTGTGATGGCACTACAGCCACCGATCCCTCCACCTCTACCCCATCATCCCAAGAGAGAACTCCACTGACCGTACGCCATAGCTCTGCGCCATCACCACCACCCCAACCCCCGGCCTCCCAACCTTCACCTGTTTCGAGCTCGAACCGCTTAAGACCGGTTTTCTGCACGCCGTGGACAAGATCAACAAGATGCAAGACGTCCCGTCCCACTACGAGAACTCCATGACGGCTACAGGGGAGCAGGTGAGGTGGGCGGAGGTGAAAAGGGAATACCTGCAGGGCGAGACGAAGGAGGAGATGCTGTTGGGGTTGGAGCAGGCGGTAGGGACGGTGTGTCAGTTGATAGCGAAAGGGTTTGCGGTGCAGTAGGGACTGGGCTATTTGTTCTCCGAGATAGGGCTGGGGTCGGCAGGGTGGGAGCAGGGAATGTAGTGGTGGCGGCCCGGACACGCAGTTGGAGAGGCAGTTGGAGAGACGGCGTATGCGACCATAGCATCTAGGCTGTATCTCCTGCGAAGCAGCCTCCGTTTCGCGGTCACTGTAGCACCAGCATCGCCATCAATGAAGTCGAGAGCCTGCGCTCGAGCCCACCGCAATGACCATCCCCAAACCCATCACGCCATCTCCCCCCGACCCTTCGCCTTCGCGCCTTCTCTAGAGGACAACCAATGAGACGGTGCTACAGCAGATGATGTGATGCTTAAGCGAGATGCCTTGCAACGGGGAGGGGCTATATAGGTACACGCACCCCTCCACTCACCACAATTGTGTTCTCTTAGTCTACTCTGTAGCTACAATGTAGTCTTCACGCTTTCGCGCCAGTCATGCTCGGTTCTAGAATGCTGTACACGATGCACATAACTCTACAGGCTACAACGCAAACGAACGAACTAATAACTTCAAATCCACCATACGCCGGTGTACACAATCGCTCTCCCTCGCAGCTCGAAATGCTTCAGCGAACGAATTCCAACAGCCCGGGCTAACGATGCAACACTTTTGGCAAACTTCGTCACCTGCCGTCCCCACTCCCGCCTTGAGTTTGTGACTCTTTTTCAAGCTCCTCTTCTCCCGGAAGAAATATCTCGTGGCCGGATCCGTTGCGTACCCAAAAACTCGCCACACACCCAATCGCGCTAATCGATCCGACAATCCACCACGCCATCCCGATAATCCCGCGCTTCGTCCACATACCAAACCAGTACCCGCTCAACATCGGCCCCAGCGTTCGGAAAGTCGCAGAGGTAGCCTGCCCGATTCCGTGAATCGTCGCCAGAACACTCGGATGAGGGGAGGAATTATTGATTAAGATGATCGTAGCGGGCAGCGCGAACGTGCGGGCCGCAACCTGGAGCAGTAAGACGACGGATATACCGCCCCAGATCGCTCCCCCGGAGGCTGGTTCGGGCGGTTCAGTGGCAGAGGGCAAGAGGGCGATGTAAGGCGCCAGGTAGTACGCGAGTGGGAACAGGAATAAGGAGGTGCGGAAAGCGCGCATGAGGCCGAATTTCGCGTTCGCCCAGGGGTAGAGCAGGAACTGCAGCGCAACGCCGATGAAACCGATGATGGCCATGGCAAAACCGATGGTTGGTTCAGGGAAGTTGAGGCCGGCAGCGAACTTGAAGATACTGCGCGGTTCGAGGACCAGGTCGCGGGGGTTGAGTTGGCCGTCTGCTGCGCCTGGTCCGGCGGGAGGGAGTTCTTGCATTGGTGGTGCAGTGCCAGGAACGTCCAGAGGCTGGGTGGTGGCGGTGAATTGGCGGTGGAAGGAGAGGAAGAGGACCCAGAGGAGGTTGAAGGCGCCCATGTGGAAGTCAAAGATGGCGACTGTGACGAGCACCCAGAGGACATTGGAGGTCCATATCCGTCGGAACGGTAGGCGCTGGACTGGCCTTTCTTCTATTCGTTCGCCGCGGTTGTTCATCGCGTCCATCTCGAACGAGGCTCGCTCGTTGTTAGCGAGCAGGCCTTGTCGCTGCTCGCGGATCACCTGGTAGCCGCGAGTTCGTAAGTTGGAGATTTGTCCGTACATGTTACGCACAAGCGTGACCGGATCGAACTTTGACAGCTCGAGCGGTCGTTTTCCTTTCAGCGTCTCTTCCAGTGTGAAATACACCAGAACCGCCTCGGCCCACAAGAATACAGTGCTGATGCAGTTCGCCATAGCGTAAGGATATCTCTCCATCCACAGCACTCCTGTCTCTCCACCGAAAGGGCTCCCAACGCCAAAGAGATGCGGAAGGTTGATGAGCGGATCAGACAACATGCCAGCCAAAATCGGCCCAAACACATTGGCCACGTTGAAAGCCGCAGGTAGCAGTAAGAAGGCACGCGGATGCCACGGTTTGGGTGTGATCTCCGCCACCATAGTCCTCGCAGATCCCACAGTCCCGTTAATAGCTCCACTCACAAATCTCCAAAACACAGCTTGTGCAAACGTCCTGCTGAAAGCCACCCCAATACACCCAAATCCTGTTCCTACCAAGCCAATCAGAAGTACCAGCTTCCTGCCCACCATCGGCTGATCCGCAGCCCTACCCCATAGTATACTCGTGACAATCTGCGCCGCTGTGAAAGACCCCAGTAGCATTCCTGCTTGATGTGATAGCACATCATCTGACAACGTCGGATCGAAGCTCTTGAGTTGATGTTTCATGAACGTCTGCAGCGCCGCCATCTGGAAGAAATCGACGAATCGTGAGGCGGCTAATACAGCCAGCTGGCCTTTGTTGGGCATGTTGTACCATGTCGGCGGCAGGGGAGGGTATGTGACGACGGGATTACCCTGCCGTGTGGAGTCCAGGTTGGGTGTTGAGGCGCCCGAGGGCAGTGTGAGCGATGGTGATAAGGGATCTCGGAGGTGGGAGTCTAGTAGCGGTTTATGTGCGGTGCCGTTCTCGACGGCGGCGGGGGACCAGTTGGCCTCGTCGGAGTCGTAGCCGTGCGGTTCCTGGCCCATGAAGGGAGTGGCTTGGGCCTGGAAGGGCCGTCGTTCAGCGAGTGAGGTTCGGGAGGGCTGGCCGTAGTCATTGTGCATGTGGATGTCCACCGAGTTGTGTCGTTGGCGGAGCTGCTTGGACGAGTTGCGCTGGTGCGCCATGCCTCCCAAAGAAGTGAAGATCTCGCTAGTAGGACTACTTCTTCCCGCGCTATCGTCAATTTCACTCCGCTCGTCTAGCGGAGATGGACTGGGGTGGTGATACGGTGTTGCTCCTGCTTCCGCCTCCTTGCTCCGCAGTCTCAGCGGTGGGATATCATAGTATGCACAAAAATGTCGGGCTCGTTCGACGATCCACCAACAATTGATGCCCCTTCCATCTTGCCAGCTGGCGCATCGCAGGAAGCCTCACGAGACTAGTCGACTGATCGCATATGCCAAGCAGGAGCTAACGTTTGCTTGTTGGCCCAAAAGGGCGAAACGTTGGAGCTGAGAAGGCTGATCCGCCGGATATCAGCGAGACGCGCCGTGCAATCAGCTCGCAGTAATCAAAATGCGTTTCATCCCAAATACACCGGAACCCGAACAGGAACAGAGCCTAATGACTAGTGGATTTCGAACCCTGCAGGAATGCACAACCTTCCTTACCGATACCGGCCGGCTCGTCGCCTGGAGTGCTGCTTAGCGATTATTGATTAGTAGGATGGTTGGCTTTAATCAAGACATCGATTACAGATATGTCTTGACCTAGATGACTTCGGAGGTATAGCCTGGTTGCACCAACGGACTTCGAGGCTGATCGATCATCACGAGCTGAAAGGCACCCTCGTACCCTATCAGCCATGTACCACAGTCCTCAAAGACGAGATCAGAAACACAAAGCCATTCAGATCACTTGAAGTATCAGCTTCTAAGCCACTCATATCGTACACTTCTCGCTTGAACGCTGCAAGTCAACCATCCCATGCCCGATCCATTCATCACTGGCCATGCTACGGCTCGTAAGTTTGCACCCGCCGCCAGCCTCCTCGACCTCGAAGAAGGTTGAAGCAGAGCGATGCGAAGTAGCCCGTAACCACCCCAATGAGCAAGACCACGATGTTGGAGCTACCAAAGCTTCCTCCCATGGTGGTATCAAGCATCGGACCAGGCGCGGCGAAGTGGTATTCGTTCCTGTTGCCTCCATCGTGCAATCTCTCGCCCTCATGCTCTGCCAACCCCACCCCAGGTTTCGTCGAGATTCTTCCGCCAGCATCAACCACAGGCCGCACCCCATCAAAGTGATGATAATAACTCGTAGTATCAAACCCCCTCTCGGTCGAAAGCGTGCTCTGATCCACCTCATTCGGCGTCTTATACATCGTGAAATCCTCATCTTCCGGATTCACCTGCACTGCCTCCCCACACCTCTCGTCCCCGCAAAACCCCCTCAACCCCTCGCTCGGCACAAAAGTCCTCGCAATTACACTATCCTCCAGCACCCTCCCTTCCTTATCAACCGCCTGCGCGTACGCCCACAAGCTGAAGTTCTGTCTCCGATGCACGGTCTCGAACCCGCGCTTCTCCTCCTTCCCCACGAAGCTCCACGGTCCGGACGCACAGTCCGCGGTATAGAAGTTCCAGCTCGCGACTTCCGTGGCGCCGTTCCAGGAGACCCAGAATGCCATCTTCCGGTCCGTAGTGGACTCGCCGAATTTGCTGTACGTCCAAAGGGCAGGTTTGGTCAAAGGTTGGGCAGTCCAGTTATATTTACTAGAACGATAGTTCATCACCCCGGACGAGGCGTAGGCGAATCGTGCCCACATGGCTGGCTTACCGTCCCAGGTATGTTCCGAGTACCAGGGCCACTCGCCCCAGCCTATGTGCACGTTCCCGCCTGGCAGGATCTGGAGAGAGCCTTGGGAGCCTGCAGCCAGCCCGCCGCGGTCGAGGTCTGGGGCGCCCCATTTGCGGGTGTAGGAAGCGGTCTTGGTGATGTGGTCGATCTCGACGATGTAGGCGTGCGAGAATGTATTCGTCTTGTTGAAGCCGTTGAAGCCGTTGTCGAATATGGAGATCACCGTCCGCTCCGCTGTCTCCGAAAGCCAGCGCGCGTGGTGCTGGAAGGCGAAGTCGAAGTTCGTGATCTCGAAGTCAGACCTCACGCCTCCCAACGTCCACATGATCGACCCATCCTTCCCAGAAAGCTTGTAGATCGCACTCACATGGCGCGCAGAAATCAAATAGTCACCATTCGCATCCTTATCAATCGAATTCAAATGGAAATAGTCCCACGGATGGAACTCCTCCACCCCGTTCCCACTGGTATCAGTCGAATGCGGCATCGTCCACGCATCTCCCGGGTCCACATGATCCAGCGACCGCCATTCAAACAACAGCTTCCCCGTCTCAATCTCGACCTCCTGGAACACGCCCTCTACGATCCAGCCCATCCCATCCTTGACATTGAACCGCGGGTTGGTGGTCAGATCATACTGCCTCGGCTGGTACACTGTCATCAAGACGCTCTTCCCGTCCGAGTACGGCGTCATCTTGAACTCGTGCATATCGCTGCTCGCGCCCGCGCCGTGTGCTTCAATCGTCTTGACCGTGCGGTAGTGTTTATCCATTATCACCCCGTGTCCGCGCGAGAAGCCTTGGTGCTGCTGTCCTGTAAAGAAGCAAAGGTGATCCTCGCCCTGGTATTGGCATACTCGGGGTGTGTGCGCGACGCGAGGTCCGCTGTGTCCGGCGCCGCTCCATATCAGGTCGCCGTGGTTGTCGTATATGTAGGGGCCGGGGTCGAGGTTGCGGTAGGGGGCGATGAAGATGTAGCCTGGGGTGAGGAGGTCGGGCTGGAGGAGGGCGGTTGTGATTATTGGGGCGTGGAGGTCGGGTCGCTGTATACGTCCGAGGGGTCAGTGGATGCGGTAAAATGGCAGCGACCCAATGGCGGGTTGGTTACACGACATTGATTGACTTACGGATTTGAATTGGTGACAAGGGCTTGAGTCGTTGGTTAATGCTTCTCGTTGTTTCTGCCCTAGGACAAGGACAAGGGATAGGGCTATGCAGAGTACACCCCACCACGGTCCGAAGATACATGTACTGATCTGCATTGGAAATACACGCTCCTCGAGAGGAGCAGTTGTCGTTATCGAGGCAGCATGGGTGGTGTGCGTGGACGAATGTTTCCTCGGGTGAGGTCAACAATGTCCAAGGGATGAGGATGCATATAGCGCCACATGTTTGCGGCATGGAAAAAAGCAAACTATTCCTTCTGATATACAGCGTGCCTATACTAAATCACATGCTACCAATGTTGGATCGTGGCTCGTCGTCGCGTGGTCGAGGCCCCACCAAGATGGTCTTGGAGATGGGTCTTTGCCTTTATCCTCCTCTTCGACCGATCAGATTTGAAATCTGGGACGTCTGCAAGCTTTGAACGGTCTCAACACTCCTAGCCCACGTGGCAGTATATCACGATGGGCGATAGTGGGTCGCGCCAGCTGCATCTTCCGCTTTGGCAAATCGTCGCTTCGATTCTGACCGTTGGCCTCGAGCGAGCGAGCTGCTGGGTCTTGTGCATACGAGATAGCTTGGGGATATTGGGAGAGTGTGATGAAGATTCTGATTGAGATCTCAGTATTGAGCGGTCGTTGAAGGCTCAAGGACCTTCTGCTTGCCAATGGCAGCCATGCATCTCAACATACATTCAATGTATGCCAACAAGAGTGTGTTGCCTCACTCGGCCTTCCCAAGTGCCACAATCTCGCGAATGAAGCCGAACCACGACGCAGACCCACGCTCTGCTGTGAACGCCTTGCTCCATGTACACACCAAGACTTCCAAATAAACTCCTTCCATCATCTCAACCAATCTACCTGCGAGCACCAAAGAAACGGCGAACAGTGAATGTCGCACCAAGCACCACAGCCGCGACAGAGCCACCGTACACCGAGTAGCGGAAAACCACATTCATCATTTGCGCCCGGTTCCTCTTGGTGCAGCGCTCAACAAACCCGTCGGTGTCGTTCGTACGTGGGAATTTGGTGTTATCGGGCATTGGCACTTCCAGGAAGTCGCATAGCGGTTGGTAGCCCTCGCCCATCTTGTACTCGAGCAGGTTCTCCGGTGGCACGATGGAGCGGATCATGTCGTAGTATTCCTTGTAGATGCGCTTGCCGTTCTTCTCGAAGTCGCCTTCCCAGAATTCGGTCCAGAACTCTGTGGTTGTGGTTAGCAAGCCGACAACATGCTGGACTAGATTGAATGCACGTACTCGAGATCATAGGCTTGTACATGCCCGCAGCCCAATCACCCATCTTTGCCGCCATACCGAGCTCAGGCTCAGTCGCACGCCAATGCACAGTCTTCATCGTGCTCGCGTGCCAGCTGTCCACCTCACGAGTGGTAACAAGCACCTTCGCCTCGGGATATGCCTCAATCAGCTCCTTCGCGAACGCAACACAAGGCCAATCGCAGATAGCCTGGCAGTGCCCGAACAGCTGATCCCATTGCTCACGGCCGAATGTGCCCACACCATCGTACTTCGCCGCCAAGGCGTCAGACCACATCAAGCAGTCTGGCGGGTTCTCTACAGAGGCGGACATCATGTGGTAGCAGTCTTTGAAGCCCAGCTCAGTAAGGGCAGTTCGCAGCGAAGCGGTGCCCGTACGGCCCAGGCCGAGAGCCAGCACTTTCATCGGTACTGTGCGGCGGCATTCTCGTCGGTTGATGTCAGTTTCGTAGCTGGTGAAGATGTCGGTGGAGGGTTTCGGGGTGAAGGGTTGGAAGGCCATTGTGGATAGTCGGTGCAGAGTCGAGGAAACAGATGTTATGGTTTATTTCCTTTCTCGGTCGAGGGTCAATGAATGGGTTCCACGTGTGGTCGGTATACAGTTGCAAGGGGAGTCAAGAGCGAGTGTTGTTCAGTAGCAGTTGGGTTTGTTGAGGAAACGGTTCATGCAGGTGCGAGCGGTCTCCAGAGCGATATCGAGACTTTTTAGGAGAACGTCCCTCGCTCTCCCGGATTTGCGGGCACACCCCAGCGCTCTGGCTAGTGTCAGCACCCCTGCCCGACGAGCCGATAAACTAACAGCGCCTCCTCCCATTTAGAAACAAAGCGGGCTCGGCGGCCATGCGTTTCACCACCGTTGCACCACATCGCGGCTTCGCCGTTGTCCTCCTCCGCATCTTCGAGAGGACTCATCAGTCATCAGATCCTCAAAGCACCGTACTAGCGACAAAGGACACTGTCCGAAAACTACATCCACAGCGCCGTAGCACTTCCATCAGACTGCAACACCGCCGGACTGTCCCTTATCGTATCTCCTCACTATCGGATCCCGCACCTTAATCAAAGTACATGTAAGATCCCGAACGCATCCAGGCAGCCTGACTGGAGAATTAAACAAACACTCCTGCCCCAAAATGCAGGCTAATATCAGGCCACCCGGTTTTGTGGGACCCAACAACTACTACTGCAGGTGCTCACGCCCGCAGACATACTCAAATGCTCCTTCTATAGCAGGTCAAGGAACCTAATCGCCGTGCAACGAGAGCAACCTATACGTTCTTAGCAATCCGCCCGACCAGCTGTCGGTAAGAGAAATCATCATCATGAGAGCACTGGTCCGCGATGTAGGTACTTAGATACGTAGCTAAAGCCACCTCCGAGTACGAGTTTCGTGAGCTCCATCTCAGTCAGCTCACCGACAGTGTGTGATTAGATACGGACGGCATAAGATAGTGGCCCCTTGAATCTGTAATAAGCCTGAACGCCTCTCTTCAATTTTCTAATCAAGATGCTGCTACATGTGACCGTAAGTGCTCGCAAAATAGCCCACTTATGGTGTTGTGGAGATCTATGAGCGGCGGAGTACTATGTGACATCAGTATGAAATCGAGATAAGTGATCATCCTAAGGTACTGTCTGAACCACTCCCCATATCCCAAGCGGATCCTGTCTACCAGTTTTCGTGCGCCTCTCGGTCTCCTGCAATCGCCGCGCTCGCTTCGCCAGTATTCCAACCGACAGAGGACCAAGTATCGTGCATAGTAGGATGGCCCAAGTAACCACTAGAAATAGTTCGGAGCTACCACTTTCTGAAGGCGTGCCATAAACGCCTGAGCTCTCGGCGACAGCGCTGATGAGGAAGCCAATCTCGCCTCGGGCTACCATGGCCATGCCCAGTATCGCGGAAGGATAGAGGGAGCGCGGTTTAGGTAGAGTGGCTCGTCTTGGTCTCCAGTTGCTGGTAAGCCGTTGCGTCGTGGATGTGTCTCGGTCTCCAGCTGCTTGAACCCCGGTAGGAGATTGTGGACTTGTCGTGGATGTAGTCGCTGCTGTGACGGTCTTCGGTCCAGGCCAGCATGAGGTCAACTTCCTTGAGAGCAGGTTCAACTTCGCCGGCACCAGTGTCGGTGGTGAAGGTATTGATATGCGTATTAGACAAACTCCACACACCATCTTCCCAATAATCATCAGTACAGCGTATACAAAGCCACGCCAAACAATTCCACCAGCGAACATTTGAGTAATGGGGATCGAGAAGCCGATTGAGGCGAAGAAGAAGGGCTTCAAGATCGACTGCACTGTGGGTGCGTAGTAGTGTTCGTGGATCTCTGTTGCAGATGTGGGCGATTCAGTAGCCGTCGTATGGTCGGATGCTGCTGCGAGATCCGCACCTAGCTTGCCTGTGCTGTCCGGAACGACAGCGGTGGTCCTGTTATCAGCTGCTGGACCATCAGCAGCAGCTTTATCAGGCTCATCGTTGGCGACAGTCGGTGCACGGATCGGTAGAAAGCCGTCGTCGACATTTTCTGGCACCATATCTTGCGGCTCGTGACTTCGGCTGTTTGGATGGCTAGTCTGCTGGTCAGACTGCTTGATATCAGTGAATAGATCACTCCACCAGGTTGCAATCAGTCCAGATAGATATGCCGCGAAGAGGTTCGATGTCCCTGCATACGTGGACCCAGTGACCATCACCAGGAGCACAGCGGTATGCAGCACGAACAGTGTTCCTTGTGCCGTCGAGATGGCCTGGAGACGCGCATTGCCGGAGTTCTTGAGCATACGACCACCGTGGAGCGTGAGCGGCTTCACGATGTAGATGCAGATCAGAGGCAGTAAGATAGCAAATGCCATTGACACGAGAAGAGGGCGCACAACAGTAACGGCGTTGAACGAAGAAGATGACTCGCCAAGGACTGATATCACTTTCACCATGATCAAGCCAACCACATCGTCCATCATCGCTGCGCTTGACAGCACAACACCAAGCCGGCTGTCGCTCAGTCCACTGGTAGAGAGGACGGTGAAAGTGGTGCCCAAGGAGGTCGAACAAAGCGCAGCTCCAGCGGCAAAGGCTTGCAGAGGCGTGACGTTAAGTAGGCCCATAAGCACGAAAGACAGTGCGATGGGGGTGCCAATGCCGATAAGGGCCACGAGGGAGGACAGGAGCAAATTGGCTTTCAGCGTCTTGAGATTAGTCGAGAGGCCGCCTGAGAGAAGTCAGCTCGTGGCCTTGAATTGAGACGAGTTACGTACCCTCATAGACCAGCAATATCAGTCCAAGGTATCCCAACTGTACGACTGGGTGCTGGACGTCGTCTGATAGCCAGTTTGCGCCTGGTGTGCCCCATGCTATCCCCACGAGTATTTGGCCGATGAGGCCACAGTAGGCCACGCGATCGAGCGCGTAGTTGATGATATTGAGGAGAAGAAGGAAGGAGGAGAGCGTTAGAATGGTGACAATGCCGGGCTCGTGATATGAGAGGGCGGAGGCGTTCATGGCTCGGTGTTGACGCGTGAGGTGCTCGAGATCCAGGTTTCCAAGAAGCGTTGCTGCTCAGAGTTTTCACTACCTAATGCTCTCGGTCACGGCGTTGTGCATTGTCGGCATGCTTCTCCACTACCTAGGTATTCTCATGGCGAGCGCCTCTGCTGCGCCAGTCGCGTTGTCGTCGTTTCCTCACTTCCTCGACATGTACGCTCCCTACTCCTCGTCTATATCCACGCGAATGGCGGTGGGCTTTGGCGTCACGCAATTTACTAATGATTACGACGGGCAGTATAGACAGCAGCTACGAAGGTGGTGGTGATGGAAGGGGAAGAGTGGTGATGAAGAACCTTCTCCAGGCGCCAGCAGTGAAATGCCGACGACGTGATGAAAGAGTGTGATGGAACATCAAAAATTCCCCCGCGAAGACCCCCGAGGGAGCCTTGTAGTAGTCGTCTACCGCGCTGTGCAATGCAGAGACTTCTACTAGATGAGTGGCCATGTTGAGCGCCGTCCATCGCAAGAAGGTAAGTATGAGGGGAGGAAAGGCATTACGGTCAGGAGAATTCTGACCATATCCAAATCTCTGCCAAGCCTACGCTAGTGATTCGGCCCGCGGCAGGTCTGTTCGCGAGGCAGGTGCGACGAGTTTCTGGCAGGAGCGATCAAGCGCACATGTGAAAGTGAATGACGGTCTGAAGTCTTCTCCAAGCTGTGAATCTCAAGCAACCTGCTCAGGGCCACTCTATGTTATCAACGGGGATTTGTATCCTCCGGAAACACGACAGCTCTTACGCTACTGCAAAATCGGAAAGCTTGCCCTGCAGTGACGCCATGCTTGCATGAAGCTCGAGGAACATTTGTGATCAACTCATCAGGTTCCTACATATACTACGTTCCATCCCGTCTTCCAGAAACTCTCCTCCCCTCCATCATGGCATCGCACATCAGCCGCAGCGCCCTGCGCACCACCGCCCAGTTCGCACGCTCGAGAGCAATTCCACAGTCCTCCTTCGCCAGTCAGCACGTATCGCCTGTCTTCCGCAGATTCCTCGCCACTCCTACAGAACAGCCACGGCTACGTCTAGGAACAGAGGCACCAAACTTCAGCGCAAAGACTACGCAAGGAGATATCGACTTCCACCAATGGCTGGGCGGTAGCTGGGCTATACTCTTTTCCCACCCTGCAGACTTCACGCCAGTATGCACGACAGAGCTGGGTGCGTTCGCAAGGATGAGGGGAGAGTTCGAGAAGAGGAACGTTAAGATGATTGGCCTGGTGAGTACATATTGTAGTTTTCATCGAGTGGCCTAGTAGTATAAGCCGATATAGGGGAGCGTTGTCCTCCTAGAACATGGTCTCGAACCAGGCTCCGTCGGTCGAGTTCAGCTGCGTCTCGGAAGAGATAGAGATCGTTGGCTTGCTTCAACACGGAGTAAAGCAGCTCGAGGGGGGCTGGCCGTCAAGAGAAGTTTGCAGCTAACCAGTCTTCTTACAGAGCGCTAACGATCTCAACTCCCACGGGAAGTGGATTGCCGACATCAACGAGCTCTCCGACACCACCCTCTCCTTCCCCATCATCGCCGACGCCGACCGCAAAGTAGCCTGGCTCTACGATATGGTGACCGAAGAAGACATGAAGAAGCTGGACACCGCCTTTACCATCCGCGCCGTCTTCATCATCGACCCGGCGAAGAAGCTGCGCCTGACAATGCTGTACCCGGCGTCTGTCGGACGAAACTCGAGAGAGGTGCTGCGAGTGATTGATAGTCTGCAGCTCGGCGACAAGAAGGGTGTGACGACGCCGATTGATTGGCAGGTAGGCGATGATGTGATTGTACCGCCGAGTGTGAGCACCGAAGATGCGAAGAAGAAGTTCGGCGAGGTGCGGGAGGTGAAGCCGTATCTGCGGTATACCAAGGTGTAGATGATATCCACATGCTGCGCTCAATCATCGATAGATATACCGTATGAGCGTTCTCGTACAACAGATCAAGCACGCCGCTCGTGTTAGGGTGATGTTGGTTGATCTCAGAGTTAGTGCAGTACCGAGAGGCCAGCTCAAGTTTCCGCGACTCCGATTATGCGAGCGCTCTCATCGATCGAGACCTACTCGCGCTTCGCGGTCTTTATACCCCAAAAGTTGGATATGAAGCGTCAAATGCATTCTGCACTTGCATGTACGGCTTAGTGGAGCCCATGGACCACGCAGAGGGGATGGAATCATGCGCCAACTCTTTCGCAAGTGCCTCGCTCAGCAGACGAGTCTGCTCGGGCGGCGATCCTGCCTACTGAGGCGAGTTCTCGCGCGACCGCAGCCATTCAACACGCTTAGTCTTGCTCAGCAAATGCACCGGCCTTCTATCGTCCCTGTGCTCTGTCAATTCTTGTCGGCGATCAGAGCTTGACTCCATGGAACGTACTCTTCAAGCAAGTGCTCAGCAGCCATGAAGTCTCCCTTCAAGGTAGCCGCCACACCATCCGCCCACCTCAAACCCACGCGTTGCGAGATATAGCTGAGGCGGCCGAGGATCCATTGTGCCTGTGCCGCGGACTTGTTGTACATCTGGCTGGGAGGAATAGGCTCGCCACGGCAGATCGGAATAGCGGCAGGTCCAGTGCGCTCCAGCGCGCACGTTCCGGCGAAGAATAGAGGCCATAGTGACCCGTACGCTGTGACCAAGACGCACGGCGATGTGTATGCAGGACTGCTATGGCCGAGAGCTACCGGCACGGTAGCGCAGATATTGTCCGTCATCTGGCGCCGCGTTCGCCGATAGTAGTGCATCTGTTCTTCGCGCTCCTTGTCCGAGAAGTGGATGTGTCGACACAATCCTTCTTGGACCCGCGTGAGCATTATGCGCATGTTGAAGTAAGTGAGCCATATTGTTGGCGTGACAGTGAGACCTGCGAAAGAAAATACTTTGCCATCCCAGACGTGCTCAGAGTCTGCGACGTCCATCTCGGTGTATCGCCAGCGCTCGTCGTTTCCAGGACAGTCGATTGCCCATTGAATGAACCTCGTCTCGAGTTCTGAGGTCTGCTGGACAGCCTCTGTAGGTGCAATCTTCCCTTCTCTTATCCTCGCTCGTAAATCGGCCATGTCGAAGCAGATTGTGGTCAGCAGATCAATAGGCTTGAAGACACCACCCTGCTCGTATGTCTCGAGAGCGTCCTCGTACTCCCTAAAGAACGACGGGATATATTCATCGTTCCAGATCGCCATGATCGTGGCCTGCGCTCGCATCTCTCTAAACAACATTCGGCCGATCAAGGTCTTGAATTGTGCCTTGCCACGAACTTTCAAAAGTTGAGTGGACCCTCTAATATGTGCCTTCCACGATTCAATCGAGGCTTCGCCGTCGCAAGTGAGGTTCTCGTATCTGCTGAGCATAGCGACAGCTATAAGGCTTTCATCCGTCTTGCTCTGTTTCGGGTCCCGCAGCGCATCGTTGAGAAGTCCCAACGCCACAGTGTACATCGATCGCGCGTACTGTCTGCCCCCTGCAATTGTTTCGACGTTGCCGAGGGCAGCCATGCCGCAGGCTTTGATGGCCAGATCGAGACAGGGGTTCATAGTGCCTTGGGTCCAGAAGTCTCGTATGAAGGACCAATTGTTGTTTGACGTGAATTGGGTGAAGAAGTACGTCGCTGCGATATCGTCCGGTTTTGGCATAACCGGGTGAGTAATAACAACGGGTGGTAGGTTCAGCGGGTCAAACAATGAATCGATAGCAGAAAAGTCGAAGACGCTCGGAAGCCATGGCGAGTCCAAGACATCATGTTCCAGATCGATGGTGTCGCTGGACGACGTCGAGTCGCTATTGATGGATCCTGGTGTGGGGATCCCCGCGAGTGTGTCTGTGATAGTAGGTGGTGCTAGGTGGTTAGAAGTGGTTCTGGCTAGTCGTTCTGGTGGTGGAGACTGTTGCTGCCATTGTAGGGTTGGTTGTGGCGAGGAAGCCCTCGCTTGTTGCTTCTCGGACTTCCGCTTTACAGACTCGCTTTCGTCTTGAATCTGCAATGCCGTTGTGTCTCGGTAACCGGTGCATATCTTCTTGAGTTTGACGCATCGTAAGCAGGCGGGCTGTTCTAGATCACAGCGCTTCTTTGCTTTTCGACAATTCTCGCAGCCTGAAGAAGTGTCAGATCATCCTTGATGATAACGAAAGTGAATAGAATTGAGGAGAGTGTACCGGCAGATGGCTTCCCTCGGTAAACCATTGTTGTTGCGCTGCTGTTGATTCAAGGTGCTGATATGTCAACGAAGTGTGCTCGGAGATGCGTCAGCTCATATCATGGTGTCTGGCGTCCCAGACCCCTATATCTTTTTCGACCGAGTCGGGAACGGCTTTCTGTCGGCGACTGCGCCTATTGCTCTATACCTATTATCGTTGAAGACTATAACCCTACAAACTTCAAGTACAGAAGAGAAGACGGAGACACCTCAGCTGGTGCGAGCATTCCCGTTTCGGGTGCACTGCCACAGATCGGCCAACCACAGCTTCGAGCCTCCACTGGCGTACAATTTACCACGAGTCGTCGTCGTCTTGGAGGAACGGCTCTCGACCAGTTCAGCAGGCAAGGTCATCCACTTTCAAGGGCCGTAGCGTCGGTGTCATCCGTACTGAACATCGTCAACGCTGGGGTTGTCTTCCCTCGTCGTGTTTCGAAGCAGGATGTCCAATCTAGCCGAAGCTCAGCCCTACAGCGCAAATGACAAAGCGTGTAGTCGGCGGGTCGGAGGGCACTCGGGTGTTGGTGGCCATTCCCGGCCGCCTTTTATGCTCGTATGGCAGTGCTGCAATCGCGCTCGGAGATCAACAGTCGTAAGACGGCCGAATGTTGTAGCAGATCTCCATGTGCAATTGGGTTTGTATTCGAGATGAAGGTTGACATGTGAAGTCGGTACATCTCCCGTTGGAAGCTCTTCGCTGCGAGACGTGCGGACAACAGTTTGCCAGGAAGGGCAATCTTACCCAACACCGAAAAGCACCTTGCCAGGAAGAGCAATTTTACCCACCACCAAAAAGCTTGTACATGACGAGACGTTGAAGACTTTTGCACTCGAGTCGCGATGCCAAGCGTCGGAACACACCAAATTTCTTGAAGATACCTTAATCACTGCCGCGCGACTGAACAAGCCACGACAACCACCTCAAACCGGCATAACACTCCGTCAAGGTATGTCAGACAGTGATGGTAGCGATATGAGAAAGAACAACATCATTACCACCCTCTCAACCACTATTGAGCTTTACCTCGTCTCCTCGAATTCACTCATATTCGCTCACTAACACACATCGCAGATGGGTGCCCACAAGTATCTCGAGGAGCTGCAGAAGAAGAAGCAGAGCGATGTCATGCGCTTCCTGCTCCGCGTGCGCTGCTGGGAGGTACGCCATACCCACACACCATGAGCGGCATAAGGCTTTGCCATTGGCATCGCCTGTGCTTTGATCGTACTCGTTGAACATAAGCTGAGAGTACTTTCAATCTAGCTCCGCCAACTCAACGTCATCCACCGCGCCTCCCGCCCATCCCGCCCCGACAAGGCTCGCCGTCTCGGATACAAGACCAAGCAGGGCTATGTCATCTACCGTGTGCGTGTGAGGAGAGGTGGCAGGAAGAAGCCGGTACCAAAGGGTGCCACGTTCGGTGAGCAGGGATTCGAAAAGAGCATTACGCAAAACGTATGCTGATAATCGGAAACAGGCAAGCCGACCAACCAGGGTGTCAACCAGCTCAAGTACCAGCGCTCCCTCAAGTCCACCGCTGAGGAGCGTGTCGGACGCCGCTGCGCCAATCTCCGCGTCCTCAACAGCTACTGGATCAACCAGGACAGCACCTACAAGTACTACGAAGTCATCCTCGTCGACCCACAGCACAAGGCCATCCGCAAGGACCCACGCATCAACTGGATCGTCAACCCAGTCCACAAGCATCGTGAGATGCGTGGCTTGACCGCGACTGGCAAGAAGAGCAGAGGTTTGAACAAGGGCCATCGCTACAACAACACCAAGAAGGGCAGGAGGCACACCTGGAAGCTGCAGAACACGCTGTCGCTGTGGAGGTACAGGTAGACGTGGAGCTGATAGCAGCGATGTGGTTGACGAGATTCTCACGTGCCGAGCATTTCTGGTCTCTATGGCGTTTGGCCTCGGTCGAAGTGATGGACAGAACAAGAACATGCATGCCGTACCAATGCTATGGCAGTAGAAGCCTAGTTCTACAACAACTTGTTGAGCTTCTCACGCGAATCTCTCTTCTCATCTCCGTCTTTTCCATCTTTTGAGGTGAGCAAAATTAATGTGTAGTTGCACCCAAACCAGCCACGAGCGCCATCAGCACACCGCAAGGACACTGCCGGCGAAGCGGTCCGTTGCTGTACCCGTGCCGCCGTTGCTGCAGTCGTCTTGAACCGGCAAGTGACCCTTCTTTGAACCCCACATGCACCGAGGGATATGTTTCGTATGCAAGCTTGGCGAGGGTGTCTTTATGTTTTGCTTTCAAAGAGTCGTATGACATGTGTCCCATTGTTGCTGTACAAGACTGCAGGTACAGCCGTTGGTCTAATTATAAGAAACAACCACCATAGTTGCGTGGCGACTGCCGTGTAGATCTCAAGGGCGCGGATACGAGAGGGCATGCTCCTGCTTTCCCGACCGAGCTGCATTCATTGATGTTCCACAGCGGCATTCAGCCTCTATAGTCATGAGCTGAAGGGAGGAAAAAGACGTTGGAATATGAAGAGAACGATCTTGTGCGCGTGCTGAAGCAATGCCTCCATCCTGGTCGTCACGTTTTTTACACAACGGCAGCTCTGGCAGCACACCGACTCGCAACACCACTTCACGGGTCGATTCCAGGGATAAGCCCTTGCCTCGACCTCCATCTGAAGTTCTCGAGACTCCCACGCTGGTCGGCAGGGATGGAGAAAGAGCTTTGCCGCCGCCGCCTCGGCCACCACCGCCTGGTGTTTCGAGATCACATACGCACAATCGATCGGTGAGCCATCCGTTGCCGAGGATGTTCAGTCGCAAGAAGAGTGGTGCGAATCTTGGTCAATATCACGATACGGACGTGCCGTTGGACGATGATCTTGTGCCAGTGTTGCATGCGCCCAGGGAGTCTACACCTGCCAGGGTCGTCAGTGGGAAGAAAGGGAAGATAGAGGATGAGGAGAAGTTGAATCGGAAATGTATGTGCTGTGACAGCAAGGTCAAGGTGCCGAAGGAGTTGGAGAAGTTTCGGTGTATGTGCTGCTTGACTATCAACGATTTGCAACCGATTGAACAGCAGTGGGAGTCGGAGAAAGAGAAGGACAAGCAGGATGGCAAGAGCGCAAGCATGTTTCCACCTCCGAGGCCACTGCCTCTTTCGGTGGAGCGCACAAGAGCCATCATCGATCGTTGTATCGTGACGTATCTTGAGGCGAGGTGTAGGCGGGAGGAGGAGATTCAGTCAGGCAAGCGGAGGCAGACTCCTCTTCAGACCCCTGATGAGAAAGAGAATCCACTGGACGATATGCCGTTGCAATCTAAGGCAGAAAGAGTAACTTCGAAGGAGCTCACCGATATGCCTCTGTCGACCTCGCCACCCGACTCACCACAACGCAAAGAGCCGGCCTCAACAGCCAGTGCAGCCATCAGAGACTTTACCGAATTTGATCAATTCGCCTACATGCGATCAGACACTCCGCCCATTGAACATCAGCCAACACCACATGGTCCTGGGCCACCAGCTCCAATCTCGCGCAAACCTGTGCCGCAGAAACCAACCCGTAGACCGCCACATCCGCCTGTGGATGTTACCAAGCGGACGCCATCGCAAGAGCTGGGTGCGAACGGTTACCTTATGCCACTGGGACAACGATCACCGAGACCTCCGCCAAGTCCGCGACCAGCAACCAGCGAGATGGAGCAGCGGCGAAGGTACGATCGGGTCAAGACGATATTCAAGCCATTGGAAGACTACATCGTTGCCAGTTTTGGCGACTATCGATGCTTGAACTCAGCCTTCAGCACCGTTCGACCTGCTCCAACTAGAACGCGTAGCGAAAGCAATATTGTCACACCACCACCAGAGGCTGTGAGCGAGTATACTCCAAGCCCGATAGACTTATCACAGCTTGATGCGAAGACACTCCTACTAGGCGACATAGGAGAGAATGGCATGTGGTGGACCGGAAAGCTGGACCGCAATAAGTCGGACAAGCTCAGGCGGAAGAGGACAGGCGATGCATCGAAGAAAGCTATATCCTCTCGCTCTCCCAATCTCTTGTGGCACGACCTCGCCAGGTGGTATGCTCTCGTACATGGTGCTGGTGAAGATTGGCAGGACAAAGTGGATAGGGTCAAGTTTGATGGTCCAGCGTCGACTAGAGACAGGATCCAGGGTTCAGTCAACATTGATGATATCGAAGACGATTTACTCGAAGCACGCCAGCACACTATACGAGCACTGTTCAAAGTTACCGAGAATGTGCTGAAACGGCCTGGTCGAACGCTTAAGGAGCCGGAAGACCTGCGCTTCTTGCTCATCATACTCGCCAATCCCTCTTTGTATCCTTCACCGAACAGATCTCGAAGAAGACCATCGGGCCCAGCCATGAATCCTGGCCGAAGTGCATCTGGCAAGCAGAACACTGGACCACAGGCCCAACTCTCGCCACGGAAGTCGCCTGGTCGTGATAGTACTCAGCATTCGGGAATCCTCAAGCGCATCTTTGGACTGTTGGCCTACTCGAGCGATACTTGTCATCGTTATATGATCGGCTGGTTTGCACGTTTTGACGAGGAGCATCTCACCAAAATTGTAGACCTGGTCGCAAGCTTCATCAATCACCGCATTGCTCGTAGATCTGCTCGACCGCAGAGTAAGGCTGTTACTGCTGACGGTGGCCTGATCCCCGATTTCTCCGGCTCAGCTATGAACACTTCAGCCCAGCTTCATGCAGCCATGGGTTTGAGCGGCTCTGTCAAGAAGCGAGCAGATGACCCGGACCAGGAGCCGGACTACGCGAACGACTGGCAGATCAAGGCAGCCACAAAGGTCATGTCTTTGCTCTTCGCCGCGAACAACATTTGGCAGGGCCGAAGGAAAAGCGAGGTCGATGAGAGCCTTGACTCGGTAGTTGCGAGACCTCAAGTGAAGGCTAAGCGGAGCAATCAACTGTTCCATACTTCAACCTTCTACAATACTCTACTCGACTATCAAGATATGATTGCCGACTTCAAGGTCTGGGAGTCTAAGAGGGACAGATTTGCCTTCTGCCAGTATCCGTTCTTCCTCTCAATGGGCGCCAAGATAAAGATACTGGAGTACGATGCAAGACGCCAGATGGAGATCAAAGCACGAGAAGCCTACTTCGACTCAGTCATCCGCCAGCGAGCTCTCGACGGGTACTTCCATCTTCGTGTGCGGCGAGACTGCATGGTCGACGACAGCTTACGGCAGATCAGTGAAGCTGTCGGCGCTGGGCAGGACGAAATGAAGAAAGGGCTCCGTGTCCACTTCACCGGCGAAGAAGGTGTTGACGCTGGCGGACTGCGAAAGGAGTGGTTCCTGATGCTCGTTCGCGACATCTTCGACCCGAACCATGGTCTCTTTAATTACGACGAGGAGTCGAATACCTGCTACTTCAACTCGAACTCTTTTGAGACCTCAGATCAGTATTTCTTGGTTGGGGCGCTGCTGGGCTTGGCTATTTATAACAGCACCATTCTGGATATCGCTCTACCGCCTTTTGCCTTCAGGAAGTTACTTGCCGCTGCGCCAGCTCCTGCTGCTGGTGCTGCGAGTGTGTCGTCCTTGACCGGTACGAAGGGGCAGATGACATATACACTTTCGGACCTTGCTGAGTTTCGGCCTTCGCTTGCTGCCGGTTTGCAGCAGTTGCTGGACTTCGACGGCGATGTGCAAGAAACGTACTGTCGGGACTTCGTCGCTCCTGTGGAGCGATACGGAACTGTTGTCGATGTCCCTCTGATACCTGGCGGCGAGACCACACCAGTCACCAACGCAAACAGGCAGGAATTCGTGGACGCATACATCCGCTATCTCCTCGACACAGCTGTGGTGCGGCAATTCGAGCCCTTCAAGCGCGGCTTCTTCCAGGTCTGCGCCGGCAACGCATTCTCGCTCTTCCGAGCCGAAGAAATCGAGCTTCTAGTCCGTGGCAGCGACGAAGCGCTTGATGTCGACTCTCTACGTGCGGTAGCTGTCTACGAGAACTGGAAACACTTCCAACCACCCCACGTCATCGTTCCAGACCCTGCCGACAGCGTACCAGTGATCCAGTGGTTCTGGGAGCTCTTCGCGCAGGCCTCACCGGAGCGACAGAGAAAGCTACTTACGTTCATCACCGGCACTGATCGTATTCCTGCCGTTGGCGCCACGAGCTTGATCCTGCGCGTCGTTGCTGGCGGTGATGGATGGGGTGGAGGAGGTGCGGAGGAGCGTTCGCGGTTCCCGATTGCGAGAACGTGCTTCAATATGCTTGTGCTGTGGCGATATGACTATCGAGAGGCTTTGGAGGAGAAGCTTTGGAGGGCGGTGGAGGAGAGTGAGGGGTTCGGGTTGAAGTGAGGTTGGGTTTGCATGATCGTTCATGAAGGCAATGGTTTTTTGTTTGTCTGTTGACACTATTGATATCCACTCGGCGGCTTAGAGAGCTTATAGGATCACTTAAGGTTGAATTGCATTAATTGCACGTCTGCGTAGCGCCGCTTCATCCTTGACGCACTGAGCTACATCCTTGCATCCTCTTCATCAAGACGGGAGCTAGCAAATATGGTTCTTCGCTCGTGGTCGCCACCCGCTAGGCCACTCCATCAAGTCCCTTCGTCATCCTCTTGACACCGCGCTCAATGTACTCCATCGTCTTGCTCGCATCGGCACCCATCCTCGTCCCTTGCGCACCATCACCGAAGAGCGCGATTGCTTGCGCCGCCGCTTCGCCTTTGCCACCGGCCTGGTCAGACCGCGCCTGCTGCTGGACGGCTTCGAGCTCGCCTTCGAACACCCGTTTCCCGGAGGCCAGGATCTCGCGCACACGTTCTTGGTCTTCTGCACACGTCTGGACGTAGGCTGCGGGTCCTGTCGATGCGGTGCTGCTGGCTGAGATGGCGTTGTTGGCTTTCTGGTTCAGCTGGAGCAGCGCATCGGTGGCGCTGAGGAGGGATTGGACGTTGTTGATGCAGGCTTCTGTGGTATCGGCCTGCGTGGTGTCGCTCAGGATCGCGTCAATGGTGTTGAGGAAGCCACCGTCGTTCTGGTCTCTGCGCGTGAGGTTAGCAGTTAGTTCACTGACGCCAGCGTAAGGATACAAGACATACGCCGCCTTCCTTTTCTCGATGAGGGCGATGATGCCGTCGTAGTCGGTATCGGCTCGCTGGTGCACATCTTCCAGGTACTTGGTGTGAGTGCGGCGTAGTTGCTGCCTGTAGTCACCTGTCAGTCGTCTGTATAGCATAAGCGGTAGTAACGTGCACTCACTCGCTCTCCATGCGCCCAACGTCTTCAACATCTGAGCTGGCCATTGTCGGTGGTACGAGTAAAGTCGAGAGAGAGAAGAAAGTAGAAACGAAGATGAAGTGAAGTCAGCTGGGTCGCTCCTTCTCCAAGAAACAAAATTTTCCATATGCTCACGTAGAGCACAATCTCACCACCACCACATAAATTTTGAGAACGAAGAGGGGGCGCAATCGACCAGGCTCAAAATCAGTTTCATAATGGTACCTCATAATCTGGGTCGGCCGAAGCGCCGCCTCTTCGAGATAGAATCAACCCATGAGCAGCCCTTTGTGACCTTCCCAAGCCCATTCCTATCCTCGAGATCAAGCCAGCCGGCGCAGGCAGCCCGTGCAGTAAAAACGCCCCCAAAATCCACCGACCTGGCCGAAGTATCCGTTCTCCGAGCTCGAAAAAAATTCTCATGCTCACGTATCCACCAATCTGACCACCACCTTGCTCGTTCCTATCTCCGTGACTGGTGCAGAAGACGATCAGATGGGATAACGTCCGAAGATCTCGCTCGCACCCTGACCGTCACGTGGGTAGTTGAAGCCGTAGCCGACTGTCGACGATGCGCTAGACGGCACGAACTCTGTGGCTGTGTTGTCGTTCAGGTGGCGTGACATGACTGACTCCGACGGTGAGAGGGTGAAGCCGTTGTTGCGCCTGCGTCCGCCTTGTCCGACATTTGAGGTTGCTGGTTGGCCGGGATGGTCTCTGGAGTCTGGCCGAGTACCGATCGGAGGCTGGAACGCACGAGCACCCCCACCGAAGACTGATGGTCCAGCTTGGCTCTGACGAGGAGCTGCGATCAGGCCGGAGCCGAAGGGGCTGTAGATGTTGAACGGACCAGCAGGGAGAGTGCGATTCAGCTCCACCATACGAGCGTAGAACTCGTTGTTTGGGGCAGACGGGCTCGAGAACGGGTGACTGAAGCCGTTCGGGGCACCAGTCTGAGCGTTGCTATCGCGGTCGTAATAGTAGTTGTAGTCGGCCGCTGTGCCTGTTGGAACGATGCCTGGCTGGACAGTGGGGGTCGGATCATTGCTACTAGTGTTCGTGTATGGCGCTTGAAACGGACCGCCGATCGATCCCATGATAGGAGGGAAGCTGTTCGCCACGCCTGGAATAGCCGGGTAGTTGGGGGTGTACGTGTCGAATCCGATGCGGTACGGAGGAACAGCGCCATAAGGGTCGGGATCAGCACCGTACATCATTGCATAAGCCTGGTTATTGGTAAGGTTCTGCTCGACTACAGCGCCTGGTCCGATTCCACTTGGTGGCTGACCGAGGGCGGTTTGCGAGAATGAGGCTGGGTTGATGGCGGAGAGCCAGATGCGAGTTTTGTAAATCCGGTACAACTCCGTGATCAGCTCCTTGAAGTTGATATAGTGATCGGCGTAATAGTAGAAAATCAATTTCTGAAAGTCCCTGGTAGCAAAGTTAGTAACATGCCAAACAATCAATTATGTTGAAACTCACCACTGCCACTCAGCGTCGAGAATCTCCATATCGAGGTGGAGGTGTGCGACCTTCTGCTGGCAAGTGCGCTTCGCCTTGGCTTCGTTGCCTTCTTTCTCGCTGAGCATGCGTATCTCGTGGGCACTCGCGAGACGCTTGATCGCTTTGGCCTTGATTGTGCTGAAGTTGTCACGTGGAGTCCCTTGCATGGTCGGTGGTGCGTTGGCAAGCAAGTTGGTGCGGTTGCTCATATCACGATTCTCGCCGTAGATTTGTGCGTTGGGGTTGACGCTCGATTGGTTGTTGTTCTTCGAGAACATCATCAACCACTTGTACTGTTCTTCGCCGTATTTCTTCTTGTAGAGACGCGCCTCATCTTGCGAGACGTTGGCGTGCTGAACGGTCCCTACGATAAAAACGTTGCGTTAGCAAACAGCGTTGATGGTTGCCAGTCAAGTTTGTGTGATCATGTTACTTACCGAGATCTTGGCCACGGTCGGCTTCGACGATGACGATGTCGCCTTCCTTGATGTCGAGCCCGGTGTTCTCAAGTAGGAAGAAGACGTCGACACGAGAGCACTTGAAGCTCACGATAAAGAGCTGCTTGTTGTTACGAGAGCGTTGGTCGTTCGCCCATGGCATGTTGTTGGAGATTGCGCCCGGGACGTAGCCACCGAGGTCACTGCGTTCGTGCTCGTCAAGCTTCACGAAAGGAACCTTGTACATGTTCGGGATATCGAACGGCTGGCCCTTCTCGTCCTTGTCGAAGTACTTCATAGTGTCGAGGTTGTAGTGTTGTTGGTGGTCGTTGGCGTTGTGAAGGTTTGGCACGCTGTGGCCGTTATCTAGCAGCTGTGTGGCTGTTTTGCGGTGTTAGAAGTGTTGATTCAATGGATGTGATTGTAAACAAGCGGATGCTGCTGGTTTAATGATGATTGTAAGGAGGCGGATAAAGTGTGAGTGGATAGAGTGCAGGTTGGAGGGTGAGAGTGGAAAGTGGAAGGAGGTAAGTGAAGCGTGAGGGTGATATGAAGCGTAACAGATATGAAGCGTGGCAAGCAAGCAAATCTGACGGGTGACAATTCGGGTCACATGGTCATATGATCCGTTGCCAGCGCTGCGGCGTTGCTGGGGAAGGTGCTCGTTTGGTAGTGCTATCAGGGGAGGGTAGTGGAGCGAGGGTAGGACAGTGAGAACAACCATTAGAGCAAGATCCACATGGTTAGATAGCAGGAGAGGCGTTGAAACGATCAAAGCGAGCAAAGCGAGCAAAGCGAGCAACTACCACAGGTTCTGAGCGAGGCAGAGTCCCCCTGTTGATCGGGGAGATCGGTTTGGGGGATCAGTCTGCCGCCATCGACCCGCGAGGGAGTTGTGCTAGGCCAAGAAGATCGTGACAAGCCAGCTCAGACTGCTAGCAACCATGAGGCCATCGCTTTGATCACGTAGATCGAAGCAAGCAATCATTGGGGTGGTTGCGCTCAAGCAATCGGTCTTGCGACCGGTCGCCCTCTTCGTAGTAAAGCAAGCGGGAACGCAGCGAGAACGCGACGAGGGGGTGTACTTACAGTTTCTGTAGTTCCGAGCCTCCTCCGTATGTTGTCCACCATCCCAATCGTACATCCGCCCATCAGGCCAGAATGCCGCTCCTCCTATTTGTGGTCGACTGTCCGTACCGGCGACTGAGCCGCGGCGAGTGGGGATATCTGCTAGGGAGTGGCGGCGAGATTCGTTAACGTTAGGAACGTCGTCCCAACCGAGCTTGCTTTGCCACTGAGCGCGACGAGGAGGATGGTCTGTGGAAGGAACTGGTCATGAGCAACTATTGGAAGTAGCAAAGAGCTGGGAAGCAAGATGCAGGCAAACTTGAGGGCATAAACATACCGATCGTGAGATTAGAGAAGGCTGCATCGAGGCGGCGGTCACCCCGGAAGCCCGCTTGTGCTCCTCCATCAGCTTGGCCTCCTTCTCGCCCGTTAATCTCACCATAAAACGATGCATACGTTGAAGGGAAGGTAGACGTGCGCTGCAAACTACCAATGGGTGGATGAGAGGTAGTATGCGTGAGCGCTCCACCCATCTCGGACTCCGATTCAGTGTCAGCTTCTTCCGCCAGCAAGCCAAGAGGTAGGACAGTATGGTCATTCGAGCTGATAGGCACTTCTCGCTGGCCCTGCGAATGCGACATCGAACGACCCGCCTTGGGAACAGGCTGCATTGGTATCGGGAACGGCAGCGCACCAGATGCATCGCTGGCTGCTGGCGATGGCGTGCCTTCGGCCCTCAACCCGCTACGAGTGCGATTCGGAGCGGCCAGACGAGCCTCCCGAGCAGCATTGCGCTGCGCAGCCTTCTCCATCTTGAAGCTATCCCGCTTCTGGGTCGACCAGATGGTGCCGCCCAGGCCTGGAACGCTGTTCTCCTTGCGAGGGAGACTCCCGAACGACTTTGCCGAAGGCCAGGGCCGTTCGTCTTCCGATGAGGCCACTGCCTCCGAATCTGGGGTTGCCCGTCGAAAAGACTACGAAGCACAAGTCAGACCTGTCGACCACGGACGCGCATATGCTCGCCTTTTAGGAGAACAATGTGGCTTACATTCATGATTTCACTATCAATAACAATCCACGCACGAAATCAAAAGGTCTAAAAGTAGGCTGGCCTGCACATAACATCAGCAAATGTCCTGGTGGCTATGATCAAAGGCCTCTGACAACAATGTGAAGACCAAAAGCACACAGGAAAACAGGCATATGATGGCAGCGGTGGTTGCAAGGGAACATGGAGAGTGGCACACGGCAGCAGCAACAAGGCCGAATCAGGCATCACGCGTGGCTGGAACACGCCAACGCAGCAAGAGCATGACAGCTGAAGCCCATGATGATATCCGTGCTCGTCAACTCCATATGACACTCCAAGGGTGCGATTATTCCACCCGCACGATGTCTCGGTGAGAAGTGCTATTCTGGCCTGAGCTATGCGGCGTCATGACCTGGTCCCGGTCGAATGGCTCGGCGGTGATGCTATATGACATGCTCGCTCGCTGGTCAAGCAGACTATAGCCTCACAGGACAGCGCCTGGCCGGGCTTTCGATCAAGAGGTCTTTCCAACACACCATCGGAAGCCGCAGGCCTCCTGTATCTGGACGTCCTGGAGACCGCAAGTCGCTATGCCCACCGCCTGGAAGAGAACGCCAATGCATATTCAAGGAAACAAACAATGAGACGACGTACCTGAGTATTACTTTTGGTCGTATAATCCGTTCCGTTCCGTCCCGTCCTCTATTCTATGTCTACAAGTTGGTACTGACAGCAAGAACATTAGCATGATCTGGTGCTCCTTCGTAATGCAGACACACACACCTATGGTATATGTCGTGTGCTAAAGCTACATGCCGAAGAGAGCGCTTGGGTATCGTTTATGTCGTATGTAAGTCTGGCCAGGCGTCAGTGGTGGGCCAGCGGTACTGTAGGGTGGTGGTGGAACTCACCTATGCTCATCTTCAACGCTCGTTGAAGCTCCTGTCTATATACCGTAGCAGGAACAAAGCGGCTTGTGTACGGTAGCCGGTCTTGTGGTCCTCACATCGAGGATCCAGGGTTTTGAGGCTCGCCCTCCACCGATAGCAAGCTCGCGTGTTGCGGGTGTGGTGTGGGGCTCGCGTGCCTCGTCCGCACGCTTCCCTCGACCCTGATACCTGCACGCCTGGCGCCACCTGCTTGGGACAACGTAGACTCGATATCCGTAGGGAGCAGCGAGTCTATCGCAAGCAGCTTGCGGCGACTGGTGGTGTTTAAGGGACGGGTGAGGTGTGGAGCTGCAGGTGTCGGGAGCGAACAGACTTTTGTGGGGAAGGAGCCAGAGCCAGAGCCAGATGGGCGCGCACTGTCCTCGATCCACTACCGCCCGACGATCGGTGATTCGTGACGTTGGACAGGCCCAGCTTCTTCTTCCTTCGAGACTACTCGTTGTGTTCTGGCTGGTGTGGTGGTTGATGAAGCTACGAAGCAGATGGACGCAGAACGTACCGCAGCGGAGGGGGTCCATCGCGGCGCTTGCCCTGCAGCTAAGTAGGTCGAGGAGTAGGCCAAATGCGGCCCATGCGACTCCAGCAGCCATGCATCAGGGGTATGTGTGCGTGCGGAGAAAGAGGCAAGCTTGTTCACCTCGATGCTGCACTTGCACACTTTGAGCGGGCGACAGTCACGAGAGCGGCAGCACTGGCGGGAATTGACTAAGATCTCCTTCGGTTCATGCTACCGTACTCCAATCAAACACGCCGCCGTCCCACCTTGCTGCAGATTGTTCGCACAACGGGGAGGCGGGGACATGCAGACGGCAAAGTCAATGTGGAGATCTTGAGGTATGTTCTGCAGACGACAGGGCGTCTAAATTCACCAACATGGCGCATTCTGCCTTGAAAGGGCCACGCTCGTATCCTCCATCCACTCCTCCTCCCAGTACCCATAACAACAGCAATCTCAAATCGGCTGGGCGGTCCGACATCAGCCTGAAATATGGCAAAAGGGGTGTCACGAGATCAGAGCTCTTCGACTTTGGTACCAGCTACATAGCTACGAAGCTGCAAACACCTCCTCAGCAGCACAGAACGGGTCGTGGTCCGCGGAGAACCTGGTCTGACAGCACTTCATCACCATATGAAAGAGGGGCACAGCGAACACCCCTTGGCAGTTACGAGTAGGCCTCACGAGTGGCGAGTATCAGTACTCGACAGGAGGAGGGTAGGTAATGGATCCTCTGCGAGAGGCCCAGACATCACGCCTCGGAGGACGAGGTCATCGAACCGCTGTTGAGAGCCATAAATAATCGGATCGATCTGCAAGAGCTGTAGCATGATCGTCCTCGCTATGCATACACTCGCCTGCTGTGCTCTTTAATGTGCATATGCCAACCAATGCCTACAGTGTAACAGAAGCCGGGCTATTGTGCCTGGAGATGGGCATAGCTTCCTTGTATGCCACCGACAATACCTAGCACGATAACGAAGCTACAGCAGTTCGAAGACATAATCGAACAATGTGTGCGGAGGCATGAGGTCACGGACATGCTACAGCATGAGTCGCAAGCACACGGGGTCGTTGGCACAGATGGCAGGTGATGAAGGGCTCACTGTCGCCAAGCACAAGAACAACCCTTCGCCGCTGTGTCAGAGCCGAGTCTCGTCCCGGCCTCGAGCACTCTGCGAACACAAACACGGGTCAGAAGCTCGACCGCGGCGAGTGAGCTCCGATTCCATCATCAATGGCTCTTTTGTACATCTCAATAACCAGACCAATGCTCCAACTACTCCATCATGGGCACAAGCAACACTCCTGCTAAGGTCCTCGACCCGCATTCCTCAATACCAGGAACATAGCATGCGCCCCAGAAGATCCGGTTGATAGCCACGACAATGCGCAACAACCACGACAATGCGCAACAACGCTCTGTGAACATTCACGGCTACGATAAGGTGGGATAGCGAAAGTTTCGAACGAATACGATGAGCTTCATAGCCCTCTTGGTCACCAGCTACAATCGACCAGGCAATCTTTCGATACCAGCTATCAGCAACCAAGCATTCGTCCGGCATCAACGCGCCAACACCCGAGACAAGACTGAAGTGCTCTGCTTAGTCGCCACCATAGCCGTACCCAGGCGCGCCATCAACTCGATGCTTTCAACTCATCTTACTATCGGCAGTCGGATCCCAGAGCTATAACGAGGACAATCAGAGTCTCCACTTCCACGGCGACTTCGCGCTGTTCGTACCCTCGGTCAAACTGATCACGCTACTGGCTTGACCACATGAGACGTAAGTTCCTTGATGGCGGCACAGGCTACGATCGCGCGTCGCATACACCACACTACGGCCGAGCCGACGCCTACATATCGCGACTGCCTGGAGACATCTCGCCACACAGCGTGACTGAGCTGCGCAATATACCGGTGGCCAGCTGGGTGAGCCGTTAGCCACTGTATGTATATACTTAGGTCCCGTGATATATGTCACGACCACATCGCCTACAATTCCGACACACGTCCGTTGAATTCATTCCTACAGGCATTGGACGGTCGAGTAAAGGTGAAGAAGGTAGAGTATGTATTAGAAATTATTGAAGTACGTTCTCATTCTATGATAATCATACAGAGCGACCAGCGCTCGATGCTCTCGATCTTTTAGCTAGTCATACAATCAATTATCGTCATGCGAACCCATACATCGTCTCCATCGTTCATTTTGAGCCACGCGCCATTGCCATGCAGAGTAAGGAATGCTAAATCACAATCGCTCAGAAGAAAATTCCTCCCAGCCCCGTCGCTTCGTGCGGGTTGAACGGCTAGCCATGCACCCATCATGCGATGTAAAGATAGAATCGTGCTATCCGCTCCAGCCACGGATGAATGATCCGTAACCATGTCGTGTCGTGTTGTAGTGGTGTTGAGAGTCGTCGCAGTCGTGTCCCAACAGAATGTTTCCGCGCCCGGCCGTGCCGGCATCCGCCGAAGATGCGACCGAGACCGAGCGAACGCCCGGAATTCCGCCACTCGCCCACGTAATCGGGACATTTGCGAAGTCGGGTCGTACACCGAACCTTTTCGACGGCGATAGGTATCGTGTATGGTCCGAGGTATGCAGACGAGGTATTGAAAATCATTGCCAAGACCTGCTGAGCCTCAATCGCCCACGTCAGACCGTCCCAGTGCCCAGGTCTGGCCATGGCACGCGACCAGGTCACCTCTTTCCATCGTATGTCAGCTCTCGTAATCACTCAATTCAGACTTCAGTCGCGACGGCCACGCTTGCCAAATGTCTCGACCTCGGGATGAACGACGCGCATGTGTCGGGTAAGCGCATCATTGCGCGAAAACGTCTTTTCCTCGCGACACATCGGACATCTAACCTTCGTCTTGCGACCGTTGTGAATAGTCTCCTCGTGACGCGTAAGATCGTACGGTCTCGAGAAGATGGTGTTGCAAGGCTTGTTCGTCGAAGGGTTGATACGCGTACATTTGTGTGGCCCAGCTTGCGAGTTGCGCGCTTGGATAGCGGCGGAAGTCATGCCTGCGGTCGAAGGTGTAGGTGACTCAGTGGATCGTGGCGAGGTGCTACCGTCCGTGTTGTCGTCTGACATGGGCTCCTTGGGCTGCGACCTGTGGGTGTCGAGCTTGTGCTTCTTCAGGCTGTTGTGAGACTCGAAGCGCTGGGTGCAGCCGTGATAAGTGCATGTGTACGTTCCGGTGCGTGCCCGTGTATCTGACGGTCTCTGCGGCATCGAGGACTGGTGGTAGCTCTCTTGCGACGAGACCGGAGGACCATGGTCGCTGATGGATGACTCCATCGAAGTCAGCTGAGCCGGAAATTCGGGCGTCTCATCCGCGAAGTTCATCTTGGGTGCCGCGTAAGAGTTGTTCTGCAGTTGTACGGCCTGTATTTGAGAGGGCTGATGCTGTTGAGTGGGTGGCAATTGACCAAAATTAAAATTCGCCTCATGGTTGCCATCAGCTGAGCTCGCCCGGAATGGAGCCATGGGACCGGCCGCGACAAGATTGCCAAAAGAAGCGCCTGGTTGGCTGACGAAGTCGTTTTGCCATGTGTCATTGCTTCCGGTGAACTGCTTGTATCCTTGAGGAATATTGTCCTGAAACAGTGATGACTGATCACCCTCTGTGTATTCCAGCATGGCGTCTTTTGGCGAGATGGTCTTCGTTGGTTCTCGCCGCAGTTGAGGTTGATGCTGTGCATACTCTACTTCCGCTGCTTCCGCGCGTTGCTGTTGTCGTATACTGGAGGCTGTGCCCATAGCTTGCACAGTGCTCCAATCACTTCCTAGCGCAGAGCCATCCCTGAATGGCGACCTCTCGCGGGACAGCGCAGAAGATGGAGAGGTGGATCGGGCAAGATTCGCTGTCTGCAATCGCTCGTTGACCAGGTTGCGGTGGGGTGTAAGTCGGTCAGGATTGCGCTTTGATGTGGTGGCAGGAACAGAGGTGTAGTTCGTGGAAGAGTTGTAGAGTTCGTCCTGGTACGCTTGCGATTCTGTACGGAAGAGCTGCACATTCGGGTTCGAGTTCAACGAACCATTTTGAACGTAGTTCTTCGCGTCGTAGGTTTCGCCGACGCCAGATCGTGGCGTTGATGGAGAATCGTTGCCGTGGCTCGACATTGATTGTCTAGAACCTTGGTAGAAACCTGAGGCAATGTCGTCCGAGGTGTGGTGGTCGATGGCAAAGCCTTTCATAGCCAGGTGCGCGTTCTGCGCAGCCTGGGTTGGAATGTAGTAGTTGTAAAAGGAAGGTTCCGTAGGTGTCTGTAATGGTGTAGGCAGATTCTTCGGGTATAGCGCTTGGTCAGCGTACGCTGCCTGGGCCGGGGAGTTGGGAGAGTAATCGGTGTTTGCTATTTGCGGATTGAAGGAACTCGCAGTGTATGGTGATGCGGGTCCAGTCGATGCAACAGTGCTCGCCGAGGGCGTTCGCTGGTGCGTCCTTGCTCTTTTGAAGGGTCGGTGGGTCGTCGTAACAGGCAGTCCCATGCCCATTCCATACACCTGCCAGTCGTACTCGCTGCTGCCGACCGGGCCGCTACCCGATGCAACCGAATCCTGTCGCGTGTCGTATGCCGGTGGCAACGGCGATGGTGTGGAGGCCTCTACCCGGATGTCTGGGTGAGAGAAGTAGTACTGGCCGTTCATGCAGTGGCGGTCGTGTGGTTGAAGTACGGCGTGTACTTGGCGGAAGGTGCTGTCGTTGTCGTATATAACACAATCTCCGTCGTCGCTTGTTGGTGCTGAGTGTGTTGTGTGTAAGGGTGTTGGTAAGCTCGTGTCGAAGTCGGAGTAGAAGTTGATTTGTGTCGGAGGGAGAATTTGAAATGAACTCATGTCGACTTCACTCTCCCAGAAACGATGACGCAGCGCACTTCGGCAAGTTTCGCTCCGCGTGCTTGGCAGCTACTACGAACGAACTCAATCGTCTGTGGAAGGAACGAGAGAGCGACCGGCTGTATAACTCGGATCCGACGAAATAACGAGTGTGCGGGAAGTATTGCTTCCCAATGTTGTGCTGTAGAGAAGCAGTTATGCTGGAGTTGTGAATTGAGTCCTGTCGAGCGAGGATCTCTGCCTTTCTATCCGACCGCAACTACCGCTTGTGTCTTCTACTTCGGGAAGGTGCTTGGTGCTTCTGGAACTCTTGGGATCGTGGCTCAGCCACATCTTGCTTGCCGATCATACACTTGCACTCGGATGGTACCTTGCCGTCTATAGGTCCTGCGTTAGACCGAGCCGGTTAAGTCAGTCTTTGAAGATTTGTGAATTTACCCACAGGCATTGGATGTGATCAACGCGTTCTCCGAGGCACAAAATCTGTGTGTAGCGAACTCTCAACACACTTTTGGTGCATGTGCTGCACATATCCACTAGAGCCTCATAACCTTACACCATCCCGCCATACTCCGCCTCAGGCACACGTCGTTGTACAGTCATGTCGACTTGGCGTCTCGATATGCTGCTCGGAATTGATGACTCCAGACGATCATGGCCCGACTGTCCAGCTTCTCTGATTACCTGCGCTGTACGTTCGATGCAACTGTGTCGATCCACTCGTTGGTGTGCAGTCGTGTCGAGCGGTCAGCCAAAGTTTTCCGTATATTGGCGACACGAACTGCTCAGCTGCTGGGCGAACGTGCCATAGATTCCATAGCTAGGTAGGTTTCGACTGCCAAGAGCACCTATGCAGCTGAGCAATATCGATTATTGATCCCACCTCCATGATCGGATATGCCTACGTCCAGCACTCTCCCCTAAACCACCTCGGCACGGTTGAACGGATTGAGCCATCCTCACAGAAGCACAGCATACCGCAGGGCTACCCCCATGGTGTAACAACCCATCAGCATGTGCCACAAGCCTGTGCTGTGCTGTTGCAAAGAGCCCCGAGCCCGCGAGCCCGCAGTCGAACAGCCACAGCTCACGACGATCGTAGTCTGTCACTCATCCCATCCGATTCGCTCGTACAATTTTCCCAGCAGACAGAAGAAATTGAGTTGAGGAAACATGCAGCGTGACGTCGCTAAACGTGGCTCGAATGTGGCTTCCCGCACATCCGCTCATCCGCTCTCGGGACGACCGACTTTAGCAACACCCTCAGCGATCTAGACTCAACTCTTTTTCATCCTTCAGCCACATCTTGTGGCTGTCTCGCGCTTTTCTGACGGTCTTCGATCTCCGCGGCGGGGGACAGCACAGCTCGGTGTGCGAAGCAGTCTTCTGGTGCATCATCAGACCACACTGGACACGCGACACATCATCATCACTCCGCAGGTGTTGTGCGGCTGCTTTCGGTAGCATTGGACAAATCCAGGCATTGACCTTCCCAATCCACGTCGATCCCTCTGGGCAAGGCACAGAGCCGCATGCTATAGGCTCACGAAGGGCTCGGGCTCAGCCTCAGCCGGGCGTTGCACGCAGCACACGACAGACGTGGATCGTACGAGTATGTTCCAGCAGCTTGCGTGTGCTTCTGGTCATCAGTCTGATGCAACCACGTAATAATGAAATCGATGAGGACGATCGCTTCTTCAGGTGGTCGTTGAGGAAGCCGAGAATAGAAACACGGCTGCATCCCGACAGCTCGGTTGCCGGCAGAATGGCGATCGTTACCTTGTGGGTCTGGTTTGTTCCTCATTCACTTTCACACGCTGCATACGCTCATGTCCAAGTATACATGTAGTATTGGTATGGTACAGCTACTATCATACGACGATCTCGAGTATTGCTGTCGATTCTGCTAGTGTCGACGACGCTCAGAATAGCATTCGAAATCTAGCGAGGGTATCAGTGCCTCGGCCGGTCTGTCTGGCATTGGTCATCCTATTTGCATAGCAGTTTCATTGATTTCTGGCAGGAAGAACCATACCGCCTTCGGACGCAGTTGTGCTGTGAAAGGGACGAAGTTGCGCCGCGCTAACGACTTATCGTGTAAGAAGATTGAAGAGTGCGAGCAGGTTCGAGCAGCTTTGGGCTTCATCTGTGAGTAGGCTTACATGAACAGCGCAACTGCGTCCAAAGGCGCTAGACGTCTGTTGTGACCATTCTATCTGTCCGCATCGAGTTCGCGTTCACCAGTGCGCAACCGAATACTCATGTTACGCCGCTTCTCGCCCGGAAGCATTGCGGCCGAGACAAGCGGATAATTCGGGTAGGTCGTGGTTGGAAAGCATTGTTGGTGTAAAGTCGTGTTTCCATCACCACGAGCTTATACAGCGTGATTACGCTACAATCTCGACCTCAAGAACGAGCAAGACAACGACGGATACCCAACAACATGTGCTCGCTGTCCGTACGCCCCTTCGAGAAGAGCAGTCAGCCTCAGCATGCATCAGGCGGACAAAGGCGGCGGCGACAGCACATCTCCGCTCGCTTTGCGACCACCCACACCACGAGATAGAACTTCCAGCCGGCTTGCCTGGATGCGATGCTTCTTCATCACTTGCTCCCATTCGGGATCAGCATGCGTGGACTCAAGGTCGTTCTCCGCATGGGCCGCCATATCCACCTCCAGCAGCGCTATCATCATGCCGAAGTCTGCTCCTAGCCTTCCGAGACTGCCAGCGCAGTAGAGTACTTGTGTCAACAGCGATTCTCGCGCCTGCTTGTCTGCGATATTTGGTAGGTACAGCTGGAGCTCACTCGACAGCATTTCGACCAAGTGGATTGCGAATGAAGCCAATGGAGATGGAAGAGCGGGAGATGCGTCCTTCCAGTCGTCTAGTGGGCCTGATATATCGGCCGTGGGTAACGCTGACGGGAAGATGCTCTTGTACATGCTGATGATGTTGAAGCTCTGCTCTCGGAAGATCTCAATGTAGCGTTTCACGTACCGCTCACTCTGGCTTCCCAAGGCGCTGGCCGAAACCTGCTGTTGAAGCAGCTTGATATGCAGCCCTGCCTGACGTCGGGTGGTTTCCTGATTGGCGAGTTCACGAAGAGGGTCGAGTGCGTTCAGGGTCGTGTGGAGAGTACGGAGACGGCAGATCAGAAAGACCGATCCAAGCGCACCGTCTTCACTCTGTGCATCCTTTGACACCGTCAGAGCCTTAGCTGATGTTGCGAGAGACTTCGTTGGCGCATATCCGTCCTCCGCGAGGTCTGGAGCGACTCGTCTGAGCCAGCCAATCGTCCTCATTGCACCAGCCAGTTTCAATGACGGGCTCTGCAAGGATGTGATCAAAATCGTAGTGAGGTTCTGTATTTCCGATTCTGCCTGCTTCATGATGCTGCCAACCAGTTCTGAGTTTGGGTAGAGACCATTGAGCCGTCTGATATGAGCGTGTAAGTCTAGTGCTGACGCGTACGAGGTAGTCATGCTCGAGCTCGACGATGTGCTAGTTGTCTGCGCCGCAGAAACTGTTGACGACAGCAGAGTCGGCAGTTCCAGAACATCTGATACTCGGTCTACATTCCTCGATAGAAGCAATGTTCGTTTCCGCCTGTCCAGTACAGCATTCTCCGTACTTCTGCTGTACTTTGTTGCAAAGTCTGATGCAGCCGACTCCAGTTCGGGTATTCCATCGTGTAGTTCTCTGGTCTGCGACCCGAGGGATGGAAGGATCGAGGTCAAGTTCGAGAGGTGGGAGGAAGATGCTATCACGGCCTTTTGTGATCGTTTGGAGAGCGCCTGCAGGCTTCGGAGGTGTGTTTGAGCCGAGTGCAACAGCGAGGCCGGCTCGGTGGAAGCAAGATCGGAGAGCGAAAGACTGCTCAAGCGGGTCAGGTAGCTGGCAGTGCTTGTGTCGTTGGCTGAGGGTGGTGGAAGGTGGTCGGAGGGTGCCTCTGGCCGGTCGAAGTAGGGAGCTAGCAGCTCATAGAGAGGTTCCATGGCGCTCAGCGCCTGTTTGTGCAGTGCGATATACCGTGGTTAGGTCAATGTCGTTACGAAGTGGATGTTCACTTTCGTGGCCAAAGCGCGCTGGCGCCGGCTGCTACCGACTTTCCTGGCCTTTGGTGAACCGCACTCGCCACGACCCATCTACTCTGGCAAACAAATTTGGCGGCATCTTCGAAGAGCGGCAGTGAATATCGAAACCTGGGCGAACCGAACTGATTGCTTCCCCATCGCCATGCAAATGCTTGAGAGTCCGAGTCAACAGTGAGCAGATCTTGACTCACCTCGCAGCCATGGCCACACAACTTCATGCGGACGATCTGGTAGCGAACAGAGACGATGAAACCGAACTGGGCATCGTCGAGCGAACGCATGCCGATGTTGATACCCACACTCCACATCCTGCTCGTAATGACCCTGACCCCATCCGACCGGATCGAGGCGTTTCCCGGAAGCTGTTCGACAAATTCCTCAAGGACGGTATCCCGCCACCCAAAACGGTATTCGTGAGGTGGCAGAACAAGGAGAACGCCACCATCACTCTAGAATCACGACTAAAGGTTCTCGACCGAACCTTGCTGATAGGGGATGTTGTGCGACGACACGCTCGCGATGCTATGAGCGGCGTCGTCATCAATGCGTCCACCAGATGCGTGCTTCAGCCCATCGGCGACATCGAATTCCCTGGCCCGCGTGGCAACAATAAGCTCAAAGGACTGTTACCACCGTCGCCACCCGATAGCGAATACGTGAGGTACCACCACCCAACGTCAGGCACGCCTCCGCAACTCGTTGACATTCCCGCTTCGGAGCTGAGACATAGCGATGCTGTGAACGAAGAGGATTTATTCGTGTATAAAGACCGCCTTGGACGCATCGAAGAACTTGACCACAATATCACCTTGAAACTCCAGGACAACAGCGTCGTCGAAATCCACCAGGACAGCGCCGAAAACTTTGGCACCGACGTAGAACGATATACTGTTGGTGATATCGCTTCTGCTAAAAAGCCAGCTTTGCGTCTGGGGAAATGGATCTTTGGTAAATACAATCCCAACACACAACCGATAGGTACAGTTGTCGACACTCGAATAGTGAGCGCGGAAGTCACGTGGCTACAACGACGAATTGGAGCCCCGGAAACCGAAGATCCTCCAACTACTCTCGATAGCGACGACTTTGAGTCGAGCGATTTCCACATATATGACCGCACTAGATTACCGAGGCGCAGTCCGACGCACGGATCTTCCGACACGGTGTCATACTCTCAGTCAGACCTCGACCTTGGTGACTCGGTGCGATTCAAGGACCTCGCAGGGGCTTGCGTGAAATACGACGGGTCGACGCATCACGGCAAGCTGGAGAGACTTGACCGCCAGGACACTCTTGGCTACGATATCAATGTGTTTCACGTTGTGAAATTCAGGACGGATGTGACGGTACAGTGGCAGGACCTGTCGATTACTCACGACCCGAGTATTAGTCTAGTGCCTGACGGCGCGATCGATGACGAGCATGCAGCCTGGCCAGGAGAGATTGCGCACACTCTCGATTTCGCAGACGTGCCAGGACAACGTGGTATGACACAGCCCAGTCGAGTTGGTGTGGTGCAGACAGTCAACTCTGCCGAGCGCATGGTCACACTGCGATGGAGCGATGAAGGTCAGATGCAATACTTTGATGATCCTGAAGATGGTCTGGAATATAGGACTCTTATAACAGGAGTCGTTGGCCGAGCAGCCGGTGAGCTGCAGGAGCTCAGTCTGTACGATGTGGAAGCTCCCGGCTCGATGAACGTTCGGCGGGGTGACACGGTACTTCTTATGAACGAAGCTCTGGAGAGGCGCGACGGCGAGGCAGCTGCGGATGATTTTGACTGGGTCGGCGAGATCGTCGATACATGTCTTGATGGCACTCTGACCGTGCGCCTTGGTGCCGCGAAGGAGGTGCGAGACGTCAACGTGCGAAGAGAGCATGTCCACGTCGCTGTTAGGTCAGACGGCACCGATCAGCCAGATGAGTGGGATCAAGGAGAATCGGACGAGGATATGGAGTCAGGGGAGGAATATGAATCAACCGATGAGTATATTAGCAGGCGCCGTGGAGGAGAAGAATATGGAACGCCTGGCGATCCTGGCTACTTGCATCCAGATAACACGGACGACGAGTATGATGGCTTCTCCGACAATGAAGACGACGAAAGTGTCCAAGCCACTTACGAGGATGAGAATGGCGAGCCATTGGACGAAGACGAAGTCGAGGATGAAGATTGGGAGTCTGATGTGTCAGGTGACGAGGACGTTGATATGATCGACGCTCCAGCCGTAACACCACCGTCATCTCATTCTGTGACACCACCGCAGCCCAACGACAGGACCAGCGACGAGACTGACCCTCCGATTTCTGCCGAGAGAACGTCGAGCGGGCCGCCGTCGTACCTGGTACTTGAAACCGAGCCAACAAGTCATCACTATGCTAGCGAGGATTCGCCTGTCAGCGCCAACCAGATGAAGCGGATACAAAAGGAGCACAAAATCCTCCGCTCTGCTGATTCTCTACCATCAGGTGTCTACGTCCGCACCTGGGAGTCTCGGATGGACTTGGTGCGAGTGTTGTTCGTTGGACCAGCAGAGACACCATATGCCGATGTGCCGTTCGTCATCGACTTCTATCTTTCTGGCACTTTCCCAAGAGAGCCTCCTCAAGCGTTCTTCCACAACTGGACTGCCGAGACCAGCTTGGGCGGTGTTGGTCCGGTCAACCCGAACCTCTACGAAGACGGCAAGATTTGCTTATCGCTACTGGGCACATGGGAAGGCGGCAAAAGCGAAGGCTGGAATGCCGCACGGAGTACTTTGCTCCAGGTCATCGTTAGCATCCTCGGCCTTGTCTTGGTGCGAGAGCCATACTTCAACGAAGCCGGCTACGAGCCACTCGCTGGTCTCGAAAGCTCGAAACGACCGAGTGCACTTTACAATGAGCGGACCTATCTCAGAGCCAACTCGTTTCTCGTCAGAGCCATCGACTGGATCAACTCTCCGGAGGACGATAGCGGGTGCGCAAGCATAGATGGCGTTAAAGATGTGGTGAGATGGCTGTACAAGGATGCTGACGGCAAGAAACTGCTGAAGAGGAGGATCGAGGATGTGGAGGCTATCCTGGAGAAGAGCGAGGGTAGCACGGCTGAGTCAGATGGTCTGACGAGCATGTCGAAGGGTGCTTGCATCCCATTGCGCAGAGCACTGGCTAGGCTCAAGGAGCTATGAGCTGAGTATTGGTCGTTGGTAGCATGCTTGTACTGTATGTAGTAAAATTCGATGCATCTCTTCGAGCTGCCCATCCTTGATTGTACGTTCGGAATGCCACATGTGAACCTCTACCGCCTTGATTGCTAGTGAGACTGATATCGGTACCCTATCATTGCTCAAGCATCGCCCCCAATTTAGCATGTGCTCGTACCTTCCTCATCCGGCGATTCGGCTGGAAGCGGAGTTAAGTAAGGCTAGCTCGAGTCCACTCTTGCTTCAACGTCACCTTGATGATTGACCAGGCGGCCGACAACATCACTACACGCCAGCCACATCAAATATTCACAGTAAATTCTCCGACTCCTTCTCGTTCCGCAGTCGAAAAACGCGCCTTAATCCGCGTTGCAACAGCTAGCTGTACCTCGAATCCACTGCAGCGATCTACCACTCGCTCGAAGCTCAGTCAATCCGCCAGAAACATCTCCTCGAGATACAACGCAGTTCCTCACACCAGCAGTGGCAGCTCAACGACTGCGTCCGCGCCCTTCAGAGCCGCCACCATGGCCTCGCCGCCCAACCCAAGCACCATGGCAGCGTCCCCGTCGAACCGAAGCAACAGTTCACCTGCCGGGCGATCGAGCGCGGCAATCATCTTGGGCAGACAGTACAAGCAGATGCAGACCGACAAGGACATTCCCGGCATCAGCTGCGGACTGGTAGACGACAGCGATATCTTCAACTGGGTCATCATGCTCATGCTCAATGAGGAGCAGGATAGCTTGTATGGAGGTGAGTGAACATCATACTGAAGGCAGTAAGGCTGGCAGTACTTCCAATACCCCTGAACATACTGCCCCGGGCACCCATGCACACGATGGCTGCTTGCTAACACCATTTACAGGAGGTTGTTTCCGCGCCCGCATGTCCTTCCCCCCCGCCTACCCCCACCTCCCACCAACCCTCAAATTCGAGACCCCCATTTTCCACCCCAACGTCTACGAGTCCGGCGAAGTCTGCATCTCCATCCTCCACCCGCCTGAAGACGACAAGTACGGCTACGAGCAAGCCTCCGAACGCTGGTCGCCGGTGCAGACGCCCGAAACGATCTTGCTGAGTGTGATTAGTATGCTGGGGAGTCCGAATGATGAGAGCCCTGCCAATATCGAGGCGGGAAAGCTGTGGCGGAATGACCGGAAGGAGTTCCGGAGGAGGGTGAGGAAGTGTGTGAGGGATAGTCAGGAGAATGCTTGGGACTAATTGTGGGAGGTGGAGGTGGGAGGGAGTGGTTGCATGAAGCGGCGTACTGTCATTGCTGTGGATATGGGCGGTCACGATCACGGAGTATGAATATACGAACGCGACGAAGCATTAGCAGACACGTACAGTATGATGGCTGAAGCAAGCTGCAATGAATATGACTACCCAGACCTAGCGATCTCCACGATGCGAGCCCTTGCTTCAATATACGTTCACTCTCGTGAGTTATGCGTGTCCAACCTAATGCCCCAAACCGGACAAGCCCACACCCAACGCCATCGCTATGAACTCACCACCCAAGACTCGCGCTGTTCACCCATCAACGCCAGCCAAATGCAATGCATCTTCAACATTATCAACGAAATAGTCCAAGCCTCCAATGGTATCAACAATCCCACTACGTCGAAAGCTATCCATGACCTGAGCCTGTTTCAGTCGGCAGAAAATCACCTGCGCCCCGTTTCTGGTGTACTCTTGCACCACTTCCGTCAGGAGCTGAGTAGCGCACGCATCAATCGCCGTCAAGCCTTGGACATCAAAGATCAAGATCTCATCTTCGGCGCGCACTCGTGGTAGAGATGGGTGCACGTCGTGCTTCCCGTACCATTCGAGCCGCCGTAGCCTTGTCCGCAAATCGCCGCTATTGGCGAAGGTGAGCGGCTCGGCGATTCGGACGATCAGACACTGATCGAATTGATCGCCTTCCGGAGCTATTTCAGCGTCTTCGAAGAGATGCGTCGTCCCAGGTATCCGGCCTAAGATCTGTATCCGAGACTTCGTCGAGTGGCGCACGAGCGTGAAGAGCGTGATGAGAATCCCAACAGCAATGCCCAGCGACATCGAATAGCAAGCTGTAGCCAAAAACACCATCGCCATCAGCGTGAGCTCCTGCCACCCGCGCACTTTGAAGAAGAAGCGCAGATCGTGCGGGCACTCTTCCATCATCGAGATGCCGACTGCGGAGGCCATGGCTGATAGGACGGCTTTGGGGACGTAGTATAGACCCGGCAAGATGAAGAAGACGCACAAGATGGTAATCCCGCTGAGCAAAACACTAGCCATCGGCGTCGTACCACCTGCCTGTACATTCAATTTGCTGCGTCCGAAGCCACCGAATGCTGGGAGGGTCATGAAGCAGCCGCCGAGGATATTTGCTGTTCCTAGAGCGATCAGCTCGCGGTTGGCGCTGAGAGGGGTGTTTTCGAGGACGATCTTCTCGGGTTTGATGCTTCTAGCTGTTACTGAGGATTCGAAGAAGCCTAGGAGTGCTGATAGGAACGATGTCGTGAAAACTAGCTCGATGGACTCGAACTTATCGAACGGCCAGTAGAATTCTGGCAATTTGGGGCCGGATGTACCCATTGCTCCGAGGATTTCTAGGCCCTGTCTGTCGAGACCCAGCTTCCAGGTGATGATTGTGGTTACGGCGATGGCTAGTAAGCGATCTGGTACTAGTGCAATGCCTGGAAACCTAGAACGTAGAGCCCGCTGCGTAGAACGAAAGATCAGGATGAAAGCCAGCGTGCTCAATGCCATTATGGCCGTTAGTAGATGTGCTTTCGACAGATTCGTAACGATGAAGTAGAGCTTGAATGCAGCACTGCAGCGTGAATAGCCTAGTTCCCGCGAAAGATCCTTGAGTCCAAGTTCAGGAATAGCTTGCTCAATGATAAGTACAAAGCCGACTCCAGAGATGAATCCTTGCATGAAGGGCCGGTTCAGCATACTATCGATGAAGCCTATCCTTGAGATACCTGCGACGAGAAGACAGACGCCTGCCATGGCTGTGATGACGCCGGAGATTTCTGCGTTGACATAGCTTTCGTCGGCGCCGGCAGCAGACTGGATCTGCCTCACCACTGAGCCAACCAGTAATGATCCAGTCGCCTCGGGGCCAACTATCATCTGCGGACAGGATCCGAGGAAAGCATATACCAATGGATGGATGATGAATGCGTACAGTCCGCTGATAGGATCCACTTGTGCAATGATGGCGAAGCTGAAGCACATCGGAACATACAATGATGCCACTGTAAGCGCAGCCAGCATGTCGTCCCGAAGCCACCATATCTGATACTGCGGAAGCCATGTCAGGAAAGGCATATAGTACGCCCACCATCGATACCGGTTCCGGTTCCGCTCACTATTGAGTAGCGATTCGTGATCAGCAGTAGCCCATGGCAATGCCATCCGATACCGTCTTCCAGCGACCATGGGCGAGGAGAAGCTGTCCTTCCTAGAATGCTTGAGCGTGCCATATCCGTTATGGTTGCGGTGGATGAGTCCTTCGGATACGGACACGCTGTCTCGCCCGCCTTCGGACATCGTAATAATGTAGGCGGTTGTCTGCAATGGCGTGCATCAGATCCAAGAGTTGTTGCCGATTAGAGGCAGGACATGTTGTGTCTGACGGCACGTCGGCGACCTTTTAAGACCTCGTCGTGACTCTGGTATACATGTAGTCTAGAGCTGCACCGTGGCGTATCGAAAGTCGCCAATAATAAGGCGGAAAAAAGGCGTGCTTTGGAACAAGCAAGAAAGCTTGCCCGCAGAAGGAGAAACGTGGTGTGGCGTGGGAGGAGGAGCAAAATGTGGAGGGCCTGAGGCATCAGCCAGAAGCATCTGGGACACGTGCAGTATGATACGTACCTTATAGAGGAGTTGTTCCATTGAAGAAAACTGCATTCATGCTCTTCTCAAGTCCAGGTCTATGGAAGCTATTGCACTCGCACACTGAGCATGGCCTACGTGTCGGACAACTGGATTAACAAAGCTATTTGATTACACATTTGTATCAAACTTTTGGCAGTACTACCACTCGAAGACCGGGTACTCTGCATTCAGCCACGACTTATCCCCCATTTCTGACATCTGTTGTCGATATACCGGCCAATGGTTCATGAAAGATGTCGGATTCAAAATTGCCTCCATCCTCGACTGCAGCGCTTGAGAAGACCGTGAAGAGCGAAGTCACCGAGGAGATAGAAGTGGGTCGCTAAGTGCTTGATTGATAGCGATGAATTTCTGTACTCGATTGTCTGCCGTTTCGTGGATGTTCCCATTGCCATCACGTGTGGACTGACTGGCTGTATTTCGACTATTGAGAAGCAGCAATACCTCTATCCCGAAACGTCAGTGGTATATTTAGTATTTATACAGCCTACCGCCGCCACTTGCCACGACCTTCTTGTTCAGCCGACGATAATAGAGATTCAAGCAGAGGCAGCCCACCGCCACGAAGAACAATAGACCAGCGTTGACCCCCCGTGTCCCGTTGGGTAGCCAATCTCAGCCTCGTCCGCTGTGTAGATCCAGACACCCGTAATCTGTCCCGGTGCTCCGAAGCTGATGTTCAAGGCAATGACCAAACCGATCGATGCCGTGGAGAAGACGTTCGAGCTCAGCCAACCGAGCAGTGGTGGGATGCAACTGAAGGCGCCTGAGGCAGCGACGATGAGACAGCCATACCGGTGCAGGTACGCGTCCGGTGGGAGCACTGCGGAGACCAGAAAACCCAAAGCTCCGATTGTGGCCATGACAGCCGAATGCAGACCTCGAGCGTTGAAGTGGTCGGCTGACCACGAGGTTAGGAGCTGGACTGCGTAGGCCACCGCGTAAGGCGGGACTGTCATTAGATTGGCTCGTAGGCCGTCGTAGCCAAGGCCGGCGGTGATTGTGGGTGTGAATAACGAAAGCGATGAGAAAGGAGTTGAGATGCCGAAGTATACCTGGAGCCCAAAGTTAGCAAACTCTCGCAAGATGTGGACCGTAGTATCATACAGCATAATGCACATATAGTCCCCAGTCAGTGAGAGTCGCCCGAGCTTCCCTCCACGTCAGATGAGGGCTATCGCCGTGCGAACCTTCGATCTTTAGTCGGTCAATCGCGAGAGATCGTTCTTCCTCGCTCAGCCACTGTGCATCCTCAGGCCAATCCGGTAGCAGGAACCACACCAACAGTGCCGAAAGTAGAGAAGGCAGTCCTTCTAAGATAAAGAGCCCTGTCGCACGTGTTAGCTAGTTGTCACACATCCAAGAGCTGCCGTTCCACGCACACCTCCACGCGCTCAGTCCGGATACATTGTTCATATGCCCAACTCCATAGGCAATGGCACCACCGAAAGCTCCTGCTAAAGTAGCGGATGCTAGGATAAAAGCAACGCGAATAGAACGCTCTTCGGTCCGATACCAGAACGTGAGATAATCTAGGCTTGTTAGCAGGTCGTTGGAGTTTGAGACTAGGACAACGTACAGACAAGTCCTGGGAAGAGACCGGCCTGCAGTACAGATTAGTGCGTATCGAGTGACTGATATGATGAAGAGCACCACTATAGACTCACCTCAAATATACCCAAGAGAAAGCGAAGGGCAGTGACTGTAGCGGCATTGTGAGAACCGCCCAAGCCCATGGTTACGGCTCCCCAACACAGCATCAAGAACGCGAGCCATCTGCTCGGTCGGAGTCTTTTCAGCATATAGTTTGAAGGCACTTCGAAGAGGCCATAAGCCACCAAGAACCTGAACGATGGGCATAACCGTCAGTAAGATGTCTCGAACTTTTGAGCGAGCCGTAGGAGCTCTCAAAGCGCCGCATGATGCTTCATACTGCTTTGGAGAACGACTTGGACGTACAGCATGAGAGCGATGACATTGGGTGTCACTCATATGTGTTTCATCGAGTAAGTCGTCGCCAGTTTTCTCGTTGAGAACCTTAGCGTTGCCAATGTTACTCCGGTCCAAGAAGCATAACAGGTAGATGCCAGCACACAGCGGCACAATGCGAAGGTCTTGCTTTCGGACGAGCTTCTTACTGAGGGAGGAAGGCTGGTAATTGTCGACTCGAGCATCGTCTCCACTCTCTAGGACCTTGGTCTCGAATTCCTCGGCGTAGCCTGTGGTTCCCATCTTCCAGGATGGCTATCAGGGAGGACTGAAACGCGGAGGACTGAAGAAATCGAGGAAGTTTGGGATAGGTGAAGTCGAGACGAATCAAGGAGGTGGGAAAGACGAATGGTCGGATCAACCTACATACATCCTTCCTCGAGTAGTCCTTCTCTCCACATGGGACCCCAATACAAGTACTTTTCCGCGTGCTGCAAAAGATCTGCCGTGGCAATGGTAGGCTCGAGCGTTGACAAGCTCCGACGCCAAATAGTGGATACTTCATCGGCGCCGAGGGCCGACAACTCACTTCTTCCCCTGCGAACGCGAGCCAACTTAAGGTTCATATCGTGGCATCGTGATGTCGGGGCTGCGGAGACTGGGGAACCATGCAAGCGGGTCGACCATGCAAGAAGGCTGATGGGAGTGGCTTCTTGATGCGACGTCGTACGGAGTACATCCATGAGACAAGATGAACATATCGAATTGCGACCGATGCTACAAGTAAGCCAACGGAACGAGGACTGCGAGGTAAATCCTGATCTTTTCCAGGCGCAAAGGCAGATGCGACAAACAGCAACCGTGCGCAACATGTGCGCGAGCCCGCGTCTCCTGTGTGTACACCGACCGCAGCAAGGAGCGGCGATACCCTGCCGACCATGTCGAGCGGTTGGAGCGGCGCCTGCGCGACGTGGAATCTCGCAATCGTGTCCTGGTCGACGAGCTTCGCAAGGCTCGATCGGACGAGTCTAAGGACGCTGGAAACCGACACCTGAGCCGTGCCTCTCCAACCACGACCAGGACCACGGACGCTATCAGCGAAGTCAGCTTTTTGTCAATCACCGCAGCCGGCGAAAGACAGCCATATCTCGGATCAACAAGCGGCGTACTTTTTGCCTCGCTAGTTCGCAACAGCGTCGACGTGCCGCGGTCCCGCCATAATTCTCCGCCTTTGGATCATCTGGACCATGGGAGTGACTTGCCAGCTGTGACTTCCACTACCCCCAGGAGGCTCGAAGATCTGCCTTCCCAAGCTCTGGCGAATCGATTGTTCACCGCATACCTCGACCACGATGCAACTCTGTACCCCTTCCTAGCGCCTTCGGTTCTGCTCGACACAGTGGGGAAACTCTATGCAGACCAATTGTACTATACAGCAAGAGCTTCTGCATTCGAAGTATTCGTGTTTCACATGATACTTGCTATCTCAACAACGCATTGCTTCAAGCATGACTGGCATATGCTCCCAGGCGCAGAGTTACACCATGCTTGCGCCATGAAGGAGTTGGACTTGGTCATGGCTGCAGGTGGAATTTCTAGCCTCCAGGCCATTCTGCTGCTATGTCAATATCGAACTGGCTCTTCTGTTAAGGACAACAGTGCAAGCATGTGGCATCTGGTGGGAATCGCGTCAAGGTCATGCCTCGAACTTGGTTTACACAAAGAGGCCATGTACCCTGTTCAGCCCTCCCAGAACCTTGAGTCAGACAAGGCTGACGTCTATCGCAAACGAGAGATCGGACGGCGATGCTTCTGGTCCGTCATCGCGATGGACAGGATCTGCAGCCAGATTCTTGGAAGGCCACTTGCTATTCACGATGAAGACATCGACACTTTATTACCAGATTCCGACCACGA
>JAABUL010001163.1_pt1 | contig 51675 bp, 44 predicted proteins | sample 5559151 | NCBI WGS metagenome assembly JAABUL01 (sample SAMN10711876, study PRJNA513368) | rock metagenome | isolation source: Antarctica rocks | place: Antarctica: Victoria Land, Pudding Butte sud
CCCGCTACGGCACCCCACCCCCCACCGCCGACCCCTCTCGCCCAATCATAAAACGCGCCTTCGAGCGCTTCACCCCCCCGTGGGGCGACTGGCCAGATTCCTTCGGCCTCTACACAGACCCCATCTTCCCGATGCCGAGTACGACGCTCTTCACCGGCAACGAGGAGCACGACTTCTGCGAGAGCGTGGCCGAGTGGTTTGACTGGCAGCACGGGGTTGAGCGGCGGGAAGGCGATGAGGTGGTGAAGCGGTTGTGGAAGGAGCGGGAGAAGGATAAGGTGGAGTATTGGCTGCAGTATGGCGCGGTGCCGGGGACGGAGGTGTGGGAGAGGAAAGGGGTGGGTAGGTAGGCGAGATTGGAGGATTGTGAGGTGGGGGTGCCGGAGGAGCGGAATCGGCAGGCTTTTGCTGTTAATCTGGCGAAGTTGGGGGATGAGGATAAGAGAAGAGTTTTTGTTGAGGTAGCTACTGTGAGTTTCCAATTCTGGCCTCTTTCCCTGTTGGAGCGAGCTGATTGAGGACTTACGTGTCTTAGGGAGGTAAAGTGCAGCAACAGCCGAGGGGGCCAGCTCTTCTACGACATGAGCCGCCTGCGGTTGGTGCTGTCGAGAGAGTCGCTTCACCTAATGTTGGCCTTACGGGTCTGACAGACCCTCCCAATACAACGAAACGAGGCGCATATCAGCCTGGATTGGATCGAGTGGCGGAGTGATTCGGGCATTCGGTCCCTCTTGTACATAGCATGACATGGTCCTGAGGTCAAGGCCGATGTCTCGTGTAAATAGTTCTCGGCATCAAGTAGCCTGCGGCCAACAGTCGAATTCAATGCCTTCGATTCGCGTCAATATCGATATCGTACTAGTGTACATACAATGAACCGATCACATCCCCATCATCATCCTAACCACACTCGCCCCGTCCTTGCCATCACCGCCATCGCCCATCGGATCAGGCAGTTTAGCGTCGGTGCCTCCAGGGCTGCCGTGCGCGAAGAAAGTGATTTTGATCGCGATGGCGAAACCCGCGTGCAGGACTAGCACTACGATGAGCAGGACGCGGGAGATTTTGGCGTCGGTGGCTGAGATGACTGGGTAGCTGTGTGATATGTTAGCGAAGAGTGCTTGATGGATAGGAGGGGAGGGGAACACGTACAGGTTGCGGAAAAGAAAGGTGGCGGAGAGCGCGAAGCCGACGGCTGTGAAGGCGTAATTGAGCGCTGTATCGCAGTCAGTAAGTGAGCCTCATCACTGTCGTAGGAGAGAGGTGTATGCAATCTCACCAGTCAACGGACTCCAAGACACCAACGCCACAGGAATCCAAATCAAATTCCCATACCCAAATAACGCCCACAGCTCCAACAAATTCGCCCCCTCGCTCCCAAACCACCTCAACACCCCCCACAAACCCAATGGAATCAACGCGGTGTACCCATAAACCAACCCCGCTGCCCCGCTCAACAAGCGGAAGTCATACGCGAAATGCCCTTTCCCAGTTTCGGCGAGGTATTGCGAGATGGTGCCGGTCATGAAGAGGATGACGATGACGGTGGTGGCGATCCAGAAGGGGCCGTAGAGATCTGGTTGCCCGTCGAGGACGTCGAGGAAGTTTGAGCGGGGGTAGAGGGCGGAGCGGCAGCGGAGGAGGAGGGAGGTGGTGTCGAGGGCGAAGAATTGTTGGTAGAAGGATATGGACCAGAGGTAGTGTTTTGAGGAGGACCCTGAGGGGGGGTTGTTGGTGGTGAAGGAGGTGGGTTGGTCGGGGGCTACTTTGGGGCCGCCGCGGGTGGGGGTGGTGTCGAAGGCTGGGTGTATATGTTAGAGGGAAGGGCTTGGGTGGGGAGGAAGGGGGGCTTACTGCTGTTGTGAAATTCGAGGTCGTCGTTTAGGTCGGTATGGCCTAAGTCGCCCTGTTGCCTGTGGTTAGATTTGGTACTTCATGGAGGTTGAAAGGGTGCTGTATACCTCAGCGTCAACGTCGACGACGACATCGTAGCCTTGACGGCCTGACATGTTGAAGTACTATTGTGTGGTGGTGGTGTGTGTTGCTTGTACGGTCTATCGAAGCCAGGTTGCGACTCTGGAAACATGTGAGACAGCAGCTCAGGCACGGACCACATCGCGATGAATTCGTCTGCCTTGTCCAACACGGAATTGATTCGTTCGAGGCTACAGGCAAATCACTGCAGCTGGCATAGTCTCAGAGTATACGGACGATCATCGTATTGAACGATTTCGAACGGTTGTTGAACAAATTGCTCGCTCGTTACTAAACGTTAGACTACCACGGAGCGATATGAAAGTGCATCGAACGATCATCCTATACACTCGAGAAGACACCTCAGTAGCAAGACCTACTACTTCCTGCAGTCCTAGTCCATTCGGATCATCCCCTGCCTCTCCAACTGCTCGCACTCATGAACTCCAGCAACATACAACCCCCCCTCGCAACCTCCTTCGCCATTCCCCTCCTTGCCGGCGAAGTGGAGGCCCATACAGACAAACTGTCAAACGAAACCGCTTACCCCCTTCAGGCAGGAGCTCGCGTCTTACCAAATGTCTCAGCATCGCCCATCCCTCTCGTACTTACGAACGACCGTGGCTTGGTCTGACTGAATCACTTCCCAAGGCGCAGTTTAGAGTGTAGTAGAGAGAGAGACTCGTAGACGTGTGGAATCGTCGAGGGACCTTGGCGTATCTGGCCATGTTGGCAGAAGGATATCCACGGGCCGATGGCAGCCGGAGAGATTCATCCGTACGGAGTATCGCATACAGCAGCTACTTGCAGAGCAGTTCGTAGTACGATTGGGGGCTGTGTAAGGATGGGAGAGGGAGGGAGAAAGGGCGAGAAAGTCCAGGCACAACAACATCTCTTGGCGGTCGCGGGTCGCCGCTTCCACGATTTGCCACCCAAGGCTCAGCCACTCACTCGTCACTTGAGCACCGCGGTTGAGAGGAGCAAGCACATGTACATATCACCACGCTCGCTTTGCTCTTCTTGCAGACCTCCGTCCTACCCTCCACCAACATCAACACCTTCAAACTCCACCACTGCGACAACAAGCAGCACACTCCAATGGCCGCAGTAATGGACACCCCACCCCCCTCCACCGGCGCCTCCCCCTCCCTCCCAAGCCGCCGCCGCCACTCCCCAAACCTCTCCCTCGACCTCTCCGACCTGCCCCCATTATCCCAACCCGCAGCCCCCTCAAACATCCTCCTAATCACCAACCTCCAAGCCCCCGAAATCTTCGCCACCGCCAACCTCGAATCCATCCACGCCGCCCTCGCCGCCCACGCCCCGATCCACACCTTCGCCCCGCTCAAATCCATGCGCCGCATCATCTGCACCTTCCCCACCACCGCCTCCGCCATCAAAATCCGCCAACTCCTCGACGGCGAAGCCGTCTTCGGCGACCGCGTCCGCGTCTACTTCGGCTCCGAAACCAAAATCCTCGAAGGCGACCAGCACCTGCAAGCGCCGAAAGCGGCGAAGATGTTTTTCATCAGCCCGCCGCCGAGCCCGCCGATGGGGTGGGAGATGCAGGATGAGGCGCCGCCGAACACGGAGGTGCATGCGGAGGATTTGGCGGAGGCGTTGGGGAAATTGCATGCGCGGCCGGCGCCGGATGAGGCGTTAAGGGAGGGGAGGAGGGTGGAGGGGAGGCAGAGAAGTGGGACGGGGACGGTGGTGTATGATCCGCAGGATCATGGGCATAGTCCGGATTTGCCTGCGATCGCGGTGGAGGATACTAGTGTGACGCCGGAGGAAATGGGGGTGGGGGAGGGGGAGGGGATTAGGTTTACGCATACTGCGCGGCCGCCGGTTGAGTTGATGGAGACGTGAAACGGATTTCGGGCGATGGTGGGAGTGGGAGTTGAGCTATAATATGGCGTAGCAATACGAGCTTAAGCTGCAGTGCGGCTAGGCAAACAGGGAGGCTTGATTGAGGCATGGCGAAAAGGCGCTGCATTGCTGGGTAAGGGGGAGCATACAGGGCATGGCGAGAGCGCTGTGCTATACCGTAGATCCCAATCGAATTCATACTTTAGCTTCAGCTTTCTCCCTTCTCGACTTACCACTTGACGAGAACGGTTGAAACTCGTATACCACCGTAACTCACTCAACACACCAGCACACTGTTCCTGTCGTTCATCTAGTCTTTGTCTCGTTCAAGTCCACCCTCTGCTTGCCTCACGTGACAACCCAATATATCCCTCCAACTTGAGTACGTATACCGCCATGACTCACACTTCAGAGACTCCACATCCTACCCATTGCTGATAGCGAGATGAACAGGTCGCCGTTCAGGTTGTCTGGTGTTGTTAAAGCCTAGCCAGACCTCGTCATACCGCAGCCCCACGAACAGCCCACCCGTTAATTTTGACCGCACAAACACCTTCTACCTTCGAAACACCAAACTCGCCACCCAACGCTGTTCTCACAGCCAACTACACCTCACTCGACTCACCACACGAGGGCATCGTGTGCAAACAACCGCGAGACTGCCTCCACGTGGTAGTATGAGAGCACGATCTTACGACCTTAACCCCGATCCGCCACCTGAGAAGCCAGGTCGTTCTACCAATAGCTGAATACTACACACTACTCTTTGATGCGGTTTACTTGAGAACTAAACTACAGTTCATTAGCCACAACTACCACCCAGCAAACACCAAACATCAACCATGGCACCCAAAACCAAAAAGGGCAAGAAAGCCGCCGACGACGACTGGGACGCTGGGCTAGGCGAGACCGTCGACCCCATCGCGCAGGCTGAACAGGCTGCTAGAGACGCTGATGCCGCCGCCAATGGAGCCGCTGATGCTCCTGCTGGTGGGGATGAAGAGGGCAGCGGTGGCTTGATGGCCGCGCTGAGGAAGAACAAGGAGAAGCGGAAGAAGAAGGGCAAGCAGACCGACAACGACTTCTTGGATGGCGAGGACCCGGCGGGGGAGAGTGGGGCGGTGACACCAGATCCTACTGCGGATTTGGCTGCGAAAGCGCCGGTAGAGGCTACGATGGAGGACGAGGATGGCACGTTTGCGGGGTCAGGGAAGGGGAAGAAGGGCGGGAAGCAGCAAGCTGGAAAGAAGGGTGCGGAGCCGGAGCCAGCGGATGAGGATGGAGAGGAGGGTGGGAAGGTCAAGACGAAGGCGGAGAAGGAGAGGGAGCGCAAGGAGCGCGAGAAGCAGCGGAAGAAGGAGCAGGCGGCTACAAAGAAGAAGACTGGGCCGCAGGAGAAGGAGGCGCCCAAGGCTGTTGAGGCTGTGGTCGAAGCGCCCGTTGCGGCGGAGCCGGCGGGCGGGAAGAAGAAGAAGTTGCCTCCGCAACTTGCTGCATTGCAGAAACAGCAGGAAGAGTTGCGGCTGAGGGACGAGGCGAAACAGAAGGAGGCGGAGGAGGCGAAGCGGAGGGATGCTGAGGAGCAGCACCGGTTGGAGGAGGAGGAGAAGCAGAAGGAGGAGGCGAGGGCGGCGAGGAAGGCGAAAGATAAGGCGAGGGTGGAGCAGCAGAAGCGGGAGGGGACGTACAAGACTGAGAAGCAGCGGAAGGATGAGGCGCAGCAGAAGTTGCGACTGCAGCAGATGCTTGATTCGGGTGCGCAGGTTGCTGCCATTCAGGGGGGTGATAGTGATGGTAGTGCCACCAAGAAGCCGAGGGATGACCGGAAGAAGAAGAATCTGAGGAAAGAGGTTGAGGAGCGGAAGGCACAGCAGGCTCAAGAGGCTGAGGAGGCGAGGAAGAAGATGGAGGAGCTGAAGTTGCAGAAGGAGCAGGAGAGGCTAGCGGCTGAGGAGGCGGAGAAAGCTAGGGCGAATGCGGAAGCCAAGAAGGGGGAGGATGAAGAAAGCGAGGAGGAGGATTGGGAGGCACTTGCGGAGAAGGAGGAGAGTGGCGTGAAGGATGCTCCATCTGTGGTCAACGGCGAGGTCAACGGCAAGGCTGTGCAGAATGGTGCTGCAGGTTCGAAGGCAGATCTCAAGAAGTCCAAGGATGATGACAGCGACAGCGAGGACGACTCCGACTCCGACTCCGATGATTCAGTAGACGAGCGTCAACGACAGTCTGTTGCCGCGAGACAGGCAGCGCTCAAGCGGCAGCAGGTTGCTGAGAAGCGGAAGGCAGAGCTCGAGGCTGCGCGTAATGCTGCTTCTAGTGACGACCTACGCTCACCGATTTGCTGTATCCTCGGCCACGTCGATACCGGCAAGACGAAGTTGCTCGACAAGATTCGTCAGACGAACGTTCAAGAAGGCGAGGCCGGTGGTATCACGCAGCAGATCGGTGCCACATACTTCCCAGTGGAAGCTTTGGAGAAGAAGACCGCTGTCGTCAACAAAGACAACTCGTTCGAGTTCAAGGTCCCCGGTCTTCTCGTCATCGACACCCCGGGCCACGAGTCCTTCTCGAATTTGCGTACGCGAGGCAGCTCGCTGTGTAACATTGCCATCCTCGTCGTCGACATCATGCACGGCCTCGAGCCTCAGACCCTCGAGTCCATGAAGTTGCTCCGCGATCGCAAAACACCCTTCATCGTCGCGCTGAACAAGATCGATCGGCTCTACAACTGGAAACCCATCGCCAACAACGGCTTCCGCGACAGCTTGAGCATGCAGAAGAAGAGCGTGCAGGACGAGTTCCGCGACCGTCTCGAGAAGACAAAGCTGGCGTTTGCCGAGCAGAGCTTCAACGCCGAGCTCTTCTACGAGAACAAGAGTATGGCGAAATTCGTCTCGCTAGTGCCGACCTCCGCGCACACTGGCGAGGGTATCCCGGATATGCTGAAGCTCCTCGTCACCCTCACGCAAGAGCGGATGACGCGCCAGCTCATGTACCTCGCGGAAGTGGAGTGCACGGTCCTCGAAGTCAAAGTCATCGAGGGCTTCGGCACCACCATCGACGTCGTGCTCTCCAACGGCGTCCTCCACGAAGGCGACAAGATCGTCCTCTGCGGCACCGACGGCGCCATCACCACCGACATCCGCGCCCTGCTCACCCCGGCCGAGATGAAAGAGCTGCGCGTCAAGTCGGCCTACGTGCACAACAAGACCGTCAAAGCGGCGCTAGGCGTCAAGATCTCTGCCAACGGCCTCGATAACGCTATCGCTGGCTCCCGCTTGCTGGTCGTCAAGAACAAAGACGACGAGGACGAGATCGAGGAGCTAGAAGAGGATGTGATGGGCGATCTCGAGAACCTCATGTCCAAGATCTCGCCCACGAAACGCGGCGTCACGGTCCAAGCCTCCACCCTCGGCTCGCTGGAAGCCCTCCTCGAGTTCCTCCGCACGTCTAAGGTCCCCGTGGCAAGCATCTCCATCGGCCCCGTGCACAAGCGCGACGTCATCACCGCCTCCACGATGCTGGAGAAGGCGAAGGAGTACGCGGTCATGCTGTGCTTCGACGTCAAAGTGGACAAGGACGCGCAGGAGATGGCGGACCAGATGGGGGTGAAGATCTTCACGGCGGATATCATCTATCACCTCTTCGATGACTTCACCAAGCATATGAAGGCGCTGAGCGAGGCGCGGAAGGAGGAGAGTAAGATGCTCGCGGTGTTTCCGTGCGTGTTGAAGCCGGTGGCGGTGTTTAACAAGAAGGATCCTATTGTTGTGGGGGTGGACGTGGTGGATGGGAATTTGAGGTTGAATACGCCTATTGCGGCGGTGAAGTTCAACCCGGTGACGGGGGTGAAGGATATTATCGGGTTGGGTCGAGTGTACGTTCCCTTCTATCCCCTCTACCCACAACCCGCCTTACTGACTTATGCTTTAACAGAACGTCCATCGAGCGCGACCACAAACAACTCACCATCTGCAAAAAGGGCCAGCCTTCCGTGGCGGTGAAGATCGAGGCTTCGAACCAGCCTATGTACGGCCGCCAGCTCGAGGAGAAGGATATGCTGTACTCGCAGATTTCGCGCGCGAGCATCGACACGCTGAAGGAGTTTTATCGGGACGAGGTGGATAAGGAGGAGTGGGGGTTGATTGCTAAGCATTTGAAGGGGTTGTTTGATGTGGTGTGAGGGTGGAAATAGGCGGGAAGGGAGAGGGGATGGTGGGGAGGGGTGGAGGGGGGAGGGATGGGGATGGGGATGGGGGTGTATGAGATATGAGTGCTTGTGCTTCGTTTCATGTCGGCCTTTTGAATGTACGTGGAACGTCCCACGTGGTATGAGATATGGCTCCGTGCTCTCCGGTTAAGGTAGTTGGACACAGTCCTGCGGCAGTGCGGCTATACGCTGTAATACAATGCATACAGGTGGAGATGTCCTTCACGAGCTGCATTCCGCATTCGTGTGATCTGCTACTCTACAGGTGCCAGGGTACTTGTGGAGACGGAGAGGTGACACCACATTCGGCATAGCGTTGGCTGGTCCGACCACTTACCAGGATTCAAGATCACATTGCACTTGTTCTTAAATAATTCTTTCCCGTTCGCAGATTCTGACTGTTTCCAGAATGGCAGAGAGTATTTGCGATGGTGGGCGTACCTGGGCGGTCGAAGGCGTGCCTTGTGTGCAAGAAGAGGCGGATCCAGGTTCGTATAGAGGGCTCCCGCTGAGCGTTGCTGAGCCTGGCTGACGCACTGCAGTGTGACCTCCAACAGCCATGCAGTCAGTGTACGCGATCAAGTCGAGATTGCAAATATGCGGTAAAGAACGTTCATATCTTTGTGCACCATGAAGGGAAGCATAAGACGGTGTACCGGAAGTCCGACAGGCAACGAAAAGATGAAGTCTCAAGCAAGCCTGTTGTCACGCTTCCTTCCAATGCCCACAGGACACCTGAGCCTGGTGTTGTACTTCCAGCGCAGGATGCGGTAGCCATCCCACGACCATTTGGGACTCTCACCGCCCTGAACCAGCAACTCCTCGCCTCAGCCTGCGGAACCGATCTCCTCCAAACAGTAGGCCACGGCGCCCCTCGTCCATGGACCTACACACTCTCCTCCTTCCGCCGGCTCTGTTCACGCTCTCAACTCAGCGCCGCTGTCCTGCTATACGGCTTGGAAAGGCCGTCGGAACCGGGATCCATATCTCGTCGAGGCGAGCCGCTGCTTGTACATTCAAGGGCTCAAAGAAGTCCAGGAAGCTGTCAATGACCCTGAAACTGCATTGAGAGACGAGATGCTTGGTGCGTGTCTCGGACTGATCATCTATGAAGCGCTTGAGTGCCCGGATCGCAGTCGGACAGGATATGCTGCGCACGTCGCGGGCTGCGCGAGGATCGTGAAGATGCGGGGGACGAGCATGCATCAGACTGGTGCGGCGCATGAGCTGTTCAGGACGTTTCGGTATATTGCTGTAAGTTGTCTCGATCTTGCCGAAGGCAAGGCCCATATTAGCGATGTGCTGATATCGATTTAGTTGCTTCACGCCCTGGAGAAGCACGAACCATCGTTCCTCTCCTCAGACACCTGGACCACACTCCCCTGGCAGTATCGTCCAAATCGACGTACGACCGCCTCTTAGACCTCCTCTCCCTAGCGCCTCAAGTCCTACAGAAGAGTGATCGACTCCGAACAGTAGAACCTTACAATTTCTTGCCTGCTATGCTCGACGTGGCGCAAGAAGTCTTGATGACTGACAAGTTCCGCGACTACGAGACAAGTCAGACATTGACGCTCTACTGGGCCATGCTCGCCATGTCGTGGTCCGTGTTATCCGATCTCTGTTCGGAGTTTGCCAAATTAACCTCCAACCACAATCTGATATGCCAAAAACTCCAACCCGTACTCGAGCACCTTCCTCTCAAGCCAAAGGACTGGATGGACCCATGTCGCAAAGTCTGCCAGAGCGTGCAATACTGCAGCTCCGAAGGGCTGGGCGAAGTCGGACCTTTAAGAATCTCTGTTCCACTCGATATGGTGACGGAGGTAATGAGAGGTCGACCGGAGTGTGCGGAGGAGTACAGTAATGCGGTGAAGGTTGGGAAGGATATCAGTCTTACATGGCTGAAGATACTGCAGTCTCGGACTTAAGTGTTTGAGATTAGGGGAGATAGGCGGCCATGCCTAGCCAGCCAGCATATGGTAGGGTTACAGCTTTGAACTTGGACTCAGGGCCTTTGGTGCGGGCGAAGAGGTCTGAGTAACCTGCGGCGGAGGAGATGGCGTTGTCCATCAGAAGCACGGCACCAGGTCGCAGTTTCGGGAGTAAGATGTCGAATGTCGGAGCCGCGAGTGATGTCTGCAGGCCTGGTATCAGCAGCTGGCCTCGCCTATACACTGCTATCTCAACGGGTATGGTAGAGGCTTACCCAGATATCGAATAGCACAAAATCAACCACAGGTATATCATGGTTCAGTGTCTCCCGAATATCTCCTTCGCGCAGCTAGATCCACCCCTCCACCTCCTCGCCAGCCTGTCTCCAGTACTCACGTGCTTGCTCCGCTTTCTTGTGCCAGTGCTCCGTACCGATGACCTTGGCTTCAACTCGAGGACGTCCCAACGGCTTTCGCGTTCTGCCCGACAGCGAGAGCAAGATAGATATTACTGACGCCGTAACTCGTCCCGGCTTCGATGACATTGAGCGCACCTGTCGCACGTGCTAGGTTGTACATGAAATGTGCTTTGTCGGTGTCTAGAGCTATGAACTTGTCTTTCATGGCCTCATCGCGTAATTTGTTGCGCTCGACTGGGTCCGTATCCTGGGATTTCGTATGCTTTCCGGAAGTCTTGAGCTCGTTTTCCTAGTCGAGTGACAGCTTGTGCAGGCGGTCGAGAAGGTCCAATACGTTTTGCGAGGCTTGAACAGCTAAAGACATATCTCAGTGTTGCTGAGGCCTTTTCACTAAGGACGTGTTTGTCGTGGAATGTTGACAAAACATCGAGATTCGAGCATCTGCGTGTGCAGCACATTGATGTAGAGAGTTAGTAGGACTGGCACTCAAGCTGTCGTATGCCTCTTCCTCTCGTTGGAACTCTCCTTTTTAGGCAAGACCCCAATACTATACCATTGTCAAGCTACACAGCGGCATCGGCGGCGAGCTATGTATCCACTAGGTAAGTTGGAGATACAACGAATCCGGCCCGGTTTATGGTAGATCGTCCAGCTGTTCCAGATCCACATCAGCTGCGACTGTCAGTATTGCACTGCCCAGAATACGTCTCAGACGTCGAGATACGTACGGAACGGAAATGCATCGAGTTGCAGGAATATGTCGCTGTCGAACTGGAAGTCGTCGTTCAGCGAATCCCAACTCGACGAACCAGGATCGTTGGCCGACGAGCAGTTCTCAGCCAGGTTTTGAGGTGCGGCGTATGGGTGGCCTCCGCTGGGCGAGGGGTGTAGTTCTTTCGGCAGTAGAGAGTGTGTCTGGTATTTCCTACCCATCAATCGACGAGTCTCCTGCTGCAGCTCTTCCAGGATGATGCTGTAGCGCAGGTTGGGTGCATTCGATATCGTGGCTTCGGCGAGATGTTTCTGGATCGATTCTGCAGTTCCGTAGAGCTCTTCGTCTGCTCAATCGATCAGTACCAAGGCTGAATAGCGTCATTTCCTATCAAAAGACAGGATTGTATGGGATGATGCGGACCGCTGTATGGGAGAGTCAAGGTAGACAGCCGACCTCGTTGTCGCTGGATCAGCCATATGTATACGATGGACAGTGCGTTGAAGGTTACGAATTGCTATTGGGTAGTCAGCACGTGAGAGATGGTCAAATGCAGGTTGTATCAAATGAACGGGAGTCATGGGGAGCGTATTTGGAGCTACATACCGTGAACCAGAAGGCTGGAAACGTTTTCCTGTTAGCGACAAATCCTGCCACCGTATCCAAGATGCATCTGGCAGCAGAGAGGCAGGCGTGGGCATTGGCCTTGTTGTCAATTGATCGGTCGACCAAAAGCAGTGGTCTGTTCACCAGGATTAGAGCCAGTGAGTGAGCCATCTGGAGGACAACTATCTGCCGCTGAAATATCTGGACCAGGCTGGACGGATGCACAGCACCTGAGAGTATTACTGGCAGAGACGATTTCCAGTCCGCCAATTCGCTATTGAGCCTGGTCGCAACCTCGAGTTTGTGAGCGTCAGAGCGGTTGTGAACACTATACTGCTCACGTAATGCTTTCCTGGCCATGCCGGTAATCTTGCTGTGGTATATCGATCCTTGGATAACAGGATCTCGATGCATGCCGTTCGACACTATACCTGTGCCTGTGATCTCGTCATCGTCGACGACCGCTGGGAATTGCTGGTCGACATCATCGACGTGAATCAGTGCAGGGCGACCCAGAATACAGCTGAGATACGTGTCCAGACTGAACGCGGCCCAGAACGTCCGCTTGCGGCACTCAGCAGTGATTGCGTCTAGCTCTGATGTGGAAGGCCTCGCTCGATGCATTCCCAGAGCCCGGATAAGCTGCACAGTGACTCCGAACACGTACCACGCCTGGTTTGGTCGCGATGTGTGCAGCAAGTATAGACACATAGCCAACCGGGCCTGCGCAGATTCGATACGCACCTTGCCACTCTCGCGGGCGAGCTGCGTCTCTGCCATCTGAAAATACGGCTCGCTTGCTTCGGTCTTGTCGTCTGCTTGGAGAAACACCGCAGTAGCAAGAACCATGAGCACCAGAGCTTGTCGAGCCGGCAGTAGTGGTTGGCCTGGACTCTGTTCCACAACAACAGCGTGGTACTCTGCTAGCCACGCCGACACCGTAGGCTGATTGAGAAAACGATACGTCGGCATAGCGAAGTCGAAGTATACAGAGAGCAGCTCCGCCGTGGTCTCTGGATCAGGAAAGCAGAAAGAGTCTGAAATACCAGGGCTGTGTATCGAATGCTTGTCACCATAGCGAAAGATAGGCACTGCCTGGTCCAGCTCTACCTCGTCTGGTCGAGCTGTGCTCATCCCGAGGCGTTTATGCGCTCTCTTTAGAAATGAATACGTGCTAACGGGTCCAGCATAATGTCCAGATAGAGCTGCGGGATCGCTCGAGGGAGATGCTGCGCGGAGGGTTTTCGGCATTGCTACTTAGCCCTTGTCCAACCTCTAGGGCTCTGCTAGATTCTTTGCTCGTAAGTGAAGTTGTAGTGTGGGCGCCGCCTGAAGAGCCTGCATTCCGAACGGATGGCTTGGGCACGGTACGGCCTCTCCTGTATGTCGCGTCATATGTGCAGTTGCTATCAATTGTCCCTTGAGACTTTTAGTATGGGCGACTTCTGACTATCTGCTCGATGCACACTTACTAAAGGTTCTTTAGCACGAAACGACTGCATCGAGAGACAGAGTGCGAGCTGGCTGGCAGTACGCACCAGCATGAGAGACAAGGAAGTTCGTCATTGCACCTCCTCTTCTTTGCCTTGCACGTGTCGCAGGCACGTGTGATCTTCTGGCGCTCGCGTCGATGCTTATGCGAGCGCTGCGCGACGCCCGATACAATTGTAGCCATTCCCAAGATACAAGTGATTAGCGGATAAGTAGTCGTTGCAGGGCACGTTTCCGAGCGGAGAAATGAAGTGCAACGCCAGCCACGATGCTGCAAAACTCAAAGCTGTGGCGTGCGAGCAAGAGAAGACTACATTTACCAGTAGCAGCATGGAGGCGTGCACTTATTATCATTCATCGAGTGGGCCCCGGCCTCCCAAATCGGCTAAGATCTTTGGTGATCGATTTCCAAGCGTATCTTGGAGATGGCAAAAGGTGATGTCGAACAAACAATGCATACAGGGTATCAATTCAAACACACCCCCATTTTTCCCAACCCGCCTTCCAACCTATGTACAGATCTTGTCCTGTAATCCCCACCCCCACCCCCAACGATCATAACATCATCCCTATCGTACACCCCTCAGCTCACGCGCGAGCGCTCGCCGTCAGGTGAGAGGAAGAAAAGAAACCGAAGCCCGCTCAGAAGTCATCCTCATGCCTCGGCGGGCGCGCTGGATTTCTCGTCGGACTCCGCACACTCGGGAAGCGCTCCACCCTCGACGGACTCGTCGGTAGTAGATTCTCATGCCCACTGTTGTTCCGCCGTGGCATAGCCGGAAGCCGTTCGCTCCGTGGCCGCGGCCTCTCCCCGCCATGCCTCCAATTACTCAGACTCCCTCCACTGCCGCCTCTAGACGAGTTGCTTCGCCCACTCCGGTCCTCCATCGGCACACTCTCAACTTTGGCGAACGTGCCGAATTTCTCCATCACGTCCTGCACGCGCCGCTGGCCGGCGTGGAGATCCGCCTTGACGTCTTGCAGATGTGCAATACCAGTCTCCGCACGGTCGCCGTCGAAGATCTTGGCGATTTCTTCTAGGGTAGGACCTTTAGTCTCGACGTAGCACCACGCGATGACGAAAAATTCGACGGCGAGGAGGCAGTAGTAGATGAGGAGGAAGCGCCAGCTATGTGGGCTGAAGGCTTTCCAGCCAACAGGGTTGGCGTATTGATTGAAGACGAGCGCGGATTGCACGAACACGTTCATCAGCATCAGGCCTTTGGCGCGGAGCTTGAACGGGAGGATCTCGACGGTGTAGGCGACCAGGAGACCGGACCATGCGATGGCATAGGAGATCGAGTAGAGAAAGATCATCGCGACGACCACTTTCCCGGCCGACATATTGTGGTCCACCTGGTAGAGGGCGGTGCAAAACGTCCAGACCACGTAGATGACTAGCATCGACGAGCTCGAGATCAAGAACAGCGGGCGACGACCGAGTTTGTCAACGAGGAAAGCGCACCCGACGGAGACGAAGAGGGAGAGGATGTTGAGTGCGCCGTTTAGCTGGAGCGATGTGTCGGCGTCTTTCGTTCCGATTGATTTTAGGATCAAGTTGAAGTAGTATGCGACAAGCCCGCCGCCGGACCACTGTGAGAAGAACCCGAGTGTGACGATCAGAAACAGGCGGTAACGATTGCCGCGCGTCTTCAGGAAGTCGAGGAAGCTGGTCTGCTTCTTGATAAGGTGTTCCAGACGAATGGTCTCTTTGATCTCAGCATACTCGAACATGACCGTCGGATCCAGTTGGTCTCCGTTGGCGTGAAACTTGGCGAGGATGTGGAGGGCCTCATGCGTTCGGTCCTGCGCGATGAGCCACCGAGGCGATTCGGGGACCCAGTAGAGCAAGACGAACTGCAAGAGGGAGGGGAAGGCTTGGAGGATGCTGGGGATTCCTGACGGAAGCGGCTATGTTAGTGTGTGTGATAAAGTTGTCCGAAGGGGTGGTGAGGCTTGCTCCATGCCCATGTGCTTTGAATGTGCCCCGTTCCAAACGTTAACCACGTCGCGATGATAGCTCCAAGGTTCCAAAGACAGTTATACACCGCCGTGACTTTACCACGATGCTGCAGATGTGCGATCTCTGTTAGCAGAAGTGGCGAAGCGAGTTGGGCGAGAGTGCATCCGAAGCCGATGAAGAATCATGCTATGATGAACATCCGGAAGTCCTGTGAGGCGGCTTGCACGGCGACGCCGAGGAAGAGCACCGAACATCCTATCCAGATGGTCGGCTTTCGTCCGTACTTATCGGCGACGAACGGTGCGAACGGGGAGCAACCAGAGATCCAATGGAGAAGATGCTGCCGTACAGTCCCATCAGAGATCCCTCGGGATGGTGGAAGTAATTCTGCCATGAATCCAGGAATTGCAGACTCTGTCACTCCCGTCAGTAACGAAGTCGAATTGATCAACGATGGTTACGAACATTCAACATAGACCCATCGTAGCCAGTCGTCGCGGACGCCAAACAGGTGACCGCACAACAAAGATAGAGTCTGATGAGACCTCGATCCTTATACCAGGTGACCTTCCGCAACCTGGGAGCCTCCGCCTGAGCATACTGCAGCTGTCGTCGGAACTACATTAATATGCAAGCCTTCGGCGTCGCTTTTTGCGACGACGTAGATTATGAATTGATAATGATCTGCCTCATTGACGCCCGCAGCAAGAGATAGCGACACCGACCCTTGCCCCGGATTGAAGAGGGCGGGAGGGTTATACTGTAATCAATCGCCCCTGCACGCATCTCCCAACAATATGCGGTGCTAGTCATGGTGCGAGCTGTGCCACGCGACCTGCCTAGTACCGGATAATTCGAAACAATCTGGAGACGGAGAAAACGCCCGTTTCGCCAAGCCCGAAATGGGCAATCGTCCTGCAAGCGACCCTCAAACCCCGGACGAGGTGGATATGACTAACGGTTCCTGGGGCGGCGAACACGCCATGGGCAGCACTACCGTGCGTAGGACAAATCGGAAAGACAGTCCACGCGAACGTTGGTGAGTGGTGATGCAAAACGGTTGCATGATGAGTCTGGGGATGCATGTGATAGAGATTCACGGGGTGCGGGGAGAAGGCTGTTACGATTCATGGGCGGGGAGTGAGGCGTTAAGATCTCGACGGGACCAGGGTGCAGGCTAAAATCGGTACGGCTGCGCGTGTCGGGCAGCAGACGGCTAGCCACTTCGGACGGTCGTTCGGCTTCCAATTCCAACCACTTCGCATCTCGCTCTCATGCCGAGTCTCGGGGCAAGCGAAATCACCTGATTTCCTGCATATCGGCGTTGGAGTCGAAACTTTCCTTGCCATGAACAGTACAGAGTAACGAGAATATAAAAACTCAGTCGCCACTCACCTGATGTTTGCTTTGCTTCTCAATCGTTTTGCCCAATCCTCGACTCATGGTCGAACGCTGGAACTGGCCATTCGTTTCGCTGGGGTGGGAGATCGACTATTCCTCACCACGATCGTAAGATGAGATGGAACACGCTACGATCGGTGCGAGATGCTTCCCCTTGATTGTGACAACATGCATCTGCCTGTTCCTGGACCAGGCACATGAACGAGAGCCGTGGCGAGATCGATGCGACTGCCGAAGTTCGGTTACAAGATATCTCCCAGGATGGAATAGACAAAAGGACCCGAGTCCGCCGAAAAATCGTACAGTAATAATACTAAGATCGATATTGCTATAGCTCGTGGCGGGGTCCAGGGTCGCAGGGGCCGAGAGGTGGTGCGTTTCAGGCACGGTTGGACTTTGTCAAGCGAGAGCCAGCCCACGATACTGCTCCTTGTGCAAAACGACCGAGGCCTGTTCGGCGACTTCTCTGGCAGTCAACTTCGGAAAGCGAATGCCGTCGAAGTCCTTGACTTGGAAAGGAAGATACTCGGAGGCGTTCGAGACGGGCACGGTTGACTCGGTTGGGTAGAAAGAGGTTGGCTCCTCATATTCATACACCATCGTGAACTTGCCCTCGGATACAGTGCCATTAGGTAGCTGTACACCAGCAGGACATGCTGTCCACGTGTGTGGGACGCCGCCGACAGCGTCGACGAGAGTACCAGGGGCCACTGTCCAGATCTTGCCTGCAAGCTCAACCAAGCCTACGCCATTGAGAACCAAGATCCTTTCGTCGACAAGTTCCTTTTGAGCTGCATCCATATGGATATGCCTGGGAAGTCTGAGATCGGAAGTGAACTCTATACACCCCATCTGACCTCGAAAGCCGTTCTTGTTGCTGGGAGACAGCTCGTGCATGGTCAGGTCGATGTCGGAGAAGGGTTTCTTCACGTTGGCCCCATTACCGTGAGTGATTCGACAGCCATTGTCGAGCATGATGCCCACCTCCGCCGAAGACATGTTGTTGGTTGTATGCTCTCTTCTGCCCCATTCCTGCTCCAGAGAGTCACAGTAGCTCGAATATGATTCTGGGGTAGAGCGTATGCTGGAGGGGTCGTCACAGTGGCGAGGACGGGCAAGAACGGCAGTTCAAAGTCAAGAAGCCGAGGCACAACATCACCTCGTTCCCGACGCTTACCGCAATACTAATCCTCCATATTTCTGTATATTGCTTCCAGACACCATCACATCTCCAGCATCATACCTTCATCTCAACCATGGCCGCTCAAAGACTCTCGAACGTGCTCTCGCACATCACCCCCGGCTCATCGCCTCTGGACAAGATGTGAGGTCTCCCCGCATTAAGGACAGCCATCCTCGCATGTGATTGTCGAAACAAATGCTAACGATGTATGAACATACAGCACCCAGAAGAACCCCGACGATGTTGTCATCACCCTCGCGATCCGAACACCGCTCACCAAGGGCGGTAAGGGTGGACTGAAAGATACGCCTCTCGATGGCATTGTATTCAAGCTGTTGGAGCAGGTCATCCGGAAGATGAATCTCGATCCACAGCTAGTTGAGGATGTGTGCTTGGGCAACGTGAGATACAATAGGGATCTACTCTAGTGGACAGGTTGTTGACGTATCCCAGGTCTCTGATCCAAAGGCTGCATACTATGTCCGCGCCGCCCTCCTCTCCGCAGGCTTCCCCAACACCACCAGCGCTTCCTCGGTCAACCGCTTCTGCTCATCGGGTCTCAAGGCGACACAGGACATCGCGAACCAAATCGCAACCGGCAGCATCGAGATCGGCCTCGCCCTCGGCGCAGAGTCCATGAGCACCGGCGGTGACCGCCTCACACGCCCATTCGTGGACGAGATTATCAATGGCACCCAAGACGCCGCGGACTGCATGATGCCCATGGGCCAGACCTCCGAGAACGTTGGCAAAGACTTCAACATTACGCGCGAGTCCCAGGACAGGTACGCCGCCGAGTCTTACCAGCGCGCTGAGGCTGCTCAGAAGGCTGGCTGGTTCGATGACGAGATTGTCCCGATCACTGTCAAGAAGGACGGCCAGGACGTCACCCTTACCAAGGACGAGGGGCCACGATGGGGCACCACATACGAAGGCCTTGCCAAGATCCGCCCGGCTTTCCCGGACTACGGTGACAGAAGCACTGGTGGCAACAGCAGTCAGGTCACCGATGGCGCTGCTGCTGTGCTTCTGATGAAGCGCTCGAAGGCTCTTGAGCTCGGCCAGCCCATTTTGGCCAAGTTCGTCGGCGCCACTGTCGCTGGTCTGGCTCCGAGGATCATGGGTATCGGCCCGTCTCTCGCCGTGCCTAAGCTTTTGGGCAAGTACAACCTCACCGTTGACGACATCGACCTCATCGAGCTGAATGAGGCTTTCGCGTCCATGGCCGTCTACTGCCGTGATACTCTCAAGCTCGACTGGAACAAGATGAACGTGCGTGGTGGTGCCATCGCGCTCGGTCACCCACTTGGTGCAACCGGCGCACGACAAATCGTCACCGGGCTCTCAGAATGCCGAAGGAGGAAGGCTAAGATCTTGTTGACGACGATGTGTATTGGAACCGGAATGGGCATGGCCGGGCTGTTCGTCAATGAACAGCTTTAGTTGTACAATAATAGCGAAACAAAATGCAGGATACTTGGTTGTGAATCTTGTCTCTGTTCCGCTGCTGAGCTCAATCTAGTCGACCGCAACAAGTGCTATAATCACAGAAAGTGCCCGTAGGCAGGTCTGACCCGCTAACGCCTGCGATAACCACCCTGCCTAAACCGACGCCAGCTTGTCAAATTCCACCGAGAGTGCTTACAAGATCGCAACAACGGCCCCAAGAGCAGCCAGCGCAGCACCAGCACCGACCATCGGCAACCCAGTCGCAGCGGCCGAATCCGAGCTGGCGCTGCCACTCGCGGCGGCGGCACTGCTCGCAGCACCCGAAGACGCTGTGTTGGCGCCGCCGATAGTGGCTGCGCCAGTAGTGGCACCAGCTGCAGTTCGTGTTCCCGTCAACCCGTGAAGCTCCGCGGATGCGCTCTGCTGCGCGTTGCTAAGTTGCGACGCCAAGCTCGTCTGCTCGGCCCTCAAACTGCTACCATATGCTCCCGTTGCTGTGGCTGCCAGGGCGCTGAGGCTGTGGAGTGCCTGGCTGGCGAGGTTGTTCGCGGACTGGAGGGCGGAGGTCGGGTTGGCGTTCTGGAGCTGCGAGGCCATGGCCGCGGCGGACGCGGTGAGTGCGGCGAGCTCGGAGGAGCCGATGCCTTGGATTGCGGTCGCGGAGGTGGTGAAGGCGACGAGGGCTGTGAGGAGGGTGGATGGACGCATTTTGATTTGGAGTAGGGAAAAGTTTGTTTGGTTCTGAGTGGTCGAGGTTGTGAGAAATACCGTGGAAGTTGTTGCTGTGTAGAAAAGGTGCAACTAAAGAATGTGACGATGAGTGATGGAATGAAGTGCCCTACCTTATAGGGTGGTTCGGCCGCGTGCTGGTCTCTGGTACAGTATAGTTAGCATCGCCCCATGGGTTAGCAGGAAGTTTGGCTAGTGGCCGTTCTGAGGGAGATTGGAAACGGCATTGGCCATAGAGATCAGCGGAGGTCATGTCCGCAAGGAGAGTGGTCTTGCGCTGCGGTTGATGTGAACGAGACCATCAATGACGCAATTGGAAGGACTGTGAACTTGCTCATCTACGTCTGCTGCCACCGAATACTGGCATATGGTCTCGTATGCGCAAACGCGTCCACGACAGTAGGAGTGGAAGTTGGACATTTCGACACCGGCTAGTGATCTGACGCAAGGGTCAAACGAAAGCTTGTTGCGCGCCGATGCTTGGTAGCCAGAACCCCTGTTTCAAAGCCACGTGATCGAGCCCGACATCATCTCGTCAGTTTGTACCCGGTAGACGTTGAAAGCATGTTTTGAAGGGACGCGCCGTTCTCCGAAGATATTTCCATGTGAACGTCGGCAACAAAACCTCTCGTCGGCGGGCTAGTGAGCTGCGGCTCTAACGGCATTTCCTACTTGCATGATTATAGTCGGAGGCGGTGGCAGACGTCACTGCCAAAATCTGCGCCTAGGTGCCGATAACCGGAGGTGCTGATATTCAACGAGAACTCGACAAGATGTTCGAGATGTACGATTTATCACGTCCCGCGAGGCCTCGACAGCTATAAAAGACGATGGCGTCTCGGCGGTCGTCTTCCAGCGAAGGAGCAAAGGATGAGAAGCTCGAGGCGGCGAATCTGGAGTCCGGCGCCACGTCCAACCACGAAATCAACAACTCTCAAGATCTAGAGAAGGGCCCCGAGCAAGATCAACCTCCAGCCGCCAAATCAGAGGCTGTTGAAAATCCCTTTCTTGTGAAGTGGGAAGAAGGCGAGAGTGCCAACCCACGGAACTGGAAACCCTGGTACAAGGCCTTCCTCACGTTCCAGCTGGGTATGCTCGCCTTGTGTGGTTCCCTCGGATCCTCACTCATTGCCCCTGCGGAGGGTGCCATCTCTGAGGAGTTTGCAGTAAGCAGAGAGGTCACAGTACTGTGCGTATCACTTTATGTACTGGGATTTGCTTGCGGACCATGCCTCTGGGCCCCAGTGAGTGAGGTGTATGGCCGGAAGATCAGCATTCTTCCGCCTGTGTTTGTGCTGTGTCTGTTCAGCATCGGGAGCGCGACCTCTCAGTCAGCAACGAGCCTATTGGTTACTCGATTCTTTGCTGGCGTTTTCGGCTCTGCGCCGATTAGCAATGTCTCTGCGGCACTGGGTGATCTGTACGAGCCAGCTGCACGAGGCATTGCTGTGACGTTTTACGCTGTGTGTGTTTGCGGAGGGCCAACTCTAGGACCGGTCATTGGAGCTGCGCTGACCGCCAACGAAAGTCTCGGGTGGCGATGGACCGAGTACATCGAAGCCATCTGGGTTGCCACGATGTTTGTATTCGCTTTGACGACCATGCCGGAAGTCTTCCCTGGAGTACTGCTGAAGCGTAAAGCTGCACGCCTTCGAAAAGAAACTGGAGACGAACGCTACTGGCATCCCCACGAGCAGGAAAAGATCAAGCTGAGCAATGTCTTCCAAAAGTACCTCCTCCGACCACTGAAGATGCTGGTCACGGAGCCTATGATTACTGCCATTGCGATCTACGCTAGCTTCGTGTACGGCCTGCTCTACATGACCCTGGAAATCTTCCCGATCGTGTACGTTGAGGAACGAGGATGGGGCTTGGTGTCGTCAAGCTTGCCGTTCCTCGGACTCCTGGTCGGTGTCATTGCATCAATGGGTATCAACATTGGCAACCAGCCATACTACATTCGCGCCGTTGCGAACAACAAAGGCCGCGCAGTGCCTGAAGCACGATTGCCGCCAATGATCCTCGGTGGCTGGCTATTCGTCATCGGTTTATTCTGGTGAGTACACGCTTCAGCGTTATCCCCTGTGCATATCTAATAGAGTCCAGGTTTGGTTGGACCGCGTCTCCCAAAATCCACTGGGCCGTCCCGACCGTAGCCACCACTTTCATTGGTGGCGGCTTCAACACAATCTTTCAGCAATGCATCAACTATCTCGTGGATGTTTATGGCCCGTACGCGGCAAGCGCTGTTGCAGCGAACACGATCCTACGCTCGTTAATGGCTTGCGCACTACCTTTGGCTGCGAAACCAATGTTCCACACCCTCGGTGTGGGACCTGGAGCATCTGTGCTGGGAGGTGTTGCGGCTTTAGCACTGCCAGTGCCGTGGCTTTTCCGCAGATATGGTCTGAAGCTTCGGAAGATGTCCAAGTTCACGCCTGTGGTAGACGACTGAAGCTGGCATCGTGCACGACAAAGCATAAGCCATTCTAGCGGTCCCGGAGCTCTCACGATAGGCACTGTTATCTGGACCCGCCAAAGGCACGCTCAAGGCACGTTCAAGGCCCAGCAGTCACCGTAACTGCGCTCGAGATACTCGAGCGATGTCGCGGAGGCGATGTCGCTATCAACGCCGACCATCTGAAAGACGACCCACAGGGCACACGATGAGAGGATCGAATGCTCTGTTGCTGGCCACCAAACCAACACCAACCGAAGTACACGACTTGCTCCGGAGTCTATAAAAGCGGCCAGCATCGGGAGAGAACTGCACACCCTATGATGGTTGCTCACGTCGAGGTACTCTTACTGGGTCCAGTGGATATGAGAGGAGGCAGGAATGACAGCCGCATGGCTACTGATCGTCGTGATGAATATTTATGATTCATGCACCTGCATCGAATCCTTACCTAGCTTGTTGTAGTTACCGTGTACATACCGTTCCGGTCGCTGTCGCTGTAAGGTTTGTGTAGTCTAGATCTGGTAGGTCTAGATCTGCCAAGCAAAATACATGGAAGGTAAAGTCCGACTGCGTTTTTGCCGCTCGAACATTACTACATTACCTTACCTTACGATCATACCATCGAGACTTTACTATAAATACTAACGTGTTCCTGGTTAATGATACTTCCTACTCTATCGATTCTTGTGAATCTATGCCCTGCTGTTGAAATGGGCGAGTCCTTAGCATTGGCAGATCTGTCCGTTAGCAATCTCTTTTCCTTCCTTCAGCATGTCGTTCTCATCACCGGCGGTAAGTCAGTAATATGACTGCATTGAGCTGTCACGAAGCTGTGCTAATTACACATCTTGTCTACAGGCGCGACCGGTCTTGGAGAGATGGCCGCGCAGGCTTTCGTACAGAACGGTGCTAGAGTTATCATAGCGAGCCGGAAACAAAGTGAACTGGAACAAACGTCAGAACGCTTGAACAAGACAGGCCCTGGAACGTGTGAATGGATAGTCGCAGACCTGAAGGACAAGGCGGGCTGCGAAGAATTGGCTCGTCAAGTGAGGGCTAAAACCGACTCCTTGACGGTCTTGATCAACAATGCCGGAGCAGCCTGGTAAGATCACAACGTCCATGTTTAACCAACCATAACTGAAGTGCCTCAAGGGCTGCCTCATATGAAGACTTTCCGGAGATTGGTTGGGATAAAATCTACGCGCTCAACGTCAAAGCTGTCTTCTATACAACCATGCTTCTTCACTCGCTCCTCGTTACGAACGCCACGCCCGAAAACCCAAGCAGAGTCATCAACGTCGCATCGATGGATGGTATTAGCACTGCCGACATCACCGTTGGCCCGGAGGGTGGTCTGTCTCCTCCTGGCACCGGCACCTTCTCCTACTCCCCTTCGAAAGCAGCATGTATCCATCTTACTAAGATACAAGCGAGCAAGCTGGCGGCGGAGCATGTGAATGTTGTCGCCGTTTGTCCTGGCGTGTTTCCGACAAGAATGACTACCTTTGGCTTCCAAGAAGCTCTAGGTCCACTTCTCTCACGCCAGCCATCGGGTAGGTTGGGCAGGGGTGAGGACTTTGCGGGTGTGGTACTGTTCCTGTCGAGCCTGGGTGCAGCGCATATTACGGGAGATGTGCTTGAATTAGACGGGGGCAGCGAACGCAGTGGTTTCAGTTCGGGAAAACGCAAGGGGAGATCTGCCCAGCTATAAATGCTTCCGAGCCACAACGACCTCGCTGACAACGATTTTTGTGCTCCTTTCAGATCGCCAGGCATCAAATCCAGGTTTTCACGTTGCTCAGCCGAACTCACTTGATGCATGCGTCTAGCTTTGTATGCCCGTCATCAAGCGTAAGCAACTCCAAGTCCAGCTTGGCAAAGGACATATGGTGTAATCAAGGCTGACCACCACGCTGAAGGAATCAATCCGCTTACCACCTTGTCGATGACCGAAAGGCCGTGAAGCATTGTCAGGCTCGGGTCACTCTTGCAACGCCACGGATGGATCCAACCTGCGGATGTCTCGGGAGCCGTACAGTTGTGCTTCAATCTTGAACCCATCTTCATCGGATTTGCAATATCTACTCTCGTTCAACTCGATCATGTCCGCTCTCGAAGTCTATAAGGCGATAGTGGAGGCACAGACGCTCCAGTTGCCCCTGAAACAAGACGCCCCAATATTCACGAGGAACCTGGAACAGCGTCTCGATGGCCGGCGCAAGAGCGAGCGGCTGTATGCACCAAAACGTCCGCGAGAGGTCGTTGACTTCTCCTCGAACGACTTCCTCTCCATTTCTTCCTCTGGACTTCTGCGTTCGGCCTTCCTCGAAGAAATGGCGCAACATCCCGAAATGGACATCGGTACTGCGGCATCTCGTCTGCTTGATGGTAACTCGGAGTACGTGGAGAATCTCGAGCGCGAAATCGCCTCTTTCCACGGTGCTGAGACCGCCTTGATGTTTGGCTCGGGATACGAAGCCAACATTAGCATCTATGAGGTGATCCCTCTGCCTGGAGATATGATTGTGTACGATGAACTCGTGCACGCCAGCATTCACAACGGCATCCGAAACTCACGCGCAAGTATCAAGAAATCATTTTCACACAACAATCCGACTTCGCTGGCCGCCACACTGAGTGATCTTCGGGAGAACAACGAAGCAGTCCGGCTTGGGATGCAAACAATCATCATTGCAGTCGAGTCGGTCTACAGTATGGATGGAACGGTTGCTCCCCTCGTCGAATTTGTCACCGTTCTTGAGGATCTCTTTCCTCTGAAGAACTGGGAGATTGTCATTGATGAAGCTCATAGCACAGGGTTGGTCGGCAAGAACGGCAGGGGCCTCGTTTGTGCTCTAGGACTGGAAGACAAGATAGCTATCAGATTGCACACGTGCGGAAAAGGGCTGGGATGTACAGGAGGTCAGTCGACAGGTCATCTGCTGGGAGACATTGATACTTGGAGGCTGACATTTTGTCTTACTAGCTGCTGTCTTGTGCAACGCCACCGTCCGGAACACGCTCTTGAATTATGCGCATTGCATCATTTATTCAACATCACCCACCTTTCCCACTCTTGCGGCGATACGAGCAGCGTACAAGATGCTTATGAATGGTGACTTGGCAGAAGTGAGTAGTGTGCATGTCCTGGCAGCTCACTCAACGATCCGTTGCATGCTCGCCTGAATATATCCGCGGCATGCTGACTGACGATCTCGCAGAGGCAGCAACGATTGCAGAAGCTCATTAGACACTTCTACACACGGATGTATCAGCATCAAGCCTGGAGCAAAGCGAAATCAGCGGAGATCCTGGACATACCTTCCGGCAAAGATTACGAGAGTCAGCCTTTCGTCACTCAAATCGTGCCGCTATGGACACGCAACCTTGACAACCACTGGCTTGCTTCAAATCTTCAATACGCTAACTATAGGGCGTGGCCTGTGGACTACCCTGTGGTCCCAAGAGATCAAGGTCGCGTACGCCTGATGTTCCATGCTGACAACACCATTGAGCAAGTGGACGGAGTCGTTGAGACAATTGTGAAGTGGATCAATGAGAGACTGAACGTAGTTGAAGGGCAGCGGCCTAGAAAGCGGGACCTACAGCTAAGGGAGAAGTTTTAGGAATCGTTGCACTGGAAGGCACAAAGTCGTGCGGTATTCGAAAGGCTACGTTCGACTTGCGCAACTAGGGTATGCCGCTCTACGATAGTGTATCTTGTAGCCTCAATCTCCTTTGCCCAGTTACAACGACAACACCATCGATTCTGTAAGTAACGACCACCCGGCTATCATCTTGCGTACTGTAGTATAGGCTGCAGATGCGCCGCACAGAGGTGGCGATACTGAGGTAGTGGAATCATCCGTAACACGCACAACGGTGATCATGGAGAGACAGATACGACTTAGCTGGATGCTCCTTGATAGTGCTCTGGACGTTACTATATCTCCGACAGGGCGAATCCATGAGAATGAACACTGAACGAGCCGCCCACGACGCTTCGCTGAAGGAAGACCTCCCTCTTCGCCCATGCGCTACGTCCAAGCCTCTATTCTCGCTTGAATGCCAATGGAGATGCCAACCTGGACTCGCCAATCTTCCGCAAGCTTCGTCGATCCACTTTGGTCGTCGCGGTGGAAGGAATAGCCTCCACGGGCAGAATGTCTGTCGGGACCATGTAGTATGGCAGAGTCTGGGACAGTCTGTCGCGGAGGTGCTCGATTTTCGCTTGCAGGCCAGCTCCTGGCACATCCGTGGCGTATCTGTCAAGTAACCGAGCATCAATGAATCCCACGAGTCGCTGGTTCACGCGTCCAGGCGGTACGACTATCTCTACTGCTACCTGCAAGGCACTCGACGCTCCGAGCTCTTGCTTCAGATGATGTTCTACATCTCCGGGCTCCAGTCGTTGACCCCTCATCGTCAACATGGTTCCCTTGCGACCAATGACGACCAGCGTTCCGTCGCTGTTGTATCTCACCAGGTCTCCGGTATTATATAGACGTGCCCTCCGACCGCTGTCCCCTGAAGTGCCGCGGAGAAGCCAGGGAGGGTCTGACACGAACGCCGCTTCTGTTCGCAGCCTATCGTTCAAGTAACCTTCCCCAACAAGTGGGGATTCCAGCCAGAGCTCTCCGACCATGCCTATCCCAACAAGTGAATCCCCAGATTCTGGGTCAACAAGCCAGGCGCAACACGCTATCGGTCTGCCAATGCTGACTGTGTCACCTGTGTAATTGCTGACATCATTCAAGGCGATGAAGGGCGTGCACTCTGCCGGCCCATAACAGTTCAGGATTTGGGTTCCTCTGGCCCTCCACTTAGCGATATGAGAGGACGATAAAGGCTCGCCGCCGAAGACAACGGTTTTCAGCTCCAGCAAATTCAGTTCAAACAACAAGTCTGCCATAGTCGGTGCAACGAGTGCGTAGGTCGCCTTGAATTTGCTGAGAGAGAGCATGTCCGTCCCTAAACGTTGGTCATCCGATGCAATACAAAGACAGGCTCCATGTGAGAGTGGAAGCAGTGTGTTCATCCAGATGGCATCTCCAGTATTTGGTGCAAGGTCGAGGTAACGGGAGGATTGATTGAGCTGGTGTGCCTCTTTTTGGTAGACTAAAGCTGCAACCATGTTCCTGTGCGACAAGATGGCCGCTTTTGGAATCCCTGACGATCCGCTGGTGAAGAGGACGCACAAAGGGCTTAACGGATCCACCTTTGGCAAGCAGACACGCCGTGCATCTTGATCCTTGGATAGACTTCGTATGCCATCTGAATCAACCACCAAGATGCTCGAACTAGTCAGGCGTCCTGCCAGCGCCTGTGCGGACGTGGATGTAAGCACGAGCTTCGAATCGACTTGCTCAATCATCTGACGTAGACGGGCCTCCGGATGAGACGCAGGAAGCAGCGTTGCTGCTGCACCGGCCTTCATTACAGCCAGCATTGCTACAGTACACCACAGAGTCTTGTCGAAGATCAAAGATATGATGGTGTTTGACGGCAAAGATCGCCCAACGATCTCATGTGCGAGGAGAGTGGAGAGATCATCCAACTCGCCATATGTCAATCTGCCGTCCCACGCATCCACGGCAAGAGCTATGCGTGAGGATTGCGCGACATTGTGGAGGATATCGTGTACACAGATGGCCGGAGGATCTGGGATGGGGACATTCCAAGCCCACATTACCTGGACGTCGGTTGCGCTGGCTGTTTGCACACTTCCCAACGCCATATCACCATTTTCTTGGCTTCCTACCTGCCTTACAACGGTCTCCAGCTGCCCCATCAGTCTCCGTGCCTGGATCTTCTCAAGGACAGACGAATCGTAGTCGAATTCGACCTCCAGGTTTTGTCCCACTGTCCTGACGTTCACGATCAATGCTTCATCATCTGACACGTATGTAGCTTCCGGCTCCATCCTGCCCGACATACTGCCGTAAAGCACTGCATCGCCATTGCTAAGTCCAGAGCCAGCCAACGGGGTTTCAGCGTTCACATTGAGAACAGTTTGAAATAGGCACGCTTGCTGAGTCTTCTCTTTCAGCCTGGCAATGCTTGAACGGTCGTCTTGCACGAATGCGTCCATCTCCGCAGCTTGCTGCTCAAGTTGGAACAGTGACTCCTCGATCGTACGCTCCCAACTCACGCGGACTCTGATCGGGAGAACGTTCCCTGACGGGATCGAACTGGCGGTTGCAGACTGACCAGAAGAGGTGCGTGGAGACACAGTGGCACCGAATACTACGTCTGTCGAGCCTGCGTACCGCGCCTGTACAATCGTCCAGGACAATTGTACAACACATTCGAACGATGGTCCGTTCCTCGAGGCTCGTATATCGGCAATCTCACGACGCAGAATGTTGCGTGGTCCGGGCTTCGCTGCTGAAGGCTCTCGAGGGTATATGGCGGATTCAAGGTCGGCAAACTGACGTTCCCAGAACTCCCGCCGTCGCTCTGAACACTTTCCGTGGTCATTCATGTCAACGAAAGAGCGATCTTTATGTTCGATGTTTTGGAACAACGTCATTGTAACAACAGGCATTCGGATCGTCTGCAGAGCAAAGCCAGTCAGCATCGCCTTCACTTCTCCTCCTGCTACGCAACAAGTGGCCAAGACAAAATGCAAACATCTGCTACCACTTGCACTGCGCCGGTTAGTACCGTAGCTCCAATGGCAGGTAGTACCCTTAACTCTCAGGTATCGTCTAAAGCTACCGCACAGCACGATCTCGTCGTCAGCTGAATCCGACCTCTCTGTCTTGCCAAGCGTTTCGCTTACGAAACTGCTTACGGTCCGTATGTGTTGGATGCTCCCACACCCGCGGCTGCTTCGAATCCTGGACCCCTCTTGATTGTCATGCCCTTGATGGCCTCGCAGACAGGATCACATTTGCTCCTTCTCAGATGACCTAGGCGATCCCAAATGAAGCAGCGGCGGATACTCGACACAACAAACGCAAGTAAGCAGGATTCTGCTTACTTGCAGGGCCCAATACTAGACACTGCCAGTGATTGGACGAGGGCACTGCGTATATTGATCCGGAAAGGGACGAGGAGTTGCGCCTTAGCGTGGTGGCGGCAACTGGACGGCTTCGTTCCTCTGAGATGCTTTGTACACTTTCCGTCGCTGGGAGGCTCTCCCACTTTCACTTCGCGAGAGCGATTGTCTTGCAAGCGATGTAACCCAAGCCAAATAGTCAGGTTCTAGACATGCCCACCGGGTGTCCAATCTCGAATCTCGACATGTTCGAACAAGATTATTCCGGTCGACTGTGAATATTTATATCGAGTCGAAAGCCGTGAGATCCCTCTCAGCAATCAGCCAGCATCTTCCCCTTCCATCAGCCAGCACTCTTTAGAGCAGACCATCAACTTTCGCCCCACCCATCCGAAAATGAAGTCCACCACCCTGCTTGCCCCTCTGGCTGGAATCCTCCTATTTGGCGTCCAGAACAGTACCGCCACCTGCTTCGGCAGCTGGCACTCGAAGTGGGGCCAAGTAGGAGAGAACTCGGCCATCGACTTTATCTACACCGCTTGTACGCAGAATGGTGGAATGTTTACGGGATACTACGATCCGGGACAGACCAAGTCCATGTGTCCTGTCGATGGAGAGGGCAAGAATCTTTTCTTTCAAGTGCAAAACTTGAACAACGGTGCAGGCTTCGATCTTGCCGACGGGGACTGCGTGCAACGATTGACGAACGAGATTCGGGGCTGCCAGCAAGGTGGCGAGTCGTCCGTCTCTGGATGGCGCTTCCGGTTAGTCGTGTTCTTTCTGTTGACTCACTGCGGCGTTCTAACATCGTTGGGCAGTGCTGAGCCCAATGGCTGCTAAGTCTGCAAGGCATGAGCTTGATGCAGGGCAGAGGCAAGTCAGTAACCGGGGGACAGCTCAGCAAGGCGGTGGACGGGAGTGACTGCCGAGTGGCGTCGCATTGGTTTCCAGTGTTCACTATAGCTCGCTGTAGCATTCGACAGCAGATATGGTCATGTCCTTCTTCTTTCTGTCCAATCAGCGTGCGAGGGGGCGAAGGAGTGTCGGAGCCCAGTTCCAGTTCCTTCAGGGTAGCCTCAATGATCGTGCTGACCGAGTCGATGATAGTAGAACGAGTGTACAGAGCCAATCTAGACATCTTCACTGAATGTGCAGACCGAGTCGATGGTGGCGGCAGGGCCAGCTGCAACAGTGGACTGAAGAATCTGCCCTAACATTGCCGCAATCCTGCGAGCCTGAGAAGCACTGAATCGGTTCATATCCACAGCAAGCTCGATCTTTGGAGAGGCCGCACTCAGGATAGCGTTTAGTGCTAGATCATACTTCGTTTTTGTTAGCGGATACGACACATGAGTGGTAACGTGGACTGAGAACACTCACCTCGGTCGGATCTCGCATCTGGAGACCCTCGTACTCCACGGAGCTGTATGTTGCCTCTGGAAGGAAGGCACTGGGCCACACAGACACCAAGGTATTGAAGAGTCGTCCTCCACCCCGCAAGCTCTTCTGAGCAAAAGGCGTAAAAGCCGCGAACTGGTGGGGAAGGCTCTCAATGAAGCTTGCTTGCATATCCGCAATGAGCGCACAAACGCTTTGGTGCCCTGAGACCATGGCAGTGCACAGCAAGACGTTGAGGAAAGGCCCTACGACTTCTCGCAAATCAAGCGTAGCATGATCACGCCCGGACGATACGTAGCCAAAACAGCAAGACTCTTGCCCTGTACATAATGACAGCACCATTGCCCATGCCGCCCGAATGACACTTGCGGCTGTCAAAGATGTCGTACGACAGAACGACTGTAGCTGGCTGATCCCAGTGAATGGCACCAGATATGTCGCGCTGTTCTGGGTACGGTCACTCCTTGGAGGGGCTACGGAGATGTTGCACGGTATGGTTGTTCGCAACTGCTCTCTCCAGTACTGGGCGGCGGTCGACGAATCGATGTTACGTCTCATGTCGTCAACATACATCCCATATGTCGGAATCTCTCGGGAAGGAAGTTTGGAGTCGCAAGCCAGGGACAGATCTCGCCACAGGAGTAAAAGAGAGAGTGCGTCGACACAAGCATGACTGATGTCCAATCGGCAAAGCACAGCGTGTGAGTCACTTACGCCGCATATCGCGAGATGGTGAGGAGGCTGTTGTTCTTCGATGGGTAAGTTGTGGGACCGCAGTATGCTGATGGCGTCTTTCTCGGATTGTGCATGAAGCATCGTAGTCTTTGGAGAGTAGCGTCCCAGTACAACTTGACGGTGTAGCGTTGCCATGCTCGAGCTGTCGAGGAACAGAGTGCGTAGCATCTGGTGCTGGGCGACGACTCTGGTCCAAGCCGCTTCGAGTTGTGCCGGTGTAAGTGCAAGACCGTCGGTGCCTTTTCTCCTCAGTCGTACGATCATACTGAGCGTGTACCGGTCGGGAGAAGAGGCTTTTGATGTGATCATACCATCTTGGAGAGGACTGCAATGGTGGACAGCTTCAATGTTGCCATTCTTCCGGAGTGCGTGTAGTTTTCCAAGTCCAGGGGAGTCATTCGGCGGTATGAGTACGTTGTCAATGTACTTCTGTCCATCGAGCGAGACTTCACCTTCGACGACGGCGGGCTTTGACTCTGCGTCGCCGACGGAGTCCAGTGCTGATGGCTGGTGTGTAGATTTGTGAGCGATGTCAGCGATAGTGAGCCCTTTGAGAACGTCCGCGGGAGTGGCAGAGAAGCCTGCTCGGCGCAGTGCCGACACTAGCCTTATGCTGGATATGCTGTCCCCACCATGGCTTAAGAAGCTGCGGTCGATACGAGTCTGATCCAGAGGAATGTCCAGCACTTCCGCCCATAGCGCTTGTAACCTCTGCTCGTTTTCCGTCCCTTGCCCTGATATCGGAGTCGGAGCAGATGGACCTGCAGAGGACAGCGCATCCAATCTCGACTCGGCCAGCCACTCGTGAACCCTTTTCCTTGAGATCTTACGGGAAGTATTGAACGGTAGAGCTTCCACCACAACCCAAACATCAGGCCGTGCGTACGCGGGCGCAGTTTTGGAGACGCAATTGCGTATCTGCTCAATGTCCTCCGACACGTCTGGCCTCAGCGAGCTGTCGGTAACCACGATCGTCTCTGCCGCCGCTTTGGAGCTGACGGCATCCGCAAGCACAACCAGACAGACCAAGCGACGCGCCAAGGATCCCTGTGTTGGGACGGCACACAAAGTGTGCCTCACGCTTGGGCATCGCAGTACTTTCTCTTCAATGTCACCAAGTTCGAGTTTTTGACCTCGTAGTTTGACAAAACCACCCTTCCTCGCAATGTAGTGCATCGACCCATCGGCATTGTAGCGCGCAAGATCTCCCGTGCGGAATGCGCGCCTCTTCCGATTCCCACTGCTGCCATCGATCCAGGTAAGGCCCTCCACGAAATTCTCGGCGGTCTTTTGCTCGTCGTTGAGATATCCGACCGCCAAGTGCGGGCCTTCACACATGATCTCTCCAATGGCACCGATGGGCGCCAGTCGCTGCGGGTTACGAGGATCCACAAGGAAGAAACGATTGCCATTCTCACCACGACCGATGTTCCTCGGGCTCTTTCTCGATCCGTTCTCGAACTCCGCCATGGTCGTGTAAGCCCCCATTTCGCAAGCGCCGTAATGCACTCTTAGTCGAACATGAGCTTGCCACTGCTGGAGGTCATTCTGCCTGACCGGTTCGCCAACCAAGATCAAAGTGTCCAGAGACGGGACTTCGGTGGGGACCAGCGTCCGTGCCACCGAAGGTGTGACATACACCCAATTTATTCGATGCTGGTTGATGAAAGCTGTTAGGTCATAAAGTCGGGTTTCCTCCGCAGGAATGTAGGTTGTTCCGCCGTAGACAAGGGGCGTTATTAGTTCCGACAGACTGACATCCCACACGTGAGAGGCAAATTGAAGTGCTTTCATCCCTGGCTTGTAAAGCAAAAGAGGTTTGAGGAGGCGGTTGAATGCCAGCCATGCAGAATGAGGCTCGAGGACCGTCTTCGACTCGCCGGTGCTTCCTGCATCAGAATACAACGTCAGTGACTGCTAACTACCGGCAAGCCCATGCATCGTATAAGTACATACCGCTCGTAAACAAAGCGTAGACGAGAGACTCGGGCCGGAGATCGTTGCATGCAGCGCCATGTCTCTCTGGAAGATCGTTAAAGAACTGAGGATCTGGGACGAGTCAGCTGGTAGAACAAGCAGATAGTTTTTAGTTGTGGTTGGTATACCAGCTACCATGATCGGAATGGCCAGGTCGACGAACTTTTTTCGGCGACTAGAGCATACGATGAGGGCGCGGGCTGCACATTTCTCCAACAGCGTCGTCTGGCGTTCGATGGGATCTTCAGGATCCAAGGGCGAGAACATGGCGCCGGATTTCCTGCCCGACTTAGTAGACAGTCTGATCGCATGCATCCTTGCCACTCACATGATTGCAACAATGACCATCGGTGTCCATACCGATTTCTCCAGGCAATAGGGAACAGAGTCTCCAGTCTTGATGCCCAAGCTCACAAGATGGTGTGCGAGATTTGTCGACATTCTGTCAAGCTCGTTGTAGCTCAACGTCCCATCCCAGGCAACGACTGCTGGCTGATTCGGAGTGGAGTGCGCTTGAGCTGTGATGAGCGAATGTACGAAATCGTACCCGTGGTCTGGCTCGATGTTAGCACAGTTCCAGCTCATGACCTGGGACTTGTCGTAGGCGCTCGTAAGATCCGGTTGACTACAGTACGCTCCCGGCACGGAAAGCATGGTTGTCAGTATGCTGACAAAGGTTTTCGTGATACGCAAGGCAAAGTTTGGCCCAATGTTCCGGGAGTGCATGAGGTGCAAAATCAACCCTCCTGTATCACCAGAGACATCGAGGAACAGATCCCATGGTACCGGAATCCTTTGCGCGACGTTCGCATTGTCGACTCGTTCGACATGTATGCCAATCTCTCCGAACGTTGGTAATGCAATGTACCCTCGTGTAGCGATCACCGTGTTGAATATCGAGGCGCTGCTAGAGATCCCATGCAGCATAGAGTCGACGGCGACGCTGCTGTGCGGAAGGCTTCTCAAGCGATCTCCTCGGATGCGATGTGCCAATGTGACAACTGATTCTGTCGGATCTATCTCGATGCGTCGTGCTAGCATACATGTAGTCATCGCCGTGCCAGTTGGAGATTGCCCCGATGTGTCCAGGGGGCTTCTACTGGTTTCAAAGTAGCCATAACATGTAGACACTTCGCCAGTGTATGAGGCCAGCAGCAAGGCCCAGGCGGCTGAAACTACGTCGCTTGTATCGACATTGTATCCGCGGCAGAACTCGTTGAGTTTGGAGACCTCGAGCTTTGCGGAAACTTCTGTAGTGTCGGCAGGCAAGTAGTCATCTCTGTCGGATGGTACGCAACACGGGTCGCAATCAGAAAGATAGTGTCTCCAGTAGTCTGAACTAGACCGAGGCGCGTCACTGGTGGCGCCATCGCCGGATACAAGATTAGCAAGACGTTCCGTGCCTTGATCACCTTCCGCTTGTCCATCGCTCATGTTCCCGAGACCACGGAAGGCCTGTGACTCGGCAAGTCCGTTGCCAATGTCTTGTCGCGTCCTTCCCAAAGACACAAGCGATGGCGGAACAACGTCAGCTACCACAATTCCGTCGCCAGCCGTGGAAATCTTGATGAACATCTCCTGATAAGCCTGGAAGACGCAGTCAGCTTGTTGCTCCGACAACAAGGAGGGACTGTAGAGCAAGCAGAGTTCTGCGCCTTCCGAATTCTGAAATACTTGAATGGTCAAGTCGTAGCGGGCAAAATTGGCAAGGGGATTGCGGCTTTTGGCATGGTCGAGTGTCCATCGCGCGCTTGGTGCGGCGGATCGCGGCGGAAGAATATTGACATAGGTGTGAAAGCTGCATGCACTCTTCGCATAAGGGCCGATCCGGGCAATATTCTGCATGCCGAAGTGTTGATGTTCCATGGCATCGAGTGAGCGCTGCTCGACGTCGTGGAGCAGATGTTGGACTGGCTGGGTCGACTTTACAACGCACCGTAGAGGCATCGTGCACATTGTTGGTCCAGGCATGCGCGCGATGTTGTCCACAGGCGCATCTCTCCCGCTTGAAATGCTTCCAAAGGTCACGTCATTCGAGCCCTCGCAGGTCGAGAGTAGGAGAGCCCAAGCAGCGTTCACCACTGTAGCAATTGTGTACCGTGATTGTGTGAAGACCAAAGACGTCCATTTCATTGAGGTCGCAAGCTCAGCAACCTTGCCCGTGATATGGGGAAACTGCGTTTCTCTGGCGCCGGATAGTGTTTGGCGCCAGAACCGCTCACCGCTGGCAGTCTTTGCTGGATCCATTGCGACTCTGATAAAGTCACGGAACACCGGTAACTGTGCAAGTGGGTCTCCGTAGCATGCGCGAATCAGGTCGTCTATGACCAGCTGGAGCGAGAAGTTATCATAGCATGCATGGTGCATGCCGAGAATCACGTATGGGCCCGCTTGTGCAAATGAGCATAGATTCCGGCTCGCTGCCCCCTGTTGTTGTCGATCATCACTCTGAGCGTCCGCCCAATCCGCCACTTGCGTGAAAGGTGGCTCCGTGCGAGAAACCACTTGGTACGTCTTACGGTCTGACAGATGCACCAAACGAGTCCGAAGTATCTGGTGAGAGCTCGTTACCGCCCTCCAAGCCGCTTGTAGCTTGTGAATCGGGACAGCATCCGCGATGCGGTATACCAACCGTGTGTAAGATGTCCCTGGATTGGCTATCTCGGCTAACCAGAATGTCTCTTGAACTGGTGTGGCCGGATAGATATCTTCGATATCGGCCAGCGTCAGGGAGCACTCGACCGCAGCCTCTTGCAACAGACCTGTCAATCTTGCAGCATCACTGGTATCCAGCAGGGAGAAGGGTTTTGTTGTGCTGCTCGAGATTGAAGAAGTCACACACATCGCCATATCTCGTAGTGTCGGGCTTCGGAATACGTCCTTGACAGTGAGCGAGAGCTTTTGATGGCGCAAGAGAGCGACCAGCTTCATGGCCTGTATGGAATCCCCGTGCAGCTGGTGGAAAGAGTGTTCCAACTTGATATGGTCTCTGCCGATTTGGAGGGTCTCGGACAAGGCGTCTCGCAGGCTGCGCTCTACCTGCGTCTGCGGAGCACTCTCGGCAGCGTCACTTTCCGCGGGTGTCAATGTATCGTGAAACGTAGGTTCAGGCGCGTCGAGCATCTTGTCAGCCCACTCCCGTAGCCGCAACCGAGCAAGCTTCCCAGACGGAGTCAGTGGCACATGGTCCATCGAGAGCCAGAACGTTGGCACTCCGAAGGGCGGAAGTCTCTCGGAGAGTTGCGCTTCAATCCTGCGAAAGATGATTTGTAGCCTGCTGCGGTGGCCCTGCCTTTGGTCTTCGTTGTCGCTCTTGTCTGCATCATGTTGGCCGCAATCGTCGAGCGCAAGGATTGCAGTCAGATGACCAGCATGCCGTGTTGAGTCAGGTAGATACGCCATTGCATGTCTCACACCTGCGCACTGCAGCAAATAGTGCTCGACTTCTCCGATTTCTAGGCGTTGACCTCGGATTCTAAACAGATGGGAAAGTCAGCGGTGTCTCGGGCATGCAGGGGAAGGTTGAGAAATTGTAGCCAGTGTCACCGACGCCTAGTGGCGCTCGAGGTGGCCGAGAACCCTCTTCCCAGTTGGTCTGTCGTACTTCACCTGATCGTCTTTACGGCGAATGAAAGTCACCGTCCCGTCACCATTACGCCGGCCGATGTCGCCAGACCGATAGAAAACTCTTGAAGAGGATGTTCCGTGCGCCCAGGCAAGACCACAGAGAAAGGCTGAGGAGGTTTGAGCGGGATCGTCGAGGTAACCGCGTCCAACGCCAGGACCCTCCATCACAATGTCCCCAGCAGCTCCATCCGGCATAAGGATATGAGGATCTTGAGGGTCGACAATCCACAGGTGAACACTTGTGCTATGTCCCAGATTGCCGCTTCTCAGTGTAGCATCGGCGCTGTAGTCAGCGATAGCGACGCACATGCAAGTCTCGGACGGCCCATAGCCCCCTAACAGTCGAAATTTGCTCCGATAACTCTCGATAGTATCTTGTCCAACAACCTCGCCACCGACGCACAGAGTCTCAAGGCAGTCGACATCTTCTAATCGAACAGAGCGAACGAAGGTCGGCGTAAAGATAGCCGTGTTGACTCGTGACCACGTCATGAATGCCAGCGGATCGTTGAGGCGCATCTCCTCCGACGGTAGCTAAAAAGCGATAGATGGAGAGGTTAGCAAATGGCTTAGTCGAAACCAGAGGGAAAAGCATAAGTCTCAGACACCACGCGGTAGCCACGTGGGAGAACCCTTTTGCCCAGCAGTTTGCTTACGCAGACACAGCCTCCACGAACTAATGTAACTACACTTTCGAGGATGCTGACATCCCACATGAATGCCGCGTACTGCAGAACTCGTGAGCGACGGTCCAGCCCAAGAGCTGCTCCGTTTGCTGTCGCCGACGAACTAAGCGTCCTGTGCGTCCAGACGCAGCCTTTGGGCAACGCCGTGCTGCCTGAAGTGAAAACGGCGAAAGACTGTGAAAGCGTTAGCAAATGCCCGATCTCAAGATGCGAAGCGGCGGCCTACCACATCTTCGGCTCCCACTGACGGGCCGGGCGAATGCTGAGATTCAGGCAGATCGGACAGCATAGTCGAGTCGATGACTGCAAGCTCGACAGTGGTATCTCCTCGCAGCCGCGCAGCTTGCTCGCTAGAGCATACCACGATGCTAGCGCGGGACTTGTTCACAATTTGCCGAGTGCGGTCAGGCGGTAAAGAGATGTCGAGCGGAACGCAAGCACCACCTGCTTTGAGAATTGCCAAGATGGCGACAATTGCAAGGGTTGACTTCTCAAACGAGAAACAGACGTAAGTGTTTGGGCCAACTCCCTTGCGCCTCAAGTAATGGCTCAATTTGCGGGACAAGCGATCCAACTCGCCAAAAGTGCAAGATCCGTCCCAAGAGCAAATCGCTTCTGACTCGGGATGGCTTCGTGCCTGGTCTTCGATCATCTCGTGCACGCATCGGTCGACCGCCACAATAGGCGGACGAGCGGCCAAATATGGAATCGACGATGGGCGTTTCCAAAGGTCGGCTATGGTGGCATCAGGTACAATACTTGCAAGACCGGTTAGCATACGCCCATAGAAACCGAGGAAGCCGTCCGCTTGGCTTTGTGATAGAATCTCCGGGTCGAATCGTAGCCTCACGCGAACCCGACCACGATCCAGTGAACAAGAGCCATTGAGTGGATAGGTTTGGTAGTCTGCTAGGGTCATGTTCTGTCCACTTGCTGGCTTGACAATGTCCAAAGAAGGAAAGTCTTCTTGGGAGGGACGGACGACAAAGGTGTTCCGAAAGGCGCACGCGTGCGCAGTGTCCTGGGATAGCTTCTGTATATTCTGAAGACCGTAGTGGGCGTAAGGTCCCATCTCCAGAAGATCGGTTTGGACTTGGCGTAGAAATTCCTGGACAGTAGTGGATCGATCCACTGTGACTCGCATTGGGACAGAGCAGATGAAAGGCCCGACTACCGTGTCTACTCTGTCAACGGGCACCGAGCGACCAGATGAAATGTAGCCAAAAGAAACGTCTGAGGAGTCGCTGTATCGAGATAGCACTAGACCCCAGGCAGCGGTAGCGAGCGTTGCGGCAGTTGCCATCAACGGATTGGGAATGTCCAGCTGCAGAGACGTTTCACTTTTTCCTGTACAAAGCGGCTGCGCCCAAATGTCGGACGGTTTGGGGAATGGTTCAAAAGAGACGCCTGCTAGCCGAGAGCGCCAATACGTTTCGCTTTCAGCAGCATCCACCGTCTGGAGATACTCTGCGAAGACTTTGTAACTAGGCCTGGCGATCGGGCCTTGTCCATGGTAGTACTTGTCCAGATCGCTGAAAATGAGCCCAAGAGACCAGCCGTCGTAGATGGCATGGTGCATGGTGACGCGGAGATGATCAGGCCCGAAAAGCTCGAGCCGGAGGCAAGGATCTCCAAGCGCCCACCGCCGTCCGTGGTCCTCAGACATTTGGTCTTCTCGGGAGGGCATCTCGGCCCACTGAGGGCCATCTGCGACTACGATTTGGAGCATTCCGTGCTCAGGCAGATAGACGAACCGCCTGCGCAAGATGGGGTTGGCTGCGCAGACCGCCTGCCACGCGGCTCGCAGACGGAGTACGTCGACATGTTCGGCAAGTTCGAACGTTCGAGTTGTCAAGTAAGAACCGGTATCTTTCAGCGTGAGTGCAATAGTGGCCTCTTGGAAAGGTGTGGCGGGATAAACGTCTTCGATCGATGTTGCTGAGATGGCACATTGCACAGCTATATCGTCGTGGGGAGGATGAGGCATAGTCTGGGGCGCAACAGGGCGTTCGCTCTCCAGAGAATGATCATATTTTGTTACTTCCGCCAGGGCGGCCAGATCGGGTTTTTGAAAGATGTCAGCCACGCTAAGATGGTAACCTCGCAGCTGCAATCGAACTGCCAGCTTCATAGCGTCGAGTGAATTCCCACCAAGATCCTGGAACCGGCTCGACCGGCTGATAGCATGATGAGGAACCTCGAGCACGTCACTCCACGCTTGAATCATCACCTGCTCCAGGTCCGCTTCCTTCGTCTCTGGAGCCGGTAGTCGATCCGGCTCGTGCTCGGAAGCGTGACCGGAACTCGTTGATGCGGACAAAGGTGGTTCCAAGGTAGAGAGACGTATTGCACGAGGTTCGTCGCAGAATACTCGAATCAACTCTTCGTAACGCGCAAGCAGCCATATCACATGCGAGTGGTCCTGCAGTTGGTCGTCAAATAATGCTTCGAAGACTGCTTCTCCGCCGTCGGTACATGTTGGAGGTCTGACTACGAGATCGTAAGGGTAGTCGCCAGTGAGATCGAAATGGGAGAATCCCGAGTGTGTCAGTCTATCTGCTGCCCCGTGGACATCGGGCGCCAGGACTAAGAGCGAAGACAGTACCGAGTCCTCAGGCGGGCCGTAGTGAATACCTGTGGAATGGTTGCGCTGTCCACCCACACAGGGTGCCGCTTGCCGAGCAGAAGCGATGTCTGCAAAGAGGTCGTCCACTGTACCCAAGCGATCCAGAGCTATCGTGATGGTGCATTCCGTGGCAAGGCGCCACTTCGGTGGAACCTCTGCGTCCTGTGATACGTCTTCATCCTGAACAATGGAGGTCGTCCAGATAGTCAACTCGTGGGTGCCGTAGTACGCGGAGAGCAAGAATGCCCATGCAGCCAGGGCAACATCTGAAGGCCCGCCGTTGCTGCCAGACCAGTGGCTCCCTGAACTTCGATGAATTGCTTCACAGTCGGCTTGGCGCCAGCCAGAGGTGGGTGGCGGCATGCCAGTGACGGTCTGATACAACGCGGTCTATCGACGGTAGCTTCACTATCCCACCCGGCTGTTAGTAGCTTTGAATGCCCACGTCGGCTTGCAGCAGCTGGACGACTTGGATCCACTCACACGACCTTACACTGGAGTCACCTGATACTTACCGCTCGCGCCAACCATCAAGGCAAACACAATCAGCGTGAGCACCGCCGATTACCTCGTGCAAGCCACATGAGAGGCGCAAGGCATTTGCTTATTGCTGACTGGATGTGTACAGCGATGAGGCGTACCAAGCCGCCGGACGCCACGAAGGACCAGTGCGTGGGCACAAATACGAATGCCCGACGATGGAGCCATGGCCGGTTTAAGTGCTACTTCCGTAACATGGGAAAAGATGGAATATGGTATCGGTACGGTACGGAAGCCACGTTAAAGGACGCGTTGTTGTTGTGCCCGAGGCCGAGGCTTGGCACGCTATGCTGCAACTCCAGCTCACTATGCTGCTCATACTCATCCTTCCATTTTTCTCCTCATCGTCAACGTCGTTGCCCGCATCATCACCTCCAAGCTCAAAGCAGAAGGAGGAATGCGGTGTTTCTTCGCTGGGATATCGCCCGAGTGGAGGAGGCAGGCTATGGCATTCGTTCCAGAGGACGGCCCTGGACGAAGCGCTCAGTGCCTTAAAGCTGACAGCACAATTGAGGTATATCATGACACTGACTGGCAACAATGTCTACTCCATGGAGCAAGATGACCGCCCTATAACGAATTGGTCCAGCATGCGTGCTGCGGTACCGCCCGTGCAACAGTCATCAGCACCGTAATCATCACTATAGCCCATAAGCGAGTTTCGATCAACCTAAATTCCGCCACAATCACCACGGTAGGGTTGCTCTTCATGCACGGTGGAGCATTCGCCGAGTCATCTGTCTCCATCGCCGAAACGTTCCTCCAGACCACATCCCTCAACCCCAAGGCCACGTGACCAATGGAACTGGAGCAAACGCAGAAACTAAATCCGCTGCCGGCAGACCTGGACGAGATGGAACCCACCCCCTCGCCACCTCCGACGGGCGTGGAACCATTGGACTTCCCAATCTACCCCTCGCCGAACTATGAGCCTTGGATCGATACCTTCCGGCGATTTAACTTGGACTTCGACACGACCCAGCTGAGAAATGGCATCACGGTTACCGCGGCAGCGAACGCGGCATGGGCTCTCTTGCTCGCACACCACAGTGCATCTGGCGATGTCTGCTTCGATACAGCCGGTGCAGGGCGCGAGATCCCTCTGACTGGTCCTGAATTACCCCTAGATGGTGCTGAAGACCGCTGCGGTCCGACCCAGGCAGCGGTTCCTTTGAGCTGCCACGTCGACCCGTCAATGCCAGTATTCAAGTTCTTGCGGCGCATTCAAAGCGGCATACTGAAAATCATGGACGGCAGAGATTTTAACCCCCCAGATGTCAACGGCCAGCTTGGCGTGACCAGACCAGTGGGCAAGCAACGTACGTTCTTCGCTGTCCGCCCCGTGGCGGGAGGCGAAAGCCAACATCTGCCCGTGACCGAGCCTGAGCGAGGGATCAGCGACGCTGACCGCCTACGCATGCACGCCTTGATGGTATTGTTCACGCCGACTGCACGCGGAGCACAGATCGACCTCGGCTTCGACTCAAACGTGCTTCCCAACCAAGACGCCCAAAGAGTTACTGACCACTTTAGGCATATCTTCCACCGCATTCTTTCTACTAACATCCTGACAGAACTTGCTGACATCACAGAATTCTCACCTCAAGCAGTGCCAGAGTCCAATGGTGCGGACCAAGATCTTCCCCACTCAGGATCCCGTTTTGACCTCTCCCAATCCGAGCCAATTGCTCACCGCCGCCTCCAGTCTAATCGAGCAAAGCACGACCAGCTCATGGATTCGAGAAAACAGCAGCCACTTCCAGAAATAGACACGGGAGACCCAATCAGTCCCGATGACATCAAGCAGATCACAGCATGGAATTCATCGCCTTTGAAAGTCGAACGCCGCTCTCCCTCTGAACTATTTGACGAGAGCGTAAAAAAATGGCCCTCCTCCGTTGCCATCGAGTCGTGGGACTGCACTCTGACCTATCTGGAGCTCCACCGCTTGTCCCTCCGCCTGGCTATTGAGCTTCTGGAAATTGGTGTAGGGCCCGGATGCTTCGTAGCTCTTTGCATCGAGAGGTCAGCCCACATGACGATCGCCGTCCTAGCCGCCTTGCGCACAGGAGCCACTTTCGTGCCAATCGACACAGCGTCGCCCGATGCACGTAAGGGAGTGTTGATTGCCGAGTGCCACGCGACTGCGCTTGTCTGTTCGACTAGCCAGTCGAGCATCTTTGAAGGCCTATGCGCAAATTTGATCGTCCTTGACGGCAAACCCAACGAGATGCGAGCAATCGAACCGACGTCGAATACTGCCCAACTTCCTTCCATCCTGATGGAGCAGGCCGCGTACTGCTACTTTACTTCAGGTTCTACTGGCCGGTGAGCTATCTTTGTGCCGTACTCGTTGACGCTTTTGCTGACGCCATGCACAGGCCAAAAGGTGCGTTGATCAGCTACAGCACCCTCAGCACGAGCCTCCTGGCCCAAGGACAAGCCTTCGCAATCAGCGAGAGCACGCGAATTGCGCAATTCGCTGCGCACATGTGGGACGCTAGTCTCTGGGAAATGCTTGTCCCACTCATCCACGGCGGCACCGTCTGTATCCCCCGTGAGGAACAGAGAAGGAACAGTTTGCCGGGATATATTGAGGAGGCAAAGGTCAACTATTGCATTTTGACACCCACCGTCGCACGCTCCATCGAGGCCCATACCGTTCACTCCTTGCAAACGCTCGTGTTGGTTGGCGAAGCCATTGGCCAACAGGATATGACGAGATGGCTGGGAAAAGTCGAATTGCTATTGGCGTATGGCTCCGTCGAGTGCGGTATGCTCAACTCTTCTTATCAAGTGACGCGCAACGGACCTCGCCCCAAATGCCTGGGAAAACCGTTCGAAAGTCACTGCTGGATTGTCGACCGCCGAGACCCAAACAAGCTCCTCCCAATTGGATCGATTGGTGAGTTACTCGTCAGTGGGCCTCTAGTCGGAAAGGGCTATCTCGGCAACGACGAGCAGACTGCAGCTGCATTTCTATCTCCGCTTGAGTGGAGCGCAGCTTTGACTGAAGACACGCGCTTCTACCGTACGGGTGACCTGGTCAGATATGGCGGTGATGGTCAGCTGTATTTTGTTTCCCGAGACGATAGGCAGGTCAAAATTCGGGGGCAAAGACTCGAAATCGGGGAGATCGAGCAGTTGCTCTTGGCCCATCCGGAGGTGTTTCAGGCAGTCGTCGAATTCCCACGCACTGGTCCTTTTATGGACAGACTAGTCGCCATTCTGGAGTTCCGGGGCATCGCAGGGGCTGGAGACCAGGCAATCGGTCGCACTCCACTCGATCTGGCGTTCAGCCCCAATGCACAATCTTGTATCCAAGATGTCGAGACTTATATATCGGAGAATGGGCCAGCCCACGGTGTCCCGCGTGTGTGGATCGCCGTCCGCAAAGTTCCTTTGACTACGACAGGGAAGATTGACCGCGCTCTTATACGGCAATATCTCGCACAAATGGACAAGGCGTCGGCCGACAGCATTGCAGAGGTCACGAAGGCTCCGAATTCAGACCCTCCAGCTACAACCCACGAGGAGCGTCTTGCTGAGATGTGGTCCGGTGTTCTGGAGGTACCACTCGATGCCATCGGACGACAGAGCAACTTTTACAACCTCGGAGGAGACTCAATGCGTGGCATGGCTTTGGCCTGGGCCGCACGGGACCGAAAATTCCTGCTTTCGGTGAGAGACATCAGCGAGCACCCCACGTTGGATACCATGGCTGTTCACTTATACCCGAGCGATGCTGTGGAGGACCAGCTACAGCCTTTCTCGATGCTGCCAGGAGACCAGAAGACCGAGCATCTTGTTGCCGAAGCTGCGGAAGCCTGTGGGATTGAGGTCGACATGGTGGAGGATCTGTATCCCGCCGTACCGTTTCAGGAAGGTTTGATGGCCCTGACCGAGGGGCGACACGGGATCTATACCGCTCAAAGTATGATCGAGTATCCGAGCGACACCGACATGAGTTGTATGAAGGATGCTTGGGAGGTGGTGATATCGTCCAATACGATTCTGCGGACGAGGCTGGTCACTTCCCCCAATTTGGACACTTTGCAGGTCGTCGTCCGTGACGATTTCCACTGGAAGACGATCGAAAGCGGGCACGACGAAAAGCTCCAAGAAGCTGCAGCTGATGCCAAAGCAACAATAACGTTTGGGCGGCCGCTGATCAGCCTCATTGCCTGTGGCAACCAACTCTGTGTTACCGCCCACCACGCCATCTACGACGGCTGGTCTCTGCCGCTTGTACTCGGTGACGTACGACAGGTGTATGCTACAGGTACTCTGAAATCCAGACCACCATTCCGGGACTTTGTACAATATGCTCTGGGCCATATTGACCGAAAATCGTCGCAATTCTGGAAACAACAGCTGGCGGGCTGCAGTGCGCCGGCTTTCCCACCACTGCCTCATGCCTCGTATAAACCCAATGCGACTACAATGATGATGCGGAAGATATCGCTCCCGAGGCCGCGTTGGCCGCAGGTCAGTCGGGCGACTCTTTTCACATGTGCTTTGGCTCTGACGCTTGCCGCCTTCTCCGGCTCCCGCGACGACGTGGTAATGGGAGCGGTCTTTTCTGGCAGGGGTGCTCCTGTACGTGGCATCAGCGACTTCCTCGGTCCCACCGTCACGACTTTACCTCTCCGTGTTTGCCCGGACATGGACCTTCCAGCCCAGCAGCTGCTTCAACGAATGCAGAGCGACGCAGCCGAGCGAGCGCCGCACGAACATCTGGGACTGCAGCGCATCATGCATCTCGGAGATGACCAGCGTCGCGCGTGCAAATTCCAGACACTTCTTGTTATCTATCCGGCGACTGGAGACAAGGACCATGGCTCTGCGCAGATCATGCAACAGATGGCTGACGACCCTGACTCCTATCGCATGTATCCTCTCACTACTCTTGCCGCTGTTGGGGATGCTGACACTCATGTGCGCGCCTGCTATGATGGCGCGGTAATTGGTGAGAGCAGGGTAGGGGACTTGTTGGACTACCTGCACCGACTTTGTGCTCAGTTAAGCGATGCAACTGATTCCGTGACGGTATCTCAGGTCATGGCGGCCGCTGCAAAAGACCAGCACGCTGGCCTCCTTATGCGCAGGCCTGGGCCCGTAGTCAACAAATGCGTGCACAATTTGATACGACAAGCATGTGCGGAGAATTCGCAGAGAACGGTATGTGTATCCTACAACCAACCCCCTTCTCATGCATGCTTGTGTGTGTCAGACTGGTCGAGTACAGATCTAGTATTCCAGACAAGTATAGACTCAAAAAGCTGATGCTTGTCCTTGCAGGCTGTTGACGCTTGGGATGGTCGACTCTCGTTCGCTGATGTGGACCGGCTGTCCTCTCGGCTAGCCCACCATCTTGTCAAACAAGAAGCCGTCCAGCCGGAAGTCGTGGTGGGTTACTGTATGGAGAAGTCCAAGTATGCCGTGGTAGCGGTCTTGGGAATCATCAAAGCTGGTGGGATATGCTTGCCACTCGACCCAAACTCTTCAGCATCTCACCGCGCTGTCATCATGCAGACTGCCGGGGCTGAAATCGTCATTGCATCTCCCGCTCAAGCGCTCCAGCTGACAGGCGTGTGCAAGAGCCTCATTACCTTGGACGGCTCTATGTTGGACAGCCTTCCCGATACTTCAGGACCTGCATGCACTTCTGTGACGAGCGACAATGGCGTGTACCTCATCTTCACTTCGGGCACGACAGGCGACCGTAAAGGTGCTCTGTGGGAACATAAAACCTTGTGCTCTTCCATCATGAGCCACGGTCCAGCACTTGGTTTCGCACGAGAGAGTCGCGTATCAAACTTTAGCGCGCACATATGGGATATGTGCATCATGGAGATGCTGACCACTCTCACCTTCGGTGGAACCGTCTGTGTGCCTTCAGATGATGAAAGATTGGACGCATTCGAGGAGTTTGTCCTTTCCAAGGGCGTCAACCTGGCATTCCTGACCCCATCTTTTGCAAAAACGCTTGATCCAGAGCGTCTCGGACCATTACGGACGGTGTTGCTCGGTGGCGAGTTTACCGGCGACGACATGATTGCCACCTGGAGTCCTCACGTTGACCAGCTCTTCAACACCTATGGACCTTGTGAAGTGTGCATTACCGCGACAACCTGCTCCATGAAGGAGACTCAACGCGGCAACATTGTTGGTCTTCCCCTTCCGAGCAGTGTATGTTGGGTCGTCGACGCGCATGATCTAAACTGTCTGGTACCCGTGGGCGCAGTTGGTGAAATACTCGTCGAGGGCACGCAGCTCGCTCGCGGCTATATCAACGACCCGCAACGTACACAGGGTGCATTTCTCGGCGGCCTTGCATGGGCAGACGAGAAGACGACAACGGGAGCGCATCGTCGCTTCTACCGTACCGGAGATCAGGGCCAGATGAGTCGTGATGGTTCGCTGACTCTGGTTGGACGCCTTGATGACCAAATAAAGATCAACGGGCAGAGAGTTACCCTAGGTGAGGTCGAACATTGCCTTAACCAGCTGCCAGAAGTCAACCTTGCCCTGGCCGTCTACCCAGATACTGGTGACTTCTGCCGCCAGCTTGTGGCCATCGTCACTCTCGCCGAGTGGAAACCATCAGTGGGCCCGCCTACGCCGCTCAGGCTGTGCACTCAAGACCGTGGGGAGGAGTCCGATACCAAGATAGCCAAAATCGAGGAAGCGATCCAGGAGCTATTGCCGGCGTACGCCATACCTCTTTGCATCGCCGTGGAGACACTACCATTGACAGCTTCTCGCAAGCTTGACCGCCAACGAGTGAAAGCTTGGCTGATCGACAGCATCTCATCCGCCAGGGCAGCAATCTCTCAGCCTACTTCTTATGCTCCAGTCATGGTGTTGACCGACACCGAGCAGCGTCTACGACAGCTCTGGGCGGACATCCTCCAAATCCCGCTGGATCACATCAGGCCGGACAGCTCCTGGATGCGCTTGGGCGGCGATTCAATTACCGGTATCCATTTCGTTGCCGCTGCGAGGAAGCAAGGCATGCTGATCAGCGTGCGAGATATGCTGGGAGCCAAAACTCTGACCGCGGTTGCCAGAAAAGTCAAGGCGCCCAAGGATGTTACCCACCTCCGTTCTATGTCTGTACTTGCGGACCGATCAGGCGAACCTTTCCCGCTCTCACCCATCCAGCGATTCCATTTGCGTCGACCATGTGCCGCCACAGAGCGTTTCAACCAAAGCTGGCTACTCGAGACGCGACGATACCTTTCGCCGAAGGCTTTGCAGGATGCCATCACTGCAATATGCACCCGCCATGGCATGCTCAAAGCTGTGTGTGCCGACTCCGAGGAGCGCTCTTGGCAACAGAGGATTGATCAAAATGCGAACGTTCCTGTAATCATTCGCAAGGTCGACTCCATATCAGCCGCCATGCCAGTGGTGGAGGAAATGGAGGCCACGATTGACTTGCGCCATGGTCCTGTATTTGTGGTTTGCTTGTTCCAGTATCCCAATGGCCGGCAGGCTGTGTTCTTCGTCGCTCACCACCTGGTCGTCGACGTAGTATCGTGGCAGATCATATTTTCGGACCTGGAGGAGTACCTTGCATCCGGAAGAATCTCCGGTCCAGAATCGCTGCCGTTTCATGAGTGGTCTAGGCTTCAAGAGGACCACATACATACGACCCTTACCTCATCGCCTAGGAAAGGCTCGCTTACCGTGGAGGCGGACCTGCAATATTGGGCCATGGATTCGAATGCAAACCTCGAGCAGGATACCGTCTATGATCGCTTCAAGCTTGATCGCGATGCTACCGAGGCTATACTTGGCTATGCCAACGCAGAGTTCAGAACCCAGCCTCTCGACATTCAGCTCGCAGGCCTCGCTTGGTCTTTTCAGCAGGCTTTCCCTGATCGTAAGCTCCCTGCTATTTCCTTGGAAGGGCACGGTCGCGAACCCTGGGACTCGTCTCTCGACACCACCAGGACTGTAGGATGGTTTACTATCCTGTGGCCGCTCGTTGTGGACTTGCAAGGTTGCAAAACAGCGAAGGATGCTCTTCGCCGTGCCAAAGATGCGCGCCGTACTCTGTCGGACAATGGGTTTGAAGACTTCGCCGCGTCCCAGCTACGCGATGACGGCAACTATAACGCCCCAGTGGAGCTCATACTCAACTATTCCTCCGTTCTTGATGGCACGGAACGCACACCGGGCTTCTTGGGACGTCGGATCGAGCCTCCTTCTGCCATCCATGACCGCTCGCCACAGTTCCCTCGGCTCAGTCTGTTGCAGGTTGAAAGCTACGTGAGTGGCAACGAACTGCACTTTGATTTCATCTACAATCGACATATGGCGCACCAAGACAAGATAGGCCAGTGGGTGGAGAATTGCAGGCTGACACTCCAACAATTTGCGGATGGTCTCAGCGCCCGCCCAATGGCTTTTACCCTCACTGATTTCCCAATGATGCCCGCATCTTACGAAGAACTCGACCATCTCAGCAATACAATACTCCCTGGTTCGGGCTTCGATGGTGTCGACGGCATCGAGAACATGTATCCATCCACGCCAATGCAAGACGAAATACTACTCGCCCAGCAAACCTCACCGTCAGCCTATTACATCCAGAGCATTGTCAAGCTCGCGCCACGAACCCCGACTGATCGTGCTGATCTGGCAACTCTTGCGCGGGCTTGGCAGAGAGTTGTTGACCGCCATGATATCCTTCGGACTGTTTTTGTTGAATGCTTTCGCTCTGCGGGCCGGTTCCAGCAAGTAGTACTCTCATGGCATCAGGCACAGGTAGGAATGCTGAATCCTCAAGCCAGCGACGAGGCTTGTTTGGAGACTTTGGTCTCCGGCTGGACCCGCTATTGGACGGGCCTGGAACCGGAGCACCATCTGAGCATGTGCCAGACCATAGACGGGACCATCTTCTGCAAGCTTGACATCAACCACGCTCTCGTCGACGCACCATCTCTGTCACTGTTCTGGAGCGACCTATGCGCAGCATATGACCAGCGGTTGCCGGGCACGAAAGCGCCTTCGTACTGCCTTCTAGTCGAGTATCTACGCCAAGAAGATCACGTGGATGCTCTCGGTTTCTGGCAAAATTACCTTGCTGATTATGAGCCTTGTAACTTCCCAACGCTTGAGGGGCAACAGTCCAGCCCACACACGAAGTCTGTAGGGGTAGCGATTGGCATGCCCGACGAGCTCCGAAATGTCTGCCGAAGTAATGGTGTTACGCCGGCGAATCTGATGCAAGCGGCCTGGGCACTTGTGCTGAGGGCGTACACCGGCAACGACTCAGTCTGCTTTGGATATCTTAGTTCGGGCCGCGAGGTTGCTGTCGAAGAAGTGGACGAGATTGCTGGACCGTTCATCACGATGATGATCTCACGCATTGATTTAGCCAGCCACAAAACTGTGCACGACGTCGCATTGGCCATCCAGTCTGACTACGTTGAGGGCCTCCAATACCGCGGCTGCTCGATTCCCGAAGCGTTCCGATCACTTGGTATTAGCCCAGACCATGCCTTCAACACCGGGATGTCGTATCGGAGGGCGTGGCCACAAGATATCACTCCTGAGTCTACTCTCACAGTCCAGCCCATTGGTGGCAAAGACCCAAGTCAGGTACTTCGCACCTTTGCTTCTCGTCGGAGGTCAGATACTAACCGCCAAGCAGTACGACTTCGTCTTCAATGTGGAGGAGAGCGATGACGGCTTTCAGGCATATCTCACGTACCGATGCGCTGTGTCGTCCGATATGCAAGCACAGCGCATTGCTGCAATGTATACGCAAGTGATACAATCATGCTTGGAAAGGTTTGACCAGCCACCCGACGCTATACAATCGTTCAACGCCGCCGACATTGCCCAACTCGAGTGTTGGAACTCCAAGCTCCCTTCCGCCGTCAACGACACTGTGCATCACATGATCTACCAGATGGCATTACAGCAGCCACATCGACCCGCGATTTCGTCCTGGGATCTTGAGACGGATCTGAGTTACAGCCAGGTAGAGGAGTACGCTACACAACTCGCCTTGGACCTTGCTCGCCGAGGAATCGGTCCCGAGAGCTTTGTTCCATTCTGTTTCCCGAAATCTACCGTCGCCGTCATTGTGATTCTCGCAATCTTGAAGGCTGGTGGCGCATGCGCTCCGTTAGACCCATCGCATCCGGCGGACTACAGCAGAGGTATAGTCCAAAATGTTGGAGCGCGCTTGGTCCTCATCTCTACGTCCAAGCATGACATATTCAGAGGTTGCGAAGCAAGAACACTTGCGATTGATATGGACTACATCAAGAACTTACGTCCACTCCAACCACCACATCTGCCGCACGTCACACCGGACAACGCAGCCTACATCATACACACCAGCGGGACAACAGGTAAACCCAAGGCTGTTGTGTATGACCACTGTTGCCTCAGTACAGGCATCACCTACCATGCCCCGGCCCTAAAGCTAGGGTCCACAACAAGGACTCTTCAGTTTGCCGCGTATGTCTTCGATGTTAGCGTCATGGAGATCTTGACTACCTGGGTTGTTGGCGGCTGCGTCTGTATCCCTCCAGTGCGGGGATGTGGTGTGGTGTGGTGAATAATAGCCATATGGTGATGGTGTGGTGACAAGTGAATACACGTGCTGTATGTAGTCACCATATGTATTGTGGTGGTTACGTCATCTCTAGCTCCTC
>JAABUL010001164.1_pt1 | contig 51607 bp, 2 predicted proteins | sample 5559151 | NCBI WGS metagenome assembly JAABUL01 (sample SAMN10711876, study PRJNA513368) | rock metagenome | isolation source: Antarctica rocks | place: Antarctica: Victoria Land, Pudding Butte sud
TTAATTAATAAACTTTTTATTAAATATAATATTATATTTTATATATTTTTTAAGTTATTTTTTTTTGAATATTTGTTTAATTTAACAATTTTAAACAATTTTTTTACAAATAAATTAAGTTTTAACAAATATAGATTTATAAACACTTAATTCTTAAGTAACTTTTTGCTATTTTAAAAAAATATTAAGTGTTCTTTTTAAAATATTTTTAAATTTAAGTTTAATAATTTTAGTAATTAATCTATTTTAAAATTAAAGTTTTTTTAATTTTAAAAATTTACTAAATTGTTAATTAATATTGCATCTTGCAATTTCTTCGATATTACTAATATATTAATTATATAAAATATATATAATAATATTTAAATATAGTTTAACGTATTTGTTGTTTTTATTTAAAAAACAATAACATTTTTTTTAAAAATATATTTTAAGAATTCGATATCTATATATTTAATAATATATTGAAGTGTTATATATAGCTCTATATAATTGCAAAAATTCTAATAATTTCGAAACTCTTAATCGAAAATTAGTAAAGTCGCAATAGTTAATTGCGCAAATAATAATTTATAAAGCTAATTTTTTATATGTCGAAATAATTTTATTTAGAATTTAATAAATCTCTTAATATAAGATTTGAATTACGTTAGGGTATTATTAATAGTTTCAAAATTGTGTTTCTTCTAATAAGTTAAACGCATTATAATATTAATTACGCGAGATTTATAACTTTGTAAAATTAGTTTTTCAATATTTTAAAAATTATTAAATTAAACAATACGTTTGCGCTATTATTTATTAATTATATATTGAAGACTTGATTTATTTTTAAAACGCATATTATTGAAGTAAATATAATAGATTAATTATACTATATTAAAGCTTAGATATTACAATTTAATTATTAATATTAATTAATTAAAATTATCGAAAAAGAGTTTAAATATATATTTTTGCAAAACAATTGTCAACTTTATTCTTTTATAAATTTTTAGATTACTTGCGCAAATTTGTATACTATTATCGAATTACAAGTTGTTGCTTTTAAATTTAATCTATATAAAATAAAGTTTGTTAATAATATTAATATTATTAATTGTTGTACTTTTATTCTTGAAAATCGACTTTATAGAATAATATTTAATTTGATAAAATTTTAGCAATTAAATAAATAATATAAACGTCGATTAAAAAAATTAATTTTTCAACTTTTTATATTTAAAATTTATAAAGAGATCTTATATAGCAATCTTAATATATCGCAATTAAATTTGTTTTATTAATTGAACAATATTAATTAAATAAATTACTACTTATATTTATATTAAGTTTGACGTTCTTAATTTTTATTACAAATAGTCGAATTAAAAACAAATAAAATTAAGAATTTTATATTTTTTTTTAGCAAAATTAAGTCAAATCTATAAGATTCAAATATAAAAATTATTGTAATAAACTTAAATTGTCTTATTTTATTAATTCTTTTATTTTTTCTATCTTTTGCATAATCGAAATTATTATATATTAAAATTATAATTAAAAGCTTCTTTATTAATCTAACTTATCTTCTAATTTTAGCTATTAACTTTTTTATATAATATTAAATTGTGCGAGAAAATATAATTAAATTAATAAAATATAACAAATTAATAACTTTTCAACAAATATTGTTATTGTAAAAATAGAAAGCAAAAATCGACTAAAAATTATTCGATTTGTTAAAATAAAATAGATAACTGTTAGAGACTAGGCTCGAAATCTCTATCAAAGAGATATCTAGATTAATAACTAGATAGAACTTAGATCTATACTAGATTTAATATATAGAACAAAAAACAAAAGAAAAAAGAGAAAAATAAAACAACGCTAACTAGATAAGATTGCAAGCTTTATGTTTAGCAAAAATTAACTTAAATCTAATCTAGTCTAGTTCAAATTTAATCAAAATTAAGCTCAAAAAATTAAGCAAAATTAAAACAAAAAATTGTTCAATCGACAAACGTAGTTAACAAATTGTTAATTTAATACTATAACAATAGCTTTTCTCTACAAAATAAAGCTTTTGTAAGACAATTAAAACAATATAACAAATTGTCGAAAAATTAAAGAATTAAGAATCAAGAAAATTTCGAGAAGTAAAATAAAACAAGATAAGATAACTAGATTTATTAAATTAAATAAAGACAAAAAAAACAAAAGAGAGACCAAATATTCGAATTTATTAAATTAAATTAAAACAAAAAACAACAAAAACAAAACAAAATATTTAAATTCAATAAATTAAACAAGATAAAGAGAGAAAATCTTTGTTATCTAAACAAAATTTAAGCAAAATTAGATAAGACTAAACTAATTAAGCTAAGATTAAACACGTTTAAAGTAGCAAAATACTATCGAAACAAAATAAAAAAATCTTTGTTATTTAGACAAAATTTGAGCGAGACTTAATATTTAAATTTATTAAATTAAGTAAAATAAAGCAAGAAGATCTTTGTTATCTAAATAAGATTTGAGCGAGATTAAATTATTTTAGTTAAGATTAAGCGCGTTTGAAGTAACAAGACACTATTAAAACAAAGAAAAAATATCTTTGTTATTTAAGCAAAATCTAAACAAAATCTAAGCAAAATTTGATTAATTTAATTAGAGTCTAACGCGTTTAAAGTAACAAAATATTATTAAAACAAAATAGAAAGATCTTTGTTATTTAAACAAAATTAGAACAAGATTTAAATAAAATTAAAGATATTATTTATTCTTCTTAATATTAATAGTTAAAAACAACGCAAAATATTATATGTAATCTTTTAATAATAAAATTAACTAAATAATACTTATTAAGAGCTTGTTAACAATTGTTTAAAAAATTAAAAATTTTTTAAATTAAGAAATAATCTTTTTAGTTAATATAGTATTTGAGCAAGATAAAATTAAAACATCTATTATATTTAAAGTTTAAAATACTATTAATATATTAAGATTTTTTGTTATTTTTAACAACAATAGATTTACAAGATTTCTAGTATTATTTAAGCAAGAAATCGATAGCAATGTAATTAACAAAAGTAGTATAAAAGATAAAATAAACTTTTATAAATATAAGTAATTTAAGTTTAATAATTAAAGAATTTCTTTTAAAGATACGTTTTATTTTGAAGAAATTAATATAACAATTGTTTAATTTAATTGCAAAACAAACAATATTAAGATTCTTAACATTAAGTTAAACTTTGTTACTTGCAAAGTATTTAAAATAAGAACAACAAAAGCAATTAATATTAAACTTATAAATAACTTAAATAACAAATATCTTATTGCGTAGATACTAAGTAAATTTCTTTATTTTTTAAGTAAAACTTTTAACATTAATTAACTAAGTTTGAGTCTAAGTCGTAAAATCGAATAACAAAGATCTAAAAATTTAAAGTTTAAATGTAAGTTCTAATTTAAATTGATTAAAAAAAGAAAGATAAAAGTTATAAACAAAGAGATGTTATTAACAACAAATTCGATGTTTAAAAGTTATTTAGTTTAGTTGTTCTATATATAATTGACAAAAATACAAAGATAATATTTTATAATAGCATTAACTTGTTCGATTTAATTGTTAGTCTCGAAGTAATATATAATAGATAATTTAACGTCAATTTTTAGTATTTAACAAAAATGTTTTTAAATATCGAAAGTAAATTATATATTTTAATTAAATACAAAAAACTTAAATAACTTGTAATATTTTTAAACATAAGTATAAAAGCAATTAATTATTTTTTTTATTTTTATAGAAGTAATTAAGACTAGATATCTTATCTTAATAAAATAATTAACAAAAACAAAAACGTATCTATATGTAATACTTATAAAGATACTAGACAATAAAGAATCTATATAGTTTATAAAAATATTACATCAATAATATTTAAAAACAAAAAAGGAACGCAATTATTTTTGCATCTTTTATTTAAAAGACTTAAAATAAATACACGTATAACAATTTTGTATAAAGCGTTAAATATATTTATAAATATTAGATTATCAATAAGTTCGATTAATTAATTTGTAACATTTTGTTCTTTTTAAATAATTATTAACAACACTATTATAAGCAAGCTAAATTACGCGAAGACAAAAACAATTTAAGTTAAAGATATATTTTTTTTCTTAAAAGTACAAAAAATTAAAGCGTTCTTTATATTTAACTAAAAAAATTCTATTGTAATAATATATTTTATTACAAAGCGTTTCGAATACTTAAAATACAAACTGATTACTAGTTTTAACTTAATTTTACAAAATTTAAAAAAGAGTATCTTTTAGATTTTTGTTAAGATTTAAAATTTCTTAATTTAACTAAAATTCGATATTATTAATGTCAAGTTCTTTTATGTCTAGCTTTATCGAAACTAATATAACAAAAAAAATTAAAAAAACTAAAAAAAAATATAATTAAACAAAATCTAAAATAATAACTTAATATTAAAGATCTTTAACAATCTTAAAATTTAAGACGTAAATTTTTAAAATTGTTTAATGTTAATACAAATATTAAAAGTTAAAAGTTTTTTTTTAAAGAGATCTTCTAAGCAATATATAAAAGCGTTTAGTTTTTTATTAATTTTGCTAAAGTAATACGTAATTTAATAATCGAATTAAGACAAGAATTTGCTTTATTAAATTTAACAACAATTTAGTTACTTAATTAATATAAAATACTTAAGATTTTTATAATTTATAATTATCTTAATTAAATAAATTAAGCTCTTAAGTTCGAGACGTTATTTTTCGAATACACAAACAATAATTATAAGTTTCTTATTATAAATTTTATAATTACATTTAACTAAATTGTGTTTCTTAAAAAAGTAAACAATTAAATAAAAAACTTTCTTTTTATTATACTAAGAAAAAATGTCTTCGAACATATAGTTTGAAGTATTAATTTTTATTACAATTTTGTAATTTAGATTGTAGTAACAAAGTACTATATCGAAGATAAAGATTTTTTTTAAAATAATAAATGTTAATTAATATTTTTTAAATTAAACAAAGAATTAATTCTTTTTAGTTAAATAAATTAACAAAATAGCTATTTTACTATAGTTATAGATAAATTTTTTATAGAAGTTTGCGAATTCTAGAAAGCTTTAAATATCTTTAACATTAATTAAAATAAATTAATTAACAATAATATCTATTTTCGCTAAGTTTATCTTAATTTCTTTAATAATAATTATTAATTTTAAATACAAAACTTAAGTAACGTAGAACTTGTATTTAATTATATCTATTTATAAGTTTGTTTTGCGCAACTTTTAAAAAATAAATTTAATATAAACTTTGTATTCTAATTTATTATTATTATAGATTAGATTGTTATCTAAATAAATAATACAAAATTTATCTAAAATTTTTTGAAGAATCTCGTTAATATATTTTTGAAACAAAACAAATTTATTACACAAATCAAAGAATATAACAAAATACTTAAAAAGTTTAAAACAAATACAAAAAACAATAAAAGCTTTATTTTTTTTCTAAATACGTAGTTAATTAAACGCTAAAATAATATTTAATTTAATAAAATTTTTAATTCGATTAAGACAATTTAGCGTTTTAAAGATTAAAGATAAAAAATATTAATTCTTAATTATAATAGCATTTAAATCTTTATAGTTTACGCAAAATCTAAGTTTATCTTTAGATTTTTTAAACAAAAAGAACAAAAACTATTGTTTAAAAACAACTAATTCGAATACATTTTTTGCTAAAATTTTTATTTAAATAGCAACAAAGTTCTAGAATTTTATTACAACTTATATTATACAAAACAAAGATTAAGAATTAAGTATTTTCTTTAAAATAAATAACGTAATTGTAAAAACAATAAAGAGACAAAATATTTGTTTTTTTCTTAAAGAAAATATTAAGAAATTCGAAATATCTAAAAGACAAAATTGTAACTAAATTGATATTCTTGCTTTATTAATAGTATTTTAGATTTTTTTGAGTAATAAAAGTTGTTAAGTAAAGTTTTTTTTCTATCTAATAAAATGCTAAACAATAATCTTGATTATAAGTGTTAATCTTAATATTCTTATAAAACAACAATAGTTTTAAAAGATTTAATAAATTAAGAATCTAGACAAGATTTAATTTACATTTAGACAAGTTCTTAACTAAATTTAGAAAAATATCTATTTCTCGAAGAGTAATACTAAAAATTTTAATATTTTTTGCGCAAATAATGCAATTAAACTTACGAGCTTTTAATTTAACTACATTAAGTTATATAGAAAATTGCTTAATTTGTTTTGCACGTTGTTTGATAAAAATTCTAAAAAACAAAAGACTTTAATATTTGATTTTTGAAAAGTATCTTTTTTAGATAACTTAAAGAATACAATTAGAAGCTTCTTATTTTAAGCTAAACAAAGCAAGACAAGACTTAAAATTAAAATAAATAGATTGTTTTTTATAAATAAGACTAAATTGCTTTTAAAGAGTAAAACTAGATTGCTTTTTATAAATAGATTGCTTCTTGCAAGCAAGTTGCTTTTTATAAAAAACTAAAATATTAAATATCTTTTAACAAAACAAACTTAAACTAAACGAAAAAATTTAATTATTAAAAATAATAACAAAAATATTTTAATTTTAAAGCTTTTATATGCTTTAAAACTCTTTAGAAGATAAAAAAGAGAAAATATAATAAAAGTATTATAATCAAAGTTTGTATCAATAAAATAACAACAAAGTTACAATAGATTTATAACAATAAAATATTAATTAAGTTTAATAATATAAAGAAATAGTCTTATAATATAATTGTCAAAAGTTATAATAATTTCGACAATATAAATAATGTTGTTTGTTAAAATTGCTTAATTATTAAAATCTTAAAATCTACAAAAGTAAATTAATTAATAAAGAGAAAAATTATATTGTTGTACAAAAAAATTATTAATAAAGATATAAATTAAGACTTTATTATTAATTAAAATTATAATAGAAATTCGAAATTAAGTTTAACGTAAAACGAAAAAAACTATTATATAATTATCTTTAAATATAGAATTAAACTTAAAGAGTTTTAAAGTTATTTTAATCAAAAATCTCTTATAAGATTAAAAAGAAAATAAAAACAAAAAAGCTAAAAGACAAAAAAATATATAGATTAATTTCTAAATACAACTTTGCTTAGAAACTAGATTTTTTTTATTAATAACAAAATATCTTTGTTAATACTAAAAGTATTATTTAAATTAACAAAGTAAAAAGAGAAAAATTTCTTATTAAAATATTTTTTTGCAATTTTGTTTAAATATTGCAACTTGCAATAGTAATACAACTTTTATTTATTGCAAATTTCTTTAATCTTTAAAACAATTAAGAATTTATCTTAAACAATAGTAATAACAAAGCTTAAATTTATTAATTTGCTAAATATTACAAAGATTGTTAACACAAATAAAATAACAAAAACAAAAAAATAACGCGAAATTCTAATAAATTGTTAATTAAAATAAAATTGTCTTTAAACTTAATAAAAGCAACAACAATTGTAACAATACAAAACTAACAATATTTAAGCTACTGAAATCTCTTGTTAATTTTAATAAAAGCTTAAACTTATTATTAAAAGATAAATAATTGTTTATTATTAAAAATTTGTTAAGATATAACAACAACTTAGATAAAATAATTAATATTGCGTTTTATATAATTAATTAATAAAGTATTCTTTATTTAAGAACGTTCTTTTTTTTAATAAAAAAGATTGTAATATTTAACAAAGTTAATAAAGTTTTGTTTTAAAGTTTCGCAAAAATACAAATATATATCTTTTAATTCGAAGAAATTGTTATAATAGTAACGCAAATTTCGATGTTATTTGTTAAAAAAAACAATAATACAAAGATTATTAATTCGATATTAATTTATAAAATTATAAATCTTTTTATTTATAATAAGTTGTAACTTTGTATAGATAATCTTAACTTAATTAATAAAATATTAATTATAATTTACATTTATATATTGTATAAAATTTTACTCTTATATATTTAATTAATGTTTGTCTCTTTTGTATTATAATATATCGAGAAGTTTCTTAAATTTAAAAACAACAAAAGCAATAATATTTATAAAGAGCAATAAAAGTTGTATAACGAAAATAGATTAATTGCTTATAGCTTGAGCGACAATTTGCGCAATTGCAACTATAGATATTAAATCTAATTTTACAAAAGAAAAACTTAAAGTAGACAAAATAAAGATAATATTAATATTAAATTATACTTAATTTTAAAGCTCTTAAAATTAGTATAGAGTTTCGATTAAATTTTGAGTAATTTGTCGAACAAACTTCTTAACAATAAGTTCGATCTTTAGTAAAAGTTTAAAATACTTTATTAAATTAATAATTAAATAAGTATTAATATACTTAAAAAGATTAAATTTTAACGCGTAAAAGTGTTGCAAGAAGTATAGATTTTTCGTAATATTAAAAACTAGATTCGAAATCTTTATTAAAAAGATATCTAAATTAGTAACTAAATAAAACTCAAATCTATATTAGATTTAATATACAAAACAAAAAACAAAAGAAAAAAGAGAGAAATAAAACAACGTTAACTATATAAGATTGTAAATTTTATATCTAGCAAGAGTTAACTTAAATCTAGTCTAATTTAGCTCAAATTTAGCTAAGATTAAACTTAAAAAATTAAGCGAAATTAAGACGAAGAATTGTTTAATCGACGAACGTAGTTGGCGAACTACTAATCTAACACTATAACAATAATATAGCTTCGACATTGTTAAAAACTAAGTTTTAAATATATTTTTGTCGCAATTGCTTTAATATTTTAAGCAATTAATACTAGCGATAAATTTTAACTAGCAAGAGATATATTTAATTATTGTTGTTTTGATTTTTCCGAAATTAATTAAAGTTTCTTAATCTATAATTTCTAAAAGTTTCTAATATTTTCTAAAGATTTTATTTTTTATCAATATATCTAATTCGAATTGCAATTTATTTATTGCTTAAAATCAATTATAATAGAATGCGATAATAAACTTTTATAAATTTATTAAAAGAGAAAATTCTTCTTTTTTAATTAAATTTTTATAGATATAATCGAGAAATTTGCTATACTATTTTGCGAATTTATTGCGATGCTATTTTAACAAAACTAGATACTTAACAACTATTAATCTATAACTTAATATCAAATTTGTAATATTTTTTCTTTTCTTAAATTCGATTTTGCGAAATCGACAAATACTTGAGTAGACTGATTGTTCGGTTCCAACAGTTGGAACCGAATTGCATAAATTATGAAAATACTAACTATATTAGGTTAAAACTTGGTCTAATTAGGTATAACTTTCGGGTCGGGTTATAGATTTCGGGGAAAAATCGACCCAAACGGTCAGTCTATACTTGAGAACAAAATTAAGATCTCTAGAGATAATAAACAAACAAAGTAAATATTGTTAAAAAAATAATCTTAATAATTAAAATTTTACAAGAAAAATAATAAAACAAAACTTAATATTAGCTCTTTAATAATTAATAAAAACTTGATAGAAACAAAGATTATAATGCGCAAATTTCAATATAGCAAAAAATTATTCGAATCTATATATTCTTAAATATATAAAGAGAAGATTGTATTTATTTTTAAATTAACAAAATAGCAAAGAAAAAAAATAAACTAAATTAATTTCGCGCAATACTATTTTGCTTACTTAATTATAAACAAGTATTTATATTAATGTTTATAATGTTATTAATGCAACAAATTAAATTAAACTTTAATATTTTCGATTTTGCATTTAAATTATTGTATAGCAATTGTTATTAAATTTACTTTCTTCTTCTTTAAACGTAATTTTTTTGTCAAATATTTAAGTTAAGTAATCGAATTAACATTTTTTTTATATCTTGTTTTGCAACTTTTAATAAATTATTTTATTATTAATTTGCTATTAAAAGTCTTCGCCAATTAAGAAGATTAAAAGTAACAAAATAATATTATTTAACTCTATTAAATGCAAATATTAATTGCAAAGTATAAAGCTAAAAATTGAATCTATTAATGCACTTTAGTTATTAAATTTACTCTTAAATATAAAATTTATTGCAAATACAACTTATTCAATTTAATATCTTAAAGATATTCTATAAAATTCGAACAACATTGTGTAATAATATTGCAACTAAAAAAATTGCTATATTATTGCGTAAAAATACTATTAAATCTTTATAAAATATTTGTTTTTAATTTTTTAATTTTAAAAATTAAATTTTAATTTAAGATTTATATCTTTATTGCGACGCAACAAGTCTTTACTTACTTTTAAATTTGTTTCGATTAAACAGTTGTTATTAAGTATTAACGTCTTTTATTATAAACAAAAATCGCATATTATAGTATATATTCTTTAGCTCGAATTGTTAACTTTTATATTATCTACAATTTTCGATTCAAGTTAACAATACTTAAAGCTTCGAATTTTTATTCTAAAAAACAAATATAAAATTATTAAAAGTATTAAGATCAAGAAAGCAAATCTTATACAACGCTACACTATATCGAAAAATAAACTTGCGCAATTATATATAATTTCGAATTGTTAACAACAAATGCAAACAATTTGCGCTCTCTAATTGCAAGTTGTTTTATTATTTTATAGTTAATAAGTTGTTAACGTACTAATTGAGCAAGAATTAACACTAATAAATATAGCGCAATTCTATATATTATTTATAAAAAAAAGTAAAATAAGATCTAAATTTGCGTTAAATGTTTAAAAGTTTTTGCAACTCTTTTTGTCTTATATTGTTATTTGTTTTATATTTTTCTTCTTAATAATATAGAAATAACAATAATTTGTTGTTTATTATAAAAAAAAATATAACTCCTTTTTAAATTTTCTCTATTTTTTCGATAACTAATATATATTTACGATTAATTATTATTAAGCTAGTATATTTATAGATAAATGTATTTCGATTTGCATAATTGCTTTTGCAAATTTCTTAATAGTTTAAAATAAACAACATTAAAATACTTTATATCGAAAAAACAACATATATATAATATATGTTAGGGTTAGAGCTTTGATAACTAGTATGTAGTTGATTGACGAGAATACTAGCTATGCAAAACTAACTATGTACAAGAAATAAATATAAGTACTATAAGTGCCAAGACACTAAGCGTTACTCGTAATATATTTGAGACTAAAGAACGAAAACTTAAAGAGTAATTAAAAAGCAAAGTCTACTAGTATCTAGCTTAAAATTATAATATTATCTTTTTTTTTATTTGCGAACTTCGACGAAGCAATGTTAAATCTCTTAATTAGCGTTTCTAGTTAACTTTAGTTAATTTCGAATGTTTGTTAAGTACAAGCTTCGATTGACGTCGAATATATATCAAATATTATTTAACAATTAAAATTGAAGTTTCTAGTACGCGTCGAACAAAAAAATAAATTTGTTAAGTAGAAAAAAATAATCGAAAATTTTGAAACAAAATGTGCAAAAAACAATAATATGCTAAGCAAAGAGCGTGCATGTTGCAAATAATATTCTAGTTAGCTTTCAATTATCTTCGATTAATTTTAAGCACGTCTATTAAATACAATTTAATGCTTAAAATAGAATGTCGAACGATTGTCAAATAGCGAAAATCGAATGTCGAACAATTGTCAAGTAGTGGAAATCGAGTTTCGAACGATTTGTTAAGCGACAACGAGATCGAAAGAAAAGAGATAAATAAATTTTAAAAAAACATCAAATATAAAAAAATTAAAAGAGATACAAAAGATTATTAATTTTAATCTTAAGAGGGGGATCTAGATTACGTAACGCGAAAAACAAGAAATTAATTACATTTAAGAGAATTCGAGAAGTCGATTAGTCACGTAATCTAAGAAAGAGATTAACAACGACAAAAGAAATAACGACAACAAAAAGTCGAAATTTGTCAAATTTTAATTATATTTAAATACGTTCGTCTAAACTTGCAACACAAAGAGAGAAAATAACGTAAAAGTATCTTAACAACAATTTATACACAATCGTGCGTATATTTAGAAATGCTAAGTCAATTTTGATTCGAAGAATTTTTAGAAAAGACAATTATAAAATGCCTAGCAAAGACACTATAAAGGCGACGACAAAATTTTTAAGTATATGTCGATTAACTCTTAACAATAGTAATGCATTAATAATGTGTTTTTAAAATTCTTGTTAAATGCAATAGAAGACAAAATAATATATCGAATTTAATTTTGATTACAAATGTATAACAAATAACTTTTAACAATAGTAATGTATTAGCAATGCGTTTTCGAAATCGATTTTAAATATAACGACGAAAGTTATAGATGCATATTAAGCGACGTTTTGACAATAGTAATAGTAAAGCGTAAAAATATATAAGTGCAAATTATTCTACTTATTAGATTTTTAATTAAGAGACGTTTTGAATATTTAGTAAAATCTCGTTGCGTCTAGATATTTGTAATAAAAGTTAACAACAAAGTTAAGACAATTGTTAATTATAAAGTAGTTTAGTTATTTAGATTTATTGTTGTAATTTGTGTAATTTGTAAAAAGAATTTAATATTGTAATATTTTGCGTTTGTAATTAGTAGCAATTAGACTTAAATTTACGTTATTGTTATTTTTGCGCATATTGTATTGTAATGTTTTGATATCTTTAACATAGTATTCGAAATTGTCGTCGATATTATTAACAACATTGACGAACAACAAAAGTTTAATTTGTTAATTTAATAAAAGCTTGCTTTTATTAAAATACAAAAGTTATAAATAAAATATTAAATAAGTTTTTATTAATTCGAGCAATTTTAATTCGTAGACGTAATTATTAATTGCTTAAATAATTTTATAGAAACTTGCATTTTTATGCTTTAGAAACTTGTATAATTAAGTTGTTTTAATATTTTAAATATTAAACATAATTTAATTATTAACTTTAAATTTTAAGATTATAACGCGTTTATAATTAACAAATTTTACTTGTTTAACTTAAATTTAAATAAGCTTTTAACAAAGAAAGTTTCGCAAAGTCTTAATTTTTTTAATAATTTTGTTAACATTTTTTATGTTGCAACGAGCTTCGAACGTAATGTTGTTAAAAAAAACTATAAGTAACTTTAGATTTAATTGTAACAAATAGTTTTTAATAGCAAAGAAAAATAATAAGTTAATAGACTTGCTAATATAATTGTTTGCGACAAATTCAACAATAACAAAATAATTAATCTAGTTATCTTAATTGTATTGCACGTATATTCGAAAGTATTACTTAAAAACGATATTAACATTTTTAATTTAATTGTCGATATCTAAATAAAACGCGATTAACAATTTAGATTTAATTTCTAATTTTTTGCAAAAACATTGTTAAAAGTAAACAATAAATTAAGTGTCTTTATTAAAAACAATAACAATTAAGAAGTTCTTAATGCGTCAAACAAAGTCAATAAAGACTTAAATAACAACTTTGACTTTTAAAGAGTTTATAAATATAAACTTTTTATTTTTAAATAATTTATCAATTATTATTAAAATATGCTAAAAAATCTTTTCTTTATAGCGATATAACAACAAAAAAATAATAAAATCGCAAAATATATTCTATTAATAATAATTTAAAATAGACAAAGACTTTAGTAGATTATATTTATATTTATAATATAATTTAATATATTTATAAATTAAATAACTTTTAATATATTTTTTAACATTTAAATACAATGTAGATCAATAATAGTAATATTATACTTTTTCGAAAATAATTATTTAATTTAAATATTTAACGCTTAACAATTTATACTAAAACTTAATTGTTTCGACTCGAAAAATATTATTTGTATTTCGAAACATATATATTTTGTTTTAAACAAATAGATGCTTAATATTAATTGTTAAGTATTCAATTATGATATAATTTTCAAATTCTAGCTTAATTATTTTGCGAAAAATAATTAAAATTTTTTGTTTATTAATTTCTTTAATTTAAATAATTTGTTTTATCTCTTTGTTATGCAAATATATCTTCGATATTTGTTAAACAAAAACTTCGAAATCAAATTTTGTCTTAAGTTTCTTCTCTTTTATTAAATTAATTGCAACAACAAACAAAAGCTAAATTATAAAAAAGATTGCAAATGTAAACAAATAAATTGTAAATATAGCAAATATATTAAGAGAAAAAATAGAATCGACAACTAAAGATAACAAAACTATAAATTAAGAAATCGTAAATACAACAATAACAAACAATAAAATTAAAAAAAGAAATTTAGTAAAGCAAAATTTATTTTGTTAAAGTAATACAAGTATTGCAAGCAATAAAAACGTAAATAATTTTATATTTTTGTTAGTTGTTAGCAAAATTTAAGTAAACTTTTTACAAACTTTTGCAATTCTTTTGTTAACAATTAGTTTAAATTTGATAAAGTTTTAAAACAAACAAATTAACTTCGTTATTAAATTGTAAATAATATTTAATAATAACAAAATCAATATAATAACTTTAATTATATTCGATTTTAAATTGTGTTGTTTAAGAATTGTTTGTTATTAAAACTAATTGCGAAAATTATTGTTGTTAAAGAACAAATCTTGCAATTACTTAATTAAGTTATTTAACTTCGCACTTAATACATCTAGTTAATAGATAATTTTAAAGTTAAATTTAAATAGAAATTCGACTTAACGAATTTAACAACAATTGAGTTGCTTAATAATTATAAAATACTCTAAATTGCAATAATCAATAATAATCTTAATAAATCGTTCGACAAATATATTGATATACTTTAAGTGTTACTCTTCGAAAGCGCAAACAATAATTAATAGCTTTTTATTATAAATCTTGTAATTGCATTCTACGAACAATATAATTTTAAATATATAAATATTATTAAAGCAATTTATTTAAGTTTATCTATAATAGTACAACAATAATTACGAAATCGAAAATATCGCCTTCAATTCAAATCTTTAAATTAAAATCGAAATAATACAAAATAAATTAATTAATAAAAACTTTTTTAAGAGTTTAAAACGCAAAATCTTTAAAATTGTTAAATTGTTATAAAAAATTAAAACTCTTGTTTTTAAGTTTACTAAGCGTTAATAAAGATTTAACTAAATCTAAATAGTTACAAATAAATTGTCAATAAAAGTTAATAAAATTTAAAAAGATTTATATATTGTATACGTAAATAGAAGTTTTTTATTTAAAAATACATTTAATTTTCTCGAAATTTATTCAAATTTCTTCGATAATAATAATTAAATTTAGATATTTAATTTGTTTAATAAAGAAAATACATTTGTTAATATTTAAATAAAGATTTGCGTTATAAAACTTAGCAAAAACTTTATTTATATAATTTTTATATTTTGTTTCGATATTATTGTAGACTAAAATATTATTTATATAGATAATACAAAAATTGTTTAAATAAAAATTAAAAGTTTTATTAATAAAAGACTAAAATATAATTAAGACGTTATATAGCTCAAAAAATATAATAATATACTTAAATAAATTGTAACAAATAATAAAGACTATTTTGTATTTATTATTAAAACGTATTTGAATTTTGTTAAAGATTGCAATAATATCGAACTTGTTATAGTATTTAATTTTGCATAATCGTTACAAAATCTCTTAAATTAACAATAAAATATTGCGATTTTTAATTGTTAAAGTGTTAAAATCTCTATAGTTTACGTAAACGCACAAATTTTTATTAGACTTCTTAACTATAAAAGTAAAAACAATATACTATAAAATATTGTTGCGAATTTAATTTTTGCTTTTTATATTATTTAAATAAACTTTAATAATTTCTTCTTTTTAACAAGAAATATTATAGACTTTTTTGATTAAAGAAGTTGTTTCTAGAATAAAATTAATAGTATAATTAATATTTTTATTTAATAACAACTTGTTAGCTTTTTATAAATTAAAAAGCTTAATTTAATGTTTAAATTTTAAATAAATTTACTTCTTTAATTGCTTTAAATTAAAAAAAATTTGTTTAAACTTCGCATAAAATTTATTGTAATTATTAAAAATAATAATTGCAATATTTATTATAATATTGTTGTCTATAATGTAAGCTAAATATCTATTATTTTTTTTAATTAATTTAGTATAGCAAAATGCTTAGATAATATAACAACTATTTTGTAGCTTTCTTTGTTAACAAGCTTTAAAAATGCAAAGACATTTATTTAATAAACGTCGACTTTATTAAGAGACTTCGAAAATAAACATTCTAATTGCTTGCGTTAATTGTTAAAAATCTTTAACAATTGTTAATTTAACAAGCAATGCTTTATGCAATAATTAAAATTAAATTCGAGAAATTGTATATTGTCTTTGATTTGTACGTTATACTTCTTAATTTAAAGTATATTAAAAATAATTGCGAATTGTTCTAGTTTAATTATTAAATATTATAAGATATTAATATGTTTACTAAGATTAATAATAATTTAAACTACATAAATAATATTAGAAATAAATTTGTTATTAATTAGACGCAATTTGATAAAATTTTAAAACAATATAATAAAAAGTTTATAAAGCTTAATAAACCTTTTATTTATAAAGATTTTATTAAAGACTTCGATATTAATAAGCAACATTGTCTTAACATAATATTTATTAAAAAACAAACAAATTTAATTTGAACAAATTTTAACGTAAAAATCTAATTGCTAGTTGTTGAGCAATTTGTCGTTAATAATGTTAAAATTAAGTTCGACTTTAATAAACAAAATTTTATCTTATAAGTTAAATATAACTTTAAGCTCTTTTATTGTTTTTTGTATAAACGCTAGTTTCTATCTTAAATTGCAACTCTTATTAAGAATATTTAGTTTTTTAACTCGCTAAAGTTATTTAAATTATTATCAAAAATATTAGAGAAACTTTTTTCTTTAAGTGTTGCTAGTTCGAAGTTGCTAACATTATAAGTTTTGAGCTTAATAAAAGCTTTATTTTTAATCTTAGTTAATTTGTTTTTATAAAAAACGTTTTTATAATGCAATTTATATTTTAATTTAAAACATTTTTAATAAAGATTAAAAAACTTAATCTTGTTCTTAAGAGTTTAAAATTATGCTTTTATATTTTGTTTTTAATTGCGAATAGAAATACGTGTGCTAAAGTTATTAATATTGCAAACATTTATATTAATACATTTAGAAAGCTTAAAGATGTCGATGCAATTATTGCGTTTGTTAATATTATTAATAGTTTATATATAGATAAAAGTTTAAATAATAGTTAAACGAAATTTCTTTATTTACTAAAGTTTTAAATCGATTTTATAAATTAATTTAAAATAATATAATTTGTTAAAGTAACGTAGCAATTTTGAAGTCTATAGCTTAAATCTTTGTTAAATTAATGCATTTTATTAACTTCTAATATAAAAACTCTAATTGCTATAAATGTAAAACAATTAACATATTAATTAAAAATTTCGATATTCTTTATAGTAAATTTGAACAACGTAATTTTAATAAAATTACGTTGTTTTTTGTTTAAATTGTTTTATTAAATACTTAGATCTTTAAGCAAATTATCTATTGTTAAATAAAGATTAACAAATTTATTAAGCAAACAATGCTTAATTTCTCTAAAGATATTGTTAATAATTTTGACAACAACAAGATTAAATTTAACTTTCTTAAAAACAAAACATCGAAAAATACTATTAAACTTAGAAACTAATATAGTAATTTATTGTTTAAAGTTTTCGAAATTCTTAATAAAGACAAAAAAATTAAGAAAGTGTTTATTGTTCTTTATATCTCGTAGCTTTAATTTAAGATTACAAACGAAATAAACGTTATTAAGTCGATCTTTTGCTTGTAAGTTAAATTTATAAAAATAATTACGTTTGCTATTGTTATTAAAGTTATAAATTACGTAAATAGACTTAATAAATGCAATTTCTTTATTTCGAAAAAAAGAAAGTTTTTGTTTCAATTAACGTATAATAGCTTTAAACAAATCGTATTAAGCTAAAGCGTTGTTGCGCTTTTGTCGAAAACAATATATCGTTTTGTTGCGAATACTTATTGTTAATTTCGTTTAACTTAAATAAGTTTGCAAAAAGTTAATTTAAATTTTTAATTAACAAAAAAAGTCGAAATTAATTTTTTTATTAATTTGAAACTTAACAATAATAATATTATTTTTATAAAGTAGTTAAAGTTATTTTTCTACGTTATTTTTGATTGCTTCTCAAAGAGATTAAGACGTTTTTTATTGATTTTTGTTAAAATTGTTAAGTTGATCAACTAGAGTGCGACGTCGACTTAACTTATTTTTGCTTTCTTTCTTAATATGTTTGTTACAAAATTAAACAAAGCTACTATTTAGCAATTAATATATTAAAGATCGAATTAATATATTTAACAAATTTATATTATTAAACAAATTTAATTTAATTAATTTGTTAATTATAATTTTGTAAAAATTAAATTAAACAAACAACAAAAATTCGAATACATTGCGCTTAAATAAATTAAAGTGCTCTTTAAACTTTAAATTGTCTTTGAAATTAATGTAATTTAATAAAGAGCTTACAAAATAATAATTATAACAAAAAACAACATTAATATCTAATTGATTTTTATTTATTAAAAGTTTCTTAAATAACTTGCGATTTTTGCTAGAGTTAAATTTAACTTTGCTTTTCAAAACTAATTTCTTGTTAATTATATTATAAATATAGATAAAATGCAAATAATACAAATGTTTGTAAACAAAAGTAGAAATTTAAAATTAAATATATTTGAAATTATATAAATGTTAAATAATTTATACTATTTGCAAGACAAAATTTTCGATATTAAAAATAGATATTGCTTAAAGTGTTATTTTGTTGCGTAGCGAATTTTCTAGTATATAAAGACAAAAGTATTGTTCGAAGACAACAATAAAATTGCATTGTAATTGTTGTTTTAGCAAGTTTATTAATTTTATTTTAGTAGATTTACTAATTTTATTCTAGCAAGTTTATTAATTTTATTTTAGCAAATTTATTAAATCGAAGTTAAGACAATTTGTTGTCTCTTTATTCTAACAAGTTTATTAATTTTATTTTAGAAAATTTATTAAATTGTAGTTAAAACAATTTGTTGTTTATTTCTTTTAGCAAAATTATTAAAGAATTAACAAAATTAAATATTGTTAAGTTATACGTCAATTAAGAGATATTTATTGTCGCAACTTAATTACGCTTCGCAAAGCGCCTATTCTAGTAACTTTATATCTAGAATTGCTTTAATAACTCTATGTTTAAAGTTACTTTAATAACTTTATATTTAAAGTACGTTTCAAAAAAAAAAAATTAGCAAATATAAATATCTTTAGAGTACAATTCGCAAAGTTGTGTTTAAAAAGATAGCTAATATTATGTTAAAATTAGAGCTTTAATAATTAGTATATAATTAATTAACGAGAATATTAGCTATGCAAAACTAATTATGTACAAGAAATAAATATAAGTACTATAAGTGTCAAGACATTAGGCGTTACTCGTAGTATACTTAAGATTAGAGGGCGAAGACTTGAAGAGTAATTGAAGGACAAAGTCTATCTAGCCTAGAATCGTAACAATATGCAACTTAATTATTTTTCGCAATTAATTTATATATTATAATTTTAGTTACAATATTATTAATATAAAATACTATTAATATATCTTAATAGCAAAGCGCAAATACTAACTTTATCTAGTGTCTCTTTAATGCGTTCAAGAGTTTGCAATCAACTATTTTCGAATTTAAAAATATATTATTTATTATTAGCTTTATATTCGCTATTCTTTTTTAAGTTTTATTTAATAATTTGTTAATCTATTAATATTGTCGATTGTTATTAATATTTAAAATTTGTTTAAAAAATACTTTTTTCTCGATTTATTTCGATCGAATAAATTAGTAAAACAAAATAAATTTTATTGTTTTCGACTTCTATCTTGTTTTCTTTAACAAAAATTTGAAAAATTCAATATAAACGCAACAAATTATGCTAGAAATTTTGAAAATTCAATTTAAACGCAACAAATTATGTTAGAAATCTTGAAGATTTAATTTGAGTACAACAAATTATACTAAAGATTTTGAAGATTTAATTTAAATACAACAAAATATATTAAAGATTTTGAAAATTTAGTTCGAACAATTTATAAACGTTTGATCTTTTTATTTGCTTAAAACTTACAAACTTATCTTGTAAAATATATTTGTATTCTAATTTATTTATATATATAAATAACAAAAGACAAGAAAAAAATGTATCAAAAAAAAGATAAGATTATTTATAGTATATATATTTAAAGTAAGATTAATTATAGATATTTAATATTATTGCGTCTTGTAGATCGAGAAAAAATTAACAAATCTTATTAATAAACAAAACAAATATAAGAATAGATTGCAACTTTAATTGTTTAAAAATTTACTTATATTTAGACAACAAATATAGCAACTCGATTTTTGCAAATAAAAATCTTAATTTGAATCTATATTTAGACAACAAATATAGTAACTCGACTTTCGCAAATTAAAATTTTAATTCGAATCTATATTTAAACAACGAATATAGCAACTTGTTGCGCAATACAACAACAACATATCTAAAGCTTGCAAATCAAGATAGTATTAGATAGATAACTCGAAGAGCTATTCGTCTAATTTTAATTAATTTGTTTAGCGAGTTAATTCAAATCTAAATCAATTTAATCTAGATAAACTAGACTTAATTAAAACTAATTTAGAAATTACAATATATTTTGCAATCTTTGCTCTCTATATATAATTATTATCTAAAATACTAATAATTTACTATATTGTTTGTTATATTTTTCAATAAATTATAAGCTCGAGTTTGCGAAGACTTTTAATTTAACAATCTTTAATACTATTATTGCAACAATCTTAATTGCGTTCTATAAAAAACAAAAGATACTACTATTAATAGATAAAAATCGACATATATTTTCGAATTGTGCGAGAGATTTTTGCGCAAATAAGTTAATTTTGTTTAATTACAAGTTCTATAAAGAACAAACAACAATAAAAGAGATTAACTTATATATTTAAAAAAAAACTAGTTAATACTTTAAAGAAAGCAAACAATATTGTTTAAAAAAAATTAATTAATACTTTAAAAAAAGCAAATTAAATTGTTTTAAAAAAAACAAATATAACATTAAAAGACACTATTAAGACAATAACGTAACTACAATCTTTGTACTAAATTAATAAAAAATTAGTATATTAAATCTCTTTATTGTTACTTAACAAATATTACTTTATTTACTCTTTATTTTTTTGTCAATTTTACTTTATTTACTTCTATATATTATAAAAAACAATATATGCAAAACAATTAACGTACTTAATCGAACTACAAACAAGCAATAATTTTGTCAAATAAAAAATTATTTTATAGCAAAAAATCTTTAAAATGTAATTTAATTTTTAGACTCTATTGTATTTTTTATCTTTACAAACAAAACTAATTTAATATTATCGATAATTTCTTAATCTAAAAATATAAAAACAAATATTAAAACTACTTTTTATATTTAATTTTGTCTAGATAAGAACAATAAGAAGAATATAATTGTTATAATTACTATATATAAAATATAAAGATTTTTGATATATAAATACAAAAAGAAGTTTTAAACTATTAAAAAATAGTATTTAGCAAACTATATAAACTACAAGAAGTTTATTAATTAAAATATCGATAGAATATAATAATATCTTAAAAAGCTAGAACAAAAAGTTGCTAAAACTTAATTTAATATAAAGAAACTATATTGCAACAATAAACTAATTTAGATATTGCTAATTTTTTTGCTTTCGAAATATATTGCAATCTAAAATACTTTTAATATTTAAAACTCTTTTAACATTAATATAATTTTTTAAAAATTGCAAAAAAAGAAAATATTGCTTAAAATTAATAAAATTGCTATATAAATTAAACGCAAAATTAGTTGTTCAAAATTTCGATATTTTTATCGAAACTTCTTTTTAGAGTCGAACTTTAATTTTTATCGAAAATACAACTTTTTTAATCAAAAAATTAATAAAGATATATATTGTTGCTATTTTTGTCAAAATCTTAAATATTTTGTTAAAAAAAATTTTTTTGTATTGATGTTTGCAAATATATTTAAAAAAAAATAAAAAAAACAAAAATTGCTAAAAATAACAAACAATAGTTTGTTAAAAAAATCTTTAATCAAAAATAGCAATTTTAATATTAAAAAAAATATTAATAAAGAATTTGCAATATTGTTTAAAAAAAATATTAGTAAAATTTTCGACAATAAATAGATTACTAATATTAACATTTTTTTATATATAATTAATTAGTTTTAATATTTTCAAAATTCTTTTATTGTTATTTCTAAATATATTGTTAAAATCGAAAAAAAGAAATTGTTTTTAAATTAATATAAAATAACAACAATACGTACAAAGAACAAAAACAAAATATAATTAATAAATATTTTTTTTGTTTTAAATCTTAAAGTTAATCTTTTATTTAACAAATATATATATTAAAAAAATCTATATAAAGACTTTAACAAATATAGTATATAAATACAAAATACACAAAAAAGATATATTCTTATTACAAATTAGCAAAAAAATATATATATAATAAACAAAATAGCGTCGAATTTAAACAAATTTGCTTTTATTATTACTATATAATAGAAATCTTTTATAATGTTTTTAGCAATTAATAGCGCATTTAATTAGAAAAATCAAATATAAATTAATATTAACAAAACAATTATTAGCAATTTTAAAACAAAATTATATAGTTTTTAATATTATTAATTTGTTTATTTAAATACAATTAAATTGCGAAAACTATATAAAATTACTACACTCTTAAAGCTTGTTCTTATTATCGAAAATATAAGAAATTTTTGCAAAATATATATATTAATTAAGTTTTACAATAAGAGAAATTATTATATTAATAAATGTAAAACAATTATTTTAACTTTTATTTTAATTAATATTTGCAAATTATTGTTAGTCTTAAAACTTGGATACGAGTATTTTCTTAAAATTGTTAACAACTACTTTTATAAAATATAGATATTAATAATAATTAAACAAAAACAAATTGTAGATATTTTTTGTTAATAATAAATGCAAATAAAGTTTTAAAATAAAAATAAAATATTCGCAATTTGCAACAACAACAACAACAACACAAAACTTAAATTAATATTTAATAAATAATATTTATTTTTTGATATTGTACTTAACTATACTCTATTGTATAATTCTCTTTAAAATAATATTGCTAAACAAAATATACAAATTATTAAAAACTTTATAAAAACTATAATTAAAGAGACGAAACTTTCTATTAAATTCTAACTAAAAATTGCACAAACAAATATATATTTACAAAATTATATAGCAATTAAATTGTTTATTAACAATAAACTTATTATATTTATAAAGATATTTATTAATATTAAATTATTTATTAATTACTTGCGTATATAGAGTTGCAAATACTATTTTTATATAAATTTTAAATCTCTTTTTGTTAAAAATAGAAAAAATAAGTTTATAAATAAAAAACAAGTAAAAGTGTTTCTTAAATATATTAACAAATAAAATCGAAATAAATGTACAAAAAAAATACAATAAAAGTAATTTAAACAAAAGATATAAAAACTATTAAAATTATTTACACAAAACTTCGTAATAAAAAAACAAAAAAAATTAATAAAATTTGCGCTAATTAAAAAGCAAATTTCAACAATTTTTAATTAAACAATAGTTTTGAATATTAAATTAAATAGATAGTTTTAACAACAACGCAATTTTTTTTTATCAAAACTTATTTGCTTTTTGCTTAAAACATTATAGTTTATTTGCAAAAAAAGAAGAAAGAACAAAGTTTTACGCAAAATATTTTATTATTTAATTAACAATTTGTTGCGCAACTTATATTGCTAAAACAAGAGATGAGGTTTCGCAATACTTTAATGTTTTTTGCAAATAAATTAAAAATATTCGAGATAATTTAGAAAAATTTAGCGATTATTAATTTTTCGAAAACATTAATAATTTAAGAAAAGAGAGTAAAATATAAGTTATTACAATTATTAAAAGTAGCAATTGTAGCAACAATAAATAGCAATAAAAAGACAAATAATAATAGTATATTTAACAATACGCTTATTAAACTATTTATTTTTACTAAGTATTTAAAAACAAAAGAAATCGAAAAAATAAAAAATTGCAAATATTATTTTATAGATATTAATCTTCTAAAACAAATTAATTATAAATTAAAAAATAAAATTAAAATACATATTAAAAATAAATATTTTTCTACAATTTATTTAATTATAAAATTAACGTTGATAAAGAATTTCTCGAACTTTTATTATATTTATATTTGCAAAATTGCTAAATATATTAAGCTAAAATTTAACAATATTAAATACAAAATTATTTTAAAAAGATTAAAGATTTGCTAGCTTAAATAACTAATTTTTAAAAATTTAAAAATTAACAATAAAATCTCTTTTTAATAGCAAAAACAAGATTGATTATTTATTTTAAAAAATTAATTCAAAATCTTTATATATATATATATTAAATATTTTCTTTTTAAATAATCAATTATTAATATGTATCAAATTGTAATTAACAAGATTTGCAACAATAAAATCTAATTAAAATAATTAATAAAAAGCAATATTATTGTAGAAAATATAATTAACTAGTTTTAAAATAAGATATATTTCGAGAAACAAATTAAGACAAAAATTAATAAGCTTACGATCGAGAAGTTTGCAATATATTAATATTATTAGCAAAAATAAAATAATAAATTCAACTATAAATAGTTGCGAACAATATTTTACTTCTTTAATTAACAAGTTATTTGCATAAATTTAAGATATTAAATATTATATATTTGTTTTCGATTCGATTGCAATTCTCGCTTAATATTGTATTTTTATTATATTAAGTTTGTTGTCAAAAAAAATAATATAAACTTTTACTATATTAATATATATATATTTAAATACTTAAAAAACAAATATAAAGACGCAATTATTTAAAATTTAATTTTATTAGACAACAAAAATAAACAAATTTGTACAAAAATAGTATTAAATTTTTATTAAATAATTAAAAAGTAATAAAAAAATATTGTTACGTATAAAAACAAACTTAAAAATACAAATATTGCGTTTATTTATAGTTTAGAGAAACTATAAAAGTTAGAAAATACGCAAAAATATAGCAAAAATATAAAGATATCTTTAAAGAAAAAGAATATATATATTATTAAATTTAAAATTTTGCACAAATTAATATCGAATAATATTTGCGTCTTTTGACAAACTATTTTCTTATAATATATTAATATATAAGAAAACAAAAAAACTCTAAACAATATTAAGTTTAATTAATAAAACAATTTTGTTGTTGCGCATGTAATTTAGATTGCACTCAAATTTATATTGTTAAATTAATTGTATTAATATATTGTTTTATTATAAAAAAAAATTGTATTAATTTAATTATATATCGATTTTGCTATAAGTTAGATATTTGTTTGTTAAATATTTTAAAATAATTTTGTTGCACAAACGCAAACAAATGGACTTTTAAAAACAAATTAAATAAAAACAACGCAAATAATAGCATTGTATCGAATAGAGGCTTTGCAAAAGTTCAAAATTGTTTTCGAAAAAATAAAAATCGCAAAAATCGCTTATTATAACAACAATAAATATTTTGTAAATTAGAAAAAAAAACAATTTAAACGCAAAATTGTTTAATAGAAATAGATTAACAATAGCAATCAAATTTAATATATATAATTAATTAAGCAATAACAAGACTTGTTAATCGAATAATAACAATTATATATTTATTTCTTTTATTTTAATTATATAACTTAAATATCTTTAATATATTTAAAATTAAAACTTAATACAAAAATAACATTAATTGCTATTTAATTTTATAAAAATTGCATAATTACTAGTTGTATTTTACGCATATTAAAAAAGAGAAACTTAAGATCTATTGTTAGTATTTATTGTTAACAATTATTTATTTAAACTAAAATAAAAATGCAACAAAACTAGCAAAGCAAAATTGCACAAATATAATTTTGTTTCTTTTAATTACTTTTTCTTGCTTTCTAAATTAAATAAATTGTTATTAAAGTTAATTTTCTTTTTGTTATATTTCGCATTTGAATCGAATTCTTTTTTGTTATTTTTATTTATATTGTTTGTTAATTTAAGTTTTTTATCTAAATTTCTTTTATTATAATTGTTAGTTTCTTTCTTATTTGTTTTGCTTTTAATTTAATTAAACAACAATTTTTTTTGCTTCTTTTTTATTTTGATTTAAGCTTTAATTAATTGTAAATTGTTTAATTCGCAAATAAAAATATTGCGAGATTAAATTTTAAAAATAAAAGAAAAAATTTGCTTAATAATATTAACAAAACAAATAATTTAATTGCTTGTTTTCGACTTTTTTTTTGAATTTAAAAATAATAATTAAATTACTTTGTTCGAATACGCTTTTGTTTAATTGCGTAATTTCTTTTGTAGAATTACTAAAGTAATTAATCGACAATTAAACAATAGTTTTAAGCGTTTTTCTTTAAAATAATCTGTTCTTGCTAGTTATTTAATCTTTATACAAAAGACAAACATAATATAGAATTTTGTTATATTTTTTTTTTATTAAGCAATAAATATCTTTAGTTTAGTTGTAGTAATATCTTGCTTAATCCTAATAAATAATACAACTTTTGCAATTTTTTTTGTCTATATAATAAAAGTCTTTAAAGATATAATTAAGCAATATATATATTGTTTTTAAGAAATTGTTACTATTAAAATTAATAAATTATATCTTTTTTTGCGTATTAATATTAAACAATTTAAGTATAATATTTATAAAATAGTTATCGAGACAAACTTTAACTTAAAATATAGTATTTAATTTTTAATTTTCGAAAATTTTAATTTTTAATTTTATAACAAATTAGTATTTTTTAAATACTTTATACTTGCATTTTAATATAATTTTTAGCTTTTTGCACAAATTTAACTTCTTAATATTAAATATACAATAGATTTTAATATATTATAACTTCTTTAATTTAGAAGATTTACAACTCTTTTTAATACTAATATTGCGTTTGTTTCTCTTTATTTTTTTCGAAAAAATATTTAATTTTTTTTTAATTTTGATGCGCTTTTTTCTTTTTGTGTTAAATAATTCTTTGAACTATTAATTTTTTTCAATTATTTCTTTTTTTTACAATAAATTAATATATAAGTTTGCATATTTTCGATTTAATTTACACGAATTTTATCTTTATATTAATATTATTATTTTTTATTAAAATCTCGCTATTTATAATTTCTTCTTTTTTATTTATTTTATTGTTAACATTTATATATTTAGTTTTATTTTTAATTATATTGTTCTAATTAATATATAAGTCTTTGTTAAACAAGTTTATAATAATAGTATTTAATTTCTTAATTAATAATGTTGTTAAAAGTAATAAAAATATTGTTATTTACGTTAATATTGTTCGTTATTCTTGCGCTAAAGATAGCAAGATTAAAAATTAAAAATAAAAAGCAAAAACAAAAGCAAAAAAAGCAATCAAATAAATAAAAAGAGAGATTGTGTTCAATTGTTATTTATAAAATAAATTAATTTATAGTTAAAATTTAAATATTCGAAAATTGTATTAATAAGAATTAAGTATTGCTTTATTTACTTAATAAATAAACTAATATTAATACGTTTATAAATCTCGCTTTATACTTTTATTACAATATATAAGAGTAGAAAGATAAACAATTTGATGTATTTAATTGTAGTTTAAATTTATAGCAAATTAAATTAAAAAAAAAACAATTTTAGTAAATCGAATTTTACTTAATATTTGTGTTATATAAAGTTGAAAAGTTGTCTATAAATACTTAGTCAAATTTGATTTTCTAATAATTTTAACTTAATTTTAAATAATATTTTTTTCAATATTAGATAAAGATAGCACTAAATAAGTTAAAATATTTAAATTTGTCTTTTTTCTTAATTGTGCAAAAATATATTAATATCTATTTATTTAGTTTTATATACTATAGTTTATTATTGTATAAATACAATAATTTACAATATAATTAAATTTAATATATTATATAATCTTTTTTTTTGCGCATTATCGAACGTTAAAAGAAAGAAAAAAGCTTAATTGTTTTAATAGTTGTTAGCAATAATATTGTAGTTAAACTTAATACGTTTAACAAAACTATTTTTAAGCAATTTATTATTATAAATTGATTATTTTTTTTAAAAATAATTTTTGCAAGTTAATTTTCTTTCTTTCTCGCAACGTTTTTTGATTATTTTAATTGTTTTTACATTATATTGAACGCAAATTAAACAAGTCGCAATTTATATAAATTATCTTAACTTTAGTCTTCGATTAATTTTGCTAGAATTAACAACACAATTAGTAATTTAATAAGTGTTTAAATTTTATATAGTTTAGCTTTATTGTTAATATAAATTTTTAAAAACAACAAAATATATATATTTTTGACGCATTAATTCTACAATGCAATCGAACTCTTAAAGAGACAATTTCGCGTTATATATATTTGTTTATAATATATATTAACTATTATTATTTTTATATATATTTTTAATTGCATTAATTTTTGCTTGTCTTATATTTATTAATTGTCTAAATATAGATTCGAATTAAAATTTTAATTTGCGAAAGTTAAGTTATATTAAAAGATATAACAAACAATATAGTAAATTATTAGTACTCTAGATAATAATTACATATAGAGAGCAAAAACTACAAAATATATTGTAGTCTCTAAGTTAGTTTTAATTAAGTCTAGCTTATCTAGATTAAATTGACTTAAATCTAGACTAGCTTGCTAAACAAATTAATTAAGATTAGACAAGTAGTTTTTTAAATTATCTATTTAATATTATTTCGATTTGCAAGCTTCAAATATATTATTGTTATATTGCGCAATACTTTTATTCGACAATAACATATCTATTAGCTTTTATCGATTTTTTGATTTATTAATTTAAGTTGTCTAATAAAGATCTTAAACTTATTTTTGAACAATAGTTTTGTTGGTTTGTCTACTATTATATTTGCGCTTCGAACAAAACTAGTGCAAATACAATTGCTTTTATAGAGATCTATAATATAATAAAATATTATATCGATATATTTTAATCTATTATTAATACAAGCGTTTTTAGTAAATATTAAAGTTGCTTAATTGTTGCTTATTAATTATATAGAAGATACAAATTCGTATATTTTATTCTCAATAATATCTATACAATTTAATAGATTTTTAAGATATTTCGCATAACTAGTATCTCTTAGAATTTGTATAATTTATAGACTTTTCTTGATATATATAGATAGAGTTATATACTTAGTTTTAATAGTAAATATTATTATTAACTTTTATTTGTATAATATTTATACAATCGATTTTTTGTTTATTATAAATATATATCTAAAAATTAATTTTTAATTTAATTTATTAGATACGTAGTCTAAGTTAAAGTATATTACTAAATATAATTTTTTATTGTTGCTATATATTAGTTTCTTGTTAACAATAAAACAAAGATATTAAAACAATATTTTTAAAATTTAATTATAATACTTTGTTAAATTAATAAAATATTAATTTAGATATTCTATTGCAAAAGCAATATTTAAACAAATATAAATAATTGTATATATAATACTTTCGATTATATATTAATAATTTTTTGGATTAATTTGTTTATCTTTTAATTTAATAGATTAAAAAGAATTATATTTATTTATAAACAATTTAGTTAAATTGCTTTTGTTAACAAACATTTGCAATCTATTAAGTATTTTGTTAATATAATAAAATTAATTTATATATAGAGTTTTAATTTTTCGATCGCAAATAATTCTAATATTGTAGCTAGATAACTAGATAATATTAGACTATAAACTTGAAAATGCTTGTTATTAGTATTAGCAATCTATTTGCAATACATATGCGATCTCTTTTACTTAAATCTTAGAATCTTAGTTACTTAATACACTATTAAATTGTATAGTGCGATTTATGCATGCATCGCGATAAGTCTCTATTGTTATAATTGTCTACTAACTAGAATTCTATCTTTATCTTGTTATATTGAAGCTTAACGCAAGAATTTAATTACAACAACAAACATTAAAACAACAAATTGTTAACGTATCTCTAAAAACAATCTTAGAAATTTAGAAATTTAAGAACTTAGAAACTCAAAAATAGAAAAAAAAAAGTGTGAGAAACAAGTTAATCTTAACGAATTATTAGAATCAAGAATTTCAAAAATCAAAAACACAAAATTAACAATTTAGAAATTAAAATATTATTAAGTTAAAAAGCAAAAAAAGAAGAAACAAAATCGAAGTATTAGAAATAGCGATAAAAGTTGTAAATTTAAAGATTAAGACGTCTTATTAAAATTGCGACTAATATCTATTGTTAAAACAATAAATTGTTCGCTAATTATAATAACGTTATTAAAAGAAGCTTTTTAGCAATATAATTAATTTATTTGCTTAGAAGCAAGAACGCTATTTGAACTCTTTTCTTAATAGAAATTGAAATAAATCTTTAACGCGAAGTTATTTGTTAGCAATAAATCGACAACTAATTAGAAAAAGCAATAAATCAAAAACGTCTACTTATAAACGATCAAAAAAATAAAAAAACAATAAACGAAAAAACAACGCAAAGTTAAGAAGAAAAAAGAAAATCTTTTCTTAATGTTTTTACAAAGAAAAGAAAAAGATTTGCAAATCGAAAATATTATTTTTTGAATTAATTATTATTATTAATCTTTTTAATTTAGTAGTTGTTACTTTTACTATTTGTTGTTAAGCTATTCTCTTAAAAACAATGTCTTAAAACAATAAAAAAATTGCAAAGTTTTCTTTCGACATATTTACGTTAACAATAAGCTCACTTAATAACTTTATAAGAATTGTAAAATTTTATTACTATAAGGTGCGAGTACATTTGCTTCTTGCTGGCGCACTAAGATATAAAAGACGTGAGATATAATAGACTTGTATTACTATGCTTCAACTATATAAGATAGATAGTAGTAGAACTAATTGTTGAAGAACAACAAGAGACAAGCTTTCTCTTTATCTAATACTCGCCATAACGTGCGAGCTTGTTTTTCGCTATTTAACTAGAAAGAAATGTCGTGTTATTTGAGACTTTTATAGACACTTGAGATTACGTACTCTATTATATCTTAAGACGCTAGCGCGTCGTTGACGCTACAACATTACAATTATCTTTTCTCTTAAAGTATTAATCTTTAGTAATGTAAGAAGTTGTATTAATCTTATCAAAGATAAAAGCGCTTGTTAAGCGTTAATATTACAAAAGCTTATTAAAAATCTTTTCAAATCTCTTTAAGAATTAGAAGAAAAAGAGTCTTCTATTCAATAAAAATAAATTTATATATTAATTTAACACAACTTGTAAAACAACGTAATAACAACAATAACAATTTATAATATATTATTGCTTTGTTGTTAGAGTTTAAAATAGAATTTAAAGTAGAGTTAACGTTGCGTAGATGCTAAATAAATTATAAACATAAATATTGTTGTTTCTTTTTTCTTTTCTTTTTTTTTTCTTATATCTTTCTTAATTGCAATTGCTTTATTGTTATAAATAAATTGTTACAAAGACAATAATATATAAAGCTTATATATATAATACAAATCTTAATTAATATATTTTTTGTTTCTTTTTTTTTTGTTTTTTCAATTATATTTTTTAAAGAATTGAAAGAATAAAAGAGTAAACAATTTTAATATCTTGTTGTTTGCGATACTAACATATTATAGTTTGTAATATTTTTTTGTATATAACTTGCGTAAGCAAGTATATATATATTTGCAAGAAAAAGAGTGTTTGTATTTAATGCAAAATTTTTTATTGCAAATCAAATTATTGTATTGTAATAAATTTTGTTCGCGTTTACAATATAACAATTGCTAATATTTACTAGTTTGTTAAACGCTTTTAAAATAATATAAAGAATCTTGTTATTAATTATTGCAAAAGATTCGAAATAAAAAATACAATTACTAAATATATAAAGTATGTGCGAAAGAGTATAGTTTGTGCAATAAAGAGTTAACGACGCAATAAAGAGTTTACTTTATTGATAACAAATTGACCTCAATCTTGTATTTGACAACTTGAATAAGATTTAACTCTTGCTCAAAAGCGTTAAATCGAATTCGAACAAAAGTTTGCAAAGATAAAGATAATTCGAAATAAAACTCTTGCTAAGACGCAACAACTAATCAATCTACTTTTTGAAAAAGTATTAAAAATAAATATTTTTATTTGTTTTTTAATATTTTACTAATATGCATTTAGAATTTAAAGTAAAATAAAAACAAAAACAAGAATAAGTTGTTAATAAAAACAAAAAAAACAAAGTTAAGATAAGTTGTCTCTAGATTTGTCGTCGATCTAAATAAAATAAATTTAAAAGATTTTTTCGCAAAGTTTTACAATTTTGCAACGAAATCTTTTATTAACTTTGAATTGTTAACGAAGTTGTTAAATAAAAATGTAATAAGTTTTATTTTAATTTCTTTTGCGCTTTGTTTGTTTATATTTTTTTTAAAAATAAAGAATGCGAAGATATATATAGATAACAAAGATAAGTTTGTAACAAAGACAAAGAAGATTATACAAAATAGATTTTTTGCAATTTGTTTTCTTTAAGATAATATAAGTACTTTAAACAATTTTAAAGATTTGTCTATAATTAATTCTAAGAAGTTCGACAATTTATTTTCGAATAAGTTCGAAAGCTTTCTTTAATTGTTTTGAAGCAAATTTAATAAAATGTTAAGAACTTGTTAAATTGTTGCAATATATTGTCGACTAATTAACAATAATAAAGTAGCTTTGTTTTTAAACTATATTTTAAGTATTTATGTTAAGAAAGACAATCTTATTATTTCTAATATCTTGTGTAACAAAATAAAGAGATCTTTCTATGTAATTTAATTATACAACAACGATGCAATAACAATTGCGCAATATTTTATTAAATAAATTATTGTTAACATAATTGTTGTTGTTGCAATACGCGTTGTGCTATCTTTTTTGCTTTTGTTTGTTGTGCGTTTGTTTTTTAAAAATTTTTTGCAACTTATTAATATTATTTAGAAACTCTTTTTTTAATTATTAATTATATTTTTTGTTTTAGTTTATTTATTTAATTTTATATTATATTTGTTTCTTTAACTTAATTTTATCTAGAATTTCTTCGATCTTTTATTAAATTTTGTTGTTAACAAGTTTTGAAGTTTGCAATATTTGTTTTGTTTATTTATTGTTAACGCAATGCAAATATAATTTTAAAAGTAAAATATAAAAAGTATTATAAATTCGATAAATATTAAATAAAGTAAAATAATAAGTTTGCGTTTTAATCTTATTTTTAATTCTAAACAATTTAATATATTTGTACAATATCTTTTTATTAAATCTTTTTTGCTTTAGATTTCTAGTTAAAAGTATAATCAATTTTTCTATAATAAAGCTCTTTGATTTATGTTTTTTATTGTAGTATTTCGCTTGTTGCGCAACAACGTTTTTAAGACGTTTTGCTAGAATTTTTCTTAAGTTATAAAGCTATTTTACGTGTTTTTGTGTTAATAATATCTTCTTTTTAATAGAGTTGTTCTTAACTTTATAGTAAATCTTTGAGTAATAATTGTATATTAAATAGAACAACAAAGCTTTAACTAAGACGTAGTAACTATTGTTATAAACGAATTCTACTATTAACAATAGATTTGTCTATTTTGTCTATTTAGTATTAGCGTAAGTACAAAGATAATATTCGAGAATTTAGTTTTGTTGTTCGATTAAATTATTTATTTAAAAATAAAAGACAATACTTAATTGTCTTTTAATTCGCGCATAGAAATATATAGCAAATTAAAAGATACTAATAAAGATAAATTCTTTATTACTTACTATATTTGTTAGCGTTTCGAAATGTAAAACAATTTTATCGAAAAATATTTTTGCTAACTTTGCAATATTGATTCTAATAATAATAGATATATACTTAATTATTTTTGTACAATAATCGACTATTATGAAAATCGAGTTATATATAATTTTATAACGTTTGTTTAACAACAAGCTTGTTACAAAGTTTATAATAATTTTCTTTTATAACTTCTTTGTTGTAGATAAGAATCGAAGCTTACTATACAACTTATAACAAGAAACTTTGATATGTTAATAAATATTATATATTTTAATATACGTTTTTATCTACTTAACGTAGACGAGTTAGAAATATTTTCGCTAAAGTAAATTTAAAGTTTTTTTAATTTCAAAATGTTTTGTTAAAGAGTTGTTATAATTTTTGGGAATTAACTTCTTTTTAATAGCTATATCTCTTAAAATATAAAACAATTTGTTATATTTAATAAGACTCTTTTAATCTAAAGTTTATATTGTTTGTTTGCAATAAAATAATTTTTTAATCTTGATTTAAATCTTTTTGATTTAAGTATTTTTAGCTTAAAGATTCTTTATTAAGAATTTTATTAATTTTTGAGATTTTTTATACAATTTTTTTGATATGTCTTTAATTACTTTTCTTGAAATAACAATCTATATTTTAGTTAATTAAAATAGAGATGCTAATTCTTTTTGAACTTTTTTTCTACTTTATAATTGCGAAATCTTTGCGTTATTAATAAGTACTTTTGCTAATTGTAATACAAGAATCAAATTATTTAATGTCTTTTGTTTGCTTTGCGTTAACAACTTTTTGTTAAACAACAACGTTAGCTTATTTTGAAATACAAAAGTCAAATTACTTGATATTTTTTGTCTACTTTGCGTTAGCAAATCTTTGTTAAACAACAATGTCAATTTGTTTTGCAATATTAGTAGCAATTTTGTGTTTAACAATAAGATCTCTTTATAATTGAAATATCTCGACGATTTATTTGTTAAATTTTTCTTATTTAAATAATAAAAAATTTCAAAGTTATAGACAATTAACTTAAGTGTCTAGTAGATTTGTCTTAAGTTTAGCTTTTTTTAACTTATAAATTTTCTAAGATTGTTGTAATTTAATTATATCTTAATAGAGTAAGCATTGCTCTTTAGATAGTGCTTTTATTGCTTAAAAGCAATTACAATAGCTAGCAATTCCTAATTATGCATCTTATAATTTTGTTTTATTAAAATTATTTTTCGCGATTAAAATGTTATCGAATGTTAATTTTTGTTATTATTTTGTTAACTTAGAATATTTGCGATTGCAAAGTTAGACGCGTCAATTTTTACTCTTATTTTCTTGTCTAAATTGTAGTAATAAAGTAGTAAAGTCGATATAAAGATATTGCAAAGCTAGCGAAACGCTTGCTCTACTTTATTTGATCAAACAAAAGAGTCAAATTTTTTGTTATTCTTACTTTCTTTTAACAAGTTAATAAAAGAGACAACTCTTTTCGAATAATAATATATAAAGTGCTTATAAAAGTTTACAAAGTCTAGAAATACTTAAAGCTTGCAATAAGTTTTTAGTTTAAATTACTTTTTAATTGTTTTAATTTTTTTTAAATTTATTTGTATATCTTTTAAGAATACAATAAAGTTTAGAAATTTAATTTTTGTAGTATTAAATTTATACTTTTTTAGATTAATATATAGCGAATATTTGCAAAGACGTTTTAGTATTTATCTAACATAGCGTCAATGCTTTGTCGAATTATTGTTATATATAAATATGTTATTTATATAAATTACGCAAATTATATTGATTAGCTTTCGCAACGTCTTATTAATATAAACTTAAAAGATTGCGAATATGTTTGCTAATTTAAATAATATAACTTAATACTTAAAATACTTATAGCGTATACGAAATATCGTTTTTTATTTATTATTGCGTTTTATCCGAATGCGATAATAGACGTTCTTTAAGTTTAAGACGATAAAGCGCTTTGCTTTGCATAGACAATCTAGCGTTTTTATAATTAGAGACAATAAATAACGATTTTTAATAATAATCGCATTTAGATCATAAATATAATTTATTGTTCAATTTTAATACAAATAGAATAGAGACGTTTGCAAACAAAACTAAATACTTAATTCAATCTTTTGCTAATATATTATCGAGATATTGTTAAAGTATTGTTAGTTTGTTTTGTAAAAGATTATAAAAAGATATAAACAATAGCTCTTTATTGTTCTAAAGCTTAATAGCGTAATTTTCTCTTTTTAATTTTGATAGAATTTTAGTCAATTTATTATTATAGATATCTTTTAGATTTCTTAATTCTTTAAGAATCTCAAACTTCGCTAGTTTTTTGTTTAACGTTTTTGTAACGTTAACGCAAACAATTGTATAAATTGTGCTATATTTAACAAAATCTAAAACAAATTATTTAAGATCGATTATCTTTAATTTTTTATCTAAGATTTTGAATCGCTAGCTTTGCATTTTTAGATTAATTAATATGTCTTGTTTAAACAATATTAATATATCTAATATAAGATTAAGATCTATATATTTTACTAAGTAAAACAAGATAATATATTTTTGATGCTAATTTTATAAGTTAATTAAGTAATAGATTAACTTATAGACGTTGTAACAAAAACAATTATTGTTATTAAAAAAACTTAATATCGATAAGATAGCAAATGTAAATTGCAATTCTTATTGTACTATATAAATATAATTAATAAGATTTATTTTAGCTTTTAAGTTAACTAGATTTATAACTTGACGTTTGTTATTAAGAAGTCGAGTTCAATCTTTTATTAAAATCGAATTTATTGTTTTTATTTGTCTTTTTTGCTTTGTTTGCGAGACGTCGACAAAGCTTGATCTTTTTTTGTATTTGTTGTAATAATAGTAGCAATAATAGACTTGTCTTATTTGTGTTTATTAAAATAGTTTAATTTGTAATGTTTCTTCTTATAATATCTAAAGTATTCGATATTTCTTAAATAGTTTACGTTATTAATTTTGTAAACTCGCTTGCGCGACAACAACAAATTCTTAAAAATATAGAATTTTTTGCTTTTGCTAAATTTGTTAACATTGTTTAAGCGACAATCTTAATAAAATTTGTTTAAAGAGATATTAGAGTTTTTTGTAATTTGTTAATTTTTAAAGTTGCTTGCGTTTGCTTTGCAAATACAATTTAATATTTGTTTTTATATAATAATTATAGCTAGAAGCTTATTGCGAATGTTTGATATTATATTAATATTTAAGATTTTTACTTTTAAGTTTAGCTTAAACTTAGTTAAAAATATATAGATTTTATATTTTTCTAAAAGCAACAATAGATAAGTCTCTAGCTTATTTAAATATCTCTTAAAGATAGTTATCTTTTAATTTGACTTTTATTTAGTAATCTCTTATTTTTTGTAGACGAAAAGACGACGATTAGCAAAATTAGCTATCAAATTCAATAAAAACTCTCTAAATTCTTTAAAGATCTCGCTCTTTAATTTAGTATTATTGCTTGTTTTTAAATATTATTGCGTAATAATATTGTTTTTCAAAAATAATATACAATAAAGAATTTTGTTTTTATTTGTAATAAAGTATGTTAAGAATCGCATTATATTAATGTTGATTTTTTAAAACTAAATAATATACTTATTTACGCTTTAACTTTTGTACAATTTTAGTTTCTTAAATTTTAGAGACTTAAATATTATCAATAACAATACAATAACAAATTAAGAAACTTAAGAGTTTGTTTGTTCGATTATTATAATTTAAGTCTATTAAGCGTTTTACAAATCTCGAATCTTTGTTATTAAGATTTTTATTTACTAATATAAAGTTGAAGCTCTAATTGTAGCTAAGCTTTTTTCTTTATTATTGTTACGTTAACGAAAATTATTTTTGTTGATATTTTGTAAGCGATTGCTATTTTAAGAAGCATTAAAGTCTTTAAACTCTAATTTAATAGTCGAATAATTATTGTAACTTAAGCTATTATAATTTGATATAATGCTATTACGTCTTAAATTTTTTTTTTCGAAAGATAGAACAATTAAAACTATAAAGTGCGAATGCGTTTGCTTTTTGTTGGCGCACTAAAATATAAAATATATAAAATATAATAAACTTGTATTACTATGTTCCAGCTATATAAGATAGATAGTAGTAGAACTAATTGTTAAAGAACAACAAGAGACAAGCTTTCTTTCTATTTAATATTTGTTATAACGTGCGAATCTATTTTTCGCTATTTAATTAGAAAGAGATGTTGTGTTATTTGAGACTTTTATAGACACTTGGGATTACGTGCCTTGCTATATCTTGAGGCGCTAGCGCGTCGCTAGCGCTACGACATTACAATTACTATATAATTTTTATATTTTTTTTGAAAATGTTAAAAGCATCGCACTTTGATAAATTTAATATTATTAATTTTCTAAATTAATTCTTAAATTTTTGTAATAAATATAAAGTTACTTTTTAGTATAAAATTATTAAGTTGCCTCGATACTACGACAAGCTTATAAAAAACTTTATTAAGTTTATTGTTATTTAAGCAAATAAAAAGTAATTTAAAATAATAAATAAGTTAAAAAAGAAATATAAAGATAAAAATTTAAATTAAAAAATTAATTTTCGTATTTTTTTAAAGTTTTTAAAAGACATATTAAGAGTAAATTTAAATAATATTTGTAAATATAATTAACAATTTAAAGTTATTTCTTCGAAGCTTATTAAACTTGATTAAGTTAATAAATACACTAAATTCTTATAATATTTAAAGAATTTTTTTTGTAACATTTGCACTAAGATAATACAAAAATATAAAATCAATTTAAATAACGCAATTATTATAATATTTAAATCGTTATACGAGACAATTATAAAATTGATTAAAAATAAGACAATTATGCGAGAAATAAGCATTAATAGCAATTGAATTGCTTAACAAATTGCGAACATCAATATAAATTAATTAATAAATATAATAAGCAAAAAGCAAAATCTTATAAAAAAAAAGTTACGTCAAAAATAATCTTTGCTCTTTTAGTATTGCTAATAGTTGCAATCGAAAATATAAAAATTAACAAAATTCTAAATATTTTAATACAAGCTTTTAAAAATCTTAAAATTAACAATGTTTGCAAAATAATAAAGAGCGAAATTTATTAAATAATTCAATAAACAATAACAACGCAATTGTAAGAGATTTCGCATATTGTATTTTCCTAAACTTAAATAATAGTTTAAAGTTTATTTCAAAAAACAATTTATATTTATTAAGAACTTGTATTCGTTTTTAAGTATAATTGATTTTAATTAAAATTAAATAAATGCTTGTTTTGTTATAATTTGCATAAATAATAAATTTGTCTAAAGTTAACAATTTTAATAACAAATAAAAAGATTTATATAAACGAAAGCAACAAAATCTATTATAAGTTTAACAATTTTAAAAATAAAGAAATAAAGTTGTCTCTTAATAATACAAAGATCAAAAAAAAGATCGTAAAAATTTGTCTTCAATAAAGAACGCAAAATTATATTCGAAATTTTGTAATTACAATAATAGCAATAAAATTAAATACTAGTTTTTTGTCGAAAAATAAAAAAAATAATAAATCGAATTAAACAATAATAAAAATTTAAAAAATTTAATTAGAACAAGATTCTTTTAAGCGATAAATATTTTAAAAGCTTTTAATAAAGCAATCGATCAAAATAATTAAAAAAAGAATTAAGAAGAAAAAAAATTTTCAAAGATTAAAAACGTTAAGTTTAGAAATTATTTAAAAATAACAAAAGTTGCAAAAGAAAAAATATATGTAAAAAAAAAAGTAATAAAAACAAAAGTAAAGAACGTTACAATAAAGAATATTCTCGCAATAATTAACTTTAATTTAAGAATTACTAAGTATTAAAAAATTAAATCTAGAAAAAAGCAAAAAACTTTTACAAATTATATATAACAAATAGAACGTTTAAAAAGAATGCTACAAGCTATAAAGAATTAAGTCGATTTTAAAACTTTAATTCAAAGTATTTTTATCTCAAAAATAAAGATAAAATTAATAAATTTTCTAAATTTTTGTTCTAATTTAAATTGCTCTTTCTTTTGTTCTTTTTTTAATAAAAGATTTGATATTATAGTAACAAAAAGAAAATCTTAGAAGCTTATTAAAAATAAGAAAAATACAATTGTTATTATAAAATTAATTAGCGTTAAATTTACTAAAATTGTTTATTTTGAAAACATTATTGCAAGAGTAAAATTTCTTAGAACTTTATATTTTGTTGTTTACTTAATTGTGTAAATACAATTAAAAAATATAAAAATTAAAACAATATTTAATAGTAATGCGAAAATTAACTATATTAGCAAGAGTTTTGCGAACAAAGTTAACTTAGTTATTTAACAAGATGTTTCTATTTTACTAGTAAAAATTACAAAAGCACGTGTTCGTTTTAAAAAAATAATAAAAAATACAAAAATATTAATTAAAAAAGTAATAATTTATATTTTTATTTTTGTTGTTTTTTAACTTAATTACAAAATTCTATTAAATCGATCTTTTTAACAAAGTATTCAAATAGATTTTGTAAATATAAACAACAACTTTTTAAAATTAATAATTTATTTTAAAGACAAAGCAAAGCGTATTAGTATTTTAAGAATACTCGTTAATTATTTTAATAACAAAAATAAAAATGTTGTGTTCTTAAAGAAATCTTTAAATCTTTAAATAATTGTTTAGTTAATACAATTGCTCGACTTTGCAAATTTAATTGCAAGAAATCTTCGAAAGTAAAAATCAAAATTATTAAAGTAACAACGTCGCAAAATAAGATAAAAAAAAAGAATTAACAAAATTCTAATTAATTAAAGCAAACAAACAATACTAGCATTTACTTGTTTGTTAATATAATTAATTAAAATTAAATAAATATTTAAATTAATATTATGTTTTAAATATCTTAAAAATTATTAATAATTCGAACTTTTTAATTATATATTATAAAAGAGACTTTTGCTATTTAATTATCTAGAAAATTCGATATTCTTTGTTAATCTTTTATTGCGTTATATTTATTTGTTCGAATAAATACAATATATAAGCAAAAAGTTTAGAAAACAAATTTAATAAACATAAGTAATTTAAATAATTCTATCTTAAACAAGTATTTAAATTAGAAAGAAATGCTAAAGTTATTAATTACAAAGAATTTTTAAAAGAAATTTAACGAAAAATACAATCTCTTTTTAATGCTTAAATTCTTAAGCATTAAATGCAACTTTTGTTTTACTAAGAAACGCATTCAAAAGCTAATTATAAAATTCAAACTTTTTTTTGCAAAAACAAAAACTCTTAATTACAATGCTTTTTAATTGTAAAATTGTTTTAATATAAAGCTTTACTAAAATAGACAAAATTAAATTAAAGATTATATTTAGTTAAGAAATTTGCACTTTAAAGCACAAGATATAGCAAGTTTTAAAAATTTTCATTTTTTAAACATTAAATTTTATTATAATTAAAATGCTAAAAAAACGTTTTTAAACAAATTTGCTAAAATATTATTATAATCTTTATTAAAATTCTTAGTTTCTAATAAATAAAAAAAAGAAGAACAAATATCGCATAATTAATGCGATTATAAAGATAAATAAAATAACAATTTAAAATGCTAATATGTCTTTTAATATCAAAGAGTTTGCAAAAGAGTTTGTCAAAATAATAATTGCGTTATTAATTAATTTCTTTTTAGAATACAATTAAATAAGTTTTGTATTAAAGAGTTGCAATCTTATTGCTTTTATAATTTCTTTTAAACTATTTAAAATAATTCGCTTATTAAAAAATGCAATTAATTTAATTGCTTAATTTGTAAAAATTGTAATATATATTCTTAAGAATTTTTTTAACAAATGTTACTTATTTGTAAACAATATAAATGTAAAAGAATTTAAGTTAAATTACAACAACAAAAAAATAATTTTAAAAATTAAATTGTTTGTTTTAAAATATATTTAATAATTAAATGCAATATTAATAAATGTAAAATTGTTCAAATATATTATATTTGACGAAAAATCTTGATTTTGTAAATTAGAAATCAAAATTGTCGATTTTATATATAATTTTAATAGACAATTTTCTAATAGCATTAAGATTATTAAGATTGTTAAATAATTATCGTGCAAAAATATTTTTAAAGCTAGAGTTTTTATAAAAGTATATATCTATTATTAAATTTAAATGCTAAAATTTATAATTGTTGCAAAGTTAATTTATTGTTTGTTTAAAACAAAATATGTCTTTGTTTAAAGTTTCGAATAACAAGATATTATAAACAAATTAAAGATTGCTTTAATAAATATATTAATAATGCGCATTTTAAATTATTTTATTTTAATTAACAAAATTATTTTAATTGTAGATTTTAGTTTAAAAAATTAAGAAATCGTATTAATGCAAATTGATACAATAACGAAGAAAAAGTATTTTTTACAATATAAAAGTAAGCTTTAAAGCGAACAAGAATTTTAATACAATATTAAAAAGCAAAAATGTTAAAAACTTATAAAGATTTTAAAGAAAATGCAATTTTAGTTGTATAAAATTCGATTTACAATTAAAATTAATACAAATATTTTAATAATTTAATTTAATTGCTTTGCGACAAATTTATTTAATGCTTTAGTAATTTGCTAATTAATTTAAATTTGTCTTTTTAACTTTAATATACAATATATATTTAATTAAAAGCATATAATAATTAACAAACTTTTAAGAAGATTAAAAGAATTGTTCGACAATATTAACAAAATTAATAAGAAAAATATTAATAATTTTATTAATAATTAATTGAATTGTGTTCGCGTTTGTCTTGTACGAATAACAACATTAAAAAAGAACAAAAATATTTTTAAAAACAAATATTTTAATAAATTTAAATAAATTGTTTAATATTTAATTTCGTTGCAAAGATCAAATATAAATTAAAAGAATTTTCGCAAATTCAAAATTTATATTTTTTATTTTTTAATAAAAGAAAAACGTTTGTTTTAAAAAGCAAACAAAAATATATCTTTATATAGAGTAGTAAATTAAACAAAAGACAAAAATCGAATTGTAAAAAGCTTGCATAACAAGAGTAATTATAAATAAAAAAAGAGCATTTATCGACATATTGCAAATTAATATTAATAAAGAAATTTATTTAATTTTTGCAAGAAGTATGTTGCAAATTGCAATAAATGTTAACAAAAAACTTTTAACAAACAAAAGAAGACTATACATTTAATTTATATTTTCAATCTATAAAAAAAAATTGTTGTAAATTACATTTATATATTAATTACAAAAACATCTATTAAAGTAGATTTAATAATTGCTCGAAATAATTTAACAAAATAAGTAAAAGTTAAGACAATTCTAGATTTTAAAGCACTCGTTATAGTAAAATTTTTATAGAAAAACATTTTTTGCTAATATAAGTATGTTAAGAAAATAATTATAAACAACAAATTCAAAAATAAAATTAACATAATAACTAAATTTTTAAAGAAATATAACATTAAAAAAGTAACAACGTCGATTTATTATTTATAAGCAAATAAAATAATAAAAAGAGAACACAAACTTATTGTTAATGCTTTGTTTAAATTAATTAAAAAAGTTTTTACAAATTAACTACAATATTTGCATACAATATTGTAAATTAATAAAACAACAATTTAAAAATTTATTAAAAAGATGTTGTTTTATTTTAAGTTTAAATACAAAGTTGTATTGTTAATTAAAATAAAGTATTTAACTTAATATATTATAAATTAGAAAAAAGTTTGTTTAACGACAAATCTACTAACGTTGCGAACAAAATAACTAGAAAGAAGAAATAAAATATTTAAAAAATAGTTTTGCGTCTTTGTTGTTTCAAAGAAGCGAACAAAAATTTCTTCAATAATAATTATTAATTGCTAATGCGTTTATTTTAAATTAAAGATTTGATTTTATTATATAATATCAAACTTAATAAAAGATACAACGTAAAATTATTCTTTTAATAATTAAATCTCTTTAAAATAAAAAAATAAAACAAAATCAAAAACTTTTATATTTTGAAAAAAATTAATAGCACGAAACTTAAAAATATCTATTTAGAAAATTAATTAAAAATATATATAATAAAAAATTAAAATTTTTAGATCTTCGCGAAGTCGAAAGATAAAAATAAAAAAATAAAAAATAATTTTATGCGAAAGACAAAGAATTAATTTGATTAAAGCAATAAAAGATTGTTTGCAATTATTATATTATTATTATTTTATTACAATTATTTAAATTACACAAAAATGTAAGATTTTTTTTAAAAAAAGAAAAAATTGCAATCTTTATATTTGTTTTATTTGTAAAAGCTTTAATATAAAGTTTATTAATTTATAAACATTAAAAAGTAATTTAATTACACAAAGTAATTTACAAAACATTATAATTTCAAGCATTTTGAAAAAACAAATAAAAAAATAAGAAAATCGAAAAGTCGAAATATTAACAATTTTAATTAATTAAAAGTAGACAAATAGTATTAGCGCTTATTTGTTTACTTTAATTAGCTAAAATTAACAATTAAAAAGCGATTTAAAAGCATTAATAGCAAACTTTGATTTAAAGTTCTAGAATTTCAAAAATTTCTTCAAATAATAGAGAACAAGTTTTAATTATTTTTTACGCAACATTTTTTAACCATAAAAATAGCGAAATTATACGTTAATTATATTAATTTTATATTTGTTTACAAATTAATATACAAATAAATACTAACATAATTTCTTTGCGTAATTAATAATATAAATATTGCAAACAACAATCAAATCTATAAATAAAGATTTTTTGCATTTAAAATTTTATATTTGTTAAATATTTAAAACAAGTTATTGTTTTATTTATAAAGACATAATAACTTAATAATTTAATTTTTTGTTTACAAAATTCTTTTTTTCGATTTATTATTTTTGTATAAATCTTTTTTTATTAAGCTTGTATTATAATAAATTTAAAGCGACAATTATAAAATACTAGATATAAACAATTTTTTACAAGAGAAATTTCTTAATTTTTACTAGAAAATTAAGATTAAAAACAAAAATTTTTATTTACGTTAACAAAAAGATTTTGTAAAGAGCAACAACTTACATTTGCTAAACAAAATACAAATCAAAATTTAATAACGTTAATATATTTTTTTTGTAATTAGAGATTAACTCTCTTAATTAAATTATTTTAAGCACAAAATTAGTAAATATTATTGTAGCAATTATAAACGTTGTAGCGTCAAATTTTTTAAACTTAAACTTAAATCGAATTGCGAAAAACAATTATTTAATCTATAAAAGACAATTTAATTATTAAGAATTGCGTTTATATTTAAGTAGTTAACATTTTATTTTAATGTAATAAAATTATTAGCAATAAAAAAAAAGAATGTTTAAAAAATCTTCGAAATATAATTTTAAATATTTTAGAAATAATTAAGAATTAAACGCAAGATCTATAATAAACAATTAATAAAAACGCTTAAATATTAATAAGTAACTTATTATAACAAAAATTAAAAAACGTAACACAAAAAATTAATCAAAACAAAAAACTACAAATTCAAAATAATTAAATTTAATTTCGCAAATTATAATTATTAAAGATTGCAAATATGTTATTTAAAAATGTAAATTAATTAATTATTAAAGCAATATTGCAAATAGCAAAAAAGTATTAAAATTTACAAAGAATTTTGAAAAAATTAAATCGAATTGTGTGCGATCAATTTAAATATTGCACTACAAAATCGAAACGCATTGCTAACTATATAACGAACAATAATAACAAAATAAATATCAAAAAGTTCAAAAATACAATAGCGTCTATTAAATAAAAGCTTTTGAAAATTAAAATAAAACACTATTCTTAAAGATGTAATTTGATAAAAATCTTAAATGTAAAATTAGAGAAAACTTGTCAAACAAAAGTTTAAATAATTTTGTTTTTTTTTGCAAAAAATATAGAGAGAGCGCAAACTTAAAGCGATAAATAAAAAAAACTTAAATTGTTAACTTTTTAGTTAAAATTAAAATTAAAATTTAAAAATAACAAAATTTACAAAAAACAAAGCAAAAAAAAAGATTAAAATCTAAATTTTTTTAAAAAAATTTCTTTTTGTTATTACAATTGCGAAATTTAACATTAAGATTATCTTTATTAAATTTTAAATTATTTAAAATTGTTAATACGACAAAATTACGTACTTTAATTATTAAAATCGCAAAAATCTTTTTAAAAACAATAGCTATTTTTATTTTAACAAACAAAAAAAACAATATAAAAAACTATTTATATATAAAAGTAAATATAGATTTGCGATATTAAATCAACTATTGTTTAACAATATTAATTAAAATCTTTTAATTAGTTAAATTAACTATGTTAATAAAGAAGCAAAAAAAAAATCTAATTATAATTATATTAAAACTAATTGTTTGCATAGCTTATTAAAGAAAGCTAGAATTTTTGTTAAAAATAAATCGAATTTCTAATAATTAAATTAAGAGACAAATAATTTAGTATTACAAGAAACAAAACAATTTTTTAGCATTTGTAAAATAGAGTAAGTTAAACTTTAAGTTTAGCGTTTGTTTGTTTGTTCTTAAAAATCTCTTAAGACAATACATTTATAAGAGAGAAAAATTAATTTTTTTATTTAACGATTTTTAATAAGTTGATGTTTAACTTTAAGTAATAAATAGTATTGATTTAACAAAATAAAATTAACATAGAATAATTGTTTGTTAAAATTAATTTGTTTATTTAATTGTTAATTCGAAGTACTAGATATAATTGCAACTTCAAAACAAATTGCAAATAATATTACATTATTAACAAAAAAACAACAATTAACGAAAAGAATAACTTCTTAATTGTTTGTTCTCTATATTACAAATAATAATGTAAATAAATTTAAATTCTTATATAACACATATGCTTTTATAAGACGATTACAAACATAGATTATTAACGATATCTTATTTGTTAATCTTTAAGAAGCATAAAAATTAAATGTCGAAATATTACTTTAATCTTAACGTAAACTAAAACGTTTATTAAGAGTTTTAACAATTGCAATCAATTGTTTTTTTTGTCGCACAAAATAATTTGTTTTGCGAGAAATATTTGCTAGATAATTTTTATAATTAGATCGACATATAACTACAAAAAGCAATAAAAAAAATAAAACGAAAAAATATTAAAAACTAAATTAACGAAAAAGAATTTGTTAAAATAAGAATTGTATTGAACAAATGTACTTTGTTAATTTAAAAATATGCGAATTGCGCAATTTTAAATCTTTTATTGCAAGCTAAAAATTAAAAATAACACAAAAATTAAAATATTTTCTATTTACGTAGTTCTATTAAAAGATAAAGAAACTTTAAAGAATTTTTAAATAAATACGAAAAATAGCATTGCTACAATTTATTAAGACTTAACTTCGTTAAATTTATTTTTAACTAATATATCTTATTGTTTTAAAGCTACTATTAACTTCTTTTTCACATCTAATATTAAAAATATTATTATAAAATGTGCGTTCTAGAATTCGACGAAAATAATAAAGAAATTAAGAACATTATTTAAAGATGCAAAGAAATTTAATTGTCTAATAAAACAAACTCGAGAACGTACGACACGTTACGTAAAATTAATATAAAGAGAGATTTAAAAAATAAAGAGTAAAGTATTTGAATCTTATTTGTAAATGCAATTTATAACGCTTAAGAATTTTAAAACACTTAATGCTTATTAATTTAACATCTAAAACGATTTAGATTTTTATTTAATTAATTATAAAAAGAAAACGAGATTTAAGTCTCTAGCTATTCGTTTTAACAAAAAAGAGAAAATTTTGTTATTTTGATTCAAAATTAAAAAGAAACGTTATAAATCAAAACTAAGTTAGCAATCTAAATCAAATATTTCGAAACTAAAAATAACTTTTAAAATTACACGTTTATTTTTTGTCTCAAAGAGTTCAATTTAAACACAACAACAATAATCTACTCTATTATTGTTATTTTTCTCTTAATTTGATTTTTTAAATTTACGTTAAAGAAGCTTATTATTATTGTTATTATCTTTAAGAAGTAAACAAGATTTACGATAATTAGCTTTACTAAATACTTAGTTTCGATCAAATAATTTTTTCGATTTTAGAGAAAACTTTATGCGAATTGATTTACTACGTTTTTTACGCAATCGATTCAAATAACAAAGAAAACAAGAAATCTAGTCTAACAATCTTGAAAAAATAAAAGCAATTTTTTTATTTTTTACTACAACTTTTGTACAAACAAAAACAAAAAAATTTTGATTTAATAATTAAGAAACAATTATTAAAAAAAAAAGAGTTGTATATAGTTAAATAATCAAGTAATATTAAGCTATAAATTTGAAAATGTTTGTTATTAATATTAGCAATTTATTTGCAATATATATGCGATCTCTTCTACTTAGATCTTAGAATCTTAGTTACTTAATATATTATTAAACTATATAGTGCGATTTATGTATATATCGCGATAAGTCTCTATTGTTATAGTTGTCTACTAACTAGAATTCTATTCCTATCTCGTTACAATATTAAAAATTCTTTTTATTCTTTTTAGATTTTTTATCTTAAATATCTTTTGAAACTTGCATTTAAATTAATTAACATTATTTATTAATTATATAGTAATAACAATATTATTAATATAAAATAAAAGTATAATATATTGTTTAAAATACAACAAAAAATAAAAATTAATATTGTATTGTTTAAAGTCTAACTTAATAAACTCTTTAACACAATATTTATATTAATTGCGAACAACTTGTTTTAAATTATAAAAACTTCGAAGAATGCGCAAATATTGTTCTAGAGATATATTTACTTTAAATAAAGATATTATATAGATTTTCTTTTTAAGAAAAGACTTAGTAAAAATGTTATTAATATTTATTTAATAATGTTTTAAGTTTTTTAGCATAACAATAACAAAGAATATTTGTAAAATATTAAATTTAATAATTAAAGCAAAAGTGTCTTTGTAATTAATTTCGAAAACTTGTGTAAAATCTTTTGCAATTAATTTTGCTTTAAGCTTCTTTAGTATTTTATCTATATATATTTTTACTTTAAATACTTACTTGCTTGTTACAATATTAGTATTTCAAAAAAAAATAACAATTTTTTATATATTATTAGTAGCAAAAGCAAGTAATTTCTTTTATATAATATCTTTTTATAATGTTTTTTAAACAAAATTGTTTATAATTTTGTTTTATATTTTTGATATAAATATAATAAGTTTGTTAATATTATTGTTTTTTTTATTAATAGTTGCAAAGTCGCATTTTGAATATATAGTTTTATTAATTATATTTTAAGCTATAAAGATTGCTATAGTGCGAACAATTTTGCTTCGATATTTTTTTAAGTTTTTTACATTATTATTAGTTTGTTTTCTTTTTAAAATAGCAATATGCAAAAATGTCTATATATAATATTTAAATAAAACAAAATTATTTAAAATTATTTAAAGAAAATCTAAATTATTTTGAACAAAATTTAAGTTATTTTAAACAAAATTTAAAATAATTTAAACAAAATTTAAATTAATATAAATAAAATCTAAACTAATATAGACAAGATTTAAGTTAATATAAGCAAGATTTAAATTAAATTTATTTTTAATTATATTTTTGCAAAATTTGTCTATTAATTATTTGTTTAACAAAATATTAATAGTCTTAATATATATTTTAAGATTAAGATATTCTCTCTTTTTGTTTTTAATATATTTGACAATATTATATTTAATAATTTTACTTAAGTTTAATATTTATATTTTGACAAATATATTTGTTTTGTTATAATTTATTTTGTTTAATAATATTAAAAACTTTATTAATAATAGTATTAACAATCTTAATTTTATTTTTTGCTTTATTCAAAATTGCTAAAATCTCTCTTTATTGATTTTTTATTTTTGCTTTTTTGTTTTATTTAGTTTAAGATAATTTGTCAAACATTACGTAGACTAACAATACTATAAAAAAATTCGTTAAATAGATTATTGTAATTTGTATTTATTGTCGATATATTAATAATTAATTGTTAATATTAATATTTATAAAATAAAATAATATATTAAGAAAAAAACAATTTATAATTAAATTCGAAATTTTAACATTATATTTTAGAGTTGTATTAACAATAAAGTTTTGCTACAATTTTTATTATTATTTTTGATTTAACAAATTAAAGCGTTGTAATTTTTAGTTATATATTATTTAACAATCTTTTATATTAAGCAATTGCTAAAAAAAGAAAATTTATTGTTAAATATTTTAATTTAGTTTTTATTTATAGTTTCTCTATATTAAAACTAATTAAATAACGTACGTATATTACAATTTTTCGAAAAATTAAATATTAAAAAGAAAGCTTGTTAACAAATCAAACAAAATTATTGCTTTTTTTAAAACTATTTTTGAAGTTAAAGTTGCGCAAACGCAATTTTAACTTATATTTAAATATTTTACAATAAAACAATCTTGTAGTTTGTAATACTTTATAGGAAAATAATTTCGCAATTTGTAATACTTTACAATAGAATAATCTCGCAATCTTTAACATTTTTTGATTAACAAATATTAACAAAATATAAATAATTATTAATACAATATATATAATTAACGCGTATATAGTATCTACAAATACAATTATTCTAGTTATAATACTTTATTTTACGCAAATTATAAAGCTACTCTTAAACGTATTTACAAACGTTGTTATATATTTTTGTTTAAATAAGACTTATTTACTATTGAAATCGATTTTTATCTTAAATATTGTATGCTACTTTTAGATCTTCTAACAAAATTATATTTTAATATCGATACTTATTATTTATAGATAGTTCATACTATATATTATAGTGCTCGTTGATTGTTCGAAGCTATTGCATTATATCTTGTAGCGCTATTTATAAATAGTTAGGGTTTGGTCTAGGGCTTAATCTAGGGTTAGGACTTGTTGGACACAAAACATAATTCTGCAAAGGAGGTCTGAGTACTGAGGCAATCCGTTCATACTGATCTCAAGAGTACAGGAATCCAGAATACCGTACAGTCGTTCATGAATGGAGAGGGGGAGATTGAAGATGGTTCATAAAATTCTGAGTCTGCCACATGAGGTCTTACATTGTATCATCATCCGCGTGGATCC